>Ga0105046_10000775_pt1 | contig 46482 bp, 38 predicted proteins | sample MAT03_FD_78385 | JGI IMG/M metagenome (GOLD analysis project Ga0105046, IMG submission 78385) | Freshwater microbial communities from Lake Fryxell liftoff mats and glacier meltwater in Antarctica - MAT-03 (megahit assembly) | ecosystem: Environmental > Aquatic > Freshwater > Ice > Liftoff... | reverse complement strand
CATCATTACGCCAATTGGGAAACTTTTAATGAGGCTTTGGATGAAATATTCGATAATATAGGCTCAAAGTACAGTATCCAATTTACTTGAATTTGTGTCGATTATTTCAGCCCAACTACTTATGATATTCGTAGTTTTCGGGAAAATCATAAATAAAGTTTCCCTGAGTATCATTGATAGATTGCCAGCTTACTGTAAGAGGTAGTGTAAACCGAGGACTTGCAGCTACTTTGAGGGCTATCAATAGTATCAATACAATTATCTTCTTCATCAGATTGGGTGTTTAATTCCATTAACAACGTGGTGAAACTTTACAGCTGATAATACATCAAATATTGAAGAAAATTTGGCAAAAATAGCCTTCAAAATCAAGCAATTGAGAAAAGACAAAGGCTATTCGAGTTATGAAACTTTTGCGGTAGACAATGATCTTGACCGCAAACAGTACTGGCGCATTGAGAAAGGAGCGAACGTTACTGTTGCAACGCTGCTTAAAATATTGGCTATTCATCAAATATCGATGCAAGACTTTTTTGACGATTTAGCCATTTAGTCAAGTATCGGGGGTTAAATATTGGCGGCAACGGTGGCAATCTGTTTTTCAAACGCCTCCAAGTGTACGTCGGTGAAATCTAAATGGGTAACGAAGCGAACCAAGTGTTTGCCAAACGTAACTGCGCCAATATTTTTGGTCGCCAGTTGTTGCACATAGTCGGTGGCCAAAATGGTTTGAGGCAACTGAAAAATCACAATGTTGGTTTCAATGGGGTATATATATGCTACTTCGGGCAATTTTTTGAGTATCTGTCCAATGGCCTGGGCGCGGGCGTGGTCGTCGCTTAGGCGTGTGAGGTGGTAGTCGAGGGCGTAAATGCCCGCCGCCGCCAAATAGCCCGCCTGCCGCCAGCCGCCGCCCATCACTTTGCGAAAGCGGGTGGCTTTTTTGATAAAATCGGCACTGCCGAGCAGCAACGAACCCACGGGGCAGCCCAGCCCTTTGGACAAACAGATACTGATGGAGTCGAACAACGCGCCGTGCTGCGCGGGGGTTTCGCGGGTTTCGGCCAGGGCATTAAATAGCCGCGCCCCGTCGAGGTGCAAAGCCAAACCGCGCGTGCGGCACAATGCCCGAATGGGCGCAATCTCGTCGAGCGTGTAGTAGCAGCCGCCGCCTTTGTTCATGGTGTTTTCTAAACAAACCAACCGCGAAACGGGCGCGTGAATATCGTCGGGATTGATGGCATCTTCCACTTGTTGGGCGGTTATTTTGCCGCGATTTCCTTCCAATAGCTTGACCGACGACAAAGAATTGAGCGCAATACCGCCGCCTTCGTACAAATAAACGTGCGCTAATTTGTCGCATATTACTTCGCTCCCAGGTTGCGTATGTGCCCTGATAGCCAGTTGGTTGGTCATGGTTCCCGAAGCACAAAACAAAGCGGCTTCGGTGCCAAAGAGCCGCGCGGCTTTGTTTTGCAGCGCGTTTACGGTAGGGTCGTCGCCAAAAACATCGTCGCCTACCTGCGCCGCAAACATGGCTTCACGCATTTGGGGTGTTGGGGTGGTTATGGTGTCGCTACGAAGGTCTATTTTCATCTTTCCAGTTATTCCCTTTTTTTATCAGAACGCCCCTTCTTTGATATCTTCTACTACCGACGGGTCGAGTAAGGTGGTGATATCGCCCAAATTATTGGTGTCGCCTTCGGCAATTTTACGCAAAATGCGCCGCATGATTTTCCCAGAGCGGGTTTTGGGCAAACCACGCACAAACTGAATTTTGTCGGGTTTGGCAATGGGCCCAATGATGCGTGTTACGGTAGCCAAAATATCTTTGCGCGACAAATCTTCGTCGTCGAGGGAGTTTTCACAAATCACAAAAGCGTAAATACCCTGTCCCTTGATGTCGTGCGGATAGCCCACCACGGCACTTTCTATTACGTCGGCGTGCATATTAATGGCATTCTCAACTTCTGCCGTGCCAATGCGGTGTCCTGAAACGTTTAAAACATCGTCCACGCGGCCCGTAATGCGGTAGTAGCCATCTTGGTCGCGGAGGCAGCCGTCGCCCGTGAAGTATAGATTTGGATAGGTCGAAAAATAGGTTTGTCGGCAGCGTTCGTGGTCGCCCCAGGTGGTGCGCAAGATACCTGGCCACGGAAATTTGATGCACAAGTGGCCACTTACTCCATTGCCGATTATTTCGTTGCCTGCTTCGTCCACCAAAACAGGTTGCACTCCTGGCAGCGGCAGGGTGGCATAAGTAGGTTTGGTTTTGGTAACACCCGCAATGGGGGAGATTAACATTCCGCCCGTTTCGGTTTGCCACCAAGTATCCACAATGGGGCAGCGTTCTTTGCCGATATTGACATTGTACCAGTTCCAGGCTTCTTCGTTGATAGGCTCGCCCACCGAGCCCAGCACTTTGAGGCTGCTGAGGTCTTTGCCTTCCAAATATTTCAAGCCAAAGCCCATCAACGACCGAATGGCGGTAGGGGCAGTATAAAGAATATCCACTTTGTGTCGATCCACAATGTCCCAAAAACGCCCTGCATCGGGATAGGTAGGTACGCCCTCAAACAGCAGCGAAGTGCCACCACTCAACAGCGGTCCATAAACAATGTAGCTGTGGCCGGTAATCCAGCCCACGTCGGCAGTACAAAAAAAGGTTTGATTGTGTTGGTATTGAAACACCGTCTGAAAAGTATAAGCCGTATAAACCATGTAGCCGCCCGTGCTGTGTACCACGCCTTTGGGCTTGCCTGTGCTACCCGAAGTATAAAGAATAAACAACGGGTCTTCGGAGTCCATCACTTCGGCGGGGCAGTCTGAGGTAACGTGTTTCATTTCGTTTTCCCACCAAATGTCGCGGCCTTTTATCATTGATATAGGCGTGCGGGTATGGGTCAAAACAATTACTTTTTGCACCGATGAGCAGCCAATGAGGGCATCGTCCACGGTGTCTTTCATGGGAATATTTTTTGGGCCACGCGCCGCGCCGTCGGAAGTAACAATAACCTTACAATCTGAATCATTGATACGGTCGGTGAGCGACTGGGCCGAAAATCCGCCAAAAACCACCGAGTGAATGGCCCCAATTCGCGCACAGGCGAGCATTGCAATGGCGGCTTCGGGCACCATTGGCAAATAAATACATACCCGGTCGCCTTTTTGTACGCCGTTGCGTTTCAGTACATTGGCAAACCGACACACTTGGTCGTGGAGCATTTTGTAGGTGAGCGTTACGCTGGGGTCGTCGGGGTCGTTGGGTTCCCAAATGATGGCCGCTTGGTTGGCGCGTTCGCGCAAGTGACGGTCGAGGGCATTTTCGGAGATGTTGGTTTTGCCGCCCACAAACCACTTGACGTTGGGTTCGGCAAAATTCCAGTCCAACACTTTTTTCCAGGGCTTGTACCACTTAAATTCTTGGGCGATTTCAGCCCAGAAGCCTTCGGGGTCTTCTACCGACTGTTGATAAGCCGTTTGGTAGTCTTCAAAGGTACTGATACGCATGGGGGTTATTTAGTTTTTAGGCACCAACTGTGGCTTTTTGCGCCTGTTTGCGATAGTTTTAAAATCCTCAGAAAGCATGTCAGCCATAACCACAGGATCTAATGCCAATGCTTCACAGATTCTGAACACAGTCGGAATAGTAGGTTTGTGCACCCCGTTTTCTATGGCTTCGAGGTGCGATTGGCTAATGCGTGAAGCCTCGGCTAATTGTGTCAGCGTGATGCCTTTTTGTTTTCGTTGTTGTGTCAAGATATTGGCAATGGTTCTCATTTTTAAAATAGTCTGTGGTGAAACAAAAAAATGTCTATCCTATCAACAATGTTTTCAATTAAGGGTTGAGATTGAGCTGGTATTCTGTTTTTGTATTTTTTGAGGCTATATTGAAGAGCAGAGAGTTCATTAGTGGGATTGTCAGACGCTTCCAAATCGCTCATAGCCAGTTGTAGGTCTTGAAGATTTATCTCAGTATCCAAATCACACCCCACAATTTCTGTGAATAGCCAGTATATTTTTTATTCTTTCAATCATGAACTACAAAATAGGAAATTTTCGTGTGTTTAAAAATAAAAAAAATAAACGCTTTTTACAAAGATAGGGCCAATTGAGCATACCTAAAAACAGTTTGAAAGTGCCATTATTTTACGTCGTACTCCCCACGCAGCGCATAAATGCCAAAGGTAGCCAAACTCCCTACGATGAGTGGGCAGAGTATAAAAGTATAAATTCCCGCAGGAATCAAGTCTTCGGCTTTGCCCGTGCCAAATTTGGGAATGGCCTGATTGATAAGCAGATAGTAGCCCGCTGCCGCGCCGATGAGCAGCCAAAGGATGCCTGCCAGTCTTTTTATGGTGTTCATTTTGTTGTTATTTTAGTCTTCTACTTTTCGGTTTTTGCCGTTGATATACAACAGCCCAATTACAAAACATACCCCAGCAATGACAATTGGATACCACAGCCCTTCGAGGTAGGGTGCTGCATAAGGGAGGGCTTGGCCTGCTTCTTGGGCGGTATCGTTGGCTTTGCCTGCCGTGGCCACCAAGGCCGTGGCAATGGTAGGCAGCAAGCCGCCAAAAACACCGTTGCCAATGTGGTAGGGCAGCGACATAGATGTATAACGTATGCGCGTCGGAAACATTTCAACCAAAAACGCGGCAATGGGGCCATAGACCATCGTTACAAAAATCACTTGAATAAACACCAGCCAAATCAACGTCCACTTGTCGCTGTTGTTGATGATAACGGTTTTTTTGATTTCGGGTTGCACGGGTTTGGCAGCAGCATCGGCCAAAAAGATTTCGATTTTCTTTTCTTCATACACGGTGCCGTCTGCAAATGTCTTTTTGAGGGTAGTTGTAATGAGCGAATCTGGGCTTTCTTTTTTTGCCACAGTGCGCGTAACGTCCACGATTTGAGTAGCTTCTGTTTTGTTTTTGACGTTGGTGGTCTGGTACATTTTTTCGTAAATGGCACGATACGACAAAATGGCGACCAACATTCCTGCGAGCATGATGCCTTTGCGGCCTATTTTGTCGGAGAGCCAGCCAAAAAACACAAAGAATGGCGTGCCAAGTATCAAGGCGTAGGTCATCAACTCGTTGGACTGTTGCAGGTCAATATTCATTACTTTTTGCAAAAAACTGAGCGCGTAAAATTGCCCCGTGTACCACACCACGCCCTGCCCCATGGTAGCTCCCAGCAAGGCCAGCAATACAAACTTAAAATTATAGCGGTTGCCAAACGACTCTTTGAGGGGGTTGGTCGAGGTTTTGCCTTCGGCTTTGGCTTTGGCAAACAGTGGCGACTCGTGCATGTTTTTACGAATCAACACCGATACATACACCATCACAATCGACACTAAAAATGGCACGCGCCAGCCCCAGTCGGCAAATGCTTCTTTGGACATACTGCTTTGGGTGAGCTGAATCACAATTAGCGATACAAACAAGCCTGCCGTAGCCGTAATCTGAATCCACGATGTCCAAAAACCACGCTTATCGGCAGGCGAATGCTCGGCTACGTAGGTGGCTGCTCCGCCGTATTCGCCCCCCAGTGCCAGCCCCTGCAACAAACGCAGCAGCAGTACCAAGATAGGAGCCAAAAAACCGATGGTTTCGTAACTCGGAATCAAGCCAATTAAGAACGTGGCTCCGCCCATGAGCAGCAACGTAACCATGAAGGTATATTTTCGGCCAATCATGTCGCCCAAACGCCCAAAGAAAATGGCCCCAAAAGGGCGCACTACAAACCCCGCCGCGAAAGTGGCAAGGGTTGACAGAAAGGCCGCAGTAGGATTTTCAGTTGGGAAAAACTTGGTGGCAATGATACTGGCCAAACTTCCAAAAATATAGAAATCGTACCATTCTATCATCGTGCCTACCGACGAGGCCGCAATGATGGCGGCAAGGCTTTGTGGTTTTTTAGGTGTCATCGTTCACTTAAAAGTATTTTTATTCCAACACTTCATTCAACACGTACTGGTCCAGGGCAAACAAAAAGTCATAGGAGCTTTCTCGGATTTGCCGTCGAAACTTTTATTTTATCAGCAGTTCCAAATCGCTTGCGTAGTCCACAACGAGCACTTTGGCATTAGTCATAACTCGGCAGTAAGTTTTTGTCTTAAAGTGGTAAAAATCAAGTGGCTTGGTCTGTTATTGTAGGCCGTAATCATCATGATTTTGGGCGGAGCCGAAGGCTTGTCAATTCTAATGCGCCGCAACAATTCGATTCTACTCATACCGGGCATGTTGATGTCGGATAAAATCAGGATAACCTCAGAAGAATGTGCTGCCAAGTAGGTCAAGGCAGCCTCTCCCGAAAGGGCAAAAGCAAACGACAACTCACCGCTGCGAATTTCGCGTCGGAAGCACTGCTGAAATAACGTTTGGATGTCTATTTCAGCATCTACTACGCGTATTTTCATATTAATTGAGGTTTGTGGGGGTAATACTACTAAATTTTTGCGCAAAAAAGGCACAATATGCCCAAATTTTGGACAAAATGGCCATTAAAATGTTGATTGTTGTGGCGGCAGCATTGGCCCGACGGGTCGTTTATTTATAGGGGCTTATTCTTCATTTTTTTGGCAGATTGGTGCGCTGGTTGTTTGCAAAAAGTATCTTGCTTTTGGCCCTTGGCACATCAACACATCAATAATTGACAAGTTGGCTTCAAAACCATTGCCGAAGTTTTGTTTGTATCTGTTTTGCCCTTTCCAAAGTTTGTTTACCAGTATTTTTTTGGGGTGAATCAGCTCCCGTGCATCAAATTGGCCGCATGGCACTTGCACTTGATATGCTTGTGTTTGGTGTATCGTTGGGTTGATTTGCAATAATTTCAGCGCGGTTGTTAGTAAGTTGTGGTTGAGGTCAAACAAAAATACCGGGTTTTTTTTGTAAACTTGGTCAAAATAATCGGCGAAATACTCAAAATAAGGTGCTTTGGCGTAGGCTGCCACCAACGACCGCCAATGCTGTAGGGTCCATTTTTGGCCGCCGTCTATTTTTACGTCCTTTATCAATATTTTTTTGCCTTCGTGCTGTATTGGCACGGTAAGCGTGCTGGGGCCGTTGGCCGTTAAAATGTGGCAGCGGTTGCGGTAGCTCTGCTTTTGGTAATGTTCGTGCGCTTCGAGCCACACTTCGCCGTATTTTAGGCAAGCCATAAAATAGGCCACGTTGGGCAAATACTGCAATTCGATTCGCATACTGGTCAGTTCGGACATTGGGCAGAGGCTGTTATTTATCAAAAACCAAATTTTTCTGGCTTTTTAACAAATAAAGGCAATTTGTGGTTGAGGTCAAAAAATGTTTTTACTTCCCAAAAGTAGCTATAAACCTTACTTATTTGTTACTTTTGCCGCGTTTACAACTTAATATTTCGCTTTGCTTTTCGGAGAAATTATCGGCCACGAAGACATCAAGCGCACCCTGATTAGGTCGGTGCAAAACAACCACGTGGCCCATGCCCAGCTTTTTGATGGCCCGCCCGGTGGTGCAGGTTTGGCGTTGGCGTTGGCATTTGCCACGTTTGTCAATTGCGAAGACCCGCAAGCCCACGATGCCTGCGGGAGGTGTGCGTCGTGTGCGAAGATGAAAAAATTGGCGCACCCCGACATCCACCACATTTTTCCGCTGCCACGCGCACCCAAAGAAAACGAAGAACTACTGGCCGACCTCACGCCCCAATGGCGCAGCTTTGTAGCCGAAAGCCCCTACCAAACCCTGCCCGACTGGCTGGCTCACATCAATGCTACCAACAACCAGCAGGGTATTATTCCTATAAAAGAAGCGCGGAATATTATCAAAAAGCTGTCGCTGAAAGCCTACGAAGGCGCGTACAAAATAATGCTGCTGTGGCAGCCCGAGCTACTCAACGTGCAGTCGGCCAATGCTTTGCTAAAAATACTGGAAGAGCCTCCCGCCAAGACCTTGTTTTTACTGATAAGCAGCCAATCTGACAAATTGCTCACTACCGTCATTTCGCGCACGCAGCGAGTAGCCGTACCACGTTTTTTGGACGAAGAAGTGGCGGAGTTTTTGCTCCAAAAGGGCATTGAAGAAAAACGCGCGCGGCAAATAGCCTATCTCAGCGAAGGCAACATGGCCACTGCGGCACACCTGGCCACCGAAACCGACGACGACCGCCACGGCTGGTTTGCCGATTGGATGCGCACAGCCTACCAAGCAGATTATGCCCAATTGGTAAAAATGGCCGATGAATTTGATGGTTGGGGAAAAGAAAAACAAAAAGGATTATTTGACTACGCACTCAATTTGTTTCGAGATTTGTTTTTGCAACAAAATGGTGCGTCGGCATTGTTGCGCCTGCAAGACCAAGAATTGGTATTTGTACAAAGGTTTGCCAAAACAATGCCGCCCGCAGCACTCGAAATACTGGTGCAAGAAATCACAACGGCCTATTATCACCTCGAACGCAACGCCCGCGCCAAAATTTTGTTTTTGGATATATCGCTCACAGCAGCGCATTGCCTGAGGAAATAACGCACAAAATCGCTGTTTTAATTTAGGGAAACAATGACCACAAAAAAGAACACCACCATACCCACCATAGGCCGCACCGACCTACTGGATTTTTTAGAGTGGCAACTCACCGACGTACGGGCCAAAATAGACACGGGGGCTTACACGTCGGCCATTCATTGTACACAAATCAAACTCTTGAAAGACAATAAATTGAGCTTTTTTTTACCTACTCAAAAAGGCAAAAAAAAACAACGCTTTATTGCCGATGAGTTTGAACTCAAAAACGTAAAAAACTCGTTTGGACAAGCCGAACTTCGGTACGTGGTAAAAACCCAGGTGGTTTTATTTGGCAATATCATCAAAACCGAATTTTCGCTCGCCGACCGTACCAGTATGCGTTATCCCGTACTGCTGGGTCGTAAGTTTTTGCGCAATCGTTTTTTGGTGGACGTGTCGCTCGAAAATCTGTCATTTCAGCAAAAAAAAAGTCGGGTTATTAAAAATTAATGTTGCCCAGAATAGTCTTCCTTTTAAATTTACCGCGTTTAACTTGCGGGTATTCAACGCCCACTTGACGTAGCAACCATACTCCCCAAATCATGCGCATAGCCGTACTTTCTACTGGCCACAAGTTGTATTCGACCAAAAAACTCGTGGAGGCCATTCGCAACCGTGGCCACGAGGCACTGGTAATCAATCACTTGGAGTGCCACGTCTTAATTGAAGAAGGCCAGCCGACGATTTTGTACAAAAACAAACCCCTCGAATATATTGATGCCGTGGTGCCGCGCATTGGTGCGTCGGCTACCGAATATGGCTGCGCCGTGGTGCGGCAATTTGAGATGATGAATGTATTTACTACCGTCAAATCGCAGGCTATTCTTCGGTCGCGCAATAAGCTCCGCACATTGCAGGTACTCTCAAAAGCGGGTGTTCAGATTCCCAAAACAGTTTTTTCAAACCAAACTAAATACCTCGAAAAGCTAATCAGGCAAGTGGGTGGTTTGCCCGTTATCTTAAAATTTTTGGAAGGTACGCAGGGCGTGGGCGTGGTACTGGCCGAAACCACGGCGGGAGCCAAGTCCACCATCGAGGCTTTTCATGGCCTGAAAACCAACGTTTTGATTCAAGAGTACATAGCCGAAGCCAACGGAGCCGACATTCGGGCGTTTGTGATTAACAACCGCGTGGTAGCGGCCATGCGGCGGCAAGGCCGCGCCGACGATTTTCGCTCCAACCTGCACCGAGGCGGCCACGCCGAAGCAATCGTGCTCACGCCCGAAGAAGAAAAAACGGCGATATTGGCCGCAAAAGCCCTCGGCGTGAAAGTGGCCGGCGTGGACTTGATACAGTCCAACCGTGGCCCGATGATTATGGAGGTCAATTCATCGCCTGGGCTACGGGGCATCGAAGAAGCCACGGGGCTGAACATCGCCGATATGATTGTGGCCTACATCGAAGAAAAAATACCGACCGACGAAGGCGACTTAATTGGGGTTTAGCGCACGTGGAACACAAGAAATCTTTACCGTGCAACCAAAATTTTGTGGGTTGCAGAATTGTTTCTCGCTATTTAGCGGCAAAATATTTGCAAAAACTTCTTTAAATTCAGTACTTTGCCTATAATATCGTTGCATTTTACAAACTATAATAATCCATTTTCCAATGAAACATTTTTTACAACAGAGTTTTGCTTTGTTGGTGAGTCTGGGGCTTAGTTTACAGCTTGTTGCCCAAGACCGCGCCATCTCTGGCAATATCACCAACGCCGCCGACAACACCCCGCTGCCTGGCGTGAGCGTGGTCGTGAAAGGCACCGCACGCGGCACCACCACCGACGTAGATGGCAATTACAAAGTAAACGCCGCTGCGGGCCAAACGCTCATTTTTAGCTACATCGGCTACGTGCGTCGCGAAGTAAAAGTAGGCAACCAGTCGATGTTGAACCTCGACATGGAAAGCGACAACAACACGCTCAACGAAGTGGTGATAACGGGACTGGGCGGGTCACAAGAAAAACGCGGGCTGAACTACGCCGTGCAAGAAGTAAAAGGCTCGGAAATATTAAACTCCCAACGCGACAACTTCATGCTGGGCTTGCAGGGCCGCGTAGCAGGTTTGCAAATGACCCCCACCAGTGGTACAGCGGGCGGCTCGGCCGTGATTCAGTTGCGCGGGGCAGGCTCGATTGGCAACAACAACCAGCCCCTGTACGTGGTGGACGGTCTGCCCGTTTCTAACGGTACTTTTGGGCAAGGCGCACTCGTAACCGACCGTGCAAACCGCGACATGGACTACCAAAACCGCGCCGCCGACATCAACCCCAACGACATTGAAACCATCACTATTCTAAAAGGCCCCGAAGCTGCCGCACTTTACGGCATCGAAGCTGCCAACGGAGCCATTATCATTACGACCAAGAAAGGGACTACTGGACGCGGGAAAATCAGCTACAACGGCTCCGTGAGCGTGCGCGACGTGTACCGTTTTCCAGAAACCCAAACCCAATACGGGCGGGGATTCAACGGCGTATTTAACCCCAACAACTTTTCGTACTTCGGAGCCGACATCAGCACCGTACCAGGTGCCCAAGTATATGATAACGTAGGAAATTTCTTTCAGCAAGGCGCGCGCCAGTCGCACAGCCTTAGCGTGGAAGGCGGCAGTGAGAAGGCAACCTACCGACTATCAACGACGTATTTGTCGGACAAAGGCGTGGTGCCTACCAATAAAATGGACCAAATCAACGTCAGGCTGACGGGTACGGCGCAGATTACGCCCAAACTCAAAACCGTTACGAGTTTCAACTACATTGGTACCAACACTGTAGCCCCACTGCGCGGCGCGCAGGGATTTTTGACTGGAGCCTTGGCGTTTCCGTTTTATCTCGATGCCAGCGACTACCTCACCGCCAACGGCACTCGCCGCCGCACTTTTGGCGAAGATGCCAACGACTTAGACAACCCGTACTTTAACGTTTACAAAAACTTCAACGGCAACCGCACCAACCGTACCATTGGCAACGTGCAGTTGGACTACGCCCCCACCAAGTGGCTCACTTTAGCTACCATTTTGGGCGCAGATATTTTCTCAACGCGTTACAACCGCTTCCAGCACCCCGAATCCAACGCGGGAATTACACCCAAGGGATTTGTGGATAATGCGACTGAAAATAGCCAATTGCTCAACGCCAACTTCCGCGCTACGGCCCAAAAATCTTTTGGCAAATTCAAATCCTCGCTGATGGTGGGAAGCACCGTGGACGACCGCCGCTACGAAACTACCGCTATCTACGGCGAGCAGATTTATCTGCCCGATTTTAACAGTATCAACAACACCCTGCCCGTTACCCAACGCAACAAAGGTACGCTGGTACAGCGTCGTTTGTTGAGCGTACTGGGTTCTTTTAACCTAAATTATGCCGACCTGCTCTATTTGAACGTAACAGGCCGCAATGACTGGTCTTCCACTTTACCCGTTCAAAACAACAACTTTTTCTATCCCTCGGTGAGTGTAGGTTTTATATTTACTGAACTGCCCGCACTGGAAAAAAGACGGGATATTTTGAGTTATGGCAAGCTGCGGTTTGCCTACGCTGAGGTAGGCAACGATGCCATGCCTTACCGCACGCGGCCACGTTTGGTGCCACAAGGCACTACCGGCGGCGGATTCTTGTACGATTTCTTTGGGGGTAACGAAAACCTGCGCCCCGAGCGCGGCCAAAGCTTTGAAATTGGAACGGAGTTGCGGCTGTTCAAAAATCGCATCGGTTTAGACATCGCTTATTTTGATAAACGCAATTCTGACCAGATTACTTCGCAACGTTTGAGCTACGGTACAGGCTTTATTTTTGGTCTGTTGAACGGTGGCGAGATTCGGAACAGTGGTTTGGAAGTCCAGTTCAATGTGAGTCCGTTCAAAACCAAAGACTTCAAGTGGGACATCAACGCCAACTTTACCAAACTCTGGAATCAGGTGGTTAGTCTGCCAGGTGATGTGGCCGAATACTATAACTCTGACACTTGGCTTTTTGGCAACGCCCGCGCCAGCGCTATCGCTCCTAACCAAGCGTCTTTTTTTCCAAACTTGGTACCCGTAGGCACGGAGGGCAGCAAAGCCATTCCAGTCAGGGGTGAGGGCAAAACCACCGCCATTGCGGGCTGGGGCTATCTCCGCAACAACAACGGCGACATTCTTGTTAATCCAAGCAATGGTTTGCCACTCAACAACGCTACTTTTTTGCCCATCGGCGACCGCAACCCCGATTTTACAATGGGTTTGCAAAACTCATTTAGCTACAAAAACTGGACACTTTCGGCCTTGTTGGATATTCGTAAAGGAGGTGATATTTTCAACGGAAATGAAATGTTTATGTTCCGTAGCGGTTTGAGTAAGCGCGTGTTAGACCGCAGCACGCCCTACACTTTTAGAGGCGTACTGCGCGACGGGCGCGAAAACAGCGACAACCCAACCGCCAACACGATTCAGGTAACGCCGCAGTTTCGTTCAGATTTTTACGGGGCATTTACCGAAGAGAGTTTCATTGAGCGCGACATCAACTGGATACGCATGCGCGACTTGCGCCTGGCTTATAGCTTCTCAACGGCCTTGTTGAGCAAGCAAAAAGTGTTCCGCTCGGGGAGTGTTTTTGTGTCGGGCAACGAGTTGTTTTTGATTACCAACTACACCGGTGCCGACCCCGACGTGAGTGCTACCAGTGCGGGTACGTTGGGCATCGGAGCGCGGGGCTTTGACTATGGCACGCTGGCATTGCCACGCACATTTACCGCTGGCTTGAGCTTTTCGTTCTAAAACAAGCACATCATTTACTCATTGGGAAATTGATTTCCCGCTTCAAACAAAAAAATGAAAAAAATAAGCATAATCACAACCCTCACACTGTTCATATTAGGAACAACAAGCTGTGAGAAATATTTAGACGTAAACTTTGACCCCAGTTTTCCACAGGTATCACAGGGGTTTGCCATTTTGCCGCCTATGCTCGCCCAAATGTCGCGGGCAGAGGTGTTTGATGGCCGTTTTGCGGGGCAGTATTGCCAATATTGGCAATCATCGGGATTGGGCAATGTATGGGACCGCCACGGCTACGTCGCAGGAAGTGACGCGGGCGGTGAGATGTGGCGCTCGCACTACTACTCAATTGGCAAAAACGTAGATTTAATCATCGAAGATGCCACCGCCAAGCAGCAATGGGACTACATGGGCGTAGCCAAGGCCATTCGGGCGTGGGGCTGGCAAACTACCACCGACGCAAACGGGGAGATGATTTTGAAACAAGCTTGGGAACCCAACCGTTACATTTTCGATTTTGACTCGCAAGAAGACGTTTATAAGGAAGTAGTACGCCTCGGCAACGAATCCCTGCAAGACCTTGCCCGTACCGACGGCGCGGTGTCGGTAACTTCGCTGGGGCGCGGAGATCTTGTCTATAGAGGCGACCGCAGCAAGTGGATCAAGTTTGTCAATGCCGTTTTGGCCCGCAATGCCCACCACCTTACCAACAAAAAGGGACTCTACAACCCCGATGCCGTAATTAAATTTGTGGATCAATCATTTGCCAGCAACGCCGACAATTTTAATATTCCGCACGCTGGCCTGAGCACCGCTGACGGCAATTTTTGGGGGCCCCTTCGCAACAACATGGCAAACTTTCGTCAAGGAGATTACTTGGTAAAAACCATGGACGGTACAATTTTTACGGGATCAAGAGACCCCCGATTGGCAGCCATGCTGACAGCCAGTACCGATGGGACTTTTAGGGGGGTTTTCACTACCCAAGGCGACGCTAACAACGTAGCTAACAATGTACGCCGTGTGCCAAGTTTGTGGGGCGTACAGCAACCCGTTGCTACTGCACCCACTGTGGGTAAATTTATTTTTCAAGACAGGGTAGATCACCCTTTAATTACTTTCTGGGAGTTGCAGTTTATCAAAGCAGAAGCGGCCTTTATCAAAGGCGACCGCGCCATGGCCTTTGCTGCTTATCTCAACGCCATCAACGCCCACTTAGATTGGACACTGACGTTTGTGACAGATGCAGCCCTGCGGACGCAGTTTACCACCGAGCGGACGGCTTATTTGCGGAGTTCGGCAGTAGCTGCCAATGCTGCTGCACTCACGTTGAGCGATATTATGATGCAAAAATACATATCAATGTTTGGCCACGGTAACATGGAAACTTGGGTGGATATGCGCCGTTACAATTACAGCACCGACGTTTATAGAAACTTCTTAGTGCCAACGAGCTTGAATATTTTCCCCGACAACAATGGTAAATTGGCGTACCGCATGCGCCCGCGTTTCAACTCGGAGTACGTTTGGAACAGGGCATCTTTGGCTACTTTTGGCGGCCTCGATGCCGATTTCCATACCTCGCCTGTGTGGTTTGTGAAACCTTAAGAGAATTGGTGATTAATTAAGAATCCAATACTCGTAACTCAAAACTTTTAAAAAAAATACAGATGAAAAGATATAAAGAAATTTTGCAGGGTTTTGCGTTTGCCTTTCTGGCAACTGCTGGCCTTTTTGCTTGTATCGGCGAGTCGAGCGACCAACTGGTTATTGTATCGCCCGCGCAAGGGGCACGCATCAAATTTATTCATGCCGTAGCCGATGCACCTGGCATAGGTATCTTGGTGAACAATCGCCAGTTTTCGGGGGTGCTTACTACGCCGCCCGCTACGCCTGGCGCAATAAACTACACGGGGGCATATCCTGCAAACGACTACGCCACCTTGGACGCAGGTAGTATCAAAGTAGATGTGGTGATACCCGCCACGGCGACGGTCGCCCAGACCACCGTTATTAGCGGCAATGTGCCCGTAGAAGCAAACAAATATTACTCCGTTTTTGCAATAGGCTCGGTGGCAGATGCCAGATTGGAGCCATTGGTAATAGAAGACAAAATTGTGCCTGCCGATACCTCAAAGGCGTACATTCGCTTTGTGAACACCGTAATAAATACAACCACGGGCTATGATTTGGGCATTGGTGCCAACTTCCCGGCGGCTTTGTCGAACATACGCTACAGGCAAGTAACCGATTTTGTGGCCATAGACCCCGCGCCCATCGGATCTTCGGCAACGCCCATCGTGGTCAGGTTGAACGGAACAACTATTAATTTAGCACCTACTACCCTCATTTTAACCCCCGTAAAAGCTCGTTTTTATACGTATTATATTCGGGGACGCGTGGGCGGCACGGGTACACAAGCCATTTCGGCCAGCAGCTACATCAATCGCTGATTAACAAGCTACTTCACACAAAATAATCCCGCGCTCGACAGTGCGGGATTATTTGTCAGGGTTGTAATCTCAACCACAAAATCAACTTTTTAAAGAATCTCAATGATTTGTTTTTTGTACAACAAATCATTGAGATTCTGATTGACATTATTTGGGAATCCTCTTGGCAATCCAAGTCATTTGGCCACGGTGATTGGCGTAGTGTTCTGTTACATGAAACCATTTGCAATAGTTGTTCCAATCCCAATCTTTGGTTTCTCCCGACAGCAACCAATCGTCGTTTCGTTTTCCCATTTCTGCCTTTGTAGCAGCTCTTACCTCGTCAATGGCCTCTTTGTAGTAGCTCAAAGGGTTTCCCTTGATTTGTTTTCGGGCATTTTCGCCCAATTCCATTGCTACATTCCATTTGATTTTGTTTTCAGCAGAGAAGTCATTTAAATTTCGAAAAGTAATATCTTGGTATATTACCTCAGTTGCGGCCAAATGCAGCATCAATGCGCCAATGCTATTGGCATCTTTGTCGTAGAGATGGTCTAATTGCTCTATAGATAATTTTTTATGATAACCAATGACCGTATTGCTTACCCAATCCAGCATAGAAATCAAAGTCCCTATTTGTGGCGTGAAACCCGTCATAGGGCCAATGTGATTGATGTTTCTCTCTTCCATCACTTGTGGGTGGGCAAGACCATAGCGCGGCAAGACCAAAGTGGTAGCTCCTAAGCCCAAAGTGCCAATAAAGCCTCGGCGGTTGTATTTTTCGTTTTCTATGATTGGTTGCCTCAAAAGTAAATAGTTTCAGACAATTTTTAATCTATTGCGCTTTTTTTGACCTCAACCCTGGGCGGCAATAATTTATACAACACGGGCGTAATGATGCGGGACAAAAGCGTAGAGCTTATCAAACCACCAATCAACACCCAAGCCAGCGGTGAGTAAAGCGGATTGGCTTCGATGGCCAGCGGAATGAGGCCGCCAATGGCTGTTAATGAAGTCAATACAATGGGTACAAAACGAATTTCGCCCGCTTGCTCAATGGCTTCGAGAAGCGGCATACCTTCTGCGCGCAGATGATTGGTAAAATCAACGAGCAAAATTGAGTTTTTTACTTCGATTCCTACTAATGCAATCAACCCAACAATGGCCACAAACGACAGCGGATAGCCGACCAAATAAAGAGCAGAAAAGGCGCCAATAATCCCCAACGGAATAACCGAAAGCACGATTAGCGAGCTTTTGAAGGTGCCAAATTCGAGAATCAGTACGCCAATAAAGCCAAAAAGGGTGAGTAAAATAATGGTGCCCAGGCCGCCAAAAGATTTTTCACGGGCTTCCAACTCGCCAGCGGCTTTGTAATTAAAGCCTTGCGGCATTTTGTATTCGTCTAATTTTTTGATGACCTCTTTGTACACATTGTCCACCAAAAAACCTGTTTTGACATTGGCGGTTACCGTAATGTAGCGGTCTAAATTATAGTGCCGAATTTGGTTGGCTGAGGTTTCAAATTGAACGTCGGCAATCTGATGCAACGGCACCGCACCGCCCATCAAAGTATTGACATACAAATGGTTGAGGGCTTCAATCGAAGCGTTTTTGTCTTTGGGAAGCGTAACGTTGATATTGTAATCTTCGCCATCGGCGGCTTTGAAAGTGCCAACATTTAGCCCCGCTACGGCCAAGCGCACAGTTCGGTTTATGTCGGCAATAGAAATGCCCAGAAGCCCCGCTTTTTCTTTGTTGATTTTTACCCGCAAATCAGTTTTACGATAGGCCAGCGGATTGTTTACATAGACGGTTCCGTTGGTTTGTTGCAATATTTTTTCAATATCTGCGGCTACAATACGCTGTTTTTGAAGGTCTTCGCCATAAATTCGAATCGCAATCGGGGCTTCAATGGGTGGACCTTGCTCAAAGTCTTTGACTTGGATTTTGGCGTTGGCTACGCTCGAAAATTTATCCCGAAGCTGGTCAATAAATTTGGTTTTTTGCTCGAGACTAAAATCTTTGTCGTCATACATTTGCACAAAAAACTCGGTATAATTGCTGGCTTCGTTGCGCTGAATGATGTTGTAATAAATGCGTGGATTGCCCCGCCCAACGTTGGTAGTATAATGTTTTACGGTTTTGTTTTGCTTCAATTCGGCTTCAATAATTTTAGCAATGCGGTCGGTTTCGGTCAAAGATGAGCCTTCGGGCGTTTCGGCAGTAATCAGAAACATGGGCTTTTCGGACTTTGGAAATATGGCAAAACCAATTTGTTTCGGAATTTGTAACGAAACGGCAAACAATACCGCTGCCACCGCCAAAGTTGGCCAAGGATTTCGCAATGCCCAATGCAACAGTTTTGTATATGAGCCGCTGATGAGTTTTTTTAAAGCCCTCATAAAAATATTTCCGTCTGGATGATGGCTTTCTTTCAAAATACGGCTACTCAAAAACGGAACGATGGTGAGCGAAACTACCATGGAAGCCAAGATGGTCATGGTTACGGCCAGCGGCAAACTGCGAATGAATTGTCCCGAAGATTCGGGTAAAAAATTCAAGGGTAAAAATGCCAAAACCAGCGTAACGGTACAGCCAATGACGGCCAGCGTGATTTGCTGGGTGGCTTTGATAGCGGCATCTCGCTTGCCGTAACCGTCTCGCATCCAGCGTTCTATGTTTTCAACGACCACGATAGAATCATCTACCAAAATGCCGAGCGAAACAATAAGGCCGACAATACTCAACTGGTTGATGCTTATGCCGAGATAATCAATGGCGGCCAAGCCAATGGCCAACGACAGCGGAATGGAGATCATAACCACCAACGCCGCCCGAAAACCCAACGGCAGCAGCGTAAGCGAAACCAACAAAATGGCTATCGCAAAATCTTTGGCAAAGCGGGCCAAGCGGTTATTGACGCTGATTGACTGGTCGAAATTTTTGGTGAGCTGAATGGTTGGTGGTAGCGTTTTGGCAAACGCTTCGATAATCGGATTCACCTTTTCGCCCGTTTTGCTGATGTTATTTCCTGCTTTTTGTGCCAACGTTACCAGGGCTGCTCGGTGGCCGTTGAGGCGCGTGAGGTGGGTTTGTTCTTCATAATTAAAATCGACATCGGCCACATCTCGTAAGTAAATGATTTTCTGGGTATTGGTGCCAACAATGGTGTTCCTGATTTCTTCGATTGACTGATAATCACTGCTGGTTTTGACATTAAATTTCCGTGCGCCAGCCAAGATACTTCCTGCGGGAATATTGACATTTTCGGCTTGTAATGCCGCCAAAACTCGGTTGACTGTAACGCCCACTTGCGCCATTTTTTCGATGTTCAATGCCACCCTTACGTTAGAACTTGGATAGCCCCAGTCTTTCACTTTTTTGAGGGCGGGTACTTTTTCTAACAGTTTTCTGAGGCGTTCGGCGTGAAGTCCCAACTCACGATTTGACACCACATCTGACACCAAAGCTACTTGCATGATGCTCACATCAGACGGTGAGAAACGCAAGATTTCGATGCGGAAAATATCTTGTGGCAATTCTTTTTGTAAAGCATTTATTTCGCGAACCGCCGCTTGGTAGTTGTTTTCTTGATCCACGCCATTCCACAAATACTCAATCCTAACCGAGGCCACACCGTCGTCAATATTGCTAATGATTTCTTTGACGTTTTCGAGTTCATTGAACCGTTTTTCGGCTTTATCCACAATCAGCTCTTCCATGTCGAGCGCATCAGTGCCAGGATACACAAACACCACGGCTACGCTTCGGGTGTTCATGTCGGGGTCTTCTGAGCGGGGCATATTTAGGAGCGAGTTTATGCCCAATGCCACCACACCCACAAACACACAAAGCATAAACTGCCAATTTTTGACGGAAAATTCTGAGAGATTCATATTTTTAATTTTGGTTCTTTACTACTATAGAACTCTTCTCCGTCAAAAAAGCCCCACCGCTCGTAATTACTGCTGGAATATTTTCTAAACCGCTTGTAATCAATATCTTGTTGCCTTCAATATAAGCCGTTCTAACTGCTATTTTTTTGACTTTTTTCCGGCTTTCATCAAGCACATATACAAAAGCGTTTTTACCACTTCCTTCCAAAATCGCCTCTATGGGAACAATAGCGTAGTTGCGGGTTTGTGCGGGTTTTAGTTCAATTTTACCAAACATTCCAGCTGCCAACCGCTTTCCGTTGGGATTAATTTTTATTTCTACTTCGTACAATTTATTCATTGGGTCGGCAATGGGGGCGAGCTCTGAAACCTTGCCAAAAAAAGGCTCATCTGGGTACGCATCAAGATTTATGATGGCCGCATCGTCAAGTTTGAGCCTTGCCCAATCTTTGTCCGAAACACCTACCCGCGCCACCCAGTGGCTGGCACTGCTCGAACTCAAAAACAAAATCGGGCTTCCTGGCCCAGTGAGTTCGCCTTCATTTCCCATTTTTTTGACAATCGTTCCGCTAATGGGTGCTACAATTTGTGCGTATGTCTGGTTGAATTTGGCAATCTGTAAATTCTGTTTGGCCACCTCAAAACCAGTCGTGGCGTTTTGCATTTGTTCGAGCGTTGCGGCGGTGTCTTTGTACATATTCTGTACCCGCTTAATATCTCTTTCCGATTTTTCAAAGCCATACTGCGCTTGCGATACTTGGGCGTTGATTTCGGTTAGGTCGAGGGTCGCGAGCGTTTGGCCTTTGCGCACTTTTTGGCCTTCTGTCACAAATATTTGTTGAATGATACCGCCTACTTTGAATGAAAGTCGGACTTCGTCGGTACTGGCCACCAACCCCGAAGCCACAATCGGCTCTGCCCGTATCGTCTGCTCGACTTTGGCCAACTGCACAGGCACAACCGACTCATCGGTGATGACGGTTATGGCTTGGGTTTTTGATTCTTCTTTTTTAGCACATGAAAAAATCAGAAGAGTCGAAAAAATTGCCGATAAATAGTCGATTTTCATGGTTTTTTGAAAAAATATTTTAAAATCTGTAAATTTGTCTATCTAAAAACATTGAATTATGAATCAACTAATCACTATACATCCTGAAATTCAAAGTGGTACGCCTGTTTTTTTTAATACACGTGTGCCTATAAAAGGGCTTTTTGATTATCTCAAAGGGGGGCATACTGTTGCCGAATTTATTGCCGACTTTCCTTCGGTTACACATGAACAGGTAATGGCTTTATTAGATTTTATTCAATCTAATTTTATGTTTAGCCCACCTGCTCATGTTCAGACTGCTGCTTGACGAAAATTTACCCAAAAAACTCAAATATCGTTTTGGCGATGGTTTTGATATTATAACCGTGCCAGAACAAGGCGGGAGTTCACTCAAAAATGGACAATTACTTCAAAAAATGAGTGAAACCGATATTCAATATTTGGTTACTGCTGATAAAAATCTGAGCTTTCAGCAAAACTATGCCAAGTTCAATGTCAAACTTATTGTGATAAACACCCCAGACCTTCAATACGAAACTGTTTTACCATTTATTACTAAAATTAAAGCACTTTTTGAACAAAACGATATTCAGTATTACAATTGGATTGAATTGTAAAACCCAACTACTGCGCCACCACTTTATCCAGCAAGCTCTTTTTTATCAATACATCAAATTGCGCCAATGATTGCTGTAATTGCGCGGCTGTTACTTCGTTTTGGGCCTTTACCCACTCAATAAACAGTACATTTCCATTTTTATATTTGCTGTCAATTATTTTGAAATACGCTTCTGCTTTGGTTTGGGCATCTGCCGTTAATTTAAGGTTTTCACGGGTAGCTTGCAGCTCTAAAAACGCTTGTGTAACCTGCAATTCAAGTTGGTTTTCTACTTCCAGTTTTTTGGTTTTCAGTATTTCCGTCTGAATTTTAGCTTGCTGAATCTTTGATTTTTTCTCGTATCCTTTGAACAAGTCCCAATTTAAGCCAAACTGTGCGATGGCATAGCCTTGATTGGAAAACACATAGCCAAAGCCTTGAAAACCAGCATTTCCACCCACAAAAACACTTGGCAGCTTCGCCGCTTTTTCGTTGAGTGTAACCACGCTTTCAGCTACTTTTATAGCGTTATCGAGTTGAGAAAGAACAGCCCCCCCAGCCTCCACAGGGGAAGGCTGTTGTATTGCCAGTGCTTTATCAAAGGCTAATTTTAATTCGCCCGTTTTAAATTCCCCCTCTGGGGGCAAGGGGGCTTGGGCCAGATATTCCAAATACGCCTTCGCCAATTCTCTGTTTTTGGTCATGACGGCCACCTGCTGATTTAGCTTTGAAAGCTCATACTCCGCCGCATACACCACGTCTTTTGTGGCCACTTGGTTTGCCACTAATTTCTGATTCAATCTCACCAATTCATCAAGTGTCGTTCGGGCGGTTTCATACACTTTAAGTGCTTCGAGCGTTTGTAAATAGTGGTAATAAGTAGTGGTGATATTATACCGAATTTCATTTTCTAAAACCTTCTTTTTTGCTTCTTGAACCGACACTAAATTCTTCTGAATCAAGTAATTGTATTTAATTTGAGGGTCGTAAATGGCGTATTGAAAACTCAACTTTGTGTCATGAAAATTATTGGGTGCAAGCTGCTCGTTCACGTTGGCAATCTGCGGAAAAGAATTGGTTTGGGTGATTTGATTCAAAGTGCTATAAACAGGATTTAGCAAGTCGCCTACTGGAAACTGCAACCGCCGCCCACCCGCCGCAAGGCTGTAGGTAGGTGCAAACGTAAGCCGTGGATAAAACAAAGCCCGTGCCTGATTGATGTTTTCAATGGCTTTTTCGATTTCCAAACGCTCTTGTTTCAAAGCCAAGCTATTCCGCAAGCCTTCTTGGACATAAAACTCAACGCCGCCCTGTCCCCAGAGGGGGAGTATAAAGCCCCCTGACCCCCAGAGGAAGAATAAGAGAAATGAAATTTTCAATTTATTTTTCACGCTATTTATTTTTCAAATCGCCACCATTTTTTGTTAGAAATCCCCTCTTTGGTGCGGTGCGACGTTTCGGTTAGGGGGCTTATTTCCACCACTTCCCCAATCATCGGTATAACAATGGGTTGATTCAATTCTTCGGCCTTTTTGATAACACGCTCAATCGGGTCTGTCCATGGGTGCATTGCAAGCGTGAATTTGCCCCAATGAACAGGCAATAACAACTTGGCTTTGAGGTCAGTAGCCGCCAAAGCAGTTTCTTCGGGCGTGGTGTGAATGTACTTCCAGAGATAATTATATTGGCCACATTCCAAAATCGCCAAGTCGAAAGGGCCGTATTGCTCGCCAATGGTTTTGAAATGCGTGTCATAACCCGAATCGCCGCCGATAAAGATATTGTGCGTTGGGGTTTTTAAGACAAACGATGACCAAAAAGCCTGATTTCGTTTCAAGCCGCGCCCCGAAAAATGCCTTGCTGGGGTTGAAGTAAAATGCAGCGCAGAATCAATAGTTACGGTTTCTGTCCAATCTAACTCATTGATAATGTTTGGATTGTAACCCCATTTTTCTAAGTGTGCGCCCGTTCCGAGCGATGTTACGACTTGCTTTACTTTTGGTTTTAGGGCTTTTACAGTTTGATAATCGAGGTGGTCGTAGTGGTCGTGCGAAATGACAAGCACGTCAATTTCGGGCATATCTTCTGCACTATAAACGTTGCTTCCTTCGTAATTTTTGCCAAACAACGGCATCGGCGAAGCATTGCCGCTAAACACAGGATCGACCAAAATATGCTTGCCATTGATGCGCAATATATACGAAGAATGGCCAAACCAAACCAATTGCGGATTGTCTGAATTGAGGGCTTTCAAATCCGTTTTGATAGACGGCAGCGGTTGGCCCGGGGTCTTATTTTCTGCTTTTTTGACATAAGACTTCAGAATGTCCCAATAGCTCGCTCCCTCGACCAAATCGGGCGTAAAGTGTTCATTGTTAAACTTCCCATCTATAAAATGAGGCGATTTTTTGATGCGCTCTAAGCGTTTTTCTGATGGCGTTTGGCCAGATACATTGATTTGTAAAAACATAAATATGCCTACTACTAAAATGGTGATGGCTATAAATACAAAGGTTATCCGTTTCATGGTTTCAGTCCCCTTTTTGTCTCTTTGATTTTCTTAAAAAAGCCATATTGGCCCAATTTTTACCACCAAATACCCAGTAAAAATGGATAGCTGAGATGGCTAAAAATAGGGTAATTAAAACGATAGCGAGAAATATTATCATGGCTGTTATTTATTTGATTGTCCAAGTCGTTCAATTTTTTTAAGCCAATTAGCTCTGTATGCGTCTTTTGAAAGTCTGACAGGCCCAATCGTTGTAACTTTTACAGGACTGATGCCGCTGAATTGTAGCGTCAAATTTTTCATAGCATTCGTACTTGGTTGTCTGTAAACAAGCCAATAATACCACGCTGGCTGGTCGAGAGTGCAAATAATTCTGGCCGACTTGCCAATCAAAAGTTTGTCCCACCAAACGGAATTTTCTCTTTTTTGAAAGGCAAATCCGGGCAAAAAAACACGGTCAATAAACCCTTTGAGAATGGCTGGTAATGAACCCCACCACACAGGGTAAATCCATACCAAGTGCGTAGCCCACTTTATTTTTTCTTGGGCATCAATCAAGTCAAGTTCAAGTTCGGTACGTTTACGATAGCCAAATTGTAAATTAGGGTTAAACACTAAATTTCTTACCACAATTTGTTTTACTTCTGCACCCGATTCAACCGCTCCTTTTTTATAGGCTTCGGCTATCGCAAAATTGAAACTTTCTTGGTCTGGGTGGCCGTTAATGATGAGTATCTTGTTCACAATGAAGTTTTTACCATTTTTATAAACAATTCAAACGACTGCTGAATGCGTTCCATGTGGCGGTCGTCGCCAAATATGTTCATACGGTTTTTGAGATAAATCGTAACCAAGCCGTGCATATAGGCCCATATCGTAAGCGAGATAGTTTCTGTGTCTTGACTTTTAAAAAAGCCAGCCACAACACATTGACTAACAACGGATTGTAATAAACAAAATGACTTCATGCCATCTTCCCAAATCTCATCGCGGCAGGCGAGGGTTTCTATTGGGGCGCTCATAATAAACATCAGGTCGTAGAGTTCGGGGTTTTCGAGGGCGTATTTGATGTATTGCCGCCCCATTTCTACCAACCGCTCAAACGGGTCTTCGACTGTTGCCACAACCGACAGCTCGGCCATCATTTTGACAAAAGCTTCTTCGTGCAACGCAAAAAGCAGTTCGTTTTTGTCTTTGTAATATAAATAAATTGTGGCGGGACTGTATTCTATGGCATCGGCGATGTTTCTGATGCTGGTTTTTTCAAAACCTTGTTCCAAGAACAAATGCCGAGATGCGTCCATAATCTTACGGCGCATTACTTCTTTATCCCGCTCTTTTCTTTCTGCTACGCCCATTTTTTTTTGTTGTACGTTCACTATAAAATAATCGATGCAAATATAATAAACAGTGTTTAGTAAAACCAAGTAATTGCTCGCGTTTTTTTTAGATTGCCCAAAACGCCGCATGGCCACGCTAAATGTTTAGCGTGGCCATGCGGCGTTTTAGAATACGTGTTTGTTTTACACCAAGTAATCTTCAACTATTCGGGTAGAATGTCGTTTTTTCTGGTTCAGCAATTGCTCAATACGGTCTCCAGCCAGATTGAGTTCGTCTTCGGAAGCCAAAAATACGATTCTAAAATGGTCATTGTGCACATAGTTGAAGCCCGTACCTGCTACCAAGAGTACTTTTTGCTCGGCAAGCAATTGAAAGACAAAATCTTGGTCATCGTTGAAGTCAAAAAGGCGTAAGTCTATTTTTGGAAAAAGGTACAAAGCGCCCTTGGGCTTGACACAACTCACCCCCGGAATGGCCGTGAGGCGGTCGTAGATGGCGTTCATTTGTTTGTGGAGTCGGCCTGTGGGTAGTACCAAATCTTTGATACTTTGGTAGCCTCCCAGCGCGGTTTGAATAGCGTATTGCGTTGGTACATTGGCACATAGGCGCATAGAAGCCAAAAAAGTAAGCCCTTCGATATACGACTTAGCGCGGTGTTTGGTGCCTGTCAAATACAACCACCCGCCGCGAAAACCCGCCGCGCGGTAGTTTTTGGACAAGCCTCCGTAGGTAATGCAGAGGGTGTCGTGCACGAGCGTAGCCATGGGGTAGTGCACCGCTCCGTCGTAGAGAATTTTGTCATAAATCTCGTCCGAAAACACAATTAAACGGTGGCGTTCGGCTATTTCGGCAATGCGTTGTAGTATTTCTTTGTCATAAACCGCACCCGTGGGGTTATTGGGGTTAATCACTACCAGCCCTTTGGTGCGGGGTGTTATTTTGCTTTCTAAGTCGTCTAAGTCGGGATTCCAATCGCTTTGCTCATCACAAATATAATGTACTGGTTTGCCGCCGCTCAAAGCTACGGAGGTAGTCCAAAGCGGATAGTCGGGCGAGGGAACCAGAATTTCGTCGCCCTCATTGAGCAGGGCTTGCATAGACATCACAATGAGCTCACTCACGCCGTTTCCGATATACACATCGTTGATTTCTACTCCTTTAACGCCCAGTGTTTGGGTGTAGTGCATCACGGCCTTGCGGGCCGAAAACAGCCCGCGCGAGTCTACGTAGCCTTGTGCATTGCGAATATTGAGAATAATATCGTGGACAATCTCGTCGGGGGCATCAAAACCAAACGGCGCGGGATTGCCAATGTTAAGATTTATGATTTTATATCCTTGGCTTTCCAGTTCAAGCGATTTTTCATATATCGGCCCGCGAATGTCGTAGCGAAGATGCGCTAAACGGTTGCTTTTTTCGATATTCATCATTTTATGCTGCGTCTATCGCCCAGGGCGGCGGTTGTTATTACCGTTGACATTAGGCCGGTTGTTGCTATTGCCGCTGCGGTCGCGGTTATTAGTGTTATTATTATTATTGCTATTATTATTGCGGTTGTTATTATTCCGATTAGCTCCTTGGGATTGGTTGCGATTATTGTTGTTTTGGTTAAAAGTCCGCTGTTGATTTTGGGGACGATTGCGGTCTATATTTGTGCCTTTGTCGCGCGGGGTAGAGTCAACGAGTCCGTTGGTTTTGAGGTATTCCAATTCTTCGCGTAGCCGTCCGCCCGATATTTCGCCGAGTTGCAAGTATATTACTTCTTCTTCGGGGTTGTCGCGGTTCCAAGTGCTGTACAGATTTTTCATTAATCTTATCAAATACGAAACAAAAGCCAGCTTCTCGTCGCGGTCGGTGAGGGCAATGGCTTTTTCGATCAGTAGCTGCACATTTTCGCCATACTGCAAATACTTGAGCTTGTGCTGATTGTAGGGTACGCGCAGGGGTTTTCTACCCACCGACTCGGGCGAGGGTGGCGGAAAGGGGCTTTCTACGTCGAGATTAAACGCGCTCATGATGTATAGATCGTCCCAAAGTTTTTGCGAATAATCTTGCCCATCGCGCATATTTGGGTGAATTTGGCGCATCAATTCTACCAATATATGGGCATACAAGGTGCGCTGCTCGCGGTCTTGCATGGTGCCCAAGTGGTCGGCCAATTTTTGTACGTTACTTCCGTATTCTTTCAAAGTGATATTATTTTATTTTCGAGCAACAAAAGTACGAAAAATAATGCGCAGTTTTCAGTTTTGGGTGGGCGGCGGTTTTTTGGGTAGCGCCTACCTACCCAAAAACACCAATCGCCCATACTGGCTGCCCTTTCAGCCTTCTCCTTCCAATTGGTCGGTAATTATCTTGCGAATTTGCTGGTGGGGCCTTAGTCCGTTGCTTTGGCGGCGGCTGGCGGCATTGAGGCTACGGTCGGCTGAAGATGAGGCTTTTACGGCTAGGTTGTGGGTGTTCATAAAACCATTTTTGAACTGCGAAAACTCTTCTTCGTTCATCAGTTCGCGGGCTATCTCGCCTTTGGCGTAGCCGTCGTTGAATGCCGCAATACGGCTGTCGGTTTGGGCCAATCGGGTAGTTTCGATGAGGTTTTCTAAGTCAATACGGAGTTGCTTTTTGTCGGTACGGAGGGTTTCCAAATCTGGAATAAGGCTTAATTCGTGTTCTAAAATATCTTTCTGGGCCGTTTCGTCCGACAGCTCTTTTTCGGCAAGTTGAAGCTGAGTCATCAGTTTTTTACGGCGGCGGCGCAGTCGCCAGCGGCGCGGGTCTATCTGCAACCACCGAAACCAAAACGCCGACAAAACGGGCAAAGCCATTCCCAGTGAAACAGCTCCTGCCAATGCAAACAAAATGCCACTTAGCACAAACGACAGCAAAGCCCACGGGCTATTGACCAACCCCAAGTTGAGCTCGTCCGATTTTTGTAACTGCTGCTCAATACGTTGCATCAATGCTTGCTGCTGCTGGGGCGACATGGCCGTAGTGGGGTCTAATGGCGTAGCATTGAGTTGAAGGTTTTTTACGGCCTTGTTGAGGGCTTCTTTGAGCTTGTCGGTGCGGTAGGCTTCGTAGCGAAACCAGCCCAAAATGCCCAACGTAACGATGGCAAAAGTGCCAAGCACAAGCGCAAAGCGCGTATAGTTGGTGCGCGACTTGGCATTGTACTCGTCCACGTAAGGCCGCTCAATAAGGCGGTCGTAGGCGGGTTTGAGCAAAATAGAAATCATGGCCAAACCTACGGCAAACGCCCAGGCTTCGTTGCTGTTGCGGATATTGAGCGCGTAGGCCACAATTTCGTGCGAGATTATCAAGTCGCCGAAGACAAAGGCCAAACCTGCCACGAAAAAAAACAAACCTGCCAAAAGAGAATATTCTGACTCGGTGCGTTTGCGCTTTTGGGTCAGGGTTCCCATTTCGCGGTCGAGCTCGTCGCGCTGAAACACCAAGTCTGCTACGCGCTGGGTGGCTTTGACCACGCGCTGCACGTACTCTTGCAGGCGATCGAAGGCCGACTTGCGCCGCGCCACGCTGTCTTCTATTTCGTGGTCGAGGCGCTGGGCTTCGTCGCGCCGCTCTTGTATGCGCTGCGTGAGCCAATTGAAATGCACTTGGCTCGACAAGTAGCTTTCAAAGTTGTTTCTATTATCACTACCTTCAATACCGCTGTTGTAGCCGTGCTGAAAGTCAGGGTGTTCGGTATGTTCTGACATGGCGTTTGTTCTTTACTAAATGACTTGTTTGACTGTTTAATTGCTTGCTCATCAGGGCTTTTATTCGTCCATTCCCCGCGCTATTTCACGTATTTGCTTATCGGTTAATTTATCGCGCATTTGGCGGGCCAGCCAAAATTCACTTTCAAACGACTTTATCGACATATCGCGGCGGGCATTCAGGCGGCTTAGTTCGGCTTCGGCGCGGTTGAGGTGGGGTAAAATTTGCCATTTTTGTACGCGCAAATCATCAATTTGGTTTTGTAACTGCACCATTTCTTCGTCCCAATTTTGCGTTTTATCGGTTTTTTCAGATTTTAAATTTTTGACCGCAAGCCAGATGCGCAGGTCGTTGCGCAGTACGGTGATATTGCTCAACAATAATTTGCCCGCAAACAAAAACAAGAAAAACACAAACACCAATAAAGCCACCGCCCGTAGCCAGGGCTGCTGCTGCCAGGCTTGCACAAACACAAAAAGTGCGGCAGCAAAGGGCATACCGATTTCTTCCAACAACCGCCGCCAAGACAACGATGTGTCGGCTTCATGAAACAACGACACCCGTCCAAAAAGATTGAACATGCCCGCCAAAAACACCCCAACGGCAATAAACTGGCTATTGCCATAAAGCGGGCGGAGGGTGTCTTCTATCAAATAATAATTGCCCACGCACATGGCCACCGAAAACCCCAATCCTACAATGGTGCGTGGCAGTTGGTGTTCGCCTTCGGCTTGGCAATTTTCGAGGGTTATTTTTTTGTTTTTGAGTTCTTCTATTCGGTTTTCTTTTTGTTCAATAAACAGGTTCAGTTCTTGGATTTTTTCGCCGTTGTGCTCTACTTCGCGCTCTAAATCGGCCGATTGGTGCGAAAAATAATTGCGAATAATGGCGATTTTTTCGTCGGGCTTTGAAGTAGAAAGTCCAAAAATAACGCCTTCGTCGCGCAGCAATGATTCGTCTTGAAGCCAAACGAGCCAGTCGGCTTCAGAACGGCTGGGCAACATATTGCTGCTGGCATTGGGCACGTTGGGAATTACTGGCACACTCGTTTTTTCGGCCACAAGTGGTACCTGCGGCACCACTTGTGGGGCTACAGCTGGCAACTGACTCGACAGCCCAGACGACTCCAAGTCGGCGAAAGATACCAAAGCAGGGTCATTGAGTTGGTTTTCGCGGCTAAAATAAGACTGAATTTTATCAAAAAAAAGCATACATGTATGAAATTGAGCAGCGGCTGTGATGACTGAGTTTAAAACTGACAAAGGGGTTAAAATATTGTAGCGAAGGCCAAATGGTGCGTTAGATTTATGCCAAGGTAAACCGCTTGCCCGGCAACACCCGCACGTAGCCTTGGAGTTCGAGATTGAGCAAGAGCGTTGCCAGTTTTCCTGCTTGAATCTGGCATTCCCACGTTAAATCGTCTATTTGTACACTGCCTTTTTGGCGCAAAATAGCCACCACTTGGCTCTCTTCCTGCGTAAAGTGCGCAGGCAACGCCGCCAGCTGCGTGGAAGCATCGCCGGGGGCAGTTGGCGACCACCGCAGGGCTTCGATGAGGTCGGCCACGCCCGTAAAAATTTGGGCTTTGTGGTCGCGGATAAGGTTGTTGCAGCCAATAGAGTACGAGTTGGTCAGGTTGCCAGGCACGGCAAACACATCGCGGTTATAATTGTTGGCATACTCGGCGGTGATGAGCGCGCCGCCGCGCTCGGCAGCTTCGACAATGATGGTGGCATCGCTCATGCCCGCAATGATGCGATTGCGGGCGGGAAACCGCATGGCATCGGGCTTGGTATGCAGGCGGTTTTCGGTTAATATGCCGCCGAGGGCTTGCATTTCGGCGGCGGTTTTGGCATGGGCAGCAGGGTAAATATTGTCAATGCCTGTGGCCATTACGCCTAAGTTTGGCACGTGGTATTTGAGGCAGGTACGGTGGGCGGCAATATCAACGCCATAAGCCAACCCGCTTACTACGGTGGTATCTTTCCCTACCAAGCCCTGCACAATTTCTTCGACAATGCCGCGCCCGTAATCGGTGGCTTTGCGCGTACCCACAATACCCACAAAACGCCCCGCGTTGAAGTCCAGCTCGCCTTTCCAGTAAAGCAAAGCGGGCGCATCGTAGAGTGCTTTTAGGCGGCGCGGGTAGGCATCGTCGGTATAAAACACAATTTGGACTCCCTGTCTTTCGGCTTCTTTTAGTTCGGTTTCGGCTTCGCGCAGGCCTTCTTTGTTGCCAATAACCCGCGCCGTGGCTTCGCCCACACCTACCACCCGAACGAGCGTGCTGAGGTTGGCCCGAAATACTTTTTCTGCCGACCCAAAATGGGCCACCAACTGCCGAATCAAAACACTACCCAAGCCAGGTGTGAGATGAAGGGCCAATTGATACAATTTTTCGTTCATAAGTGGTTTGAGATAGAGAGGGACTGCGACCGAGGGGTGTTGAGTAAATAAAATTAATTGACTTATCTATCTGATTATGAGTATAATAAATACCAAAAAAACTATTCACAAAGTCGCCTTATTACTTTTTATTTCAACTGTACTACTGTTACGCCTGCACCGCCTCGGTCGGGGTGTTCGTCGGCGAGTTTGCCTACTTGCTTGTACGAGCGCAGGTGCGAGCGCACGAGATTGCGCAAAATACCGTCGCCTTTGCCGTGTACAATGCGAAGCTCGTTCTGACTCAACATGAGCGCGTCGTTCATAAAATTATCTAATTCAACCATGGCTTCTTCGCCGCGTTGGCCCCTTATGTCAAGGTTGAAGCTAAAATTCATCATTTTCTCGTTCAAGTTTACGCCGCCCAAGCGGGGCGCGGGGCTACCGTCGCCAGTGGCTTGCTTGTATAGTTTTTTAGAAACCTTTTCGAGTCGGCTCATTTTTACGGTTGATTTGAGCGAGCCAATGCCCATTTCTACGTCTTTGCCTTTGATGTTTAGTACTTCTCCTACGGTATTTTGACCCACAATACGCACAAAGCTGCCTACTACGATGTCGCCTTTTTCGGCCACAAACTCTTCGCGCTCGGGTTCGGCTACGGGTTCTGTTTTGAGTTCTTGTTTTTCAAACCGTTCGAGGTCTTGCCGCACTTGCTTGGTGGCTTCGCGCTCGGCTTTGTTTTCTTTTATTTCTCGAATGGTGCTTTCGATGCGTTGGTTGGTATCGGCCAAGAGTTGTTTTGCTTTGCGTTTGGCCTCGTTTAAAATATTTTTTTGTTCGTTATCCAATCGGGTTTTGAGGGCGTTGGTTTCTACCAATTGCTGCGCAAGTTTTCGCTCTTTAATGCTGATTTCCAGGTTTTTATCGGCGAATACCCGCTTTTCAATGTCGAGTTCTTTGAGTAGTTTTTCAAAGTTTATTTGCTGCGTGCCGAGCTTGCTTTGGGCCCGCTCTACTACGGCCTTCGGGAGGCCTATTTTGCGGGCAATCTCAAAGGCAAACGAACTTCCAGGCTTGCCTATTTCGAGTTCGTAGAGTGGCTCGAGGTGTTCGCCGTCGTAGCGCATGGCACCGTTTACGAGCTCCGTGGTTTTGTCGGCGTAGGTTTTGAGGTTGGTGTAGTGCGTATTGACCACCCCCGACGCACCAGAGCGGGTGAGGTCTTCAAGAATGGACTCGGCAATGGCACCACCCAAACTTGGCTCGGTACCTGTTCCAAACTCGTCAATCAAAAATAACGTTTTTCGGTTGGCCAAATTCAAGAAAAATTTCATGTTGGTCAAGTGGCTGCTGTACGTACTGAGGTCGTTTTCAAGGCTTTGCTCGTCGCCAATGTCAATAAACAAATTCTGAAAAATGCCCATCGTAGAGCCTTCTTGCATGGGCACCAGAAGGCCACATTGGTACATGTATTGCACCAAGCCAATGGTTTTGAGCGCCACCGACTTGCCGCCTGCGTTGGGGCCAGACACCACCAAAATACGCTGCTGGGCGTTGAGCGTTACTGACAGTGGCACTACTTTTCGGCTTTGTTTTTGAAATGACAAATACAACAATGGATGCCGCGCTGCCCGCCAGTCTAGTTCGGGGCGATTGACAAATGCGGGGTTGTGTGCGCTCAACTGCGACGCAAAACGCGCCTTGGCCCGAATAAAATCTACCATGCCCAAAAACTGGTATGCCCGCTGTAAATCAGGCAGATGCAACCTTATTTGGTTGGCCAATTGAATCAAGATACGATTTATTTCCCGCCGTTCGGCATATTCGAGCTCTTTGATTTCGTTGTTGGCATCAAGCACATCGGCGGGTTCAATGTAGAGTGTTTGGCCCGTCGAAGATTCATCGTGGACAAAGCCTTTGAGTTTGCGTTTGTGTTCGGCCACAATTGGAATCACCATGCGCCCATTGCGCACAGTAAGCGAAACCTCCTCGCCCACCCAGCCGCTATTTTTGGCGTGGCGGAGCATGCCATCAAGTTTTTTGCGCACCGTAGCCATTTCAGAAATCAAGCGACGGCGAATGTCGGCCAGCTCGGGCGAGGCATTGTCGCGCACTTGGCCACGGTCGTCAATGACGCGCTCAATGGCTTCTACCACTGCCTTTTCGACGCGCACATTTTGCGCCAGCTCGCGCATACATGGAAAACGGTTTTCTTCTTGTTTTTCAAAAAAAGTGAGCAACTGCCGAATGGTACGCAGCGAAACCTTAATGTCAAAAAATTCTTCTTGCGACACAAACATTCCCTCTATCCGCATTTTTTCGAGGGCTGGGGTGGCATCTAAATAGTTTTGGGCAGGAAACTCACTCTCTGTTTCGATGATTTCTTTGAGTTCGGCGGTTTGATTGGTGAGTTTTTGAATAACGGGAAAATTATCAGAAAATCGAATTTTTTCAACAAATGACTGCCCCAGTGTACTCAAACAAACTTCTTTGAGCAGTTCGCGTACGCGGTTGAAACCTAATTTTTGTTCAATGTCTTGGGGGTAAAGCATTTTTTGAAAAATATATAATAAACAACTATTGGAATGTATAATAGGGCAGTCGAGTTTTTGCGTGGTGTTGGTTGATGCCAACCAACACCACGTTTACTATCCATTTTTTACTAACTATCGTTCATTTATTGGAGGGCTGCCACGCCAGGCAATATTTTCCCTTCCATGTATTCGAGCAAGGCACCGCCGCCCGTCGAAACGTAGCTTACGCGGTCGCCGTAGCCAGCATTATTGACAGCCGAGGCAGAGTCGCCGCCGCCAATGAGCGAAAACGCCCCGTTTTCTTCGGTGGCTTTTACCACGGCTTCGGCGATGGCGTTGGTGCCAGTGGCGAAATTGGGAAACTCAAACACACCCATTGGGCCATTCCACAAAATGGTTTTGGACTCGGCAATCAATTTGCTGAATGTCTGAACGGTATCGGGGCCAATGTCAAGTCCTTGCCAGCCGTCGGGAATTTGCCCCGTGGCCACGATTTGGCGGTTGGCATCGTTGCTAAAAGCGTCGGCGCACACATTGTCGGTGGGCATTATTAAGTTTACCCCTTTGGCTTTGGCTTTTTCGAGCAGCTCAAGGGCCAAGTCTTGCTTATCGGCTTCGAGCAACGATTTGCCGATTTGGCCACCCATTGCCTTCGTAAAAGTGTAAGTCATGCCGCCACCAATAATGAGGTTGTCCACTTTGTCGAGCAGGCGTTCAATAATCAAAATCTTGTCCGAAATCTTGGCCCCGCCCATAATGGCCGTAAAAGGCCGTTCGGCGTGGTCCATGAGGCGTTGAGCATTGTCTATTTCCGACTGCATGACGTAGCCACAAATGCGGTCTTTAAAAAATTGCCCAATTACCGCCGTCGAAGCGTGGGCGCGGTGGGCAGTGCCAAAGGCATCGTTCACCCACACATCGCCAAGTTTAGACAACTTTTCGGCAAATGCCACGTCGCCTTTTTCTTCTTCCTTGTAAAAACGCAGGTTTTCGAGCAGCAACACTTCGCCTGGTTGCAGGGCGGCGGCTTGCTCAACAGCCGATGCGCCGATGCAGTCGTCGGCAAACTTAACCGACATGCCCAGCATCAACGACAAAGGCCCCAGCAAGTGTTTGAGCGAATATTTCTCGACAGGGCCGTCTTTGGGTCGCCCCAAGTGCGACATCAAAACGCACGAGCCGCCGTCGGCCAAAATCTTGCGGATAGTGGGCAGCGTGGCTTGCATGCGGGTGTCGTCGGTGATTTCAAATTTTTCGTTGAGCGGCACGTTAAAGTCCACCCGCACCAAAGCGTGTTTGTGAGAGAAATTGTACGAATCCAAAGTTTTCATTTCAAGGAAGTTCAGTGGGTTTTGATTGAACGGGCAAATTTAATTTTTTTGAACCACTAACTTTGCAAAATATTTATTAGCGGGTGCTTTTTGTTTTAAAACACCAAGTGAATATGTACTTTTCAAAATTAAATTCCCAAATTTGAGCAGTTCACAGTGGTTCGATGGCAAAGGGTTTATTTAATACCCGCATTTTGCTTGCTGATTTGAAAATTTTTACTCTTTAAATTCACGTTTTTTAATTCAAACCCTATCTTTCTTAATCATGCTCACTTATCGCTACCTTCAAACGTTAATGCGCAAAAGTCATCGGTCATTGGCCTTTCGCTGCTCAATGCTCTTTGCTATCTACGCACTTTTGATGGCTTGTTCTAAGCTCAACGAGATTCGTGTCGTTGGGCGCAATTTTGAAGACGAAATACAAATGGCCCAAAATTTGGTTTTTACGTTCAACAAAGACCTCGTTGCTACTGCCGACCTGAACAGTTGGGAAGCTACCAAATACATAGAATTTAAGCCTGCCGTGGCGGGAAAATTCAAGTGGACGGCACCCAACGAGCTGGTGTTTTCGCCCACGGCTGGCTTTGACCCCGCCACCGACTACCGCGCCGATTTGAGCGAAACCCTGACCGCCAAAATGGCCGACAAAAAATATGGCGTGTCGTCAGCAGAACTCGAATTTCATACGCCTTATTTGCAACTAACCAACACCGAAACCTACTGGACAAAATCAAAAGAATCTGGCAAGCCATTGGCCAAAAGCAAGTTGCAGTTTAATTATGCCATAAACGGCGGCGAACTGGGCGAAAAATTGAAAGTAAAAAGTGAGGATAAACCACTGGATAATTCAATTGCGCAATCGCAAATTTCGGAAGAATTGAACGTATCGTTGCCCACTGCCACGGGCGAAAAAAACGACCAACCGCTCACCATTTCGTTGGACAAAGGTGTGAAGGTGAGCAATACCAAATACGAATCAAAAGAAGCTATTTTGGTAGCTACGGTGCTGCCTTCGCCGCTGTCGTTGGAAGTAAAAGACATCAAAACGGGTTTTGAAAACAGCCGCGCCTTCGTGAAAATAATCACCACGCAAGAACTGCAACCCGAAAACTTGGCCAACTATTTTAACATTCAGCCCGCCGTTGAAGCCAAAGCCGAACTAACCGACAATGGCTTTATTATTCGCGGCAATTTCAATGAGGCCGACACCTACGTTTTGACCATTACCGACCAAACCAGCGGCGTGTTGGGCGCAAAATTGACCCAAAGCGTATCGAAAGATTTATTCTTTGGCAAAATGCCAGCGGCCATTGGTTTTGTCAATAAAAAAGCCGCTTATCTGTCGGCCAAGGGCGCGCGCAATATTGGCGTAAACATTGTGAATTTGCCCAAAGTGCGCGTCAAAATTGCGAAGGTATATCAAAACAATATTTTGTCGTTTTTGCGTGGAAACCGCTACGAAGATTATGGCTTTGTAAACGATGAGGATGGCTACCAACCCAACGGTACTTTTAATTACAACGAAGACGAAGGGCAACTGTACAGCGACGTCGTAGTAAACAAAATCATTGAAACCGAAAACCTGCCTAAAGTGGCGGGTGTGTCGGCCTTAAATGTGGGCTTGCCCGATGCCAACAACGCTTTCAAGGGCATTTATGTGGTGTCGGTGCAGTCAAACGACGAGCAATATTTGCAGGCTACCAAGTTGGTTTCTATTTCAGATATTGGCCTCATTGCCAAGCAGTCGGGGCAAGAAGTGTGGGTTTTTGCCAATTCTATCAAAACCGCCGAGCCGCTCGAAAACGTAGAAATTCACCTCATTTCGAGCAACAACCAAGACGTGGCTACCCTCAAAACCGATGGCAATGGCATTGCCAAATTTGACAAACTGAACGAAAAAGCGGCGGGCTTTAAAGTGGCTTTGATTACGGCCACCAGCGGCGATGCCAAAAAAGACGGCGAAGATTTTAACTATTTGCTGTTTGAAGATTCGGCGGTCGAAACGTCGCGGTTTGAGGTAGAAGGCAAACGCGACAATGCCTCGGGTTTTGAGGCGTTTATTTATGGTGAGCGCAATATTTATCGCCCTGGCGAAACGGTTCATTTCAATACCGTAGTGCGGAAGCAAGATTGGCAAACGCCTGGCTCAGTGCCAATTAAGATTCGGATTTTGTTGCCAAATGGCCAAGAACTTAAAGTGATTCGGGGCAGCACGGGCAGCCAGGGCGACTTGGCCACTACGCTGCCATTAGACAAAGCCGCCGTAACGGGAACTTACGTCGTGGAAGTGTCCAACGCCAACGATGTACTGTTGGCTTCGCAAAATATCAGCGTCGAAGAATTTATGCCCGACCGCATTAAGGTGGACACAAAAACCGACCGCGAGTCGTACGGCACGGGGCAAAGTGTTTCGCTTTCGGCCACGGCCCTCAATCTGTTTGGACCGCCCGCCTCGGGCCGCAACTATGAAATGGATTTTAGCCTAAAACGCAAGGCATTTGTGGCCGAAAAATTTAAAGAATACGTTTTTGATATTCCCAATAGCACCAAATTTGAAAACACACTGCGGCAAGGCGTTACAGACGACGCGGGCCTTGCCAAAGAGGCTTTTGTGCTTGATGCCGCTCTGCAAGACATGGGCGTTTTGGAAGGCAAAATTTTCGTTACAGTTTTTGACGAAACGGGCCGCCCCGTCAATCGCCTAAAACGTTTTGATGTGTTCACGCAAGATATTTTTTATGGCATCAAACTGGCCGACAGCTACGTAGGCTTAAACGCACCCCTGCCCATTGGCATGGTGGCGTTGGACAAAAACGGACAACCAAAAAACACCACGGCGCAAGTGGAGGTGGTGCGGCTTGAATACCTGACGGTAGTGGAGCGGCAAGGCGAGCAGTTACAGTACGTTTCGCGCAAACGCGAAAAGCTGGTTTATAGCAACGCCATGAATTTTGTCAACGGCAAAGCAGAAGTGCGCTACGTGCCAACGGTGTCGGGCGAGTATGAAGTGCGCGTGCGGCGCGTGGGCGCGGCGGGCTATGCCGTAACGTCTTTTTATGCCTACGGTTGGGGCAATACGGCGGCTTCGTCGTTTGAAGTGAGCAATGAAGGACAGGTTTTGATGGAATTTGACAAACCCAAATACGAAGTGGGCGACCAAGCCACGGTGCTTTTCAAGACTCCTTTTAAGGGCAAATTGCTCGTTACCATTGAGCGAAATAAAGTGTTGGAATACAAATACTTAAATACCGATAACCAGTCGGCAGAGTTTAAATTTACCATTACCAATAGTCACTTGCCCAATGCTTATGTAACGGCTACCTTGATTCGCCCGCTGGACAATTCGCGTTTGCCGCTTACGGTGGCGCACGGTTTCGGGCCTGTGTTGGTGGAAGATTCAGACACTAAAATCCCCGTCGAAATTATCGCCGTTGAAAAATCAAGGTCAAAAACCAAGCAAATCATTAAAGTCAAAGCCGCCCGCAATGCCCAATTAACGATTGCGGTAGTGGACGAAGGTATTTTGCAAATTAAAAACTTTAAAACGCCAGATATTCACGGGTTTTTCTACCAAAAACGCGCCCTCGAAGTAGGTAGCCACGATTTATACCCATTTTTGTTTCCCGAGCTGTCGTTGGCGGCCACCAGTAGCACGGGCGGCGATGGCTACGACCTCGAAAAGCGCGTCAATCCGCTCTCGAACGGACGGGTGAATTTGGTGGCGTTTTGGTCGGGAACATTGGACACAGGCTTAGACGGTGAAGCAGAATTTGAGGTGCAGATTCCGCAGTTTTCGGGCGATTTACGCATCATGGCCGTGGCCTACAAAGACAATGCGTTTGGTTCGGCCAACAAAAACATAAAAATAGCCGACCCCATCGTTATCAGCGCTGCCCTGCCGCGTTTTCTCAGTCCCGACGACGAGTTGGTGATTCCCATAAACGTAACCAATACCGAAAAAAGCCCCGCCAAAGTATCCGTTTCGCTGGGGGTTAATGGCAATTTATCGCTGGTCAGCGGTAGCACGCAGCAAATGAATATTGCTTCAGAGAAAGAGAGTCGAACGAGTTTTGTGGTGAAGGCGGCCCAAGTCATGGGCACCGGCAGCGTAACGGTAACGGTGAATAACGGTAAAGAAAAATTTACCGAAAAGACCGAAATCACCATTCGCCCCGCCACCTCGCTCTTGAAAACAGCGCAGTCGGGCGTGATAGCGGGCGGCAGCACGGGCAACATTGATTTTGCAAACAATTTTATTCCAGGCACCGTCAAAAGCAAACTCGTGGTGAGTCGCTCGCCAATGGTGCAATACGCCAAGGCACTGGACTATTTGTTGGGCTATCCGCACGGCTGCATTGAGCAAACGATTTCAAAGGCTTTTCCACAAATTTACTTCGCCGATTTGGCCAAGTCATTGAAAACCAATCCGTACATAGTCAAAACGGGCGACAGCGACTTTAACCCGACTTTCAATGTGCAAGCCGCTATTCAAAAAGTAGAAGCCATGCAACTGCCCAACGGCGCGGTGAGCTACTGGCCCGCCACCACCGAAGAAAGCTGGTGGGGAACGGCCTACGCCACCCATTTTTTAGTCGAAGCCCAACAGGCGGGTTTTGAAGTGAGCCAGTCGGTGGTGGGCAAAATGTTGGACTATTTAATCACCAAAACCAATACGCCCGCTCTCGAAGATGAATACATATATGCCGAAACGGGCGGCTACGTGCGGCGGCAAATAGCGAGTCGCTCCACTATTTATTCGTTGTACGTACTGGCCATGTCGGGCAAGCCCAACCGCGCCGCCATGAATTATTACAAACAAAACGCCAACATCTTGACCCAAGACAGCCACTACTTACTGGCCGCTGCTTACAAACAAATGGGCGATACCAGAAGCTATTCGTTTTTAACACCAACCAATTATACTTCCCAATCGGGCGGGTTTCGGCAATTTTCGGGCAGTTTTTCTTCGCCACTTCGCAATTTGGCATTGGTTGTCAATACATTAATCGAAACCGACCCTGATAATTTACAAATACCCAAGTTGGCGCGCTTGCTTTCGCAAGGACTCAACAGCACCGCTTACCTAAACACCCAAGAAGCATCGTTTGCCTTTTTGGCAATGGGCAAACTGGCCAAGAAAAACGCCAACTCAACCGTAACGGCAGTAGTGAGCAGTGGGAAGGGATTAGTAAGTAAATTTGACGGTAAAGACTTGGTTCTTCAATCACTCAATCAAAAAATACAAATAACGACATCTGGCAAAGGCGCACTCTATTGGTTCGCTCAAACCGAAGGGCTCAGTGCCACGGGCAGCTACGTAGCAGAAGACGCGGGTTTGCGCGTGCGGAAGCAGTTTTTGAACCGCAACGGGCAGCCCATGAGCCAGTTTCGCCAAAATGATTTGGTCGTAGTAAAAATCTCACTCACCAGTGCCGACGGCAACCCCGTGGAAAATGTGGTTATCACCGATTTGCTACCAGCGGCTTTCGAAATTGAAAATCCGCGCCTGACCGAACCGCGCGACATGCCCTGGCTCAAAAACGCCACCACACCCGACCATTTCGACATCCGCGACGACCGCATTAATTATTATACCACCGCCAAGGGCACCGAAAGGACGTTTTATTACTTGGTACGGGTCATTACCAAAGGCACTTTTACGCTCGGCCCCGTCAGTGCAGATGCCATGTATTCGGGCGAGTTCAGGAGCTACTCGGGCGGTGGCAAGGTGCGGGTAGAGTAGTGATTTTTGAGGGCTTCGTACTCGGCCAAAAGTGTCCAACAGTGGGCTTCGCATTGCCACCGAATGTGCATCAAAGGCGAGCGCGCCAATTTATACAAAAGTGGATTTTCGTAGGCGGTGAGTAGCCCCGCAATAAAAAAATAAAAATCCTTAAAATCTGAGCCTGTGAGGTTTTGGTAACCTTGCGGGCTTTTTGGTACTACGCCCAGTCGAAGCAGCGAAATGTGCAACACTACAACGTCCAAAGGTGTCTGGGGTTGTTGCAAAAGCCGTTGGGTATCTTCGATTAGTTTGGCCCGAATCGGCTCCAACTCCGCAATTTGAAATGCCCCCATGAGCCGCGCCACGTGATACACAATAACCACTGTGCGCGGGTATTGGTGCGCACACCTGAAAGGCGCTGTCAAGTAACGATTGCTTTCAATAACCGACCGAATATAAATCAAACTGTCGGTATCGTGTTGGTTAAGAGGTAGTTTGTTTTCAAAAACCCAGTAAAGCAAATTGCTCAATACGCACGTATCAAACTCAATGTACATATTTTTGCCAAACCAAGTTGAATAGGCTTTAAGCGATTTGTACGCTGGATAGGTATTCTTAACGGATAATTTTGTGCCGTTGGCGTGGGTGGTAAGTTTGTGTTTCAGCCACTGGTTTTCTTCGGGCGTTGGCTGCGTAGTAAGATAAATCATGGCCGTGTCGTCCACGTCATCAGGAATTTTAAAATGCGCAAACCGACCAAAAATATGCCCATTTGGGAAGTGTTGCGAAGGTTTGGTTTTCCAAAAATTATATGTTTTTAAGCCATCTTTGTTCTGAAACTTGGCATAATTGGCAGTTGCTTGCTGCGCAATGCCCGCTACTATCTGTTGGCTCGCTGGCGACAGCAAAGGTTTGAGCCGTTGCAACGTAAAAGTAACAATAGCCGTAAAAAAAACAGTGGTGTCGGGTCGGCGATAGCCCACAATTGGGTTGCTGCGCCAAGCCGCAAACAGCCCCGCGTCAAAAGGTGGCTCCCCGCTCGACTGCAAGGCCGCAATGTGTGCTACTATATTGTCTAAGCGGTTCATGACTACGAAAGTACGCAATACCCAATAGTAATCGAAAGTTTACGCGGTGAGATTTGCTGTCTATTCTGTTGGATTCAAATTAAATATCTGATTATCAATGCGTTAAAAAACTTGGCACGACTTTTGATAATAGTTTTTGAAAACCAAGAAAACGCAAATGAAAAAGATAATTTTACCTATCGTGGTGGTGTTGCTGACTATTGCACCTGTCTTTGCCCAGAAAAATTTTATTTTATCGCACTTAGACCGTCGCGGCTACCTCAATCTATCGGGCGGGGTCAGTAAGCCCGTTGCTTCGCTATTTGCTGCCGACCCCGCCTCGGTTTCCGACCTAAAATCGGTGGGTGGGTCGTCTATTCAGATTGCCGCTGGCTATCGCCTCACGCGGCTTTTTGGCGTGGTGGCTTCCATGACCAACTGCCTCAACAATGCCAATACCTTGCCGATGGTTGAGAACGTTGCCCAAAGTCAATTTGGCACCGATTGGTCGGCAAAGGGCGGCTCTTGGAACTGCGCCCACTTGCTGCTTGGCCCCACCATAAGTTTGCAATCGGGCTTGTTTATGTTTGATGGGCGCATCATGGGGGGCTATTCTTGGGTGCAGCGGCCTTCTACAGAGCTGAAAGGTGCATTTTACAACGTGCCAATGGTAGTACAAACTTCTGCCGAACGCAGCCGTTCTTTCAGCGTTGGAACGGGCGTAAGCGTACGCTGCAAAATTGGCCGCAATTTTGCGCTGGCCATTCATGCCGACTACCTCAGCACCCGCGCCGAGTTTAAAAACGTAAAAAGTATCTTGAAAATTGGCAACGACGAAGCCACCGACTTTGTGCGCGAAACTCACCCGATTGGTATGTTGAGCTTGAACGGTGGTTTGAGTTTATTGTTTTAAAAATTAAGCTTCTTGTTTTTTTTATACCCAAATGCCCCACATCAGTCTTCGTGCTGACGTGGGGCATTTGCCATTTATCCCGTTTTTGTAAGACAATGTGCCTATAAATCATTGCTTTATCAAATTCTGATTGCGTAGAGTTGAACTAAATAAGTATATTTACCAATCTATTTTAAAAAAACCATGAAAATACAATCCAAAAAACCAACAGTTCGATTGGTCAAAGACATTACCGTTGGGGCTTCATTGGGGCTTTTGTTATTTGGTAGTATTCCTATATTGCAAAGTTGCGGCTCAGACAACAAAGGCGAGAGCTACGATGCCGACGAGCCTACCGAAAAAATTCCCCCTTTCTCCCGGCCCGTTAAAACGTACATTACCGAAACAAAGCCCGGCGAGTTTAAAATCACCGACGAAATACCCGTGAGCGATTCCAGCCAAGCAATGGCCATTGTACGGTATCAAAACGGCAAACGCGACACGCTCAATGCCGCAAATGCCAAGCGACTGGTAATGAACGACTCCACCACCAAGCAATATTTCCGCGACCCCAACCAATACTACGGCAACCACCACCACCATAGTTCGCTTTCGAGTGTATTGTTGTGGGGCAGTATGGGCTACATGTTGGGCCGCAATTCGGGCATGGGAAACTACAACGCTGGCCGCGAGCGGCAGTACTCATCGGGCGTGTATGCCAACGCTGCTACTTACAACCGCTCGGCCCAAATCCACAACGACTACCAGAGCCACCGCACCCGCGTAGCGGCGCGACCCAGCGGCGGGCGAAGCGGTTTTTTCAGCCGTTCGCGCAGCGGGGGGTTTGGTAGTTAAAAAAAACAAATACCCTTCAATAGCCATGATTTCTCCTTATTTTCTACAAAATACGCCCCAACAAGCCCTTAGTCAAGCGGGCTGGGACTGGATGCTGGGCAACGATACCCTGCCTTACTTGACCAACGAGGCGGTGTTGGTAAAACCTGCCGAAACCGAGGCATACTACCAAGCAGCCAGCACACTCTACGATTGCTACGTGGAAGCGGCGCAATACATCATTGACCACAACCTGTGGGAAGAAGCGGGGATACCTGCCAATTTGGTAGAAATCATTCAATTAACTTGGAACGACGACCGCCATTGGCACTTGTACGGTCGTTTTGATTTGGCAGGCGGCGTGGACGGAAAGCCCATCAAGCTCATTGAGTTTAATGCCGATACGGCCACCTGTATTCCCGAAACGGCGGTGGTACAGTGGGCGCACCTCAAAGCCAACGACCTAGAAAACAGCCCCCAATTCAATACCCTCTACGAAGCCTTGGTGGGGCAGTTTGTGACAATACGCCAAAAAAATAGCGACCTCACGCCCACGCTGCTCATTGCTACCATGCGCGACTACCCCGAAGACGACACTAACGCCGCCGTGCTGGGCGAAGCCGCCCGTGAAGCAGGTTTTGACGTAGAATATGCCTTTGTGGACGAAGTAGAGTTGTCGGCAGCAGAAGGCGTTTTTAAACTGAACGCCCAAGATGGGCAGTTTGAAAAGTTCGATTTTTGGTTCAAACTTTTGCCGTGGGAGTTCATTGGCCACGACGAACCCGAAATGGCCGACTTGCTGACACAAATTGTTAAAAACCGCAAGGCCGTGGTGCTGAATCCTGCCTATACTTTGTTGTTTCAGTCCAAATATTTGCTCAAAGTATTGTGGGATTTGTTTCCGTATCACCCCCTGTTGCTCCGCACCGAAACCAAACCGCTCATAGACCGCTCCTCGGTAGAAAAAGTGCTTTTTGGGCGCGAAGGAGCCAACGTGCGCATTTTGGAAGAAACAGGTGCCGTAAGTTCATCGGTAGAGGGCGAGTACGGCCACCAAGCTCGCATTTACCAAGAATACGTCGAGTTTCCCAGAGATGCGCTTGGCAAACGCTACCAAGCGGGCGTATTTTTTGCGGGCGAAGCCTGTGCGTTGGGCTTTCGGAGGGGCGGGAAAATTATTGACAACACCGCCCAATTTGTAGGGCATTTGGTACAATAAAAAAAGTGCTACGTCCAAACAATACTACCCAAAAAATCGCTTTACTATTTGTTTTCCCAGTCGCAGGCGTTTGTAAGTCACTCGTAGCCAGGGTCAATGGGTTGGCCGTCGGGCGGGGTTTGGGCCATGGGCGCAATGAGGTCGTTGGGCTGGGTCTTCATTTCTTCCAATTGTTTTTTGGCAAACAAATAATGCGCCCGCTGTTTGGTGTGGGCGGTGTTTTTGGTATTGGGCCATACCGATAGTTCCTGCAATTTGAGCATGGCAACAGCCCGCGCTTGCGGCGTAGCTTCGCGGTGGCGGGCGGTTTCTATCAAATGTAAAAGCACCCGTTTTGCTGCCAATCGCGCAATTTCGCCCGCGTAGCCAGTGCGAGACGCGGGTTTTTTTCAGGTAGCCTTTACAATTTCGTCCATTGTTTCTTCCAAACTTGGCAAGGAAGCATCAACGGCGCTTTGCACCACCAACCTACTGACGCGCTCGGGGTTGAACAATAGTCGTAGTGTGAGGCCAGCGGTGGCTTCGGGCGGGCCAAGTGGGTCAAAAACAAGACCCGTTCGGCGTTTGAAAGTTTTGCGTGGGTTGGCATCGAAGCCAAAAGCACGCGGTGTTGTGAGTTTCAAAACGGCATCGGGTACTTTTAAAAATTCAGGTTGTATGGTTTGCAATAAAGCCGCCAAGGCTTCGCGCTGAGCAGTAGCCGATACGGCCTTGGTAGTCAAGTCTTTTTAGCCCTTCACCGTAAACCGGTAATCCAATACCACCTACACGCTTCGCGGCGGCTTCGGTCTGAAAACGGTGAAACAGATACACCGGTACAAATACTTCTTCGAGGTTCGACATGGGCGTGCCAGTGGCTAGCTTGCGCTCGTCAAAGTTAGAGAGTACCTGACGGCGCACATCTATCGTGCGTTTGAGTTCGGTGGTGGCGTTGTTGCCATTGTCCCAGAGGTGTGCGGCAAGCCCAGCGTATGCCCAATCTCGTGCGCCGCGAGTTGTGTCAAGCGGTCAAGCGACATATCCATCATTTCCAAAACATGACTGGTGTCTGTTTGAAACTGGGGGCTGCCCACTTACTTTCAACCAATATAAATCAAAGTTATTGGCTGGTATAAAAGTAGAAGAAACGCCACGTGGAAACACTGTTTCTATAGACCCCTATTCTTCATCTGCTTACAAGGATAACACAATAGAGGTGCAAAAAATTGTCCCCGTGATACTATTTCAGCTTAATCTAATGAATAAGAAAGAATACATTTATGAAGTTAAATGTACCGATTCTATTTTAGAATTACTTGCTGTGCCACAGCCTTTTGTTGGTAAGTTGTATGGTTATGATACTCGGCCAGAAAGGCATAAACCAAATGAAATACAAACGATTGGATTACTCAACCAGTACGGTTCTGGAAAATTGATGGATATGTTTCAGAATACCCTCATGGACGATACAAATAAAGTAGGGTATCTTTTTTATTTTCTTAAAGAAGAACAATATTGGCGGGATAATTTCATGGTCTTAAATAGACTTCTTGCGAAAGTGCTTTTATGCTGCATTGGCATTAACGAATGCGGCAATGAGAGTAACTCTAAGCCCAAAACGAGAATGGCTACGATAGTGGTTCTTTGCTAACTTGAATACTT
>Ga0105046_10000773_pt1 | contig 46521 bp, 36 predicted proteins | sample MAT03_FD_78385 | JGI IMG/M metagenome (GOLD analysis project Ga0105046, IMG submission 78385) | Freshwater microbial communities from Lake Fryxell liftoff mats and glacier meltwater in Antarctica - MAT-03 (megahit assembly) | ecosystem: Environmental > Aquatic > Freshwater > Ice > Liftoff... | reverse complement strand
GGAGCTCAAGGTGCTGGTCGATACGCTGTCGACGAACAGGAGAGAGGCGGATCGCCCCGGCGACGTCGACCCATGCCTGAAGGGCACGATGCACGTCCTCACGCACCCAGCCGCACATCGCCTCCTCGCTGACCTGAAGCTTCCGAGCAAAGCGTGAAAAGCCGTCGAGTGATACGTCTTCGAAGCGTTTGGAGCGATTGAAATTGAGGGCAAGACTCCGGTTATACTGCGGATAAACGACCACCGAGACCAGATCATAAGCTGGGCTGAGCCGGGCGTGAACGCCGTCCGGGTAGATCAAGGACCAATTCTTCAAGTGCGCGTCGGCGTTGCCGGAGAGGACCATGAAGACGACGCGCCTCACGTATTCGCGCAGCCCATCAAGGCCGGCGGCTTTGGCGACCACGTTGCCGATAGTCTCGTAGCTGTGCCCCTGATACTTGTCGTCGGCATCGAGGACCTGTGCGAAGTCCTCGATGTGGATGCGGAGCCGGCCCTCGCCACGGTCGAAGCGCTCGATGGCGTAGCATAACGAACCCGCTCGCTCGACGTACTCGGCCGGGATACCGTCTACTCGATCGAGACCGACCAGACTGGTCGTGGGCACGTCGATGCCGGCGGCCCGGGCCCATTCCATGACGGACCACTCGACTTCAGGCAGATCTGGATGGGCAGCGTCGCCGAGCTTGACGATCCACTTGCCGTCGATCGTGGCCGCCGGCATGGCGAGACGATCGTTGAACCAGCTCATCGATAGCTTCAACTGGACGCCGGAGAGAGAGAACCTCCACATCTCTGGCGGCACAGTGGCGCGAGTCGGGGGATCCGCCTCTCTCGATTCGACACGTGGCTCGACCGTTACCGCCTCAGAATCCTCGTTGAGCGCCGGGGACAGACGGACGGCGCCAGGGAGATCGTTGCCGAGGAGCCTCAGCAGCGGCCAATTCTGTCGCTCGTCGAGCTTTGCAGCGGCACGGAGAATACCGCCCAGCGCGCCCTCCGGGAGTAAATGCGCGAAGAACGTGAGCAATCGCGACGGTTGTCGATATTCTCGGTGGAAGGATTTGAACTGTTGTCCAAGGAGCGGACGAAGGGGTGCTTGACGGTAATCCTCGTAGAACGTGAGCATCGTGCTGCGCTGATCCGGTAATATTTCAAGACGGCCGATCTGGACGTCTCCGAGTGACACAAGAAATGCTTCCATTTCAGTCGTCCTCGTCAACCACCATGGCATGCACTGGCATGTCATCCGGTTCACCCCAGCGAGCGCGTCGTTGAAAGAGCTCGGTGGCGGCGGCTTGGAGGGTCTGCAAGCGGAGTTGCAGAAACCGGTCTCTATCGCCTCTTCGCAGACTTTCGTGCGCCTCGCGAGTGATGCCATGGGACGACAGGACGGCCATCTCACCGACGCTGGCGAGGGCTACCGCGAGATGCTCCAACTTCGGATGAAACACGCGATTGGCGAGGTTACTCTCGGGGGTCTTGGTGAAGAGCGCCTGCAACAGGTCGGGATAGACATCGGCCTGGATCGTGATGGCAGCCCCGGTCTCGAGGTTAAGGGGACCAAGCTCGAGGAGTCCGAGCACGAGCAACTTACCGGCCGCTGTCCTGAAGGAGAAGCTCCGAAGGTCGATGTCCACTCCTCCTCGTGGGATTGCGACCAACAGGCGCTGTATCGACTGATCCTCGTCCCGATCGATGACGCCCAGCATGTCGCGCTTGGACGTGATGTCGCCGCTGTGTAGCCCTGTAAGCGCGCCACGCCAGACCCAACGCGACAGGAGCTCACATGAGCGGGCGCTGGGCTCGGGGTGAAGGGCGAAGAAGCGCGAGAGTCCGATCATCGGCGCCTCGTACGGCAGAACCGATATATGGGGGATCCGTGCGTGTTCACGCAGGAATAAGGCCGCCTTACGAGCTGCAAGCTCGAGCGTATAATACGACGCTTTAGCCTCCTCCGGATCGAGCGAAGGTATCGGCTTGCCTATGTCATCCCCGCGTACGGCCCCGAGCATTTTGTAGAGCAGTTTCTCGTCGGGCGCGCCGAATCCGAGATCCGCGAGACTGCTCGCGATCTCGCTCATACGTGAGGGACGGGTGCCACCGAGAGCGCCGTGGATGGCGTCGAAGACCTCGTGGGTCTCCATGCGCTTACCAGAGCTGTTGATCCGACTGAAGATCTCACGGACGGTCGATTCATGCGAGGTGCGCACAGCGTAGCTCGGGATCTCGAATTGCCGGATGATCCTGCCCAGTCGAAACGCCTGCTGGCGGAGATCACTGGACAGCCCATCGCGCCGAGAGAAGGCCCACTCCTGCAGCCGGTCTTCGTCGAGCACCTCTGTCAGTGGCAGCCAGTGGTCGGGTGGCGCCGCTCGGCGCGCACGCTCGAATCTCAGCCACTCGAGGTCGAAGTAGAGCGCGAAGTCCTCCTCGGGGAACCCGCTGCCGAGCAGCACCCGTGCGAGGCAATGGATCCGCTGCTGGCCATCGACGACCCACAGGGCCTCGGAGACGGCGCTCGCCTCGATCCTCACCGAGCCGTAACGCAACACCTCCTCGGGGGCCTCCCGCATCCAGAAGAGCAACGTCCCGATTGGATAACCCCGGAAGATGCTATCAAAGAGCTTCAAGGCGTCGCCAGCGTCCCACTTGATGCGGCGCTGAAACGCGGGGACCCGGATCTCTCCGCGAGAGAGCCTATTGAGGAGGTTCTGAATGTTGTAGGGCTTCGCCTCGGGGCTATCGAGGACCCTTGGAGCGGCGTGGGCCATGAGCGATTGTATCTGGGGTGATCTGTGTTTGATGTGCTGCTCTAGTGATTAGCCGCACATTCATCGTGATCATTGCTCGGGCTAGCCGAAGCTCAGGTGCGGGATCAGCAGCGCGCCGCAGGCGAAGATGATGATGAAGCCGACGAGGTCGAGCACGAAGCCGAAGCGGAGCATCGAGCCGATCCGGATCGCGCCGGTGCCGTAGGCGATCGCGTTGGGCGGGGTCGAGACCGGCAACATAAACGCGTAACTGGCGGCCATGGTCACGCACAGGGTGGTCGGGACCGGGTCGTTGCCGCCGGCCTGCGCGATCGCCAGGAGCACCGGGACCATCATGCTGGTGGTCGCGACGTTGCTGGTGATCTCGGTCAGGTAGAGGACCAAGAAGGCGCTGCAGCCGAGTAGACCCAGCGGCGAACTGGCGAGCGGGCCGGCGGCCGCGATGACGCCGGTGCCCACGGCCTTGGCGAGGCCGGTGTCGAACATCAGCTTGCCGAGCGAGAGGCCGCCGCCGAGCAACAGCAGCGTGCCCCAGTCGAGCTGCATCGCGCGGTCCCAGCCGAGCAACGGCTTGCCCTCGCCGCGACCGTTCGGGGTCAGGCAAAGCAGGATGCCCGCGAGCAACGCGACGACGCCCTCGTCGAGGCCGCCGGCCGCCCACGCGGTCCACGGATGCGCTGGCCCGAGAGACAGTTTTAATAACGACGGCGTCAGCCAGCCGAGCACCGCGAGGAGGAAGATGCCGGCGACGCGACGTTCGCCGCGCGAGAGCGGGCCGAGCAGCGCGAGCTCGGCCTCGACTGTCTCGGTGAGGCGCTCGAGGCGGCGCACCGGCGAGGGGAAGCGCCACCACGCGTAGAGCAGCACGACTGCCAGCGTGACGAGCCCGGTCGGCAGGGCGAAGCTCATCCACTGGAAGAAGTCGATGCGGACGCCGGCCTGGCGCTCGAGCAGGTCGAGGGCGATGACGTTGGGCGCGGTGCCGACGGGTGTGGCGGTGCCGCCGAGCGAGGCGGCGTAACACAGCGAGAGCAGCATGCCCTCGGCGTGGCGGTCGAAGCGGTGCTGGTCCTCGGGTGGTGCGGCCTCTCGGATAGTCCGGCACAGGCCGAGCACGACGGGGATCATCATCGCGGTGGTCGCGGTGTTGGAGATCCACATCGAGGCGAAGAAGGTCGCCACGGCCACACCGGCGCTCGCACGCGCGGGCGAGCCTGCGATCCACCGGCGCCCGAGCAACCATAATGCGGCCCGGCGATCGAGGCCCTGCTCGGACAGCGCGAGCGCCAGCATGAAGCCGCCCATGAACAGGAAGATCAGCGGACTGGCGATCGGCCCGAACGCGTCGGCGGCCGAGGTCACGCCCATCACCACCGCGAGACACGGGGCCAGCAAGGCGGCCGCGGCCAGCGGGATCGCCTCGGTGATCCACAGCAGCACGGTCAAGGTCGTGATCGCCGCCATCGCGTGGGCCGGAGGCGAGAGGCCGATCGGCGCGGCCAGCATCACCACGAACGCGATCGGCGCGACGACCTGGCCGATCCGCCGGCGCTTCGCCTCGAAGCGGGCCTCTGCCGGGCTGCGTGCCTCGCTCACGTCGCGGGAGCATCGCCGCGATCGCGGCCGACGTCAACGCGTGGGGATCCAGCGCAGCAGCAGCAGGGCGGGGATGCAGACCACGCTGGCCAGGGCGAAGTACACGAGCGGTCCCTGGGCCTCGTAGACCCAGCCGCTGTAGGTGCCGGTGATCAACTGCGAGAACGCGAAGATCGCGGTGCCGAAGGCGAAGTGCGTTGCCTTGTGGTCGGGGTGACAGCGCCGCATCAAGAACACCGTCTGAGCCGCGACCGCCATGCCGCCGCAGAGCTGCTCGATGACCAGGATGACGGTGATCGTCGGCAGCGAGGGCGCCATCCAGGCGACGTAAAAAAACGGCGCGTCGGCCAGGGCCCCGACCGACATCGGTAGTTGTGGCGCGGCCAACAACATGTACAGCGGCTCGGTCGCGGCCATCAGGATCGTGATCGGCACGATCGCCCGCGCGAGCGAGGTGCGGGCGATCCACGCCCCACCGAGCATCGCACCGACGATGCTGGCGACGGTCCCGAAGCCGTTGATCACGCCGCGCTCCGCGGTGCTCACGCCGAGGTCGCGGAGCAGCACCTTCGACATGTTGAACATCAAGGCGTCGCCGAGCTTGTACGTCAGCAGGAACAACACCACGAACACGGCCCGGTCCTGACGCAGAAAGCTGAGATACGCGGCCTTGATGTGCGCCCCACGCTCGGCACCCGTCCGCTCCGGCGCGGCGGCCCGCACCCGCTCCCGCTCGCTCGCGCCGCGCGGCAGCATCAAGCGGTGTACGACCGACAGCGCGACCATCAGCGCCGCCGCGACGCCGAAGCCGAGCAACCAGCTCTGCCGACCACCGAGGTAGACGAGGAAAGAATTGCCGACCAGCATCGCGGCGCGGTAGGCCGCGATGCGGATGCCGGTGTAGCGGGCCTGCCTCGGTTTATCGAGGGCGTCCATGTAGTAGCCGTCGCAGGCGATGTCGTGGGTGGCCGAGGCCACGCCGATGGCGATGAGCGTCAGCCAGATGAAGGTCGTGTCCTTGCCGTCACCTGTCTGCAAGGACAGGTCATGCGCGAGCACGGCGAGCAGCCCGATGAGCCCGCCGAGCACCGCCTGGGTCGAGATCATCCAGCGGCGCAGGGTCCCGAACAGGTCGACGACCGGGCTCCACACGAACTTGAGCGTGTTCGTGAGGTGCAGCGCCGAGGTGTAGCCGACCTGCGAGGGTGGCAGGCCGGCCGCCGTGAAGAACTCGGCCGCGACCTGATGCAGCACCGACCACGGCAGGCCCTCGGCGAAGTAGGTCGAGCTGGTCCACGCGACGGTCGTCGCGCTGCGCGCCGGCGGGGCCTCCGGCGCGGCTGCGGGGGGCGTCGGCTGCGGCGGGTCGGCGGTCACCGCGGGCGAGAGTACACCCGTGATCGATCCGGCCAAGTTCTCGCCGGTGGCGGGCTCTCGAGGAGCTCCCGGACGGGAATAGCCGGCGCGGACCCGCGGTTGTCGCGGCATGACTGGCACGACGATCCGCATCCAGAGGTTACGCTCGCCGCAAGCCCTGCTCGCCTTCCTGGGCCTGACCGTGGTCGGTGGTGGGGCCGCCGCGCTCTCCCATATCGGCAGCGCAGCGGCGGCCGGCGAGACGCTGTGGCGCGACGGCACCGGCGTCCCGGTCGTCACCGACAACTACGAGCCGCGCCGCAGCCTCGCGCCGTTGATCAAAGAGATCGGCGCGACGGTGGTCAATGTCCGCGTCGCCGGCAAGATGCGACCGCCGATCGAGCTCGATGGCATCGACCCGCGCATGTTGCCCTTCCTCGACATGGGCCCGCAGCAGAAGCAGGGCATCGGCTCCGGCGTGATCCTCAGCAGCGACGGCCTGGTCGTCACCAACAATCACGTCGTCGACGGCGCCGAGAAGCTCGAGGTCAAGCTGTCCGACGGCCGCATGTTCAACGCCAAGGTGCTCGGCTCAGACCCCCTGACCGACCTCGCGCTCATCCAGCTCGAGGGCGCCAAGGGGCTCAAGGCGGCCACGCTGGGCTCGAGCGCGACGATGTCGGTCGGCGACTGGGTGCTGGCGATCGGCTCGCCGATGGGCCTCGAGCAGACGGCGACCACCGGCATCGTCTCGGCCAAGGGCCGCGGCAGCCTCGGGCTCTACGCCAACAGCTACATCGACTTCCTGCAGACCGACGCCGCGATCGCCCCGGGCTCGAGCGGCGGTCCGCTGTTCAACATGAACGGCGAGGTCATCGGCATCAACACCGCGGTCGGTGCGATGGGTCGCGGCCCCGGCTTCGCGGTCCCGATCGATCAGGCCAAGCAGGTCATCCCGCAGCTCAAGCACAGCGGCAAGGTCGTGCGCGGCTGGCTCGGCATCAGCGGTCGTGACATCGAACCCGCGGTCGGCCGGGCCCTCGAGAGCGGCGCGGTGATCGGCGCCGTGATGCCGGGTACTCCCGCGGCGAAGGCCGGCCTGCAGACCGGCGACCGCATCATCCGCATCATCGGCGTCGACAGCCACGACATCGCCAGCTTCGGCGACCTGCGCGGCCGCGTCGCCGAGCTCAAGCCCGGCACCGAGACCACCCTCATCGTCGTGCGCAAGGACAAGCCGGTGACGCTCAAGGCGACCGTCGGCAAGCTCCCCGGCGACGACGAGCTGCGCAAGATCGGCCAGCGCGGCCAACGTGAGAGCAGTGGTGGTGAGCTGTTCCCCGACGGCCAGCCGCGCCTCGGCGTCGAGGTCGAGGCCACCGCCGACGGCCTCCAGGTCCGCAGCGTCCGTCCCGGCTCGCTCGCCGAGGAGCTCGGCCTCAAGCAGGGCGACCGACTGCAGACGATCAACGGCGAGGCGATCCGCAGCAACGCCGACGTCGCGGCGGCGCTCGGCAAGGACGGCGGCCGCGTCGAGGTCAAGGTGAAGCGTGGCAGCGCGAGTCACTCGGCGGTCATCGAACGCCGCTGACCGCCCCTGTGAGCCCGCGCAGGGCCCTGTAGACCTGTACGGCTTGTGGCTGCGCAGCCGGGTGTTTATCCTCCGGCGCGCATGCTCGAGAAGATCCACAGCAAGGTCCTCATCCTCGGCGCCGGTCCTGCCGGTTATACCGCGGCGATCTACGCCGCCCGGGCCAACCTCGAGCCGATCATGGTCTGCGGGCCCGAGCCCGGCGGTCAGTTGACGACCACCACCGAGGTCGAGAACTATCCCGGCTTCCCGAAGGGCATCACCGGGCCCGAGATGATGGAGGAGTTCCGCGAGCAGGCGGAGCGCTTCGGCACCAAGCTGTACTACGACCTCGGCATGCAGGCCGACCTCAGCAAGCGCCCGTTTACCGTCATGGGCGAGTCGGCGGAGTACACCTGCGACACGCTGATCATCGCCACCGGTGCGTCGGCGAAGTGGCTCGGGCTGGCGAACGAGCAGCGCCTGCGCCTCAGCGGCGGCGGTGTGACGGCCTGCGCCACCTGCGACGGGGCGTTCTACCGCGACCAGGACGTCGTCGTGATCGGCGGCGGCGACACGGCGATGGAGGAGGCGACCTTCTTGACCCGGATGTGTCGCACGGTGCACCTCATCCACCGCCGCGACAGCTTCCGCGCCAGCAAGATCATGCAGCAGCGGGTCCTCGACAACCCGAAGATCGTCGTGCACTGGAACCGCGAGGTCGTCGACGTGCTCGGCCCCGACCGGGTCGTCGGCGTACGCCTGCAGGACACCGTCAACGGCGCGCAGGAGGACCTCGCGGTCACCGGCGTGTTCCTGGCGATCGGCCACAACCCCAACAGCCCGATCTTCAAGGACCAGCTCGACATGGACGAGCTCGGCTACCTCAAGACGATCCCCGGCACCGCGGCGACGCGCGTGCCCGGCGTGTTCGCCTGCGGCGACGTGGCCGACAAGGTCTACCGCCAGGCGGTCACCGCCGCCGGCACCGGCTGCATGGCGGCGATCGAGGCCGAGCGCTGGCTCACCGAGCACGGCTGACCCGGAGGCCCCGGCGAAGGCTGGGGCACGCCGCTCCTACTTTTTAAGGGTCCGTTTGACCCGCAGGTGGCGGCTTTCGATGCGCCTCACCCGTGCCCGTCAAACGACGCAAAGGCGCCCTGACTGCCGGAGCAGCCCGAGCGCCTCGCAGGCGTGTACTCGGCTCAGCCGCCGATCGTCGGGGCGATGTAGCCACCGATCGTGAAGGCGATGATGAGCGCGAAGATCACCAGGGACTCGATGAAGGCGAGGCCGAGGAGCATCGGGACGAGGACCTTGCCGGCCGAGTTCGGGTTGCGGCAGATGCCCTCGAGCGCGGCCGCGACGGCGCGGCCCTGGCCCATGCCGCCGCCGAGCGCGGCGAGGCCGACGGCGAGCGCCATGGCGAAGCCGTAGACCGAGCGCTCGGTGCCGGAGGTCTCGGCGCCGCCGGCCGGAGCCGCGAGCACGATGGCGGGGACCAGGAAGACGAACAGGAAGGTGGCGAGCTTGGCGACGTTGCGGGTCATGGGGTGTTCCTCAAGGCGGCGCGCAGCGCCGGAGACGGTGTTCTCAAACGGTCAGTGCTCTTCGGCGTGTTCGACCGCGAGGCCGATGTAGATGATCGCGAGGAGCGTGAAGACGAGGGTCTGGACGATGGCGACGACGGTGCCGAGCAGCAGGAAGGGCAGCGGCACGAGGAGGGGGATCATCATGGCGACGACGGCGACCACCTTGTGATCGGCGACGACGTTGCCCGTGAGGCGCAGGGACAGCGACACCGGGCGGGCCAGGTGGCTGACGATCTCGATCGGCAGGAACAGCGGGAACAGCCAGGGGAAGCCGCCGATCTTCGGGCCGAGGAAGTGGGCGAGGTAGCCAAAGCCGTTGCTGACGACGCCGGCGACGTTGTAGACCAGGAACACGATCAGCGCGAAGACCAGGTTGGTCTTGAGCGTGTCGGTCGGCGGGATCAGGCCGGGGATCAGGCCCTGGATGTTGCAGACGAAGATGAACAGCGCCAGCGTGCCAGTCAGCGGCAGGTACTTGCGGGCGTTCTTCTCACCCATCACGTCGACCGAGAGGTTGTAGACCGCGCCGACGAACCCGTCCGTCATCGCCGCCAGACCGAACCTGCGCGGCGGGACCACACCCCGGGTCGGGTCCTTGAGGCTCGCCCGGTAACGCATGGCGAGGATCAAGATGAAGACGAAGGCCAGCAGCGCCCCGGCGACGTGCACGAGGGTGAAGTGGGTCCCCTGGAACATCATGAACGTCTGTTCACGCGCCAGGTGCTCGGCGGCACCATGCTCGAGCTGGGCCCAAAATTCGGGCATCAGGAGCGTGTACCAGGAGTCGTGGTCACCCATTGCTTGGCGGTCCGGAGGGAGGGAAGTCAGTCCAGGTCGGGAGTGGAGCGGGTGAGTTCATCGGCGCTGTGCAGCGCCGCGGCGGTGAAGCCGACGAGGGCGACCAGCACCCCCACCACCAGCCCCTCGGGTCGGCCGGGCATGTACCAGAGGACGGCAGCCGTCGCAAGGGCAGTGGCTGGCCAGCGCAGCATGGCGAGCAGCGGCGCGAAGTGGCTGGTGCTGGCGGCGGTGGCGTCCGGCTCGGCCTCGGCGGCGAGCAGGATGCGGACCGCAGCGCGGGCCAGCGATTGAAAGTTGAACAGGCCGATGGCGGCGCCGAGCAGCACGCTCAGCGCTTGCGCATGGTTAGCCAGCGCGAGGGTCAGGAGGGCGGCGAGCACCGCGAGCGTGAGGGTCCACAAGCCGATCCGTCGCGCCCAGCGAGCGAGGAGATCAGCACGCAGCGGGAGGCCAGCGGATGTCATGGGCCCCGGCGGCCAGCCGGCTCGTCACGCGCGTCCCGCTGGTCATGCTCGATGTCCTGGTCGATGACACCGCGGTCGTAGAGGTCGTGAGAATGCGCCGGAGGCGGCTTGCTGCGACCTTCTGCCACGGCGCGGGCGGCCTCGGCGGCCTCGGCGGCCTCCTCGGCGGCGATCACCCTGGTGAAGTTACGGGCGGTGCGGATGACCGCGAACACGGCGGCGGCGATGCCGATGCCGAGCCCGATAAAGGTCGTCCACGGGGCCCAGTGGGTCACGTTGCGCTCGAGCAGCTTGCCGAAGAACGCGCCGACGCCGATCGCAGCGGCCATCTCGATGCCGACCGAGGCGGCCTCGGTCAACTGGAACCAGCGCGCCCGCTCGACAATTTGCGGACGTTTGGGGTCCTCGGTCATGGCGCGCCTGATCTACCCCGTGCGGGGCCGCGGGGCTAGCCGCGGCCGACGATCGCCAGCGCCTCATCGGCGGCCGCGAGCGTGTGTTCGACGACGGCCTCGTCGTGGGCGATCGAGACGAAGCCTGCCTCGAATTGCGAGGGCGCCAGGTAGACCCCGCGCGCCAGCATCTCGCGGTGGAACACCCCGAAGGCGTCGAGGTCGCTGCCGCGGGCGCTCGCGTAGTCGGTGACCTCGCCGGCCCGGAAGAACCCGGTGAACATGGCGCCGACGCGGTTGCTCACCATCGGAACGCCGTGCCTGGCCGCGTGCGCTGCGATCCCCGAGGTCAGCTTCGCGGTGCTCGCCTCGAGCTGCGGGTAGGGGTCGCTGTGCTCGAGGATCTGGAGGGTCGCGAGGCCGGCGGCGACGGCCAGCGGGTTCCCGCTGAGCGTGCCCGCCTGATAGACCGGCCCGAGCGGCGCGATCTGCTGGAGGACCTCCTTGCGGCCGCCGTAGGCTCCGCAGGGCATGCCACCGCCGACGATCTTGCCGAGGCACACGAGGTCCGGCTCGATGCCGTAGCGGGCGTGGGCCCCGCCGAGCGCGACGCGGAAGCCAGTCATCACTTCATCAAAAATCAGCAGGGCCCCGTGTACGCTGCACAGCGCCCGCAGGCGCTCGAGGTAACCGGGCTGCGGCGGCACACAGCCCATGTTGCCGGCGACCGGCTCGATGATGATCGCCGCGACCTGGCCGGGGTTGGCGAGCAGCACCTGCTCGAAGGCGTCGGCATCATTAAAAGGCACCGTCAGGGTGTCGTGTACGGTCGCCTCCGGGACGCCGGCCGAGCCGGGGATGCCGAGCGTGGCCGCGCCGGAGCCCGCTGCCACCAGCAGCATGTCGGCGTGGCCGTGGTAGCCGCCGTCGGCCTTGACGATCTTGGTGCGGCCGGTGAAGCCGCGGGCCAGTCGCAGCGCCGACATGGTCGCCTCGGTCCCCGAGGACACCAGGCGCACCATCCCGCCGCGCAGGGCCGGCACGATGCGACACAGAAGTTCGGCGAACTCGACCTCGCCCGCGCTACAGGCCCCGAAGCTGAGGCCATCGCGTGCGGCGCGGGTGACCGCCTCGACCACGGCCGGATGCGCGTGCCCAAGGATCGCCGGGCCCCACGAGCCGACGTAGTCGACCAGCGTGACGCCGTCCTCCGTGAGCAGGTGGGCGCCACGCGCCGCGCGGATGAACGGCGGGTCGCCGCCGACCGAACGAAACGCCCGCACGGGGCTGTTCACGCCGCCCGGGATGACCTCCTGGGCCGCGGCGAACAGGCTCCGGCTGCGCTCACCGGCCCGGCCGTCGCCTGGCTTCACGCTGACGAAGTCACCCACGGGTGCGCCATCACGCGTCGCCATCGTCGCCCTCCGTCTCGTCCTCGCCTGCCCCATCGGCCAGGTCCTCGGGGGCCTGCTCGAGCGGCGGCGCGGCCTCCTCGACGCTGGCGTCATCCTGGTCCACGAGCCGCTCGATCGCCACGACGCGCTCGTCCTCGACGGTGCGGATCACCCGGACGCCCATGGTGTTGCGGCCGACCGCGGAGATCTCCGAGACGCGGGTGCGGATGACCTTGCCGCGGCTGGTGACCAGCATGATCTGGTCGTCGGTCTGGACCGCCAGCGAGCCGACGACCGGGCCGTTGCGGTTGCTGACCTTGATCGTGATGATGCCCTTGCCGCCGCGGTTCTGGACCTTGTAGTCCTCCGCGGGGGTGCGCTTGCCGTAGCCCTGCGCGCACATCGTCAGGATCGCCGCGTCGGTGTCGGCGTCGAGCACCGTCATGCCGACGACCTTGTCGCCCTCGCGCAGGTCCATGCCTCGCACGCCGCGCGCTGTCCGTCCCATCGGGCGCACGTCGCTCTCCTCGAAGCGGATCGCCATGCCGCGGGCGGAGGTCAGCATGATGTGCCGATGACCGTTGGTCAGGCGCGCGTCGATGAGCTGGTCGTCCTCCTCGATCGTCGCGGCGATGATGCCGGTCGAGCGGATGTTGGCGAATTCATCGAGCTTGGTCCGCTTGATGTACCCCTGCGCCGAGATCATCACGATGTAGTGTTCGCTGTCCTCGACGTCGTTGTCGCGGTACGGGACCATGCCGAGCACCCGCTCGCCGGGCTTGAGGTCGAGGAAGTTGACCAGCGCCTTGCCGGCCGAGTCGCGGCGGCCCTGCGGCAACTGGAACACGCGCATGCGGAACATGCGGCCGGTGTTGGTGAACAGCAGCACGTGCGCGTGCGCGGTCGCCTCGAACAGCTCGGTGACGAAGTCGGTGGTGTCGCGACCGACGCCCCCCTTGATGCCGACGCCGCCGCGACCTTGCACGCGGTACTCGCCGCTGGGCAGGCGCTTGATGTACCCGTTGTTCGTCAGCATGACGATCATCGGCTCATCGGCGACGAGGTCGATCGCCTCGATCTCGCCCTCGTCCTCGATGACCAGCGTGCGCCGAGCGTCGCCGTACTCCGTGCCGATCGCGCTCAGCTCGTCGCGGATGACCTTCATGAGCAGGGCCGGGTCGGCGAGGATCGACTCGAGGTAGCTGATCACCTCCGACAGCTCGCGGTACTCGCCCTCGATCTTGTCGCGCTCGAGCCCGGTCAGCCGCTGCAGGCGCATGTCGAGGATCGCCTTGGCCTGGCGTTGATTGAGGCGGTAGACCTGTCCGCGGGCCGCCTCGACCTCGGCGACCGGACGACCGCAGCGCTCGAGGAAGCCGGCGAAGCCGCTCAGCGGCTCGGCGCACAGCGCCAGCCGGGCCTCGTCGGGGTCCTTCGAGCCGCGGATGAGGGCGATGATGCGGTCGATCGCGTCGATCGCGACCCCGAGGCCCTCGACGATCTCCCGCCGCTCGAGCGCCTTCTTGAGCTCGAAGCGCGAGCGCCGGGTGACGACCGTGCGACGGTGGTCGATGAAGTGCGACAGGCAATCCCGCAGCGACAGCAGCATCGGCCGCCCGTGCACGATGGCGATCATGTTCACCCCGAAGGTGATCTGCAGATCGCTCATTTTATAAAGCGTGTTGAGCACCACCTGCGCCGCGGCGTCTCGCTTGACCTGGATCCAGATCCGCATGCCGGTGCGGTCGCTGTAGTCCTGGATGTCGCTGATGCCCTCGAGCTTCTTCTCGCGGACCAGCTCGGCGATGTGCGAGATGAGCTTGACCTTGTTGACCTGGTACGGGATCTCCGTGACGATGATCGCCTCGCGGCCCTTCTCATCCTCTTCGATCTCGCACTTGGCGCGGATGGTCAGGCTGCCGCGGCCGGTCGTGTAGGCCTGGCGGATGCCGGCGTGGCCGATGATGTAGCCGCCGGTCGGGAAGTCGGGCCCGGTGACGTATTGCAGCATGTCGCGCGCCTGCAGCGTCGGGTCGTCGACCAGCGCCAGGCAGGCCTGGATCAGCTCGCGGAGGTTGTGCGGCGGGATGTTGGTCGCCATGCCGACCGCGATGCCGACCGCGCCGTTGAGCAGCAAGTTCGGCACCCGGGTCGGCATGACCGTGGGCTCGAGCTCCTTCTCATCGTAGTTCGGGATCCAGTTGACGGTGTCCTTCTCCAGGTCGGCCAGCAGCTCGCTGGTCAACTTGTTCATGCGCACCTCGGTGTAACGCATGGCCGCCGGCGAGTCGCCGTCGATGCTGCCGAAGTTGCCCTGACCGTCGATCAGCGGGTAGCGCATCGCGAAGTCCTGCGCGAGCCGGACCAACGCGTCGTAGACCGACTGGTCGCCGTGCGGGTGGTACTTGCCGATGACGTCACCGACCACGCGCGCCGACTTCTTGTACGGCTGCTGGTACGTGTTGCGAAGCTGGTCCATCGCGTACAGGACGCGGCGATGGACCGGCTTGAGGCCGTCGCGCACGTCCGGCAGAGCACGGCTGATGATGACGCTCATGGCGTAGTCCAAAAAGGAGCTACGCATCTCGTCTTCGATGTTGATCCCGGTCTTTTGCTCGCCCGTCGCCATAGGTGCCCGTGAGGGGGCGGGAGGATACCAAGATGGGGTCCTTGTCGCCACGCAATTGTGGCCAAAAACCGCCGTCCGCGGCCATTTGGGCCCGAAATCGACGCGAATGAGGCCGGCTTCGCACGCCGCCGCCGCACCGCGTGCGCGAGGCACCGAGAACCGCGGTACACGGGCGGCCTCGGCGCGCGACAGCACCTGCCCGGCGACCCCGGGATCGGCCCGTTCCCGGCCGCGCGGGCGACCGATATCTCCGGCTAATCTTGGGCTTTACAGCCCCCGATGGCCGCTCGCAAACCCCATTGAGCCGCGACGCTCACCGTTTCAATGCGTGAACTATCGGCAATTTTTAATACACATCATTGCTGCGATGCCACCCATGGTTCGGGCCCGAACGACGGTTCACCCGGGAATACCTGCGGCCGTCCGCCAGTAGCCCCGTGGCGTGCAGGAGCCGGCCAAAATACCCTTACGCGCATGCAGACGCTGGGATCCGCCGCGACCGCGACTTCATGCGTCGTGCGATGGGGCATTGAGAGGCCGGGCGGTCTGCAGCATCATCGAAAGTAAGGAGGTACTGAATGGAAGCAACCTGGTTCGTCGTCGCGGATCGCAGTCAGGCGCAGTTCTTCGAGGTCGAGGGGACCAAGCTGAAGCCGAAGCTCAAGTCGCTGGGAACGCTCGAGCACCCGGAGGGCCGGCGCTCGGAGGCCCGGCGCCACGGGGCGAGCAGCTCGGCGGGCATGCGAGACCTGCTGGTCGATACCAACAGCATGCAGGAGGAGCAGGACCGCAAGTTCGTGCGCCAACTGCTCGAACGGCTCACGCAGGCCCAGCAGCAGCGGCAGTTTGGCCGGCTGGTGATCGCCGCGCCCGCGGACTTCGTCGGCCGCATCCGCGAGCTGGGCTCGCGCAGCCTGTCAAAGTCGGTGGTCCGGGAGATCATCGGCGACTACACCAACGACACGATCCACGCCCTCCAGGAGCGCGCGCGACAGAAGGAGTGGCTGCACTGACGGCCCCCTGAAGCTGTCCTGAAGGACAGCTCCAAACCAACGCCCGGCCGCTCGCGCGCCCGGGCGTTCTTCGTGGCCTCAGCCGGCGATGCAGTAGTAGCGGGCCTCGACCTGCTGCGACTTCTTGAGCGCGACGCAGGCCTGCCCGCACAGCTCGATCTGCACGTAAGGCTTGGTCCACACCCAGCCGTCCTCGGTCTCGCAGTCGGTGACGGCGTCGATCTGGTCGTCGCCGATCCACACCTCGAACAGCCCGGGCTCGCTGGGCTCGGGCGTCACGTCGATCACGCAACTGAGCGTGTCGTCGACGATCTGCTGGAGCGCGGCTTGTAGCTCGATCTGGCTCGAGGTCTGGTAGAAGCCGTCGGGGTTGTTGGGGTTCGGCTTGCCGCCGCCGCCTGCGAGCGCCGACAACTGCGCGCTGGTCGAGGGGTCGACGTCGATGCCGACCACGTAGGTGGGGATGCCCTTGGCGTACGCGCCCTTGACCGCCCCGAGCGCCTCGTTGAACACCTCGCCCTCGCAGGTCTTGCTGATCTCGCCGTCGGCGATCAACAGGGCGAAGCGCTGCTTGCCGGGGTCGAGCGCCTGCAAGTAAGTGAAGGCCTCCTTGAGCCCGGTCTCCATCGGCGTGCCGCCCAGCACCGCGATCTCGGCGCCAGGGAGGATCGCCAGCACGCCCTCGGCATTCTCCGGGGCGATCTCCACCTCGACGCCCGGGGTGACCTCGCAGGCGCCGTTGTCCTGGTATGAGCCGGCGCCCAGCCGCGGGAACAGCTTCATGCCGAAGTTCACGGTCTTGTCGAACTTGGTGACGACCGACTTCACGACCCCATGGAGACTAAACCAGCGGGTCACGACCGCCGTCTGCGGGTTGGCGTCGTGGTCCCACTTCTCCATCGACATGCTGCCGGACTTGTCGAGCACCAGCAGTACATCGGGCGGGATCGGGGTGATCTTCGTGGTCTCGACCTGACACGGCTCCGGCTTGAGCGCGCCGGTGCTGTCGTCCGCCCCGGTGGTGGTGGTCGTCGTTGCGGTGGTGGTCGCGTCGCCCGTGCCCTCGCCGGTGGTCGTGCCGGAGCCGCCGGCGGTCGTGCCAGTCTCGTCGTTGCCGGTCTGCGAGCCCGCGGCGCCGCTCATGTCCGCCGTGCCCTCGCCGCTCGCGCTGGCCGAGCCGTCGCTGGTCGTCGGGGTGCCGCTCGCGCTCGCGCCCGTGATCCCTGTGGAGCCGCTCGCGCTTCCGCTCGCTGACAGACCGAAAGTGGTGCCGCCCGAGTCGCCACAGGCGAGCAACAAGGTCAGGGGAGCGAGGAGCCGGGTCGTGGAGGCGCGGGTCATTTTTACAGATCTCCGGTGCGTAAACGTTCCGGATGATGCGGCAGCGCGCGACAGTGCGCCAGTTTTGGTTGGCCGACCGGGCTTGCGGGATTCCCAGGGCGAGTTCGCGCCCCGGGCGCCCGCCTCCTCGGGTAGTGTGAGATCCATGCAGCGAGCGTCGCTTCGCCGGGTCGGCCGGCTCTGGGCCGTGATTGCGGCCGTCGGGGGCGTCTCCGGGTGTGGAGACGACCTGCCGGCCACCACCATCGAGGGCACCACCGGCAACAGCACCGGCAGCTCGAGCTCCGGGACCAACACCGGCGCGACCGCGGTCCCGACCAGCGAGGCCAGCGATCCGACCGTGACCAATGGCGAGTCTGCCACAGCGTCCGCCACGGCTACCAGCGAGGCCGAGCTCACCACCGACGACCCGACCACCGGTGCGACCGGGACCACCGCCACCGAGACCACCGCCACCACGGACGGCGTCAACGAGGCCCCGGTCGCGCTGGTCGACGTCTACGTCGCGAAGGCCCGTCAGGTGCTCTCGCGGATGGCGGCCGATGGCGTGCTGGCCAACGACTTCGACCCCGACGGCGACCCGATCACGGTGATCGCCTCGGACCCGATCACGCCTGGGCTGGCCGCGCTGACGATGCCGCAGGACGGCTCGTTCACCTACTTCCCGCCCGCGGACCTGTGGGGCAACGACAGCTTCACCTACAAGATCCACGACGGCAACGCGGCCTTCGCCAGCACCACCGTGCAGGTCAAGCTGACCCCGACCGCGATCCCGCTGTGGGCGATCGCCGACGGCAAACGCGGCTTCGTCATCAACGGCGCCGCGCCCGACGACTACTCCGGTCGCGCCGTGCATCACATCGGCGACCTCAACAAGGACGGCCTCGGCGACCTCGTGGTCGCCTCGCGCAACGCCGCCGGCAACACTGGCCGGGTCTACGTGGTGTTCGGCAAGACCACCGGCGGCGAGGTCTCGCTGGCCAACCTGACCGAAGATGAGGCCGGCTTCGAGATCACCGGCGAGGCCGCGGGCGACCTGGCCGGCACGGCCGTCAGCGCCGTCGGCGACGTCAACGGCGACGGCACCCCCGACATCCTGCTCGGAGCCCCGGGCGCGGCGATCAAGGGCAAGTCGTCCGGCACATCCTATGTGGTGTTCGGCAAGCCCGACAGCGCGCCCGTGTTCCTCGAGAGCGTCGCTCTCGGCCAGGGCGGGTTCTCGATCGAGGGCGAGGCCACGCAGCACTTCTCCGGGCGCAGCGTGAAGGGTGCCGGCGACGTCAACGGCGACGGCCTCGCCGACATGATCATCGGCGCCTACGGAGCCGAGCCGAACGGGGTGCTGTCCGGTCGCGCCTACGTGGTGTTTGGCCGCGGTCCTGGCAAGCCGACCCAGCTCACCGCGATCGGGCTTGGCACTGGCGCGGGCTTCGTGATGAACGGCGAGGCCGAGCTCGACTTCGCTGGCAGCGCGGTCGCGGGCGCGGGCGACGTCAACGGCGACGGCCTCGACGACCTCATCGTCGGCGCCTATGGCTCCGACATCACCGGCGACACCTCCGGTCGCGCCTACGTCGTGTTCGGCAAGTCGAGCGCGACCCCCGTCGAGCTCAGCGCGATCGCGTCCGGCCTCGGTGGGTTTGCGATCGACGGCGAGTTCCCCTTCGACCAGGCCGGCGCCGCGGTCGGTGGCGCCGGCGACGTCAACGGCGACGGCCTCGCCGACCTCGTCATCGGCGCGCCGCTGGCCGACGCCAACAGCGACGACACCGGCCGCAGCTACGTCGTGTTCGGCAAGGCGAGCCCCGCCGCGGTGCAGCTCGCCGAGGTCACGCTGGGCATGGGCGGGTTTGCGATCGACGGCCAGCAGGTGCGCGACTACAGCGGCTTCGCGGTCGATGCTGCGGGCGACGTCAACGGCGACGGCCTCGACGATGTCATCATCGGCGCGTACGGGGCCAACCCCTCGGGCGACGCCTCGGGCCGCAGCTATGTAGTGTTCGGGCGCGAGGAGACCAGCCAGTTGCTGCTCAACGGGATCGCCAACGGCGACGGTGGCTTTGCGATCGACGGCGAGGAGGGCGACGACTACTCCGGCTTCGCGTGCGGCGCGGCCGGGGACGCCGATGGCGACGGCTTCGCGGATGTCATCGTCGGCGCGTTCGGCAGCGACGCCAAGGGCGACGGCGCCGGTCGCAGCTACGTCGTGCTCGGCGGCGACTACAGCAACGTCGCGCGCAACGTCGGCGGTCAGGGCCCTGACAACCTCGCCGGCACCGCCGAGGCCGAGATCTTCGTCAGCGGCCGCGGCGACGACACGATCACCGGACAGGGCGGCGCCGATATTTTTTACTGTGGCGCTGGCGACGACACCGTGCGGCTCGCCGACCTCGCGTTTCGTCGCATCGACGGCGGCGCCGGCGAGGACACCGTGCTGCTCATGGGCGCCGGCCTGACCCTCGACCTGAGCGAGCGGCCCGACCGTGACCTCGTCAGCCTCGAGGTCTTCGCCCTCGCCGACGGCGAGCACACCCTCGTGCTCGAGCGCCGCGACCTGCTCGCGCTGAGCCGGACCACCCACGTGCTCACGGTCACTGGCGGAAAGGGCACTGTCGAGGCCGACCTCACCGGCGGGACCTTCGTCGATCAGGGGGAGGTCGGCGGCTTCCAGGTCTACAGCGACGGCGTCACCAGCCTGAGGATCGCCGCGACGCTGACGAAGCTCGTCTCGCTTTGAGCGGCGGATCGAGGGATTGCAGAGCGCGCGCGAAGCTGCCAGCCTCGCGGGCATGACCTCCAACCATGCTTGCATGAGTACGCGCCTCGCCGCGCTGGCGCTCGCCCTCGGCGCGGCCGCCTGTAGCGACGACGGCGTCACGTCCGCCACCGCCGAGAACACCACTGGCGGCGCCGACACCACCGGCACCACCGCGGGCCCGACCACCACGCCGACCACCACCGTCGACCCCACCGAGACGCCGACCACCGACGGCACCGCTGGCGAGACCGTCGGCATGACCGGCACCACTGGTACGGTCACCACCGACGCCACGACGACCACGACGACCGCGACGACGGACGGCGAGACCGGCACGACGATGGGCGTCGTCACCCAGACCACCGGTGACATGACCACCACCGGCACCACCGACGGCACCACCGACGGCGCATGTGCGCAGGGTACGATCCTCTGCGAGGGCGACGTCGCCAAGACCTGCGACGGCATGGGTGGCTTTAGCGACGAGACGCCCTGCCCCGGCGGCTGCGTCGAGGGCCTCGGCTGCCTCGTGTGCGAGCCCGGCGCCAAGAGCTGCGAGGGCGAGGTCTCGAAGATCTGCAACGACGACGGCACCGAGGAGACCGAGCTCCTGTGCGACGGCGTGCAGGGCGTCACGTGTGACCCGAACGCTGGCGAGTGCGTCGGCGCCTGCTCGCCGAATTCGCTGGGCAACAGCTACATCGGCTGCGACTACTACCCGACCGTCACCGCCAACATCGTCGCCGAGGACTTCAATTTTGCGGTCGTCGTCGCCAACACCTCGAACCTCCCGGCCGACCTGGAGATCGACAAGAACGGCGTGCTGGTGCTCAACGACAGCGTCGGCCCGCAGAGCGTCAAGATCATCACTTTGCCGTGGGACTTCGATCTCAAGGGCGACGACGTCTCCCCGCAGTCGCTGCACGTCGTCGGCGGCGCCTACCGCCTGCGCGCCGACCAGCCGGTCACCGTTTATCAGTACAACCCGATCGAGTACGAGCTCGGCATCTTCAACAACTCCTTCACCAACGACGCCTCGCTGCTGCTGCCGGTCAACGTGTGGAGCGGTGACTACTTCGTGGCCGCGCGCAACACCTGGGACGCCACCGACTTCAACCAGATCATCCCCGGCTTCTACACCGTGACCGCCAGCGAGGACGACACCACCGTCACGCTGCTGCCCTCCGAGACCGGCAACAAGGTGATCGCTGGCGGCGGCGTGCTGGCCGACGGCACCGGCATCGTCAAGCTCGACCGGGGCGACGCCCTGCAGATCTTCTCCGCCCTGATCAACGGCAACCCGAGCGCGGCGGACGTCACCGGCACCCGGATCACCGCCGACAAGAAGATCCAGGTGATCGGCGGGCACATCTGCACCTTCATCCCCTTCGACGTCGGCTACTGCGACCACCTCGAGGAGTCGATGTTCCCCTACGAGACCCTCGCCAAGCAGTACATCGTCACGCCGCCGCTGATCCCGACCGGCGGCAACGTGCCCAAGGCTCAGATGGTGCGCATCATCGCCACCGAGGACAACACCACCCTCGCCTACGACCCCCCGCAAAACGGCGCCCCGCTGGCGATCGCCAAGGCCGGCCAGTACATCGAGATCCCGAAGACGGTGGCCGACTTCGAGGTGACCTCCAACAACAAGATCCTCGTGTCGCAGTACATGCAAGGCCAGGACGCCGGCGGCAACTCCGGTGACCCGGCCATGACGCTGAGCGTGGCCACCTTGCAGTACCGCAAGAGCTACCTGTTCCACGCGCCGATCCAGTACGAGACCAACTACGTCAACATCACCGCGCCGATGGACGCCATGGTCACCCTCGACAACGTCGCCGTCGGCGGCCTCCAGGCGATCGGCGCGACCGGCTTCGGCGTCACCCGCGTCAAGCTCGGCAACAACGTCGACGGCAACCACGACATCAAGGCCGACAAGCCGATCGGCATCAGCGTGTACGGCTACGGCCAGTACACCAGCTACTGGTACCCCGGCGGCCTCGACCTCGAGCCGCTCCCGCAGTAGCCCGAGCGCCTCGATGTCCGACGCACGCCTCGAGATCCTCAGCTCCCGAGGCCTGCCGGGCTGGCTGACCGCGCAGGCCCTCAGCCTCGCGTTCACCACCTACCAGGCCGGCAAGCTGTTCCTCCTCGGCGTGCAACCCGGCGGCCGACTGTCGCTGTTCGAGCGCACCTTCAGCCGCTGCATGGGCCTGTGCGCCCACGACGACGCCCTGTGGCTGACGACCCTGTTCCAGATCTGGCGCCTCGAGAACGCGCTGCCGCCCGGGCAAGAACAGGGCGGCCACGACCGCCTCTACGTGCCTCGCGTCGCCTATACCACCGGTGACCTCGACGCCCACGACCTCGCCGTCACCCCCGCCGGCCAGGTCGTGTTCGTCAACACCCTGTTTAGCTGCCTCGCCACCCTGTCGGACCGCGCCAGCTTCGTGCCGCTGTGGCGACCACCCTTCATCTCGCGCCTCGCCGCCGAAGACCGCTGCCACCTCAACGGCCTCGCGCTCGAGGACGGCGCACCCGCATACGTCACCCTGGTCGGCCGCAGCGACGTCGCCGACGGCTGGCGTGAGCACCGACGCAGCGGCGGCTGCATCCTCGACGTCCGCACCAGCGAACCCGTGTGCGAGGGCCTGTCGATGCCCCACTCGCCGCGCGTACACGCCGGCCGCTTGTGGCTGCTCGAGGCCGGCAGCGGCCACCTCGGCTTCGTCGACCGCGCCAGCGGCCGCTTCGAGCGCGTCGCCTTCCTGCCGGGCTACGCGCGCGGCCTGTGCATCGTCGGCGACCACGCGGTGGTCGGCCTGTCGAAGCTACGCCGCAGCCGGACCTTCGCGGACCTCGAGCTCGGCGAGCAGTTGTCGCAGCGCGGCGCCGAGCCACGCTGCGGCCTGATGGTCATCGACCTGCGCAGCGGCGACGCCGTGCACTGGCTGCGCCTCGATGGCATCGTCGAGGAGCTCTACGACGTCGCCGCCCTGCCCGGCGTCCGCCAACCCATGGCCCTCGGCCTGCAATCCGACGAGATCCAGCGCACGATCACGATCGGCGAACCCGCCTAAAACTCCGCCATCAACGCAGCGCCAGTGCGAGACTCAAGCCTGCGATGTGCTTCGGGATCACGAGGAGACCTGCGCGCGGCTCCACCTTCGCAGCGCACATTGGCCCGTGCAAGCTGTTAATCGCCGCCCTGCTCGCCTGCTCGCCGCCCCCCGCGACGCCCGTCTCCTCGCCTCCCGAACCAACACCCGCGCCGACCCCGTCGCTACCTGTACTTGCGGACATGTCCCCAAGTCCAGGCCCAGAATCACCACCCGCGCCCCCCGACCCACGCGTCGACGAGACCAAGAGCGTGTACCCCGGCATCAACGCCCCCTACCGCACGCGCGGCGCGGCGCGCACCTGGTCGCGTCGCTTCGAGCGAGACGGCCGCGAGGTCCACGATCACCAGGCGCAGATCCTCGCGGCGCTCGAGCTGCAACCCGGCATGGCGGTCGCCGACGTCGGCGCAGGCACCGGCCTGTTCACCCTCGCCTTCGCCGCCGCCGTCGGACCCGGCGGCACCGTCTATGCCGTCGACCTCATCCCCGCATTTCTCGCGCACATCCGCGTGAAGCTACAAACGGCCGGCATCGGCCACGTGCAGCTCGTCCAGGCCAGCGACCGCAGCAGCGAGCTCCCGCCGGCCAGCGTCGACCTCGTGTTCATGAGCGACGCCTACCACCACCTCGAGTACCCCCAACACGTGCTCGCCACGCTGCGCGCCGCGCTGCGCCCGGGCGCGTCGCTGTGGGTCATCGACTTCCAGCGCGAAGCCAGCAGCGACCCTGGCATGCGCAGGCACGTGCGCGCGGGCAAGGCCCTGGTCCTCCAGGAGCTCACGCAAGCCGGCTTCGTGCTGGTGCGCGAGCTCCCCTTGCTCAAAGAGAACTACGTGCTGGAGCTGCGCGCTCGGCCGTAGGGATGCGCCAGCGTTTAGCGCAGCGAGGTCAGCGTGCGCCCGCCGTCGACGATGTGCAGGCCGCCGGTGATCCAGCCGGCCTCGTCGCTGACGAGGAACGCCGCCAGCGCAGCGATCTCCGCCGGCTCACCGGGGCGTCCCAGCGGGTGCGTGCTGCGGGCGCGCTCGAGGAAGGCCGCGTAGTCGGTGACCGCGTTGCCGGTGACGTGCAGCTCGCTGACCACCACGCCGGGGTTGATCGCGTTGACCCGCACCCCCTGCGGGGCCAGCTCGAGCGCGAGGCACTGCGTGAGCGTGTTGATCGCCGACTTGCTGACACAGTACGCCAGCAAGTTGGCGTAGGGTCGCAGCCCGGCGACGCTCGACATGTTGATGATCGACCCCCGCGTGCCCGCGACGATGTGCGGCGTGGCGCGATGCGTGAGGTCGTAGACGGCCTCGAGGTTGCTATCGAGGATCCTCCGCCACTCGTCCGGCTTGGGCTCGACGATCGCGTCGTTGCCGATCACGCCCGCCGCGTTGACGAGGATGTCGAGGCCGCCCAGACCCGCCACCGCCGCCTCGACTGCGCGGGCGTTGTCCGCCGGGCTCGTGTGCTCCGCGGCGATCTCGACGACCGTCACGCCGTGGGCCCGCGCCGCCGCTGCGGTCTCCTCCAGTCGGCCCCGCCTGCGCCCCGTGATCGCCACGTGGGCGCCCTCCTCGGCGAAGCGTAGGGCGATCGCGCGGCCGATGCCGCTGGTCGCTCCGGTCACGAGGGCTCGTCGTCCGCTCAACTTCATCGCGGCGCAGCCTATCACATGCGAAACGTGTACTCGAACTCGCTGCCCTGCCGGGCCGCCCGGTACTTCGCCGTCTTCGCGATCTTCGTCACGCAGGCGCCCAGCGCCTCCGACTGCAAGCCCTTCGGCCTCGCCGACTTGACCTTGCCGCTCGCCGCCACCTCGACCCTTAGACCCACCGCCATCTTGCGCATCGCCAGCCCCGAGCAATCCTGGCGCACCCGCGCCGCCAACTGGCTCATGCCACCCGACAGCTCGATCGCCGTCAACTGCTCCGGCAGCGACGTCCGGGGCCCCGGCCGCCGCGCGTCCTTGGGCTCGACCTTCGGCGCGTCGTCGATGACCGGACCGACCGGCTCACCGAGCTCCGGCACCTCGACGGGCGGCGGGTCGTCGAGGACCGGCGGTACCATCGGCTCCGGCACCACTGGTGCGGGCTGCAAGGGCATCGATACCTGTCCCTTGATACCTGTCCCTTCAGCCAGCTCAGGAAGATCGGGCGCGACCACGACCGCCGCCTCGGGCGCCGACTCGCGACCGGCGGCGTACGCCCACACCGCGATCGCCACGACGGCGATGATGCCGACCACGGCCAGCAGCACCGGCAGGAAGCGGCGCTGCGGCGGCGCCGGCTCCGGGCCCAGGAGTACGGCGCCGGCGGCCTGGGTGGCGAGCAGCGCCTGGGCCATCTCGAGGATCGTCGGCCAGCGCTCCTCGCGGTCCTTGGCCAGGCTCCGGAGGCACACGGCCTCGAGGTCGGCGGGGATCTCGGCCTCGGGCGCGGCCTCTCGCGGCGGCACGCACTCCACCATGAGGTGCTGCGTCAGCGTCGCCATGAAGGTCTCACCCTGAAACGGCACGCGTCCGGTCAATAGTCGGTAGAGGATCACGCCGACCGCGTAGATGTCGACCCGGACGTCGGGCAGCAGCCCGCGGATGAGCTCCGGCGCGACGTACTCCGGCGTGCCCATGAGACCCGTGCTGGTGTGCGACGGGTGGGCCGGGTCGTACTGCTCGTCGATGATCTTGGCGATGCCGAAGTCGAGGACCTTGATGAAGTCGGGGTCGTCGCCGCGTTGCACCCGGAACACGTTCTCAGGCTTCATGTCGCGGTGAATGACCCCCTGCGCGTGCGCTGCCGTCAGCGCTGCGCAGATCTGGCGGGTGATGTGGACCGCGCGACGCCACGGCAGCGCACCGTCACGCTCGCTGGTGGTCGAGAGGTCCTCGCCCTCGAGGTACTCCATCACCAGGAACGCCAGGCCGCCGCTGGTGTAGCCGAAGTCGGTGATGTCGACGACGTTCTCCTGGCGGATCCGCGAGGCCGCGCGGGCCTCCCGTAGGAAGCGCTCGACCTCGTCGGGCTTGCGGCTGTGGGCCGGGCTCAGGACCTTGACCGCGACCCGCTTGTTGATCACCACATGCTCGGCCAGATACACCGTGCCCATGCCCCCCGAGCCCAGCAGCTCGAGGATCTTGTAGCGCTCGTTGAGCGTGTGCCCGATGAGGTCCTCCGGGACCTCGAAGCGCATTTTGGCCGACAGGGAGTGCCCTGTCCGGACCTGGGTCTCGTCATCGGCGGGGCGCCTCGGCGGGGCGCGCTGGCTGTCCCGAACGGCCATCCGCCCCGCAGCATAGCGGATTATCCGCCCGCGATCCCGGTCCGGTACATGAGTCTGCCGCGGCGCGATCTGGCCCAAGGGCCAGCTTCCGGGACTAGAACTGCCAGCGCAGCGTCAGGCCGCCGCCGCGCGGACTCATGACCGGGGCGACCGCCAACTTGGCCGGACGTCCGCGTAGCCCGACCACCAGGAGCGCGACGCCGGTGCCGAGCGCGAGCGTTCCGAGCACGCCGCCGGCGATCGCCATGCGGTTGCCGACCTTGCCGCGCTTGTCGATCTCCAGCAGGTCGGGGTCATCGGCGGGGATCGTCGGGCTCCTGGTCACCAGCGCCTCGCCCTCGTCCTCGGCTCGTTTGCCGCGCACGAGGCCGCCCGCCATCAGTCCGACCATGATCAGCCCGAAGCCTGACAGCGCGGCGCCGGTGATCACCAGCGGCTTGTCTATTTTGCGCGGGGTGCGGGGTCGGGGCGCCGCCTTCTCCGACTTGCGCTCGGGCTCTGCCTCGAGCTCCGCCTCGGTCGGGTACTCCACGGTCGCGCAGTTGAGGTCCGGGGCGTCCTTGCGGGCCACGTCGATCTGGCTGCGGACCTCGCTGCGCAGCTCGGTCGCCCGGATGACGTCGCCCGACTTCTTACCCTTGCCTTTGCGGGCCTTCTCGGCCGCGTCGATGAACTCGGTGAGCGTCTCGTTGGCGGCGCACAGGTGGGCCGCCGGGTGCTCGCGGTCGCGGACCCGGCCGCCAGCGCTGTACGCCTGGCGCTGGGCGTCGACGAGGTCGAACAGCACGCTGACCCGCAGCTCCTTCTGCGACACCGGCATCCCGGCGTAGGCCGCGGCGAACTCGGAGGCGGCGACGGCGAAGTTGCCCGCGTCGCGCTCACGGGCGCCGCGGTCGTAGTGCTCCTGGACCTCCGCGGAGATCGCCGGCGCGGCGTGGGCCATGCGTGGGGTCCACGGACCGACGACCATCGCAACGGCCAGGGTCGTGCGCAGGCCGATCCGGCAGATGGACGCGCGCGGCTCGGAGGGACGTGGCATGCAGTCGCGCGGAGACGCGCGACGGCGGCCCCGGGGAGCCCGGAGGATAGATCGGAGCCGGCGCGCTCCGCAAGCTGGCCGATGAGACAGGCAAAACCGTCAGGACCGTTCAGGAGCTGACCAGCGCGCTCCGCGGCGGGCTCAACGGGTCGTTACGACGAAGCTGCGGTGGGCGGCCTGAATGATCTCCGCCGCCGCGGCCTGGAGCGTCCGATGGCGCACGGGCTTTTCGAGGGCCGCCAGCGGGTGCATGGGATCGTTGAGACCGTGGAAGTTGGTGATGCGGACCGTCCGCGGCGCACCATCGTGTGGGTCCGCGAATTTGTGGTCGGCGAACACGTCCATCGCCGGACGCAGGTACAGACACATCACCGCGGCGCGCGGGTGGTCCTGCGCCGCGAGCAGCTCCGGCAGGCCATGCTCCGCGACGAAGGGCGAGGTCAACAGCCCCGGCGACACCAGCAACACCGCGACCCGCGTCGCCGCCACCGCGCGCCGCAGCTCTTCGTGGCCACGCGGACCGGCATCGACCCGCAGGTCATCCCACAGGTCGAGCATCCACGCCTTTTGCAGCGGCTTGAGGTGCACCTGCAACTCGCCGAGCAGGTCGCGGTCGTGGTGGCTGTAGGCGATGAACACCCCGCTGCGCGACGTACCGGCATGGATGGCCCGGGCGGGCTCCTCGGAGGTCAGCGCCGCTGCCGTGTTCATGGGTGTGCTGGGCGTCGCCGATGTCCCGTGCATGTCCTTACCTTGTCGCAAGTCTCGCGCGCATACAACCTGATAGACTCACCGCAGCCATGCTTCGAACCATGATGTTTCCTCTGTGTCTCCTCTTCGCGTGCAGCGGCACCGAGACTGCCGCGCCGCCGCAATCGGCCGCCGCACCGGCAACAGATAAAAAGGTAATCCAGACCACATCAAAGTCTCCGGGAGAAACACCTGCATTACCAACTCTCGTGTCCGGCAAGACCCCGCACACCGGCCCGGTCCCTGGCCCGATCGACCCGCCATGGTTCAAGCCGTCGCTGATCCCCGGGGCCACGGTCACCAGCAGCGGCCGCACCCAGATGGACGAGCAGGGCCTGTTCTCGACCCAGATGCTCCTGGCCTTGCCGGACGGCACCACCCGCGACGCCTGCGTCGACGCCCTCAAGGCCGCCGTCATCACCTCCATCCCGACCCTCGAGACCCAGCCCGGCAAGGACGACCGCGTCACCCTCACCGGCAGCAACGCCGACTATCACGTCACGATGTTGTGCGGCGAGGCCAAGGGCACGATGAGCGCATACCTCAGCTACCGCTGGCTGCGCTCGCCGACCTGACCACTTCGCCACGGTCGCCAGCGTGCGTACCCGGCGAATCGCCGCACCTACGACTACTTGCGGGCTTTTTTGTCCTTGAACTTCTTGGCGCCTGGCCGATTACGGTTGGCCTTGGTCGGCGGCTGGCCGTCGGGTGCGAAGCGCAGCGGGGCCTCGCCGACCTCGCTCAACTGGTGCCCCTCGGCGAGCTGCAACCATTGCAAGAGGTTGGCGTCGAGGAACGGCGCCGGCGTCAGCAGCATGCGCTTCTCGATCTGCATGAGCGCGACCTGCTGGCGCAGCGGCAGGCGCACGTTGAACGCCTTGGCCTGCTTGGGCCAGGCGGGCGCGGTCGGGTCGGCGCTGGCCGGCTCGAGGATGTGGTGCATGCGACACACGAACGGCCGCTGCTCCCAAACGCGGCAGCGCAGCGTCGTCTGGTCGAGCAGCGGGCAGGCCTCGTGGCGGCGGGCGAAGTCGACGCGCCCCTGCTGGACCGCGACGCTGGTCATCCCGATCTTCTCCGGGTCCTTGCCCGTGTGCAGCGCCTGGATGTCCTTGAACTGTTGCTCGCCGAGCCGGGCCAGCTCCTGGGCGACCGGCGCGAAGTCTCGCCATGGCCGGGCCTCCCGATAGATCGCCATGCCCTCGACCCCGGTGACCCCGACCGGCTGCTCGTAACAGCCGTTGTGGCCGTCCGGCGTGCCCGGACGAACCGCCTGCTGCAAGACCGGCAGGTGCTTGACGACCACCGCGATGTACGCGTCGTACGCGGCCATCAACGCCCGCACCGCCGCGAAGAAGCCCTTTGGCAGCTTCTTCGTGGTGGCGACATCGGCCAGCCCCGGCAGCGCCGCGATCGTGTCGATGGCCGCCTCGATCGCGGCGACCTGCGGCGCGGCGACCTTCCTCACCGCACGCGGCACCCGGGTCATCTGATCCCGCGGCAGCCGGATCCGGCGGCCGAACATCGACTTCAAGACTTCCAGGACCATGTGCCGCCCTGTCTAGCAGAGCCGGCCTCCAGTTTCAGCCCCTCCGGGGAGATCCCCCGAGCTTCCACACTCCTCCCCGCGTTGCACCGCCCGCCCCACACGGTTAGCGTTGCCGCCACCATGACCGCCCACCGCCGTTCCTCTCGCGTCTCGACCGCTCTGGCCCTGCTCGGCGCCTTCGGCCTCGCCACCGCCACCGCGTCCCTCGGCGGCTGCAAGAAGTCCGGCGACTCCGCCTCGCCCGACGGCGGCGGCAGCAGCAGCGGCGGACCCACCGCGGGCGGCGGCAACGTGCTCCGCTACAAGCCCGCCGCCACCAAGCTCAAGGAGAACCTCAACGTCTCCTTTAGCATCACCGGTGGTGGTCAAGCCGCGTCGATGAAGGCCGACATCACCGGCCTCCTCGACATCAGCCCGTCCGGCGCCGAGCGCCTGCGGGTCGGCTTTAGCGTGCTCGAGGTCCGCGCCCTCGAGCTCACCGGCGGCATGAAGCCCGAGGCCAAGGATGGCAAGCCCGCCCCCGACGTCAAGGCCCAACTGCTCGCGACCACGGGCGCCCGCATCATCGACCTGCTCGGCGACACCGACAAAGCCGCGACCAAGGCCCTGCCGGAGAACCAGAAGAAGCCCGACGCCAAGGAAGAGGATGACGACATGAGCTCGTTCGGCAGCTTCCTCGGCCTACCCCCGGAGATGCCCAAGGACGGCCTCGTCGAGGGCAAGCCGCTCAAGGTCTCGAAGGAGGAGAAGGAGAACTTCTTCGGCGGCATGGAGATCGACATGGAGACCGAGACCACCTACACCCTGGTCAAGATCGACAACAGCAGCGGCAAGCGCATCGCCGACATCAAGATCGAGTCCGAGTCGAGCGGCGCCAAGGAGCTGTCCCAGGGCGGCAAGAGCATGATGATCTCCGTCGACATCGCCTCCGAGTCGACGGTCACCTTCAACCTCGACGACCAGATCCCCGTGCGCACCCACATCGAGTCGACCACCAGCTTCAGCGCCGGCACCGAGGGCGGCGGCGAGAGCCGCATCGTCATGGACGCCAGCTACGAGCCCGCCGACGCCGCTGCTCCTGCTCCGGCCGCCTGACCCGAAGGACATGTCCGCCGGGACACCCCCACGCGCCGTCGTCCTGCTCAGCGGCGGCCTCGACTCGACCACCGTGCTCGCGCTCGCCCGCGCCGCCGGCCGCGAGACCCACGCGCTCAGCTTCCGCTACGGCCAGCGCCACGCGCTCGAGCTGGCCTGCGCCGCCCGTCAGGCCGCGCGTATGGGGGTGCGCGCGCACGAGGTCGTCGACCTCGGCCACGTCGGCCGCCTGGTCGCCAGCGCCACCTCACTCGTGTACGGCAGCCCGCTGGAGGTCCCCAAGGACGCCGTCCCCGGCGCTGGCGCGATCCCCAGCACCTACGTCCCGGCGCGCAACACCTTATTCCTCGCCTACGCCCTGGCCTGGGCCGAGGCCCTCGGCGCGCGCGAGATCTGGCTCGGCATCAACGCCCTCGATTATTCGGGCTACCCCGACTGCCGCCCCGAGTTCGTCGCCGCGTTTCAGAAGCTCGCCGACCTCGCCACACGCACTGCGGTCGAGGGTCGACCGATCTCGCTCGAGACCCCGCTGCTGCACATGAGCAAGGCCGACATCGTGACCGCCGGCCGCGGCCTCGACGTCGACTACGCCGACACCCTGTCCTGCTACGACCCGCAGGTGCTCGGCGACGACGCCCTCGCCTGCGGCCGCTGCGACAGTTGCCAACTGCGCCGCGAGGGCTTCGCGGCGGCGCAGTTGGCCGACCCGACCCGCTACGCCTGACCCCGCGCGATCACTGCGGCAGCACCAACTGCAGCCCCTGGCCGGTCATGTCCGAGTACGTGTAGGGGTTGATCAGCCCGGTCACGATCAGCTTGATCTCGTACGAGTCGGGGTCGACCTTGTAGGCCTTGTTGGCCTTGTCGACGACCCACACGTAGCCCTCGTTGTCGATGCTGACGCCCCACGGCGAGCTGCAACCCGGCAGCACGATGTCGGTCTTGAGAAACTGCTTGGTCATGACATCGGCCTCGATCAGCCGACACGGACCGTTGGCTGCGCCCCACACCCGACCCTCCTGATCGATCTGCACCCCGAGCGCGCCGCCGCCGTTGTTACCGCCGTTGCCGATGCCCTCCCACTTGTTGAGCTGCGCGTCATAGAAGTACATGTGGTGCGGCCCCGAGAAGCTGCCGACCCACATGTTGCCGTTGAAGTCGACGCCCATGCCGTACTTGAACTGGCCCGGGGAGTTGCCGAGCTCGGTGATCGCCAGCGTCTCCGAGTCGATCCGCACCCCGACCTCGTTGTCGTAGCCGACCGCGTACAGGTCGCCCTCGCCGTTGACCGCGCCGCCGTACGGACCAAAGCCATTGGCCGACCAGTTCGGGCGCAGCACGTCGTCGAGCACCGCGCCGGTGTCGCCGTGTAGACGGACGAAGTGCGCCGTGCTCTGCGCGTCCTTGTAGGCGATCCACACGCGCGGGACCGGGGTCTCGCAGGTCTCCTGGTCCTGCGCGACGCCCTCCCACGCCGTCGGACGCACGCCGCCCGAGTAGCCGGCGGCCAGCGGGAACGGCGTGTACCACAACTGGCACTCGTCCTGGCCCCACGGCTTGATGTCGTTGGGTCCGCTCGAGGTCTCGATCTGCCCGTTGCCGTTCTTGTCGATGCACTTCGACTTGAGCGCCGCGATCTTCGCCGTGCTGCCGATCGTTCGGTTCGACACCGCGACGTCGCCGTACTGATTCACCGAGGTCCGCGAGGGCTCCGCCGCCCCGCCGTTGGGGCCCGTGAAGTAGCGCCCCTCTTCGATCCCCGTCATCGTGTTGATCTTGCTGACGGTGCCCTGAGAGGTGTTGGCGATCCAGATGAAGTCGAAGGTCGTCGCCTGGTCATCCGGCGGACACAGCGGCTTGCCCATGTCGAGCTTCGGGTCGCCGCCCGTCGTGTCGTCGCCGCCCGTGCTGCTCGAGGCGCTCACCGCACCGCTGCTGCCCGTCCCCGGCTCGCTCGTCGAACCCCCGGTCATGCCGGTCATGCCGGTCGTGCCGGTCGCCGTCGCGTCGGTCGTCGACCCGCTCGTCGCCTCACTCGTACCCGTGCTCTGCGTCTGCCCCTGCGATACCCCGGTCGTCGGCGGGTCGCCCGTGGTCGGCGTCGAGGCGGTGCCGTCGGTCGCGCTGGTGACGGTACCGTCCGTCGCGCTGGTCGGCCCCACGCTCGTGGCCGTGCCCGTGCCCTCGGAGGCGGTGACACCGTTGCCGGCGTCGCCGCACCCGAACATCCCCGCTGTCACCACGAGGGCAAGTCCCCGCATCCGCTGCTGATCCCAGGTCGAAGTACGCATCCCCGGATCTGACCAGAGACCCCCCGACGTGACAAGTAAATGCCCGGCACGACGCGTGATTAATCGCTCCGGGGCGCGTGAGCTGACAGCCGGCCCCGCGGTCAGCGGACCTGTCTTTTGGGCAAGGTCCGAGTCGGACTGTCCCGAGGGACAGGTCACGATCCGGAGCTTCGAGGTGATCTCCGTCATGGCTTTATGCCTGTATGGCGAGGGCAGCGCCCCCGCAGCAGCAGAGCAGGTCGCAGGCATCGGCCGCGGGACCGGCGGCCTCCACGGTCTTCAGGCGGCCCTCGGGCCAACTTGGCTTCACTTGCACATGCGACGAACCAGGTCCGCGGCGGGCCCGCGGCCGTGCCGGCATCGGGCTCCCAACCTGCGCGCGCGCGTCACGCAGTTTGACGCGCTGCGCAAGGCTACCTATCGTGAAGCCACATCGACCCAAGTCGACGGGGCCCATAGCTCAGTCGGTCAGAGCGGCCGGCTCATAACCGGTTGGTCCCTGGTTCAAGCCCAGGTGGGCCCACCCCCGTACCCCCATGACAGAAATCCACCCTCAGATCCCAGCCCTCCGGGCGCTCCAGCGCCAGGACCGTCGCCTCACCAGTCTCGAGCGCAAGCTCGGGGGCATTCCGGCCCGCATTAGCGGTCTGGACAGCGACCTGCTGAAGCTCGAGCAACTGCTGGTGGCGGAGCGAGCCAAGCTCGAGGAGACGAAGAACTTCCAGTCGCGCCAGGAGACCCAGCTCCACGACGAGGAGGACCAGATCCGCAACAGCAAGGCCAAGCTGGGGCAGATCAAGACGGCGCGCGAGCTCAACGCGCAGCAGCGCGAGCTGGAGACCACCCGGCGCATGGTCACCACGCGCACGGGCGAGATCTCGAAGCTGCAGGAGGCCGTCACCCGGACGGAGCAGCAGATCGCAAAGATGGAGGCGCACCTGGGCGCCCTGCGTACGTCGGCCGACGCAGAGAAGCAGCGTCTCGCCGAGGAGCAGACCCAGCTCGAGGAGGGCATCGCCAAGGCCCGCAAGCTCCGCACCAGGTCGGTGTCGACGATCGACAAGGAGATCCTCGCCAACTACGAGCGCATCCGTAAGCGGCTCGGCGGCACCGCCTTCGTGCCCGCCCACCGCGAGCGCTGCACCGCCTGCAAGATGATGATCCCCCACATCCTCTACACGCGGCTGCTCAAGGGCAAGGAGATCCAGCCCTGCGAGTCGTGCGGCCGCCTGCTCTACTGGTCGGGCCACTTCCCGGAGGACCACGACAAGTTCGAGAACTCCAAGCCCAAGCCCGCCGAGGATGTCATCCCCGGTGTGCCCGAGTTCTAGGCGCCCATGATCGTGATCGACGAGGCGTCCCCATGGACGATCGTCGGGGTCGACTGTGCCTCACAGGACGCCCACATCGGCCTCGCCCGCGGCACCCTGTCGTCGGCGGGGCTGACTCTCGAGCAGGTGCAGATCGGCGGCACCCGCGAGACCAGCGTCGCCCAGCGGATCGCCTCGTGGTTGCAGGGTCCGCGCGTGCTGCTCGCCATCGACGCTCCGCTCGGCTGGCCTCGCACGCTGGCCGAGGCGCTACGCGAACACCACGCCGGCCTGCCGATCGCCGGCGAGGCCACGCGCCTGATGCGAAGAGAGACCGACCGCCAAGTCGCCGCGACGCTCGGCAAGACGCCCCTCGACGTCGCCGCCGACCGCATCGCCTACGCGGCGCACCGGGCCCTGCGTCTGCTCGGTGAGCTGCGCGAGATGACCGGTCTGCCGCTGCCGCTGCTGTGGTCACCAGCCGCGGACACCGGCGCGATCGAGGTCTATCCGGCCGCCACGCTGCGGGCGCGCAAGATCGACGCAAGCGGCTACAAGAAGAAGACGCTCGCCGATCGGACCACCGCACGCGGGGCCCGCCAGCGGCTGCTCGGCTGCCTCGCCCCGGATCTGAGCATGACGCCCGATCTCGCGACGCAGATCCTCGCGGCCGCGCGCGAGGACATGCTCGACGCCGCCATCTGCGTGCTCGCCGGCGCCGACTTCCTGAGAGGCCTGTGCGTGCCACCCAGCCCGCCCGAGCTACCGCTCGCGCTGCAGGAGGGCTGGATCTGGTACCGCCGGCCCGACAATCCTTTAAAAACCTAAGGTGGGGAGAGAGACGGTCGAGTGGGGTCGTAAGCCGGGTTCTGTCCCCGGCGTCGTTGCCTTCGCCGGGTGGCGACCATTCATCTCAGCAGCGCTACCCGAGACGGAGCGAGCCGCTCCTGGAGGCCTGTCCTTGCGGACAGGTGACTCCCGCCTCTGTTTGGCCTTGCTCCGGGTGGGGTTTACCTTGCGGTCCCTGTCGCCAGGTCCCCGGTGCGCTCTTACCGCACCTTTTCACCCTGACCCACGCGGACGTGGGCGGTCTATTTTCTGTGGCACTTTCCTTCGAGTCACCCCGACTGGCCTGCGCCAGCACCCTGCCCTGTGGAGCCCGGACTTTCCTCGATGGGCCGCTCATGCCGAAGCAGTAAGCACCCACCGCGGTCGCCTTGTCCCCCTCGGCCGTCTCTCTCCCCGCGCGCTTGATAGCACGACCGGGCGGGATCACGGAAGCGAGGGCAGCGTGTCGGAGGCGGTCTTGCTGAGCTGGCGCACGGCTTGGCGCTCGTCGTGGTCGTTACACGCGAGCACCACGACCACGGTGATGTTGTCGTCGCCGCCGCGGCCCAGCGCGAGCTCGGTGCAGATCTGCGGCAGCTCCGAGTACAGGTTGTCGCGCGCGAGCGTGGCCAGCTCGTCCGCCGTCACGTAGTTTGCGAAGCCGTCGGAGCACAGCAGGTACACGTCGCCCATGCTGACGTTGACCGGCACGATGTCGGCCTCGACCACGCGCTCGAAGCCGACGCTGCGCGTGATGATGTGCTTGAGGTCGCTGTCGGCCGCCTCTTCTTCCGTCAGCAGGCCGGCCAGGATCTGCTCGTTGAGCCACGAGTGGTCGCTGGTCAACTGCCGCGCCGTGCCGCCGCGTAGCACATAGGCCCGCGAGTCGCCGACGTGCACGATGTAGCCGCGGTCTCCGTGGAACAGGATGCCGGTCAGCGTGGTACCCATGCCGTGCAGCGAGCGGTCGAGCTGAGCCTGGTCATAGATGCGGGCCGACGCCTCGCTCGCGCTCGCCTGGAGGATCTCCGCGGTCGCGTCGTTCCAGGTCTGTTGCGGCATGCCGACCAGCCGGGCCATGCCGCGACGCACGACCTTGTTGACAACATCGGCACACATCGCGCTGGCGTGCGCCCCCCCGGCGTGGCCACCCATGCCATCGGCGACCAGATACAGCCCGAGTGAGGCGTCCACGAGGAAGCTGTCCTCGTTCGCCATACGCACGCGGCCTACGTCGGTGGATGCCCACGCGATCAAACGCACGGTCAAACCTTACCACGCCGGAGCGCCGCACCGGCTGTGCTGCACAGCGATTTCGCAGGCTTCATTCACAGGTCGAAGCCTCGGTCTCGCAGCGCCGAACGCGCGTATCGTCCACAGATGCCCTCTCACGGGGCTCTCAGCCCCTGCGAGTCGCGGAATGTGGCCGAAAGACCGTATTGCCGTGAGAAAGCGAACGAAAGCGAACGAAGGCAAACAGCCCCACGCTTCACGCCCGAAACGCTTGCGGCTCATCGGACACGGAGATCTCCGAGCCGTCGAAGCGGATGCGCTTGGGCTTGTCGTCGAGGATCGTCAGCAGCGAGACCGGGCGCCGCCACACTCGCTCGAGGCTTCGCAAGGTGTCGCGGGCGTAGTCGGACTTGAGGTCGATGCCCTCGTGGCGGTGGCCGAGCAGGAGTTCACCCCGGTTGAGGTAGTTCGCGTCGACGACGTAGATGAACGGCTGCCCGAAGTTCGCCAGTTGCTGGAGCATCTGCGCCTTGATCTTGGCGAAGCTGCGCCCCTCGATCTCCAGGCGCCCGGTGCGGCGGTTCTCCTTGAAGGTGAAGAACTTCTGGTCCCGACAGAAGTCCTCGGTGAAGAACTCGTCGAGGAAGGTGACGTCGTTGTGCATGCGCCGGACCTCGAAGATCTTCTGCTTGCCGAGGCCGAGTTGCTTGTCCCACGCCAGGCGCTCTTGCAGCGAGGTGCAGTCGTCCCACGCCTTGCCGAACTGGCCGCGGTTCCACCGCTCCTCGATGTGGCGATACAGCTCGACCCCGAGCTTGTAAGGGTTTAGCTGCCCCGGCCCCATCGCCGTCACGCCGCTGGCGGCGTCGGCGTAGTCGATGATCTCGTGATCCTTGAGCGCCCGCGTCGTCATGATCTTCGAGTGCCAGTAGGTCGCCCAGCCCTCGTTCATGATCTTGGTCTGACGCTGCGGCAGGAAGTAGTACGACTCCTCGCGCAAGATGCCGACGACGTCCGCCTCCCACGCATCGAGCGGCGCGTGCTGCATCAGGAACCCGAGCACGTCGCGCTCGGGCGCCGCCGGCAGCTTGCGCCTGGCGATCTCCTCCTGTTGCTTCTTCTTCGCCTTCTGCGCGGCGATGAACTCCGGCGGGTTGATGTAGCCCTCGAGGTAGCCGCGCACGTTGTGCAGGCGCCCGGCGGGGACCTCGTCCTCGCCCGCGCCCGGCTCGCTGCTCGCGCCCGTGTCGGACGCCGGACGCCGCGCAGGCTTGTCACGAAACGGCAGGTAGGGGTCGATGAGGTTGTCGAGCGAGAGGCACACGTCGATGAACGACTCGACCGTCGAGACCCCGTGGCGATCCATGTAGCGACGGATGCGCGAGGCGTTGTTGGCCATCCCGTCGATCATCCGGCGGTCGGTGTGCGAGAAGTAGTAGTTGTTCTTGAAGAAGTCGCAGTGCCCGTAGACGTGGGCCATCACCAGCTTCTGGTCGACCAGCGAGTTGCCCTCGAGCAGGTACGCGTAGCAGGGGTTGGTATTGATGACGAGCTCGTAGATCTTCGACAGACCGTACGTGTGGCTCTTGATCATGTGGTCGTACTCCATGCCAAAGCGCCAGTGCGGGTACCGGGTCGGGAACCCGTCGTACGCCGCGATCTCGCACATGTGGCGGTAGTCGACCGGCTCGAACAGCACCGGGAAGGTGTCGAGGCCGAACTCGTCCGCGTAGCTCTTGATCTCGGCCTGAAGGTCCCTCAGCACCGCCGGCATCACGCTCATCACCGACCTCCTTTCAGGAACTCGCGGATCGAGTCCATGATGTCGTCCTTGGTCTTGATCTCCGAGGTGATCAGCAGCGGGTGTTTATTGAAGGCCGCCCGGAGATCCTTGATGAACTGCCCCGAACCGTAGGGCGACTCGACCTGCCCGTAGCCGAACTGGTTGAGCCGCGGCAGCAGGTGGTTCTTGAGCAGGCTGATGCAGGTCGCCGTGTCGTCGACCGACCAGTTGTCGCCGTCCGAGAAGTGAAACGCGTACACGTTCCACTGCTCCGGGTTGAACTCGGCGTCGATGAGCTCGCCACACACCTTGTAGGCCGAGGAGATCATCGTGCCGCCCGACTCGCGCGTGCGAAAGAAGACCTCGCGCTCGACCACCCGGGCGGTCGCGTCGTGAATGATGTAGCGCGACTGCAGGCCCTTATATTGGCTGCGCAGCCAGGTATCGATCCAAAACGACTCGATGCGGACCATCTCCTTCTGCTCGTCACCCATCGAGCCGGACACGTCCATCATGTAGATGATCACCGCGTTGCTCTGCGGGCGCGGGTCCGTGCGCCACGAGCGGTAGCGGCGGTCCTCGCGGATCGGCACGATGATCGGCCGCTTCGGATCGTAGGTGCCCATCGCCACCTGCCGGCGCAGGGCCCGCTTGAAGGTCGCCTTGAAGGAACGCAGGCTCTCGGGGCCCGTCGTTCGCAGGCCCACGTAACGATCCTTCTTGGTCTCGAGCGACTGCGTGCCGCGGCGTTGGATGTTCGGCAGCCCGAGCTCCTCGCCCATGATCTCGGCGAGCTCCTCGAGCGAGACCTCGACCTCGACCGCCTTGCCGCCCTCGCCCTCGCCGGCCTTACCGCTGCCGCTCTGGCCCTCCTTCGGCGTCCCACCGATGGGGTCGCCGGCCTCACCATCGCCCTGTCCGACACCTTGGCCGCTGTTGTCGCCGAACACGAAGCGCGGGATGTTGATCTGCGGCATCGGGATCGTGACTGACCCCTGTCCCTTCGGCGCGACCATGTCGCCCCGCGAGATATACTTGCGCAAGTTCTGCCGAATTTTTCCGCGGATGATCTCTCGGAAGCGGCTGTGGTCCTGTTCGATGCGCGAAATCATGGGTGACCGCGTTCCCCTTCCGAGAGAAAATTCGGGACTCTCCGGCGAGAGTCTGTCTCGAGTCGGGCCACAGGTGGCCGGTGCGAGGGGCCTAGTGTAACATCACGTCCCGCTGTCACGCACCCTCGGCAGGAACTCCACGATGTCCAATATCCGCCTCGTCGACCGCATCGCTGCCCTTCAGGATCAAAAACGCTACGAGGTTCTGCACTGGTCCGGCAGCTTCGAGGAGTACCTCGAGATGGCCCGGCGAAACCCCCGCGTGGCCCGCACCGCGTACGAGCGCCTCTACGACATGGTCTTGTCGCATGGCACCGAAGAGTACGTCGACCACAAGAAGAAGATCACCCGCTACCGCTTCTTCCAGGATGAATCTCACCAGGGTCGCGACGCCATCTTCGGCCTCGACATCCCGCTGATGCGCCTCGTCAACGTGCTCAAGGCCGCCGCCCTGCGCTACGGCACCGAGCGCCGCATCATCCTGCTACACGGCCCTGTCGGCTCGTCGAAGAGCACGATCGCCAGGCTGCTCAAGAAGGGCCTGGAGGAGTACAGCCGCACCCCGGAGGGCGCGCTCTATACCTACGAGTGGGTGCTGCCGGAGCACCTGCGCTACCTGACCGCTGGCCAGGAGTGCTTCCCCTCGCCGATGAACGAGGAGCCGCTCAAGCTGATCCCGCCCGAGGTCCGCGACCAAGCGCTCGCCTCGCTCGGCCTCGAGGTCGATGGCTTCGTGCCCTTCATCCGCGGCCAGCTCAACCCTGCGTGCCGCTTCATCTTCCGCGAGCTGATGCTGCACCACAAGGGCGACTGGTCCAAGGTCGTGCAGCACATCCGCGTGCGCCGCCTGCTGCTCAGCGAGGAGGACCGCGTCGGCATCGGCACCTTCCAGCCCAAGGACGAGAAGAACCAGGACTCGACCGAGCTCACCGGCGATATCAACTACCGGCGGATCGCCGAGTACGGCTCGGACACCGACCCGCGCGCCTTCAACTTCGACGGCGAGTTCAACGTCGCCAACCGCGGCCTGATCGAGTTCGTCGAGATCTTGAAGCTCGACGTCGCCTTCCTCTACGACCTGCTCGGCGCCACTCAGGAGCAGAAGGTCAAGCCCAAGAAATTCGCGCAGACCGACATCGACGAGGTGATCATCGGCCACACCAACGAGGCCGAGTACAACCGCCTGCTCGAGAACAAGTTCATGGAGGCGCTGCGCGACCGCACCGTCAAGATCGACATCCCCTACATCACCAAGCTGACCGAGGAGATCAAGATCTACGCCAAGGACTACAACCCCGCCAAGGTCCGCGGCCGCTTCATCGCCCCGCACACCCTCGAGATGGCCTCGATGTGGGCGATCCTCACCAGGCTCGAGGACCCCAAGAAGCACCAGCTCTCGCTGCTACAAAAACTCAAGCTCTACGACGGCAAGACCATGCCCGGCTTCACCCAGGACTCCGTCAAGGAGCTGCGCAAGGAGGCCAACCGCGAGGGCATGGAGGGCATCTCCCCGCGCTACATCCAGGACAAGATCGCCAACTGCCTGGTCAGCGACCGCGGACAAATGAGCATCAACCCCTTCATGGTCCTCAACGAGCTCGAGTCCGGCCTGCGTAGCCACTCGCTGCTGACCTCCGAGGAGCACCGCAAGCGCTACACGGAGCTGCTCGCGGTGGTTAAGCAGGAGTACGAGGACATCGTCAAGAACGAGGTCCAGCGGGCCATCAGCGCCGACGCCGACGCCATCGCTCGCCTTTGTGGCAACTACATCGACAACGTCAAGGCGTACACCCAGCGTGAGAAGGTCAAGAACCCGTACACCGGCCAGGACGAAGAGCCCGACGAGCGACTCATGCGCTCCATCGAGACCAAGATCGACATCCCGGAGTCGCGCAAGGACGACTTCCGCCGCGAGATCATGAACTACATCGGCGCCCTGGCGATCGAGGGCAAGCAGTTCGACTACCGCACCAACGAGCGCCTCTACAAGGCCCTCGAGCTCAAGCTCTTCGAGGACCAGAAGGACAGCATCAAGCTCACCAGCCTCGTCTCGCAGGTCGTCGACCGCGAGGCCCAGGAGAAGATCGACGTCGTCAAGCAACGCCTGATCCGCAACTACGGCTACGACGAGATCTCCGCGACCGACGTGCTCACCTACGTCGCCTCGATCTTCGCCCGCGGCGAGATGAAGTAAGCCACCTCGCTCCACACCGGCCTGACCGGTGGCGCGTCTGCCCGAACTAAACGTCAGGCGAACTTCGCCAGCACCGGGATGTGGTCCGACGCCCCTTCCTCTCCGCGTGGGCCCGCGTCGTGTACTACCTCGGTGCAGCGATCGTGCAACGGCGCCGTCGCGTACACGTGGTCCAGCCGCATGCCGAGGTTCTTGCGAAACGACCCGGCGCGGTAGTCGAACCACGTGAACTGGGCCGCTTGGTCGTTGAACTTGCGGAAGCAGTCGCGCAGCCCGAAGTCCAGCAGGCGGGCCAGCGCCGCGTGCTCCTCCGGTGAGAAGTGCGTGCAGCCGACCATCGTCGCCGGGTCGACCAGGTCGCGCGCGTCCGGGGCGATGTTGAAGTCGCCGCACACGATCAACGGCTCGGTCGCCTGCGTCGATGCGTCGAGCTCGAGCCGCAGTCGCTCGAGCCACCGCAGTTTATAGGCGAACGCCTCGGACCCCAGCGAGGTCCCGTTGGGCACGTAGAGGTTGTACACGCGCACCCCACCGATCACCGCGTTGATGATCCGGCAGTGGCTGTCGGCCGGCGCCTCACGAAAGCCCTTGAACACCTCGTCGGGCTTCTGCTTGCTCAGCGTCGCAACCCCCGCATACCCCTTCGAGCCGTTAATCTGCAGTTGGTAGCCCAACTCCATGAACGGCACCCGCGGGAACAGCTTCTCCTCGATCTTGATCTCCTGCAGACATGCGATGTCCGGCTCGTGCTCCGCGAGGTACGTGAGCACCGCATCGAGGCGGGCGCGGATCCCGTTGACGTTCCAGGTCAACAGCGAGAACGGTGCAGGAGCGGACGCGGTCATGGCCGCGGCAGCCTACCTCAGTCGTCCGCGCACGACGAGGTGGTGGACCAGCAGCGCCAGCGCGAACCATCCGACCGCCATAAACACCGACACATCCAACTGCGCCACCAACACCGCCAGCACGAACACGCACGAGCCGATGTACGCCAGCGGCACCCACGGATAAAACCCGACCCGATACGGCCGCGGCATCTCGGGCAAGCGCCGGCGCAGGCGCACCACGCTGTACACCGTGAGCGACCCCGAGATGAGCATCGCGCACGACGTGTAGCGCATCAGCGCCTCGAAGCCCTGCATCGTGATCAGCCCGACCGCCAGCCCCGCCTGCGTCCACAGGGCCACGATCGGCGTGCCGAAGCGCGGGTGCAGCCGGCCTCCGGAGGGCGGGAAGTGCCCCTGCTCCGCCATCGCGTAGGCGATCCGCGAGCCAGTCATCACGCTGCCGTTGATCGACCCCAGCATCGCCAGCAAGATCATCGTCGTCATCACGAAGATGCCGACCTGACCGAACAGTCGCCCCGCCGCCGCCGTACCGGCCTCGCCGACGCCCGCCAGGTCCGCGACGCTAAACACCGACAAGAACCCGAGGCTGAGCACCATGTACAGCACGAGCACCGACAGCGTCCCGCCGATCACCGCGTGGGGAAGATTGCGGCCCGGTTCTTCGATCTCGCCGCCGATGTAGATCGCCGCGTTCCAGCCCGAGTACGCGAAATACACCGGCAGGTACGCCGCCGCCAGCGCCGCCGCCGTCGGCATCGGCCACAGGTCGAGGTCGAGGTCGATGCCCGCGCCGGCGACCTCGACTGTGCCGATATCGCCGACCACGAACAGGCTGACCGCCAGCAGCACCGACAGCGGCACCAACGTGAGCACCAGTTGCACGCGCCCCGAGAGCACCACGCCGATGTGATTTAGCCCCGTCAGCAGCACCACCAGCGCGATCGCCCAGAAGGTCGAGGCCTCGACCGTCATCACCCCGAGCTCGATCGGCACCGCCATGCGCGCGCCGAACAGCACCGGCAACTGATACGTCGCCGTGCCGACCGCCATCGTCGCCAGCGAGCCTGGGAAGGTCGCCAACAACTGTAACCACCCCGTCGAGAACGCGACACCTGGCCCATAGGCCAGGCGCAGATACGGATACTCGCCGCCCGCCCGCGGCATCATCGCGCCCATCTCGGCGACGCACAGCGCCCCGCACAGCGCGGCGAGGCCGCCCACCAGCCACACGAGCATGAACCAGCCCGAGCTGTGGATGTGCTGCGCGACGACCGGCGGAAAGATGAAGATCCCGATCCCCAGCATCGAGCCACTGACGATTGAGTGGGCTGACCAGCGGCCCATCTTCTTCGCGTTCGCCACGCTCGCCTCGGCCTCGGCCCCCTGCATGCGCCGGGAGCCTATCGCAATCGCCGCCCATCACGTCGAGCAGCGTGCGACCTCCCGGTAGCCCGAGGCCTGCGCGTCCGATCGGCCGGTTTGACAGCGCTGGCCGCCACGGCTAGCTTCCCGCGCACCATGCCTCGGTCGCGCACGTGGACACTCGCCTGGACGCTCACAGCGGCCTCCGCCGCGTCCATGTCGCTGTTCGCCGCCACGGGTTGCAAGACTGGCCCCGACCTCAGCACCGACTACGGGCAGACCGCCCGCGAGAACTATGAGCTCGCCCTCGGCGAGTTCGAGGACCGCGACTGGGACGAGGCGATCGCCTACGCCGACTTCGTGCGGATCCGCTTTCCGTTCAGCCGCTACGCCGTCGAGGCCGATCTGCTGGTCGCCCGCTCGGAGTTCGCCCAGGGCAATTACCTCACCGCCCAGGACGGCTTCAAACAGTTCTACAAGCTGCACCCCACGCACAAGCACGTGCAAAACGGTTGGTGCGCATACATGGCGGCCGTCTCGGCCTACATGAACGCCCCCGAGGGCATGGCCCTGCTGCCGCCGCACTATCAACGCGACCAGGCCCAGCTCCAGGAGGCCCTCGTCGAGCTGGCCTACTTCTTCGACCACTACGCCGGCAGCTCGCTCGAGCCCGTCGCCCTCAAGCTGCGCGACGAGATCAAGCGCCGCCTGCTCCAGCACGAGCTCTACGTCGCCCGCTTCTACCTCGACCGCGAGGTCCCCGAGGCCGCCATCGGCCGCCTGGAGGGCGCCCACAAGAACTTCCCCGGCATCGGCCTCGACGCCGAGGTCCTGTTCCTGCTCGGCCTGACTTACCTGCGCATGGATGAGATCGAGCTCGCCCGCACGACCTTCAGCGAGCTTCAGAACCAGCACCCGCGCCACCACCACGGCCGCCAGGCCCGGCTCTACCTCAAGTACATCTACAAGGACTTCGGCCCGGCCGACGCCAACCGCAAGCGCCCCGATCGCGCCCCGCCGCGGCCGATCTCCCCGCCGCGGCCCAAGCAGAAAGACGAGGACGACAGCAAGCCCAAGACCAAGGACGCGACCAAGGCCAAGAACTCGTCCGTCCCGACCTCCAGGACAGGCAGCTTTTGAGCGACTCGCTGGCCCCGAGCCCCGATCGCGGCGGTCGCTTCATCCACCTGCTCGACCCACCGCTCCAGACGGCCGACCTGCCGGGCATCGGCGGCCGGATCCGGATGTGCCCCGACGACTTCGCTGTGCACGAGCTCCCGGCCTACGGCCCCGACGGCCGGACCGGCGCCCACCTGCTCCTGACCCTGAGAAAACGCGGTATCGGCAGCGAGGACGCCATCCTCGAGGTCGTCCGCCAGACCGGCATCCCACGCCCTGACATCGGCCTCGCCGGCCTCAAGGACAAGGACGCCGTCACCGAACAGTGGATCTCCGTGCCGTTCGCGGCCGGGCCAAAGCTCGCGGTGTTCGACCACCCGGCCATCACCCTCGGTGATGCCACGCCGCACGGCAACAAACTGCGCCGCGGCCACCTGCACGGCAACCACTTCAGCCTCGTCGTCCGCGAACTTGCCACGTCCGGCAGCGAGGCCCAGGCCCGCGTCACCGCCAAGCTCGCTCGACTCACCGAACTCGGCGGACTCGACAACCTCTACGGCAGCCAGCGCCTCGGCAGCGACGGCGGCAACCTCCGCCGCGGCCTCGAGCTGCTCGCCAGCGGAGCCCGCCGCGGCCGCGCCGACTTCCTGCTCAGCGCCGGCCAGAGCGCCCTCTTCAACCTCTACGCCCTCGAGCGACGCGCCCGCGGCCTGATGCGCACGGTGTTGCTCGGCGACATCCTCAAAAAGACCGCAACCGGCGGACTTTTCGAGTCCACAGACCCCGCGGTCGACCAGGCCCGCCTCGACGCCGGCGAACTGGGCATCACCGGACCGATGTTCGGCAGCAAGATGCGCGCCCCAGCCCCCGGCACCGCGGCAGCCACGCTAGAGCAGGAGATCCTCGAGCAAGCGGCGATCTCCCACGAGGCCCTCAAGGCCCTCGGCAACAAGGTCGAGGGCACCCGCCGCCCGCTCCAGCTCCCGCAGATCCCCCTGCAAACCGAGCTCGCGCCCGCCACAGATACGCTCCCACCCGGCCTGCGCCTGCACTTCGCGCTCCCACCGGGCAGCTACGCGACCGTGCTCCTCCAAGAACTTCAAGGCCCGCATGCCTCGTCGTGAAACAAACCCGCGCTCGCCCCGGTAACAACCTCGGCGAACAACCTCGGCAAACGCCGCTGGCCGACTCAGGCGGTCTCGGTTACGTTTCGCCAGCTTAACCATGAAGCTCTCGGACAAATTCCTCGAGCTCGCAGCCGTCGGCTCCGAGTGGATCTTGTGGCTACTCGTGGGCCTCAGCCTCATCAGCGTGGCCGTGATGATCGAACGCATCATCTTCTACCAGAGCATGCGCCGGCGCGACGCCGACCTGCTGCGCTCGCTGCACTCCGCCCTCGCGGACAACGACCTCACCCGCGCTCAGGCCCTCGTCAAGGGCAGCGCAGCACCAGGCGGGCGCATCGCCATCCAGATGCTCGAGACCAGCGCCCGCGGCCACGGCAGCATGGCCGCGATCATGGCCGCCCTGCGCCCCGGTGAGAAGCTGCGTCTCGAACGCAACCTCAACTTCCTCGGCACCGTCGGCGCCAACGCCCCCTTCATCGGCCTGCTCGGCACCGTCCTCGGCATCATCGAGACCTTCCGCGCCATCGAGCGCACTGGCGTCGTCGGCTCTTCGGAGTACTCGAACCAGGTCATGGCCGGCATCTACGAGGCCCTGGTCGCCACCGCGGTCGGCCTCATCGTCGCGATCCCAGCGGTCATCGCCTACAACTTCTTCCAGCGGCGCGTGAAGGCGCTACTGGGCGAGGCGGACGCGCTCACCAACATGGTCCTCGCGCTGTTCACACACTCTTCGCGGCCCTCCGGGCCAACCACTTCACAGCCCTCCGGGCCAACCACTTCACAGCCCTCCGGGCCAACCACTTCACAGCCCTCCG
>Ga0105046_10000770_pt1 | contig 46559 bp, 51 predicted proteins | sample MAT03_FD_78385 | JGI IMG/M metagenome (GOLD analysis project Ga0105046, IMG submission 78385) | Freshwater microbial communities from Lake Fryxell liftoff mats and glacier meltwater in Antarctica - MAT-03 (megahit assembly) | ecosystem: Environmental > Aquatic > Freshwater > Ice > Liftoff... | reverse complement strand
GGGCGCTACGACTTTGGTGTAAACGCCGGCGAAATCGAACCCGAAGCTGCCATCCTTGGCTTCCATCCGGGATGAAAACGCCCCGCCAACGCGCAGATCGACGCTGACGCTGGTGGTATGCCAAGTGTCTGACGCGGCATTCCACTGCATGATTTCTTTCGGAATCGTATAGGCGCGCCAGACGTCGGCAATAATTGCCGCGATGTCGGCCTCGACGGTTACTTTCTGGGCTTGCATGGTTCGTCCTACTTTGCCGTTGCGAACAGTAACTGGAAATAGCGTTTCAGGTGCGCCGCACTCTCGCGCGCGGTATCAGATCCTCCGCCGTCCGCCCCCCGCGCCTTGGCGAGAATGAAGGCGCCTTGCAGGACGGCTTGCGTGTGCAGTGCAAGACCATGCGGATCGACGCCCTCCACCCCATGGGCCTTCAACGCGGCCGCGATGTCGGGGACCAGGGTTTCGGCGTGGCCCGTGATGCTTGCGTCGCACGCGGCGCGGATTGCCGGGCTCGTTTCGTGGACTTCCTGCACCATCGTGCCGACGAGGCAGGTGAAGTCGGCGACGCCGCCCGCGATCAACGCGGCCCGAAAGTCGAGATAGGCGAAGACACGCTCCAGCGGATCGGCGGGCGTGTGATACCGAGCCTCCGCGAACAGGGCGGACGTCGTTTCAGACCAGTGGTTGGCGGCGGCAACGCCGAGCGCATCTTTCGAGGCAAAATGATGGAAGAACGCGCCTTTCGTAACCCCTGCAGCCTTGCACAAATCATCGACACTGGTTGACGAAAAGCCCTTCTCTCGAAGAAGCCGTGTCGCCGCATCAAGCAGCTTTGCCTTGGTGTTGGCGGGTTGTGCGGGGGGGATTCTGTTTGACATCGATATAAATACCAACCGGTTGGTATGTTGTTAAGAACGACCATTTCTCGAGTGGATGGGTGCCCTTGAGGGTCTCGGCTCTAAATCCAATCGGCGGGCCTTGGCTGGAGGCAGCCGTTATTCAGGCGCGATGGGACTGGATGCTCGGCAGCTTGATCCGAGTTTGAAACCCGGAACAAAACAACGCGCGGCTAAGTTGTCGGTTGTGAACCCCGGTCGGTACCGTGTGGAAATCAAAGAGGAACGCTCAATAAAAGGCCAGGAGGCGTCATTGCCGGACGAACCGGGCGCCGGGGCCGGGCGGGGCGGAAGGGGTAACCTCGCCTCTGTCAACAAGATCAATAAGATGGGCGAGAACATTGCGTTCGGCAGCAGGCATCATGGCGGGCGGTGTCGCGGTGTAGACGCGCTCGGCAATCTCGGCCACTGTGCAGAGGCCAGAGGACAGCGCGGCAAGAATTGCCGCCTCACGCGCGCGGCGATGATGGGTCAGTTCGGCTAGCCGTGCGGCGGGGTTGGTCACAAGATCGCCGTGGCCGGGCAGAAACACGCGCCAGGGGCGTGCCGAAAGCAAGGCGAGGGACGTCATGTAGGCGGCCATGTCACCTTCGGGCGGCGCCACAAGTGAGGTCGACCAGCCCATGACGTGATCGCCGCTGAAAAGAACATCGCCAAAGGCAAAGCTGAGGTGGCTGGCCATGTGGCCGGGCGTGTGAAGCGCCTCGATCTGCCACCCGTCGCCCTCGACGAGGTCGCCGTGGGCAAGGCGGCGGGCAGGGTAGAAGGCCTGATCCGCCCCTTCGCCTGCAGGGATCGTGCCTGCCTCGGCCAATTCACGCATCCGCGGGCTGAGCCCGTCCCGCGCCGTGCCAAAGGCCAGAAGTTCCGCTCCGATTTCGACGGCAAGTCCCATAGCAAGGGCAGAATGGTCGCGATGCGGATGGGTCACCAGAATGTGGCTGATCCGCTGGCCGGGGGCCAGCGCATGCAGCAGCGCCTCTCGATGCGGGGGAAGGTCGGGGCCGGGGTCAATGAGGGCGAGTGCCGCGCCCGTCCCGACAAGATAGCTGTTCGTACCACTGCCGGTGAGTGGGGAGGGGTTGGCCGCACGGATCCTGTGCAGTCCAAGGGCAATTTCTTCCTTCACCGCTGCGCGCCTTCCTTTTCCGGCCGACCGGCCTGCAGATGCAGGCTTTGCATGGCAGCGTCCGTCAGTCTAGGCTTGGGCGCATGATCCGCCTCCGCTCCATCCTGCCACGCGGCCTTTACGGGCGCGCCGCCCTGATCCTGATCGTGCCCATCGTCACGATACAGCTTGTCGTGTCCATGGCCTTCATTCAACGCCATTTCGACGGGGTCACGCAGCAATTGACCGGGGCCGTCGTGCTTGACCTCGGCCTCGTAATGGGGGTGATCAGGCAGGCAGGCAGTGTCGATGAGGCGCGCACCCGGTTGGCGCCGATCGCCGACGCGCTGGCGATGGAGCTTGATCTGCCTGCGACATCTGCTGCGCCGACAGCCGACCTTGCGGGTTTGTTCGATCTGTCCGGAGAGGTGATCCTGCGCACTCTGCGCGAAAGGTTGCCAGGCTTTGTTGCAGCCCAGGTACGGACCGAGGATGGCTTCGTCCGAATGCAGATCGCAACCCCGCTTGGACCGCTGGGAGTCGGGGTGAAACGTGCGCGCTTTGCCGCCTCGAACCCGCATCAGTTGCTGGTGCTGATGATTGGCACGTCGATTCTGCTGACCGTGATCGCTTATGCGTTTTTGCGCAACCAGCTAAGCCCGATCACGCAGCTGGCCCGCGCGGCAGAGGCTTTCGGCAAAGGGCGCGCCGTCCCTTACCGCCCCCGCGGTGCGCTGGAGGTGCGGGCAGCTGGAGCTGCGTTTCTGGATATGCGCGCGCGGATCGAACGTCAGATCGAGCAACGTACTTTGCTTTTGTCCGGTGTCAGCCATGATCTGCGTACGCCGATGACCCGGATGCGGCTGAGCCTGTCGATGTTTCCCGATGAGGAGGAGACCCGGGCTCTGCTCGCAGACCTGTCGGATATGGAACGTCTGGTGGATGAATTTCTGGCGTTTGCCCGCGGGGACGCCATGGAGGAAGCGCAGAAGACCGATGTGGCGGACGTCGTGCGGCGGGCGGTAGACATGGCGGCGCGCGCGGGCAAGCCCGTGACGATGGACAAGGCGCAGGGTCTGGGCGAACTTTTGATGCGTCCACTTGCCGTTCAGCGCGCGCTGGAGAATCTGATCAACAACGCCGACCGCTTCGGCAGCCGGGTTGCAGTCTCGGTGCGGGCGGAGGCGCGCAGCGTGACGCTGGTGGTCGAGGATGACGGACCCGGCATTCCAAAGGATCGGCGGGATGAGGCGTTGCGGCCCTTTACACGGCTGGATGCTGCACGCGACCCTAACCGGGGAGGGGGCGTGGGGCTGGGCCTCTCGATCGCAATGGACATTGCGCGCAGCCATGGTGGGACGTTGCGTCTGGGCGACAGCGCGCGTCTGGGTGGGCTGAAGGCAGAACTCGTTCTCGCCCGCTGAACGCGGATCATCGCGCCCGATCACGGCGCATCCCGAATGGGTGGGCAATCATTGTCGGACTTGGCGGATTGCGTTTGTCGGAGTAGGGCTTTCCCGCACAAGGCGGCGGGACATTGGGGCAAACATGCTTGACGGCAGGATGCGGCGCGTGATTGACCCAGGGCTCAACCGGGGAGGTGCCTGGCTTGCCGCACGCGGCGCGTCGGCCAATGCAGTGACTCTTGTGGGGCTGGCCTTTGGTTTAGGGGCGGCTGCGGGGGTTGCCGGGGGGGCAGGGGCAGTGCTAACGCTTGCGCTGTTGTGCGTCAACCGGGTGTTTGATGGGCTGGACGGCGCGGTGGCGCGGGCGCGGGGGCGCACGGATTTTGGCGGGTTGCTGGATATTGTCTGCGATTTTGCAGTTTACGGCGCGATGCCGCTGGCCTTTGTGTTCCGTGATGCAGAAGCAAACGCGTTGGCCGGGGCCTTCCTGCTTGTCACTTTCTATATAAACGGGGCGACCTTTCTCGGCTACGCGATCTTGGCAGAAAAGCGCGGCTTTGTGACGACAACGCAGGGAGTAAAGTCGCTGCACTATTCGGCTGGGCTTCTGGAAGGCACCGAAACCATTGCATTCTTTGCCGTGTTGTGCCTTTTTCCGGCGATTTTTTCCACAGCTGCCTGGATCTTCGGGGGGTTATGTCTGGTGACTGCTCTCGGACGTGTTCTGCTCGCGCTGCGGGTATTTCGTTGAGATGGCCCGGAAGGCCCGGTCGAGTATTGATGCGCAATTGGAAACAATCTGTTTCCTGTCGTGCAACAATTTACGCAGTGAGGCGCCGGCGCGCCTTCGCGGACCAGAGGCAAAATCCCGGGCTGCCCTTGCGGCTGCCGGCGCGCGCCTCTAAGACTCTGGCAAGTATCTGGCGGTAATCAATCCAAGATCACAGAGGCAGCCTTCCATGCGCGATCCCGTTGACCACTACATGAACACGCTCGTCCCGATGGTCGTCGAGCAGACCAGCCGGGGCGAACGCGCCTATGACATCTTTTCTCGCATGCTGAAGGAGCGGATCATCTTCCTTGGCGGTCCAGTGCATGACGGCATGTCGAGCCTTATCTGTGCGCAGCTTCTGTTTCTCGAGTCCGAGAACCCGTCCAAAGAAATCTCCATGTATATCAACAGCCCCGGTGGGGTTGTGACGGCGGGTCTGTCAATCTACGACACGATGCAGTACATCCGGCCGAAGGTCTCAACCCTGGTCATCGGGCAGGCGGCATCCATGGGAAGCCTGCTTTTGACCGCGGGCGAAAAGGGCATGCGCTATAGCCTGCCGAATAGTCGCGTGATGGTCCACCAGCCCAGCGGTGGCTATCAGGGCATGGTGACGGACATCTTGATTCACGCCCGCGAAACCGAAAAGTTGAAGCGCCGGTTGAACGAGATCTACGTCAAGCACACCGGCAACGACTACGAAACTGTTGAAGCGGCGCTTGAGCGTGACAACTTCATGTCTGCAGAAGACGCCATGGCTTGGGGTTTGATCGATAAAATCTTTGAGGGCCGCGGCAAAGCGGAAGACACGTCGAAGTGAGGCAAGCTTCCGCGGGAAGGGAAAGCCTGCGGACAATTTCGCATTGTAGAGGGTTTGGCCTTGTCCTAAGCTTGCACTGTGCAAGATCGGGGCATGGCCAAGGCTCGGGTGCTTCGGGCAGAGGGTGACGGATGGCTAACAATTCTGGCAGTGACAGCAAGAACACGCTCTACTGCTCCTTCTGCGGCAAGAGCCAGCACGAGGTTCGCAAACTGATCGCAGGGCCGACCGTCTTCATTTGTGACGAATGTGTCGAGCTGTGCATGGATATCATCCGCGAAGAGACGAAGACGACCGGTCTCAAGATGACAGATGGCGTGCCGACTCCGCGCGAGATCTGCAAGGTGCTGGACGATTACGTCATCGGTCAGGTCCATGCCAAGCGGGTGCTATCGGTTGCCGTGCACAACCACTATAAAAGGCTCAACCATTCGTCCAAGACGGATATCGAGCTGTCGAAGTCCAACATTCTGTTGATCGGCCCCACCGGTTGCGGCAAGACGCTGCTGGCACAGACACTGGCACGGATACTCGATGTGCCGTTCACCATGGCCGATGCCACGACGCTGACGGAAGCGGGTTACGTTGGCGAAGACGTAGAGAACATCATCCTCAAGCTCTTGCAGGCCTCGGAATACAACGTCGAACGGGCGCAGCGCGGCATCGTTTATATTGACGAAGTCGACAAGATTACCCGCAAATCCGACAACCCTTCGATCACCCGCGACGTGTCGGGGGAGGGCGTTCAGCAGGCGCTTTTGAAGATCATGGAGGGCACCGTGGCCTCTGTGCCGCCGCAGGGCGGGCGAAAGCATCCGCAGCAGGAATTTTTGCAGGTGGATACGACGAATATCCTGTTCATTTGCGGTGGAGCATTTGCGGGTCTGGAAAAGATCATCGCGCAGCGCAACAAGGGGTCGGGCATCGGCTTTGGCGCGGATGTGAAAGGCCCGGAAGAACGTGGCGTAGGCGAGCTTTTCAAGGAGCTGGAACCGGAAGACCTGCTGAAGTTCGGGCTCATCCCCGAATTTGTCGGTCGGCTGCCGGTGATCGCCACGCTGACCGATCTGGACGAACCCGCCCTGGTGACCATCTTGACGGAGCCGAAGAATGCCCTTGTCAAGCAATACCAGCGGCTTTTCGAGATCGAGGGCGTCAAGCTGACCTTCACCTCCGATGCACTGGTGGCGATTGCCCGTCGCGCGATTAAGCGTAAGACGGGCGCGCGGGGGCTGCGCTCGATCATGGAGGATATCCTCCTTGACTCGATGTTCGAACTGCCCGGCCTTGATGGCGTCGAAGAGGTGGTGGTGAAGGACGAGGCGGTGAACGCCGGGGCGAAGCCGATCCTCGTTTATACCGAACCGAAGAAACGCGAGACCGCTACGGCCGTCTGACACCGCGCGACATGCCAAAAACGGCGGGCCCTCGGGTGCGCTTTTTTGTTTCTCGTCGCCGGGCGTGGCGGAAAGCCGCCCGGTTCCTAGGCATTCGGGTCTGGACCTCGCGCCCGTCTTCAGCCATATCCATTTCAACTGGCCGGAGGTTCGCCGCATGGATTTTCTGAAGCGCTTGTTGACCTGGTGGAACAGCCAGACCCTCAACACTCAAATCCATACCGCGCGCAATGGCGTTCGGGTGGGCGAGGATGCGCAGGGTAACATCTTTTACGAAACACGCGACCGCAAGCGGCGTTGGGTGATCTTCAACGGCGATATGGAGGCTTCACGGGTAGGGCCTGACTGGCACGGCTGGCTGCACCACACCTGGGACGAGCCCCCGACCAAGGCGCCGCTGAAGCACAAGATATGGGAAAAGCCGCATCAGGAGAACTTGACCGGGACGCAGGCTGCCTATGCCCCTGCCGGGTCGATCCGCAAGTCAGCACCTGCCGTGAGGCGGGACTATGAGGCATGGCGACCCGAATAATGGCTGAGAACCGTGCAGAGATTTTGACAGGGGCTGCAGTGCTGGCTGTGGCCATCGGCTTTGTGATCTATGCCACGCAAGGCGGCGGCTTTGCGAACGACCGTGGCACCTATCCGCTGAAGGCGAGCTTTCGTTCGGTCGAAGGGATCACCGCCGGGTCGGACGTGCGGCTCGCAGGCGTCAAGGTTGGCACCATCACCTCGCTGAAGCTGAACCCCAAGACGTTCTTTGCCGATGCTGTGATCGAGGTGAAGGAAGGGATCGAGCTTCCGAGCGACTCTGCCATTCTGATCTCGCAAGAGGGACTTCTGGGCGGTAATTACGTCGAGATCATTCCGGGTGGGGAGCTTGACCTGCTCGCCCCGGGCAGCGAAATCGAAGACACGCAAGGCTCGGTCAGCCTGATCAACCTGCTGATGAAATGGGTGGGCGGGCAAAACAGCGACCCCGCAGGGGCCGCCCCGTGAAAGTGCTGGCGTTGGTGGTGGCGCTGGCCGCAACCGGAGCCGGGGCGCAGGAGTTTACCGAAGCGACCGGCGGCACCCTGCGATGGCTTGACAAGCTGACGGGCGACACTGGGGATACCGAGCTTGCGCGCGGGCAGACGGCCATCGCCGGGCGGTTGACGATCGCGCTTGATTCCTGCCGCTATCCCACCGACAACCCGGCATCAGACGCTACGGCGCACCTGACGATCAAGGATTCCGAACTGCCTGACGCTGCGTTTTCCGGCTGGATGCTGGCCTCTTCCCCCGCGCTGTCTGCGCTGGATCATCCCCGCTATGACGTCTGGGTGCTGCGTTGCGTGCTGCCAGAGGGCGCCACGCCAGAGGTTCAGGAAACGATGCCTGAAGCCACCGGCGAATAGCTTGGCGGGATGAAGCGCGCCACCCGGCCAAGCGCATCGGCAAGCCGCTTGTGATATTCCGCCCGCGGGATTTCGACCGCGCCAAGGCTGGCCAGATGCGGTGTCAGGAACTGCGTGTCAAAGAGCGTGAAGCCTCCCGCCCGCAGCCGGTGCATGGCATAGGCAAGCGCGACCTTGGACGCATCGGTCCGGGTCGAAAACATGCTTTCGCCAAAGAACGCGGCTCCCAGAACCATGCCATAGACGCCCCCAACCATTGCCCCGTCTTCCCATACTTCCAGGCTGTGGGCATGGCCAGCCTCATGCAGCGCGACATAGAGCGCACGGATCTGCGGGCTGATCCAGGTTTCCGGTCGGTTGGCGCAGCCATCCACGACGCCTGCAAAATCGGTATTCGCGCTCACCCGGTAGCCGCCGCGCAAGATGCGCCGCCGCAGGCTTTGTGAGATGTGGAAGCCATCCAGAGGCAGCACCCCGCGGCGGCGTGGGTCCACCCAGTGGATGGTCGGATCGTCACGGCTGACGGCCATGGGGAAAATTCCCATCGCGTAGGCTCTGAGCAAATGTGCGGGCAGAATGCGGTCAGCCATGGCAAGCTGCGCTCCGGTTTCAGCCAAACTCGGCGGCCAGCCACTTTTCCAGCCAATGGATGTTGTAGTCGCCGCTCAGAATGTCCGGCTCCTCCAGCAGGCGATGAAAAAGGGGCACGGTTGTGTCGATGCCGTCCACGATCAGCTCGCCAAGCGCGCGCTTCAGTCGGGCCAGCGCCTCCGGCCGGTCGCGACCATGCACGATCAGCTTGCCGATGAGGCTGTCATAATTGGGCGGAATCGAATAGCCGGAATATAGCGCCGAATCCATCCGCACGCCCAAACCGCCCGGCGCATGGAACATCCGCACCCGGCCGGGGCAGGGGGCGAAATTCGGCAGCTTTTCCGCGTTGATCCGCACTTCGATTGCGTGGCCGTTGATCACCAGATCGTCCTGCGTGACCGACATGGGCAGCCCTGCGGCCACCCGGATCTGCTCACGCACGAGGTCGATGCCAAAGATGTATTCGGTGACAGGATGCTCCACCTGCAGGCGGGTGTTCATTTCGATGAAAAAGAACTCCCCGTCTTCATAGAGGAATTCGATGGTGCCTGCGCCGATATAGTTGATCGCAGCCACCGCGTCCGCGCAGACTTTGCCGATCCGCGCCCGCAATTCGGGCATGATGGCGGGGCCGGGGGCTTCCTCGAAGACTTTCTGGTGGCGGCGCTGCAGGCTGCAATCCCGCTCGCCCAGGTGGATTGCGTTTCCCTTGCCATCGCCAAAGACCTGAATCTCGATATGCCGCGGTTTTTGCAGATATTTCTCGATATAGACCTCGTCGTTTCCAAAGGCGTTCTTCGCCTCTGACCGGGCGGTCCGGAAGGCAACTTCCAGCTCTTCGGCGTTGCGTGCGACCTTCATCCCGCGTCCGCCACCGCCCGCCGTGGCCTTGATGATCACCGGAAAGCCGATGGTCGCTGCCACACCAATCGCCGTCTCGAAATCCGCAACTCCGCCATCCGACCCCGGGACCACAGGGATCCCAAGTGCCTTTGCGGTTTCCTTGGCGGTGATCTTGTCGCCCATGATCCGGATATGCTCGGCCGAAGGGCCGATGAAGGTGATGCCGTGATCTTCCAGCGCCTGGGCAAAGGCCGCGTTCTCGCTCAGAAAGCCGTATCCCGGATGCACCGCCTGCGCGCCCGTGATCTCGCAAGCCGAGATGATGGCCGCCTTCGACAGATAGCTTTGCGCTGAGGGAGCGGGCCCGATGCACACGCTTTCATCCGCCATCCGCACATGCATGGCGTCGGCATCCACTGTGGAGTGCACGGCGACGGATTTGATCCCCATTTCCTTGCAGGCGCGGATGACGCGAAGCGCGATCTCGCCGCGGTTGGCGATCAGGATCTTGTCGAACAGGGCTTCGGTCAAGGTGTGCGCCTCACTCGATGATCATCAGAGGGGCGCCGTATTCAACCGGGGTGCCATCCTCGACGAGGATCCGCTTCACCACACCGGCCTTCGGTGCGGGGATGTGGTTCATGGTTTTCATCGCCTCGATGATCAGCACGGTTTGCCCGACAGTGACGGTGGCGCCGACGGTCGCAAAGGGTGTGGCACCCGGTTCGGCGGAGAGGTAGCAAGTACCAACCATAGGCGACGTCACGGCCCCGGGATGCTGCGCCGGATCCTCGGACGCTGCGGGGGTGGCGGCCATGGCGGCCGGGTTTGAGGCCAGCGCCATCAAGGGCTGCGGACCGGCGACCACAGTGGTCACGATGTTGGCCTGCTTGACCACCCGCACCTCGAGACTGTCATCCTCGCCATACTCGCGTTTCACCGAAAGTTCGGTCAGGTCGTTCTTGTTCAAAAGCTCGGCGAGTGCCGAAATGAACGCAACATCTGCGTCGGGGGTATGTTTGCTCATGCCGTCCTCTGTTGGCAGTCCTGCCGTTCGTGGCCATTCGGGCGGCAGATTTGTCCGTCCGGGCTGTTCGCTTATACGACAGCCGGCGAAGGGTGAAAAGCGCCCAATCATCTGCCTTCTTCTTGATCATTTTCGCCGCACACGACCACCGACAAGGAAAAATCCGGCATAATTAAAAATTTACCATTTGATAAAAATTTCGCTCCATGCCAGCGTTTTCAAAAAGCCAGCTAAAGGAGGGTACCCCATGTCCAACAGCCCGCTGACGCCCGGAATCGTGCCCGGCCGCCTGCCCGCGGTCGCCTATTGCGAGCATTTCGACGACCATTCCGCGCCGCTTGATGTGCATGAGGCGCGGGTGGCAGCCGATCGCTGCTATTTCTGCCACGATGCGCCCTGTATCACGGCCTGCCCCACCTCCATCGACATTCCGCTGTTCATCCGGCAGATCGTAACCGGCACCCCCGAGGCTGCAGCCCGCACGATCTGGGACCAGAACATCCTCGGCGGCATGTGCGCCCGGGTCTGCCCTACCGAGACGCTGTGCGAAGAGGCCTGCGTGCGCCAGACGGCCGAAGCAAAACCTGTGGAGATCGGCCTACTGCAGCGCTTTGCCACCGATACGGCGATGGCAAAGGCGATGCAGCCCTTTACCCGCGCCGCAGCTACAGGGAAGTCAGTGGCCGTGGTCGGCGCGGGGCCTGCGGGCCTTGCCTGTGCGCACCGGCTGGCGCTGCACGGGCATGATGTGACGGTGTATGAACGCCGCGCGAAAGCCGGGGGCCTCAACGAATACGGCATCGCCTCCTACAAGACGACCGGCAATTTCGCGCAGAAAGAGGTGGCATGGCTGCTTTCCATCGGCGGCATCACGATGAACACAGGAGTGGCGCTTGGCCGCGACATCACGCTTGACGGGCTGAAGGCTGAGCATGACGCAGTGTTCCTCGGCATCGGCCTGGCCGGGGTAAACGCCCTGCGCGCGGCGGGCGAAGATCTCGCGGGCGTGCGTGATGCCGTGGAGTTTATCGCAGAGCTGCGCCAGGCCGAGGATCTGGCCACCCTGCCCGTTGGCCGCGATGTGGTTGTGATCGGCGGCGGCATGACGGCAGTGGATGCGGCGGTGCAGTCAAAGCTGCTCGGCGCGGAAAACGTCACCATCGTCTACCGTCGCGGGCGCGACCGGATGAGCGCCTCGGGCTATGAACAGGACCATGCGGTCAAGGCAGGTGTCCGCATTATCCACAATGCCGCCCCCCTTCGTGTGACAGGTGAGGGGCGCGCGCAGGCGGTGGAGTTCGCCTATACCTTCGACGGGCCGAACGGGCTCACGCTGTCCCCCGAGACATTCACCCTCAAGGCCGATCAGGTGTTCAAGGCCATTGGCCAAACGCTGACAGGTGCGCCGGATGGGCTTTTGATTTCGGGGGGAAGGATTGCGGGCCAAGGACCCGGTGTCTGGGTCGGCGGTGACTGTGCCGCAGGGGGCGAGGATCTGACCGTGACCGCAGTGGCCGAAGGGCGCGACGCGGCCGAAGCAATCCACGCCCATCTGACGGCCGGCTGATGGGCGCGGCTTGCCTAAGCGTGGCCGAAGGACTAACCCTGCCCGGCGTCCGGTGCGGCGTCACGCACGGGATAATGAATCATGAACGGGCTTATCGACACCATCCTGGGCTTTGTCCGCGACAACCGCGACTGGGCCTTCTGGATCGCCCTGGTCTTTGCAGCAGGCGAGACGACGGCATTTCTTTCCATCGTCATCCCCTCTACCGCGATCCTGCTCGGGGTGGGCGCGCTTGTCGCCACGGGGGAGCTGTCGCTTCTGCCGATCTGGCTCGGCGCGTCGATCGGGGCGATCATCGGGTCGTTCTTTTCCTATTTCCTCGGGTGGCGCTACGGCGATGCGATCTTGCGGTTCTGGCCCCTTCGCAACCATCCGGATCTGGTGGAGCGCGGCAACATCGCCTTTCGCAAATGGGGCGTGATCGCAGTCATCGTCGGCCATTTCTTTGGCCCGCTGCGGGCGGTCGTCTTCGTGATGGCGGGGATTTCGCGCATTCCGCAACGGCTTTTCGCGCCGGTCAATATCGCCGGGTGCCTGGCCTGGGCCTACGTCACCCCTGCATTCGGAGAGGTCGCGGGCCATGTCATAGGCTGGCTCTGGAACCTCTTTTCCTTCTGACCCTGTCCCATCTCAGCCGCAGCACACGCCGGGCCTGCCCGGGGCCTGCGCATTTTTCCGGAGGATCCCATGGCAAACCTGGCTTCTGACTTCGTCGGTATCAAGTCGCCCAACCCGTTCTGGCTCGCCTCGGCCCCGCCGACCGACAAGGAATATAACGTCCGCCGCGCCTTCGAGGCGGGCTGGGGCGGCGTGGTGTGGAAGACGCTCGGCTCCGAAGGGCCACCCATCGTCAATGTCAACGGGCCGCGCTACGGCGCCATCTGGGGTTCGGACCGCCGCCTTCTGGGGCTGAACAATATCGAGCTGATCACCGACCGCCCGCTGGAGGTGAACCTGCGCGAGATCAAGTCAGTCAAGCGCGACTACAAGGACCGGGCAATGATCATCAGCCTTATGGTGCCCTGCGACGAAGAATCCTGGAAAGACATACTGCAACGGATCGAGGATACCGAAGCGGACGGGGTCGAACTGAACTTCGGCTGCCCGCACGGGATGGCCGAGCGGGGCATGGGATCGGCCGTGGGGCAGGTGCCGGAATACATCGAAATGGTTACGCGGTGGGTCAAACAGTACAGCCGCATGCCCTGCATCGTGAAGCTGACGCCCAATGTAACGTCGATTCTGCCGCCCGCGATTGGAGCGCATCGCGGCGGGGCGGATGCCGTGTCGCTGATCAACACCTTGAAATCCATCACCAATGTGGACCTCGACTCCTTCTCCCCCTTCCCGATGATCGACGGCAAGGGCAGCCACGGCGGCTATTGCGGCCCGGCGGTGAAGCCGATTGCCCTGAACATGGTGGCCGAGATCGCCCGCAACCCTGAGACCCGCAATCTGCCGATTTCCGGCATCGGCGGCGTCACAACCTGGCGCGACGCGGCGGAGTTCCTCGCATTGGGCGCAGGCAATGTGCAGGTCTGCACCGCGGCGATGACCTACGGCTTCAAGATCGTGCAGGAGATGATTTCCGGCCTGTCGCAATACCTCGACGAGAAGGAGATGTCCCTGTCGGATCTCGTGGGCCGCGCGGTCCCGAACTTTGTCGAATGGCAGGACCTGAACCTGAACTATGTGACCAAGGCGCGCATCGACCAGGAGGCCTGCATCAAATGCGGGCGCTGCTTTGCGGCTTGCGAGGATACCAGCCACCAGGCGATTTCGATGAGCGCGGAGCGGGTGTTCGAAGTGATGGACGACGAATGCGTGGCCTGCAACCTGTGCGTCAACGTCTGCCCGGTGGAGGATTGCATCACCATGGTGGAACTGCCGAAGGGCGCCATTGATGCGCGCACGGGGCAGCCCGTGGGCGATTACGCCAATTGGACCACGCATCCGAACAACCCCTCCGTGGAGGCGGCAGAGTAAGCGCCGCCTCAGTTGGCTACGCGTCAGACGGGGCGCGGTCCTGGGTCTGCGCGATCCCCCAAAGATGCGGATGCCTCGGGCCCGGGCGCGCGTGTGGCTCGATAGGCCTGTTCGGCCTGGGCACTGCGCCGCGTCTCCTCCAGCACCGGATCGGTGCCGAGGTCAAAACCGAGAATTGCCACCCGCGCCGGGGCCGGACCCACAAGCGGCTTCGGCTCGGGAATGATGCGCACGGCGGGGTCATTGATGTCGCGCCGTGGCTCTGGCAGAACGGACGACGCGGGTCGCCCGCCCGTCCCGGCGAGGTCACGCGCGACTTCGGCCTCCTGATCCTCGGCGAAACTGGCATCCTGCATTGAGGCGACTGCTGCAGCCTGCGCCGCAGCCGGGGCAAAGACGAAGGCATCCCTCCGCACTTCGGGCACTGCTTTTGTGGTTGCCGCTACGGCCGCTGCCACCCCGGGTGGCGTCTGCTGTCTGGCCCCGACCTGAGGGATCAGCGGCCCCGGTCCGGCCAGAGAAATCTGGGAAAGAGTACCCATTCCAACTCCATCACGCACATTAAGCCCCAATGGAGCAAACTAGCATGCCCTGTGCTGCACGTCATTGTAATTTCACATAAAAATCAATTAAATAGAGAGCTTTCTTGCGTTATCCCGCGCGGTCGTCCCGTGCCAGAAGGCGGCGGAACAGGGTCTCCAGAAACTCGCCGGCCTCGACGAACGGGTCATGCCCGGGGCCCAGCACTGTGCGCACCTGCACCTCGAAATCGGCGTAGTGCTGGGTCAGCGCCCAGATCGAAAAGATCAGATGTGCGGGATGCATCGGGGCGATGCGGCCCTCATCCATCCAGCGCTGCAGCACGGCAGCCTTTTGCGCCACCAGCGGGCGCAGCTGATCCTTGATCGTGGCCTGCATCCGTGGCGCGCCTTGCAGGATCTCGTTGGCAAAGAGACGGCTTTCGCGCGGGTAATCCCGGCTGAGTTCAAGCTTGCGCCGCACATAGGCCAGAAGCTCGGTCTGCGGGTCGCCCGCGGCATCCATCTCGCGCAGGGGCGCGAGCCAGATGTCCAGAAGCCGGGTGAGCAACGCTTGATGGATCGCCTCTTTCGAGGGGAAGTAATAGAGCAGGTTCGGCTTGGACAGCCCCGCCACCTCGGCGATCTGATCCAGCGTCGCCCCGCGAAATCCCTGATGTGAAAAGACATCAAGCGCGGCCTCAAGGATCGCGTCAGAGTTCTTTTGCCGGATGCGGGTCTGCTTGCGGATCATGCGGTCCAGGTGAAAGGAGGGCTTCGTCCCGTTGTCGCGCAAAAGTCCGTGTGATGCAAACCGAAGGCGCAGGGGGCAGATCTGGCCATGCACGCGGGGCTGCTGTAGGCCGCAACAGAATAAACGCCCTTCAACGGGCCATGAAACAGGACTTCCGACATGGCGCTGGACCGCAAACCAACCCCGAACGACCTCAACGCCGTCTGGATGCCGTTCACGGCAAACCGCCAGTTCAAGAAGAACCCGCGGATGTTCGTGGCGGCCAAGGACATGCACTATAACGCGAGCGAGGGTCGGCAGGTGCTGGATCGCACGGCGGGTCTGTGGTGCTGCAACGCGGGCCATTGCCGCCCGCGTCTTTGGCACGCTTCAGGGGGGGCGTGGATCACCTGGCGCACACGCACTTGCCGCATTTGAACGCCTATACCCGTAGCCAGCCCGAACACGGAGCGACCCTAGCGGATGAACTGGAGCGAATCGTGGCGCTGCATGGTGCCGAAACCATCGCCGCGGTGATCGTCAAACCCATGGCCGGGTCCACCGGCGTGCTGATCCCACCTAAGGTCTATCTGGAAAAACTTCGTGCGATCAACAAGAAGCACGGCATTCTTCTGATCTTTTATGAAGTCATCACCGGTTTCGGCCGCCTCGGTTCTGCCTTTGCCGCCCAACACTTTGACGTGCTGCCCGACATGATGACAACCGCCAAGGGCCTGACCAATGGCATCCCGATAGGTGCCGTCCTGACCACCGCCGCCGTGCATGACGCCTTCATGCAGGGGCCCGCGCCTATGATCGAGCTCTTTCACGGCTACGCTTGCTCCGGCATTCCCATCGCCGCCTGCGGCATCGCCACGCTGGAGACCTACAAGGAAGCGGGGCTGTTCGAGCGTGCGGCCGCGCTGGAGGGCTATCGGGCCGACGCGATCCATTCGCTCCGCGGACTGCCGCATGTGATCGACATCCGGAACATGGGCCTTATCGACGCGGTCGAGCTGAAGGGCATCCCGGGCGAGCCGACAAAGCGCGCCTTCGCAGCGTTTCTTGCAGCTTGCGGGAAGGGCATCCTGATCCGTACGACCGGCGACATCATCGCGTTGAGCCCGCCCCTGATCATCTCGAAGGGGCAGATCGACGAGCTGATCGGGACGCTTGGTGATGTGCTGAGGGCGCTGGAGTGATGCGCGCTCTTTGCACCGCGACCGTGCTTGTCGATGACGACCGCATGCGCACCACCCGCTTCGACTTCGCCGCGGGGGCCGAGACTGGCTGGCACCGGCACGGGCATGATTACGTCATCGTCGCCATAACCGACTGCCACATGCTGATCGGGGACCCTGACGGCGTCACCCGCCGCGTGACGGTGCCCGCAGGCACCGCTTACCGGCGCCAAGAGGGAGTAAAGCACAATGTGGTCAACGGCGGCGACGCGGCCTTGAGCTTTGTCGAGGTGGAGCTGAAAGGCGCCTATTGCGCAATCAGCGCTTCTACCGCGCGCACCACCAGCCGATGATCCTCAACCTGGGGCAGGCCAGAGACAGTGGCCACTGCCACCATGCCTACATTGGGCACAACAAGCGGCACAGCCCCGCCATGGTCGGCATAATCAGCGAGGTCCAACCCGTGCCTGGCCAGCAATTCGCCCTTCTCGCGGTGACGCGTGCCGACCAGCAGCGATGACGCCCCGAACATCAGCGTCGTATTCGACTTGCGCCGCGCCCAGTTTTCATTGTTGGCGGCCGCCCCCGGCAGGCTCACATGGAACAGCGTGCGGTTGGCGGTTCGGATGTTGATCACAACGGGCAGGCCTTCGCCAAGGTCGATGAGGATGAGGCCAAGGCGCAACGCGGTTTCATCATTGAACTGCGAAAGGCTCAGGCTGGCCGCTTCGGTTTCCAGTTCCGCCACGGTCGGAGGATCGGTTCTGGTCAGTCCCATGGGCTGCTTCCTCGCTGTCATGATGCAGGGGCAAAGCTATGGCAGGTCGTATCTGCCTGTCAAACCGAAGTCTCGCGGGGCGCCAAGGCGCAGAAGCCTCGCAGGATCACCGGTGAGACGGCTGCTGCGCCGCACTCGGGCGCAGATGGTTTCTTGACAGCCACGGCGGGTCGCCCCTCGACCCAACCGGCGGCGAACAGGCAATTCTGCGCAACTCAAGCACCTAATGCCCATTTCTAGCCAATCAGACGAGTGGCAAGCCCTGTCCTGCGTTAAATTCGGGCGGGTTAGGCCAACAGCCTTGCCATAATCCCGTTGACCGAGGGCGCTGGTTATGGTGCGCTTTGCCCGGGCGTACCGTCCGGAAACGAGTCGCTGCAACCGGTGAAATGGCCGGGGCAAGAGGGAGATGTCGATGCCTGCACCCGGGGAAAACCTGCGCGTGAACTCTTCCCGCCTGTGGGACAGCCTGATGGAGATGGCGCTGATTGGCCCGGGGGTTGCAGGCGGCTGCAACCGTCAGACCCTGACCGATGCCGACAGTGAGGGACGCCACCTTTTTCAGCGCTGGTGCGCGGCGGCGGGGATGACCATGGGTGTCGACACCATGGGTAACATGTTTGCCACCCGCGAAGGGACGGATCCGGACGCGTTGCCAGTCTATATGGGCTCGCATCTGGACACGCAGCCGACTGGCGGGCGCTATGACGGTGTGCTCGGCGTCCTCGGCGCGCTGGAGGTTGTGCGCTCGATGAACGACCTCGGCATCCGGACGAAGCATCCGGTTGTGGTCACGAACTGGACGAACGAGGAGGGCGCGCGCTTTGCCCCTGCAATGCTTGCGAGCGGGGTGTTTGCGGGTCTGCACAGCCAGGATTACGCCTATTCCCGCACCGATATGGACGGTAAACGCTTTGGCGAAGAACTGGCGCGGATCGGCTGGGTCGGGGATGAGGCGGTGGGAGCGCGCCAAATGCACGCAATGCTCGAGTTGCACATCGAGCAAGGCCCGATCCTTGAGGCCGAGGGCAAGTCCATCGGCGTCGTGACCCATGGACAGGGGCTGTGGTGGCTGGAAATCACCCTGACCGGCCGTGACGCCCATACCGGCTCGACGCCGATGCACCTGCGGGTGAATGCGGGTCTCGGGATGGCGCGGATGACCGAACGCGTGCACCAGATCGCGATGAGCCATCAGCCGAATGCCGTGGGCGCCGTGGGGCAGGTCAAGGTTTTTCCCAACAGCCGCAACGTGATACCGGGCAAAGTTGTGTTCACGGTGGATATCCGCAGCCCCGAGCAGGCCAAGCTGGATGCGATGAAGGCCGAGGTTTTGCGCGCGGCCCATGCGGTGGCGACGGAGTTGGGGCTGGGCTGCGCGATCGAGGATGTAGGGCATTTCGATCCGGTGACGTTTGATCCGGGGCTGGTGAAGATCGTCCGGCAAGCGGCGGAAAAGCTTGGGTATTCGCATATGGACATCATCTCGGGCGCCGGCCACGATGCCTGCTGGATCAACCGCGTGGCGCCGACGGTGATGGTGATGTGCCCCTGTGTGGGGGGGCTGAGCCATAACGAGGCGGAGGAGATTTCGCCGGAGTGGGCGGCGGCGGGGACGGATGTGCTGCTGCATGCGGTTCTGGAAGTGGCGGGGGTGGTGGAATGACGAAATTGGTACTTCATGTTCAGGGTTCGGCTCCTGAGCCTTACACGGTCGTATCCGAAAGAAATGGGAGCAATCTCAGTGTGGTTTGCGACTGTGCTGCGGGTGCCATGAAACAGTATTGCAAACACAGGTTTTTCCTATTTGAAGGTAATCTGGCGGAAGTTGTCGGAGGTGATGTTTCGCGAGTTGGCGAGATCGAAGAATTTCTGAGCGGAACTGACGTCGAAGCAGCGCTGCATGCAATTAAATCGTCTGAGGTCGAGGAGGCACGCGCGAAGAAGCAACTGCAAAAGGCCAAAAAACATCTTGCTTCTGCCATGCAAGACTAAACGGGGGAACCTTCATGACCACCATCATCAAAAACGGCACCATCGTCACGGCCGATCTCACCTACAAAGCCGATATCGCCATCGACAACGGCACCATCACCGCCATCGGGCCGAACCTGAAGGGGGAGACCGTGCTGGATGCGTCGGGCTGCTATGTCATGCCCGGTGGGATCGATCCGCATACGCATCTCGAGATGCCGTTCATGGGCACCTACTCGTCGGACAACTTCGAATCCGGCACGCGGGCGGCCCTCAGCGGCGGCACCACGATGGTGGTCGATTTCGTGCTGCCGGGGCAGGGGCAGGGGCTGATGGATGCCATGCAGATGTGGCACAACAAATCGGGCCGCGCGACCTGCGATTACTCTTATCACATGGCGATCACCTGGTGGGGCGAGCAGGTCTGGGATGATATGGCCACCGTGACCGAGGCGGGGATCAACACGTTCAAGCACTTCATGGCCTACAAGGGCGCGTTGATGGTGAACGATGACGAGATGTTCGCCTCGTTCACCCGCTGTGCCGAACTGGGCGCTATGCCGTTGGTGCATGCCGAGAACGGCGATGTGGTGGCGGAGTTGCAAAGGAAGCTGATGGCGGCCGGCAACACCGGCCCGGAGGCGCATGCCTATTCCCGCCCCCCCGAAGTGGAGGGCGAGGCCACCAACCGTGCCATCATGATCGCCGATATGGCGGGAGTGCCGGTTTACATCGTGCATACGTCCTGCGAAGAGGCGCATGAGGCGATCCGGCGAGCGCGGATGTTGGGCAAGCGGGTGTATGGCGAGCCGTTGATCCAGCACCTGACGTTGGACGAAAGCGAATACAAACACCCCGACTGGGACCATGCCGCGCGCCGCGTGATGTCGCCGCCGTTTCGCGACAAACGCCATCAGGACAGCCTTTGGGCGGGCCTCGCGGCGGGGTCGCTGCAAGTGGTGGCGACGGATCACTGCGCCTTCACCACCGCGCAAAAGCGCTTTGGGTTGGGCGATTTCACCAAGATCCCGAACGGCACGGGGGGCCTGGAAGACCGGCTGCCAATGCTTTGGACGCATGGGGTGGCGACAGGGCGGATCACGATGAACGAATTTGTTGCGGTCACGAGCACGAACATCGCCAAGATCATGAACATGTACCCGAAAAAGGGCGCCATTCTGGTGGGCGCGGATGCAGATATCGTGGTGCTGGACCCGGCGAAGGGCAAGACGATCACAGCTGCGGCGCAGCAATCCGCGATTGATTACAACGTGTTCGAGGGGAAAGCCGTGATGGGCCTGCCGCGCTATACCCTCAGCCGGGGCAAGGTGGTGGTGGATGACGGGGCGATCAAGACCGAAGAGGGGCACGGGCAGTTCGTAGCGCGTCCGCCGAACGGGGCGGTGAACCGCGCGCTGACCCAGTGGAAGGATCTGACCGCGCCGAGGCCCGTCGTGCGGACGGGTATTCCGGCGAGCGGGGTGTGATGTCAGGCCGCAACCAGATGCTCCAGATCGGGCAGCAGCACGACGCTTTCCTGCTCGCGAGGGTCGGTCCGGCTGATCACGGCCGTGGCGGGGCCGGGGCCGGGGTTGAAGGGCAGGTGGGGCGTGTCGGCGGGAATGTAGAGCAGGTCTTCGGCGGCCACCTCCATCCGGTGCTGCAACGCGTCGCCCCAGTACATGACGGTCACGCCATGCAGCATGTAGATCGCGGTTTCGTGCGTGGCGTGCTTGTGCGCTTTGGCGCGGCCGCCGGGGGGAATGGTCAGACGTTGCATGCAGATGCCCGTGCTGCCGACGGTCTCTGCCGCGATGCCGGCGTTGTACGTGAAGCCCTGTTTGCCGTCGAACGTGTCGGTGGGGCGGAGTTTCTGGCAGTCCATTATGAAACGCTCCTCGAAGCAAAGGGGACCTGCGCCTTTGGCGGGCAAGGGGCGCAGGGGCAAGGCAAACCGAGGTTGGCCGCATGAAAGATTTGCGGAATATGGCCGAGCCGGTGATCGAAGCCAAGGGGCTGAACCTCACCTTCCAGACCAATGACGGCCCGGTGCATGCGCTGAAGGACGTGAACCTGACGATCAACCGGGGAGAGTTTGTCAGCTTCATCGGGCCGTCGGGCTGTGGCAAGACCACGTTCCTGCGCTGCATCGCGGCGTTGGAGCACGCCACCGGCGGCACGCTGACGGTGAACGGCATGACGCCCGACAAGGCCCGGCAGGCGCGCGCGTACGGCTATGTCTTTCAGGCAGCGGGACTCTATCCCTGGCGGACGATTGCGGGGAACATCGCGCTTCCGCTTGAAATCATGAGGTTTTCCAAAGCGGAGCAGGAAGAGCGGGTGGCACGGGTAATGGACCTGGTGGAGCTTGGCGGTTTCGGACGCAAGTTCCCCTGGCAGCTTTCGGGCGGCATGCAGCAACGCGCCTCGATTGCGCGGGCGCTGGCCTTTGATGCGGAACTTCTGCTGATGGACGAGCCGTTTGGCGCGCTGGATGAAATCGTGCGGGACAGGCTGAACGAAGAGGTTCTGAAGCTGTGGGCGCGGACCGGCAAGACGATCTGTTTCGTGACCCATTCGATCCCCGAGGCGGTGTATCTTTCCACCAGGATCGTGGTGATGAGCCCGCGCCCCGGGCGCATCACGGATGTGATCGACAGCCCTTTGCCACGCGAGCGGCCACTGGAAATCAGGGACGGTCCGGAATTCATCGAGATTGCGCAACGGGTGCGCGAGGGGCTGCGGGCGGGGCATTCCGATGAATGATGCTTCATTGCCCTCAAGCCCCGGCCGGACCGGAGGAAAGCGATGAGTGGCGGGCTGATCCTGTGGCTGGCCGCCGCAATGGCGGCGTTCGTGACTGGCAATACCGTGCTGCGAACCTATTCTGCGAGCGGGCAGACCTGGGTCCTGGTCGGTGCCCTTTGCCTCTTCACGGTAGGCAACCTGATGATGGTGCGCCTGATGCGGGAAGGCGGACTTGCGGTTGCGATCTCGGTCTCTTCGATCGTGCAGTTGGTGCTGATCGGCATCATCGCGTGGTTTGTCTTTGACGAAAGACCGACCAACCTGCAGATCGCGGGGATGACGCTTGGTGTGGTGGCAGTCGCGCTGATCGCCTGGCCGCAGGGGAACAAGCCGTGAGGGCGGCGCAGTGGACGCACCACATTCATGTCGCCGAAGCTGCAGACCTGCCTGCCTGCGCAGCCATAGTGAACGACTACCTTGACGAGGTGCCATGGCTGCCGCGGATCAAGTCGCGGGCCGAGATTGCAGCGATGTTCACGCCCGGGGTTCTGGCCGAGCGGGTTATCCTGGTGGCTGACCGGGCGCAGGGCGTGTCAGGCTACCTGTCGCTGGCAACGGAGGGGCTCGTTCGTCGCTTCTATCTGTTGTCTGGCATGCGTGGGCGCGGGACCGGTGCCGCCCTGATGGCCGAGGCAACGGTACTGCACCCCGCGGGGCTGGAACCGAACGTCTTTGTGCCAAACCTTTACGCGCAGAGGTTCTGCGCGCGGGAGGGATTCGTGGAGGAGCCGGAGGGGCGGGACAACGCAACCGAAGAAGGCATCCGGACCCTGAGCCTGCGCTGGACCGGGGAGAAGCGGGGATGAGGGTTCTGCGGCGACGGTCGGCCCGATGGAAAAGGAACAGCGGCGGGGGAGGCACGGTCGATGGCCCCGCCTCCCGCGTCCTTCCCCGCGATGGGGGGGCGGAGTGCATTTCGTTCGGGCGTCGCTTTTTCGCCTCCGGTGCCTGTCTCCGCGATGCGGTGATCGAACGCCGCCACCCCGTCTGCCCGCCTTACGTCGGGGCAGGGGAGCCGACTTCGGTCCGGGGGCAGGTCTGGAGCATTGGCGTCTCCTTTCCCCCACTTTGGGCAAGGACTGATTTGGGGGGGGTATCGGGATGACCCGTGCACTTCCGGTTCTGTCTGTGCTGGGGATCCTTTTCGTGATCTGGTACGCGGCGGCGGTCTGGCTTAATGCGCCTTGGGTCTATGATCAGGCGGAGCGGGCAGGGACAAGGGTGACCCTGGCCGAGCTGATCCCGCAGACGATGGCGCAGGACCGCCCGGTGCTGGCCGCACCCCACCAGATCGTGGCCGAGCTGTGGAAGGGCGTGGCCGGGCAGGCGATCACGTCGAAGCGCAGCCTTGTTTACCACGGGTTCGTGACACTGCAGGCCACGATGTACGGCTTCGTGCTGGGGATCGTGCTGGGCGCTGCCCTCGCGATTGCCATCGTACAAAGCCGCGTCATGGACATGTCGGTGATGCCTTGGGCGATCATCAGTCAGACCATTCCGATCGTGGCGCTTGCGCCGATGATCGTGGTCCTTACTTCGCAGCTCGGGATTCAGGACCGTATGGTGCCGAAGGCGATCATTTCAGCCTATTTGTCATTTTTTCCGGTGCTGGTTGGCATGATCAAGGGGTTGCGCAGTCCTGACCAGATGCAGCTGGACCAGATCGCCACCTGGAACGCCAGCGGCGCGCAGGTTTTTGTCAAGCTGCGCCTGCCAGCATCGATGCCCTATTTCTTTGCCTCGCTGAAGATTGCAGTCGCGGCGAGCCTCGTTGGTGCCATCGTCGGCGAGCTTCCGACCGGGGCGGTGGAAGGTTTGGGCGCGCGGATGCTGATCGGCAGCCAGTTCGGGCAGCCATTGATCACCTGGGCCGCCCTTTTTGCTGCAGCGATCCTTGCGGGGCTGCTAATTCTGGCGGTGGGGCAGGTCGAACGGGCGGCACGGCGGCGGATGGGGGTGCAGGAATGAGCTGGGTTCTGGGTGTGCTTGTCTTCTGGGCCATGGCTTGGACGCTCAACGTGCGGCTGGCGGGGTCGGCTCTTTCCCGGGTGCGTGCCGGACGGATCGCGGTGCCAGCGCTGTTCGGGATCACCCTTCTGGTGCTGTGGGAAGGGTTGGTGCGCGGTCTGGGGGTCAGCCCGGTGATCCTGCCTGCGCCCACGATGATCGGGGTGAAGATTGCGGGCAGCCTGCCAATCCTGTGGGCCGATTTCGTGCAAACGGTGTTCAAGGGGGCGCTGACGGGCTACGTCATGGGGTGTGGCGCGGGGTTTCTGGTATCTATCCTGATCGACCGTTCCCCCTTTCTCACGCGCGGGCTTTTGCCTATAGGCAATTTCGTGGCGGCCCTGCCCATCATCGGTATCGCGCCCATCATGGTGATGTGGTTCGGCTTTGACTGGCAGTCGAAAGCGGCGGTCGTGGTGATCATGGTGTTCTTTCCGGTCCTGGTGAACATGGTGGCTGGGTTGCAGGCGTCCGAGCGGATGCAGCGCGACCTGATGGCCACATGGGGGGCAAGCTACTGGCAAACGCTGTTCCAGCTGCGCCTTCCGGCCGCAATGCCATTCCTGTTCAACGGATTGAAGATCGCAACGACGCTGGCACTTATCGGAGCGATCGTTGCCGAGTTTTTCGGCAGTCCCATCGTCGGCATGGGGTTCCGCATCTCGACCGAAGTGGGGCGGATGAGCATGGACATGGTCTGGGCGCAGATTGCAGTTGCAGCATTGGCAGGTTCCGCTTTCTATGGTGGGGTTGCCCTGATCGAACGGCGGGTGACTTTCTGGCACCCGTCGCAAAGGGTCTGAAACTGGCGCCCGGGAACAAGGGCGCTTTTACATGGAGGTCTGGAATGAAGAAGATACTGACGAGCGCGCTGCTGGCGGCATTTGCCACCGGCGCGCATGCAGCGGATGACGTGACGCTGCAGCTGAAATGGGTGACACAGGCGCAGTTTGCGGGCTACTACGTGGCCCAGGCCAAAGGGTTCTACGGGGAAGAGAACCTGAATGTGAAAATTCTTCCGGGCGGGCCGGACATTGCCCCCTCGCAGGTGATCGCAGGCGGCGGCGCAGATGTCGTCATCGACTGGATGCCCTCTGCACTGGCCGCACGGGAAAAAGGCCTGCCGCTGGTGAACATCGCGCAGCCCTTTGCCTCCTCAGGCCTGATGCTGACCTGCCTCAAGGAAACCGGCATCGCGACGCCCGCCGATTTCGCTGACAAGACGCTTGGTGTCTGGTTCTTTGGCAACGAGTACCCGTTCCTCAGCTGGATGAGCACGCTCGGTCTGAAGACTGATGGCTCCGCCGGGGGTGTTACGGTGCTGAAGCAGGGCTTCAACGTGGACCCGCTGCTGCAAAAGCAGGCGGCTTGCGTGTCGACCATGACCTACAACGAATATTGGCAGGTGATCGACGCGGGCATCAAGCCTGAGGATCTGGTGACCTTCAAGTATGAAGAGCAGGGCGTGGCCACGCTGGAAGACGGGCTTTATGTCATGGAAGACAAACTCGCCGATCCGGCCTTTGTCGAAAAGATGACCCGCTTTGTACGCGCCTCTATGAAGGGGTGGAAATACGCCGAAGCGAACCCCGATGAAGCCGCGATGATCGTGCTGGAGAATGACCAGACCGGTGCGCAGACCGAGGCGCATCAGAAGCGGATGATGGGCGAAGTGGCCAAGCTGACGACGGGCTCGACGGGCGCGCTGGATGTAGCCGCGGCTGAACGCACGGTTGCGACCTTGCTCGCGGGCGGGTCGGACCCGGTGATCACCAAAGCGCCGGTCGGTGCGTGGACCTCTGTGGTCACGGATGCCGCGCTGAAGTGATCTGACTCAGGCCGAATGGAAAGGGCGCGGCATACCCGCGCCCTTTTTGCATTTCATTGATGTAAACACTTAAAATTCTTGTAAAAGAACACTGGTGGCGCCGCGCCCTGTGGGTGTCAGAGCTTTCCATAAGGCCGCTCCATGCCTCTTTCCCAGTTGATCGGCACTCTCTTGCGCGAGCGACGTCTGGCGCTTGGCCTTGGGCAGGCGCAGCTGGCGGGTGGGGCCGGAATTTCGGCCTCTTACCTGAACCTTATCGAGCATAACCGCCGCAAGGCCACCCCCGCCGTGCTGGAGAGGCTGGCCCTGACCCTGGGGCTGGATCCCGCAGCGCTTGCTGAGGGCAGCGGTGCGCAACTTATTGATGCGCTGCGAACGGCGGCAGCGGATGTTGCGGGCAGGCACTGGCAAATGGTGGTGATACCGCCACCCGAAGCCGACCGTGTCCAGGACTTTGCGGGCCGATACCCGGGCTGGGCTGGCGCCGTGGTGGCCCTGTCGCGGCGGGTCGAGCTTCTGACCCGTACGGTCGAAACTCTCGGCGACCGCCTGAGCCATGACCCCCACCTGTCGGCCTCGCTGCACGAGGTTCTTTCGGCCATCTCTTCGGTGCGCAGTACGGCAGCGATTCTGGCCGAAAGCGAGGATATCGACCCGGAGTGGCGCGCGCGGTTCCACCGCAATCTGCATCAGGACAGCGAGCGTCTGGCTGCAGGGGCCGAGGCGCTGGTGGCCTACCTCGACACCTTCGAAGATGCCGACATGACCAGCTTTGCCGCCCCACAGGAAGAGCTGGAAGCCTGGCTCGCCCGCAACGGCTGGCATTTTACGGCGCTGGAGGCGGGAGATCCGGCTGCAATGGAGCCTGAGATCGCAAGTCTGACGTCTGGGGCGGCCCGGGCTATGGCGCGTGCCTGGGCCGCCAGGGCGGCAGTGGACGCACTGGCCCTGCCGCTTGCCCGGTTTCAGGAGCTTCTGGTCAGCCTCGGCCCCGATCCCGCGCGGCTGGCCGAGGCGAGCGGGGCCGATGTCCTCGCCGTGATGCGCCGCATCGCCACCCTACCCGGATCGCGCGCGGGCCTTGTGTGCTGCGATGCCTCGGGCAGCCTTACGGTCCGCAAGCCGCTCGATGGCTTTGCCATCCCCCGCTTTGGCGCGGCCTGCGCCCTTTGGCCGCTGTTTAGCGCCCTCGCGCGGCCGATGACCCCGGTGGAGCAGGCGGTCGAGACGGAAGGCCTGCCAGGGCGCAGATTTCTTGTGCGCGCCTTCTGTCAGCCCCGCTTTCCACGCGGCTTTGCCGGGCCGGAACTGCGAGAGGCTGCCATGCTGATTCTGCCCGACGCCCCTGCCGGAGGCTCGGGCCTTGCCTTGGGCTCCAGCTGCCGCGTTTGCGCCCGCGCCGGGTGCCCCGCCCGTCGCGAACCCTCGATCCTGGCAGAACGCGGCTGAGGCGGCCTGGCGTCTTAGCGTGCATCGGGGCTGGGCAGGCAGGTCCAGCTCATTTCCGTCTATTGCGGCAGGGTCGCTGGATGCGCGCCTGCGGTCTTGCCGCGCAGGTCCATCCCGGCTCGGGGCCGCCCTCTTGCCGCCCCCCCTCTTGCCGCCCCCCCTACCCAAGCCCCCCCGTTCCGCGCTATACGACCGCCCATGTCGCAAAACCCGCCGAACCTCCGCCCCGACCTCGCCCGCGCCGCTGTTCCAGACAGCCGCCGCGAAGGCCAGCCGACCATCGGTATGGTCTCGCTTGGCTGCCCCAAAGCCCTGGTTGACAGCGAGCGCATCCTCACACGGCTCCGCGCCGAGGGCTATGCGATCAGCGCGGATTATGCGGGCGCCGATGCGGTGATCGTCAACACCTGCGGCTTTCTTGACAGCGCCAAGGCCGAAAGCCTGGAGGCGATTGGCGAGGCGCTGGCCGAAAACGGCCGGGTGATTGTCACCGGCTGCCTTGGGGCGGAGCCTGATTACATCACCGGCGCGCATCCCCGCGTGCTGGCGGTGACAGGGCCGCACCAGTATGAGGCTGTGCTTGACGCGGTCCACAGAGCCGTGCCGTCGCGGCCTGACCCGTTCATCGACCTTTTGCCTGCATCGGCCGTCAGCCTCACGCCGCGCCATTACAGCTACCTCAAGATTTCCGAGGGCTGTAACCACAAGTGCAAGTTCTGCATCATTCCCGACATGCGCGGGCGGCTGCAAAGCCGTCCGGCCCACGCGGTGATCCGCGAGGCCGAACGGCTGGTGCGGGCGGGGGTGCGCGAGCTTCTGGTCATCAGCCAGGACACCTCGGCTTATGGCGTGGATATCAAGCATGCCGAGGAGCGGGGCCACCGTGCCCATATCACTGACCTTGCCCGCGATCTGGGCTCGCTTGGCGCCTGGGTGAGGCTGCATTATGTCTACCCATATCCGCATGTGCGCGAGCTGATCCCCCTGATGGCCGAAGGATTGGTGCTGCCCTATCTCGACATCCCCTTCCAGCACGCTCACCCCGAAACCCTGCGCCGCATGGCCCGCCCCGCCGCAGCCGCCCGAACGCTGGATGAAATCACCGCCTGGCGCGCAGTTTGCCCTGACCTTGCACTCCGTTCGACCTTCATCGTGGGATATCCGGGCGAGACGGAGGCCGAGTTCCAGACGCTGCTCGAGTGGCTGGAGGAGGCGCAGCTCGACCGGGTGGGGTGCTTTCAATACGAAAACGTCAAGGGCGCGCGGTCGAACGCGCTTCCCGACCATGTGGCGCCAGAGGTCAAGCAGGACCGCTGGGACCGCTTCATGGCCCGCGCCCAGGCGATCTCAGAGGCGAAGCTCGCCGCCAAAGTGGGCCGCCGTCTGCCGGTGATCGTCGACAGCGTCGATGCCGAGGGCGCCACCTGCCGCACCATGGCCGATGCACCCGAGATCGACGGCAATCTGTTCATCGACGAAGGATTCGAAGGCCTCGCCCCCGGCGACATTCTGACCGTGAAAGTTGAAGAGGCCGGGGAGTACGACCTCTGGGGCCGCCACGACTGACCCCGTTCCCCCCGACCCACAAGCATGCGCCGATGTTAGATGTGTTCGTGAAGGGCGGCACCTTGCCCGATGGCACTACTGCGGACATCGACATCAAAAGGGACAGGATCGCCGCGATGGAACGGATCGGGGCCGAGGCGGCCCGCCTGATCAGCGCGACCTGCGACCTTGATCTGCCCTTTCGTCGATCCGCAGGTCAAGTTGGACGCCACACTCAGCCATGGCCCGCAAGGCTGCACCGCCTCGGCTTAGAGGGGGTCGCCAGTGGGGCGAGTTTCGCTCGGTTACAGCGCCTGAAGACATGTTCGCGCGCGCTCATCGCCATTGCGAGGGTGCAGCGGCGATGGGCCCGCTGACGGTCCCCACTCATTTGAACGCGACCTCCGACCACTGCTGTGACGTCGGGGCAATGCCCGGCGTGCACAAAAGTGCGGCCCCGTGGATGGGCCTGCCCCTCGGTGCCCTTCTGTGGCACGGCCTTACCCGTACCGCCGTGGGGCGCGCCCGCCTGATCTGCGCGCCGGAAACGGGGGGCGAGGTGGCGGGCAGCAACCCGTATTTCAAGCGCATGGTGGAAAAGGGCGTAGGTTTTGACGGAGGGACTGTCCGCTTCGCTACCGAACGCGGGCGGATGCGCGAGTTGCATTGGTGCGGGACGGATGACCTCCATAGCCGCCATATCGAGATACTAGCTGTTTAGTCCCGGCATCTGGTGGATCGGGTCGGGGATGACCGTTCTCGCCAACCCGCCGGACAGCCTCACATTTCAGGGCTACTACGATACCTTTACCAAACGCCGGGGCCCCTTGCGCACTACGGAGACTATGGTCATTGGAAATACCATGGGCTGGGCGCAGAGCCGCGTTATTGATCCGTTGGGTTCGCATGGCGTCGGCGCCACACGGGAAGTGGCCTGCATGCGCCTTCACGTGATGCTGACAACCCATCCGACCGGAACGGCCTGCTGCCTTGGCAGAGTCACCACGAAAGACGCCCCCCCTCATGGGCCTGTCGGACCTTGGCCTGCGCTTGGGTATCCTCGCCTGTCTGACGGTCATCGGCGCGGCCTCCCCAACCCGGGACCAAGCCTGTCCGCCCGGATCGCCGCGCAGTCGCCCCCGACGGCCGCGTGATCGCTGAATGCGCCAACACCGCCACCCGCATCACCCTACCCCAGCGCCCCGCAACCGTGCGACGGCGCTTGCGCTGAAGCGCTTCTTCCTTCCTCTTCTTTTGTTGCCCAAGTATCGTCGGGCAGCGGCGGTAGGCGCAGACAGGCGCCCGCTTCCATGCTCGATCTGTCCGTTGCCATTCGAAAGCCCGCCGGAATGCCCGCTGCCACCCTTTCAGGACTGCACCTCGCCGAAGCCGAGTTCGCCCTTGGCGGGCGTGCGATCCTGCGTGGGCTGACGCTGTCGCTGACCGAAGCCCGGATCGGAATTCTGGGGCAGAACGGGTCAGGCAAGACCACGCTTTTGCGCCTGCTGGCCGGGCTTATTGCGCCCACGAGCGGCACGGTCAGGGTCGACGGCCTCGACCCGGCGACCGACCGGCGGGCGCTGTTGCCGCGGCTCGGTATCCTGTTCCAGAACCCCGACCATCAGATTCTGTTCCCGGTGGTGGAGGAGGAGTTGGCGTTCGGCCTGCGGCAGATGGGCCTGCCCGCTGTCGAGACTGCGGCCCGTGTCGCGCGCCTTCTGGCGGCAGAGGGCCGCACGCATTGGGCGCGCGCGCCTGTCGCCACCCTCAGCCAGGGCCAGCGGCACTACCTTTGCCTCTTGGCCGTGCTGCTGATGGAACCGGCGACGATCCTTTTGGATGAACCCTTTGCAGGGCTCGACCTGCCCACGTGCCAACGCCTCGCCCGTCGGCTGGAGCATTTGCCACAGCGTCTGATCACCATCACCCATGACCCGGCCGCGCTGGCCCGAGCGGACCGCGTGCTGTGGCTGGAGGCCGGGCAGATCCGCATGGATGGCCCGCCCGACAGTGTCTTGCCCGCCTTCACCGCCGAGATGGCCCGGATCGGAGAGCGCGATGCTGACGCTGACCTCCCCGGTTGAAACGCCGTTTCATCTGGTACCCGCCGGCGCCAAGATGGCGTCGCTATGCGCTATTACCGCGGGGCTGATTGCCGTGTCTTCGCCAGTGCTGCTGGCGCTCATCCTGCTGGGGACGGTGGGGCTGATGGCGGCGGGGGGCCGGGTGTTCCTGCTGCAGGGTCTGCGCCTGCTTCGCCCCCTTTGGCCCTTTGTGCTGATCGTCGGGGTCTGGCATCTGTGGACAGCCGAGCTCGGCGAGGGCGCCGTGATCCTGCTGCGGCTCGTCATCGTCGTGATGCTGGCAAACCTTGTGACCATGACCACCCGCCTTTCCGAGATGATCGGGGTGATCGAGCGGCTTACGGCGCCGCTCGGCCGCATCGGCCTGTCACCCCGGCTGTTGGCTCTGGCCGTGGCGCTGGTGATCCGGTTTATTCCTGTGCTGGCCGAGCGGGTGGGCCAGATCCGCGATGCGATCCGCGCACGTTCCCCGCGCAGTCCGGGCTGGCGGCTGGTCGTTCCCGCGACTCTCGCGGCCCTCGACGACGCCGATCACGCGGCCGAGGCCTTGCGCGCCCGGGGCGGATTGGGCTAAGCCCGAGCATTGAAAACGGAGACTCCATGGAACGCAACCTGACCCACATCGCCCTCTTCGCGGCCCTGATCGCCGTGCTGGGTCTGGTGCCCAAGATCGACCTTGCCGCAGGTGTGCCGATCACGGCGCAATCCCTGGGCGTGATGCTGTGCGGCACCGTTCTGGGCGCGCGGCGCGGGGCGTTGGCGGTTTTGCTGTTTCTGGCGCTGGTGGCTGCGGGTCTGCCGCTTTTGTCGGGCGGACGCGGGGGGCTGGGACTTTTCGCCGGGCCGTCGGCGGGGTTCCTTGTCGGCTTTCCAATCGCGGCCTTCGTCGCAGGCTGGGTTGTGGAACGCACGACCCTGACCCCCGCCATCGCAGCGGGTGCGGGTGCGGTAATCGGCGGGATCGGGGTGCTTTACCTCTTCGGGATTACAGGGATGTCGATTGCGCTGGGCAAAAGCTGGACCGAGGCGTCGTATCTGGCGCTGGCTTTCTTGCCCGGCGATATCGTGAAGGCGGTGCTGGCCGGTTTGATCACTCAGGCCATCGCCCGGATGCGGCCTGGAGCGCTGATGTCGCGCGCCTGAGGGCGGCCCCGTTCAGGCGGCGACCGGCGCGAGGATCCGCTGCAGCGCTGTCCAGCGCAGATGGTTATAAAGTGCCCCGGCCTTTTCGGCGAGGGCGGGGGAATGCGGTTCCGCCACGCGGGCCTCTGCGCTGCGGGCCTCGGCCAGCGATTTGGGATGGACCTGCAGCAAAGCGCAGAGCGCGGGCCAGAGTTCCGGATGGCCGGTCAGATCCTCATGCGGGACAAGGCGCGCATTCGGCAGGCTGGCCACGGTCTGGCCAAGGTGGGCATAGGCCGAGATCCACGTCGCAAGCCAGTAATCAAGCGTGAGCGGATCGCCCCCAGAGGCCGGACCCAGAAGAAACGGGCGCTGAGTGCGGCCGAATTCGTGATGACCAAGCCAGGTCATGTAATCGGCAGTGAAGGTGTCGGCTGACAGAAAACGGCGATGCTGGTTCAGCAGGCTTTGGGCATGGGGCAGGGGCGCGCGGATGGGCACCAGAACCACGGCGGCAGGCAGAGCACGGGCCAGCGCGGGCAGGCGCAGAATGGCATTGTTGTTCTTGGCCAGATAGCGCGTCTTGCCCGTCCGCCGCAGGATCAGGCGTACAAGATCCACATAGCCCGCCATCGCATCGCGCGACGGCGCATGCAACGAAAGGCCTGCCGGCGTGAGGTAATCCCTGGCGCAGAATATCCGCCAATAGACCTCTTCCAGCGCCTCGGGGCTGTGGGTATCGACCTTGATGCCGTCGCCATGTGCGCGTTCGGTCCAGGCGCCTGCAGGTTTCTCGCGGGCAAGGCGCGCCCAGAGGTTTGGGGCAAGCACGAAGGGCATGTCCGCGTAGGTGAGCGAGCCGAAGGCGCCGGTAGCATGGATTTCGCGCATCAGTATGGTGGTGCCTGCGCGGGCAAGACCTGAGACGAAGACATGCGCGCCGCCGCGCGCCTCGGGCGCGGATTTTAGGTAAAGCCCCCGCTCCAGATCGTGCAGCATCTCGGCCACAGGGGCGTGGCCGAGGGCCATCCGGTGCAGGAACCGCTCGAGGCGGGAATAATCAGCCACGACCGAGCCTGACGCGCAAGGTGATGTAGCCTACTGACAGGGCAAAGAGCACAAGCATGTTCAAAGGTTGCAGCAAAAGGCCGGTCCATATCCGCATCCCCCCTGGATAAGTGAGGCCCGCAATCACCACAGGCAGCAGCGCCGCGCATAACAGCGCAAAGAACAGCAGCGAGCTGGTGGCGATGATGCGGGCATAGACCGGCAACATCCTCTCCTTCCAATGGTCGGAAATGCGCTTGCTGGACAAAAGCAGCGCCGATTTCTGAGCCGCCGTCTGAGCGTCTCGCAATGTAGCCATGATCGGCAGGCGCAAGAACACCTCTGACGCAATTGCCGCGCAAAGAACGAGCCTCAGCCAGTGCATCGTCCAATCCCCCGAGTTACGAACCGCGGTCGTCCGATGCATCCACGGCGGCAGACTTGCGACGCTTCATCAAGCGTTTGATGGGGTAGTAGATCACGGCAAAGAGGGCGAGGAAGATCGACCCCAGCACCCCCAGAACCGCCGCGAGCGCCCCGGCGCCCACGCCTGGGCCGATATAGGCCTCGGCCGTCGTCGCGCTGACCGCCAGCGCCGCAAGGGCGATTGACACAAACCGCACGCTATTCATCGCAACTGTCCCCATTCAGTTTGCCTAGGACAAGGTCGCCCTCGGCTTGATTTACAAACCGGCCCCAGCCGATCTGATAGACTTTTCCGTCGTTCTGGAGGTTGACGAACTGGCCGAGCTTATTGCCATCGGCCGCCAGAAGCAGAACGATGCCCGAAGCCTGATCCTCCACCACGTGGGCGCCGCCCGGAAGCGGCGCATGCACCCCTTCGAACAGGACCTGCAGGTTCTCGCGCGACATCGCGGTCTGCAGCGGGTGCGTGACCGCGTCGGTGGCAAAATCATAGACGGCCACGTCCGAGGCACCGTCCACCCAGCCCGCCTCGCCCCGGTAATACGCGCGGTTGTCGAATACAGCGATGCGGTGGTCATCCAGAATGTCCACATCATGCTGCGCCATCCAGGGACCTTGCTTCATCCACACGATCTGGTCGGTGGAGGGGCGATAAAGCAGGATCATCGACACGTGACGCAGGCTGAGGAACAGATCGCCCGCTTTCCAGAACGGGCCGTCCGACAGCACCGGCTCGATATCATTCAGATGCAGCGTGTCCCGTGCAGCATCGAAGGGGCGGAAGACGAGATGCTGCAGCCCGTGGCGCATCAGCATCTCTGCCACCGAGATATTGGCGAGGATCTTGCCGTCGGCGGTGACATGGCCAAGCCCGTCGTCCACGAAGTCGGGCGCAACAAGCGGGATCTGCGAAGGTTCGATATGGGTAGGAATCCAGAAACCGCCTGCGCCGTCGCTTTCGGTCGAATGGTGGAACATCGTGCCATCCTGCATCCACACCGGGCGCGCACACGCATCCACCTTGAACAGGGGCGAGGCGCTGTCTTTCAAGATCAGGCCGCCATCATCGGTCAACACGGGAGCGAAGTAGCGAAAGATGCCCTTGGTCCAGTTTTCGATGTTTGCAACGCGCGTGGTGCGGGATGCGTTCTTCAGGATCGCGTCGGGATCGGGGCGCCAGACATGCATCACGCTTGTGTCCGACAGGCGGACCATCTCGACGATGCTTTGCCGTGTGGACGCATCAAAACGGCTGAGCATCCAGTAGCCCGTAAGGCCGGTGCCCGTCGCCCCTGCAGGGAAACTCCACATGGGCGGGGCGCCGGCGTGGGTCTGTTGCATGACCAGCATTCGGTCCTCGGCCTTCAGGATGTCGCGCAGGGTCCATGGGATCTCGGCGATCGCGCGGGCGGCGTGTCCCATCGTGCCGAAATGACCCTTGCCCCTTTCCTCGTCCAGCACCGCGGCGCCGAAGGCGATCGTGCCAAGAAGCCCGACCAGGGCGAGCGCCAGAACGACCCAAGCTTCCAGTCGTATGAAAAGCAACCTTGACAACTTGTGATTCCATATATGCGTGACCGCCTCGCAGCTTGCATACTGCTGCATATGCGAACAAGAATAAACTTTCATTATTGAATGTGTTCGCCGCAACATGGTCGCCACAATGCTGCGGGACTGTTTCGGGCATAGAAACAACCAAAGGCAAATCCTTTTGCGGCAGCGCTTCTGCCGCCTTGCCCGGTCGTCTAGGCGGCAGTAAACCAAAATTGAAAGCAGCATTCAATGAGGACACGTCATGTCGGACGCCCGCGAGTTTCAGGACCGCCTTCTTTCGTTGGGCCTTGCCCGGGTGTCGGAGGCGGCTGCTCTGGCGAGCGCCGCCCTGATCGGGCGCGGCGACGAGAAGGCTGCCGATCAGGCCGCGGTCAACGCGATGCGCGATCAGCTGAACCTGCTCGACATCGCGGGAGTTGTGGTGATCGGCGAGGGGGAGCGGGACGAGGCACCGATGCTGTTCATCGGCGAAGAGGTGGGCACTGGCCGTGGCCCCGCGGTGGACATTGCACTAGATCCCTTGGAAGGCACAACCTTGACGGCCAAGGACATGCCGAACGCACTGACGGTGATCGCGATGGCGCCGCGTGGCACGCTTTTGCATGCGCCCGATGTCTATATGGAGAAGCTGGCCATCGGTCCCGGGTACAAGGCCGGAACCGTCACCTTTTCGATGAGCCCGGCGGAGAGGGTGAATGCGCTGGCGGCGGCCAAGGGGGTTTCCACCAAGGACATCATGGTCTGCGTGCTGGAACGCCCCCGGCATGAGGAGATGATCGACGAAGTCCGATCAACCGGTGCCGCGATCCGGCTGATCACCGACGGCGATGTGGCGGGTGTCATTCATTGCGCAGAGCCTGAAATCACCGGCATCGACATGTACATGGGATCCGGCGGGGCCCCGGAAGGCGTGTTGGCGGCAGCGGCGTTGAAATGCATGGGCGGGCATTTCTATGGCAAACTGCTGTTTCGAAACGATGACGAACGCAGCCGTGCGCGCAAGGCGGGGATCACCAACCTTGATCGCGTCTACACGCGCGATGATCTTGTCACCTCGGATGTGATCTTTGCGGCGACCGGGGTTACCAATGGCTCGATCCTGTCGGGTATTAGGAGCGAGCCGGGCTGGATCACGACCGAGACGTTGCTCATGCGATCAAAAACCGGGTCTGTGCGGCGGATGACCTATCGCAGCCCGGTGAGGTAAGCGAGCCTACTGCAGGCGCGTGACACCAAGAGCTGGACGCTTAAAGTACCCGCAGGTCCTGTCCAAGCCAGGGCCAGTCGGCCAGGGCCGGAGCCACGATGTCGGCCGCGATCAGCAAGCGCAGGGCGGCTGCGATCTGGCCCGGCATTTCGCGCAGCACACCCGAGCGAGCCGACAGTGACAGCCTGCGGCTGAGCGGAGCCATGGCCAGCGGCCCGACATCCAGCTGATGGCGAAAGCGCGCCGTGCGATGCAGGGCCAGCGGTGTCAGGATCGTCCAGCCTGCGCCGGAGGCCACCATCGCAAGGATCGCATGATAGCTGTCAAGCTCGAACCGGTAGGCGGGGCGCAAGCCTTCGCTCGACAGATGCGCCGCGATCTGGCGGCCCATCAGGTGGCGCGCAGTATACTGGATCAGCGGCAGATCGGCCGCTTTTGCCCCGCGCGGCGTCACGGCGACAAAGGGTTCGGTCATCAGGGGATGCACCTCACGCCAGTCGTCCCCCGCGGCTTCGGTGCCGAAGTCGGCAGCGACCACCACGTCGAGCGAGCGTGCCTCCAGCTGATCAAGCAAGCGATGGCTTGCCCCGGTTTCGAGAAGGAAGCGGCAGCCCCGCAGGCTTTGCGACAGCTGCGTGAGCAATTGCGGGGTCACGTCACCGTCGAAATCCTCGATCATCCCCAGGCGCAGGGTTGTAAGGCCCGACAGATCGGCCATCGCCAGCTCTGCCTTCGCCTCGGCGGCGGCGTCGATGATGGTGCGGGCGTGGCGGCGGAACATAGTTCCTGCGGGGGTGGTGCGCATCGGCCTTGCACTTCGATCCAGAAGCACCGCCCCGAGAGCCGCCTCAAGCCCCGCCAGTTGCTGGCTGATGGCCGAGGGGCTGACCCCCAGCCGACGCGCCGCCGCAGTGATCGAGCCTTCTTCGACCACTGCCAAGAAGACCTCGACCCCCCAGAGTGTTACGCGGCCTTCGGGTTCGGGCATGATTTCCGGATCAGAGCTTGGAAAGTTTCTGCTGCAACTCGGCCAGTTGCCTCCTGATTTCGGTCAGGTCGTCCTGGGAGGCGGCAGGGGCATCGCCTTCACGAACGGGGCCAGAGTTGCTCCAGCCCGGCAGGCCGCCTATCATCGTTTTGAGAAACGCTTCTTGCTGCTTTCGCAACGCCTCGAACCCAGGTACGGCGGCCATCGGGTTGGGCATTGCCGACAGGTTCTCCAGTACCTTCGCCTGGCTTTCGCGCAGCATCTGGAAGGAGGAGGCAAGAAATTGCGGCACTACTGACTGCACGCCGCTTGCGTAGCTGCGGACAAGATCAGTCAGCACATCGACGGGAAGAACGCTTTCGCCTTTTGATTCATGCTCTGCGACGATCTGCAAAAGGTACTGCCTTGTCAGGTCATCGCCGGACTTGAGGTCAATGATCTGCACCTCGCGCCCGGCACGAATGAAGCCTGCGATATCTTCCAGCGTCACATAGTCCGAGGTTTCGGTGTTGTAGAGGCGGCGGCTGGCATAGCGCTTGATCAGCAGCGGCTTCGAAGTTTCGGCCATGGTGGCGCCTTTCCCAAGGACTGTGCACGTGCAGAGAAGCTTAAGGGAGCGGCGCAGAAAAAGAAAGGGCGGGCTCGATGAGCCCGCCACAGGCGCCGTGCCCTGGGGGAGGACCAGGTTCGGCGCCGGTCCCGAAGGACCATTCACTTGACCGCGGCGGCTTTCTTTGCAGCCGTGGTCACATCGGAGGTCACTTTCTTCACAGCAGCGGTTGCTTCTTCAGAAGCGTCCTTGCCGGCAGCAAGCATCAGCTCGACGGTTTCCATCTGTACTTTCTTGGCGATCTCGGCGAAGGCAGCCATATGCTCGGCAGCCATTTCGGCGGCGGCGGACGCAAAGTCGGTTGCCGCTTTGGTATAGTCGGTCGGCTCAGTCTTGGCGCGTGCGACGTCAGCAACCTTTGCAAGGGTGTCTTTGGTCCACTTGGCCGAAATCTCGGTCGATTTCTCGGCAGCCTCGACGGCAACCCTGGTGAACTTTTCTGCGAAGGCGGCTTGAGTCCTGAACGCATTCTGCATGGCGGAATTGTCCATCGGGAAGGAAGACATCATGTCCTGCATGACTTTGGTGTAATCTTGAGTCGCAGCCATTTCTTGATCTCCTGATCGGCCAACGCGGCCTGTTTTTCATGATGAATACATACATGCTGCGCTGCAGCATTGCAAGGGTAATTCTGCACTGCAGCATCGTTATTTTCGCATATGACGTGTAACAGGCGTTCATGCCGCGCCCCATCACCACGCAATTGCAACCCAGGTTTCGGTCACGGAGTGTGGATTGTCTGCACATAGGTGCCCGGTGCCGGGCATAGCGGGTCTTGCGGGAACCGGGCGGGTACCATCGGGCCGGATCGGTCGGCAAGCCAGGCGCCCCAGCGCGGCCACCAGCTGCCGGTATGGAACTCTGTGCCTGCCTTCCAGGCTTCCGGCTCGCCCGCTAGGGGAGCGTCGTTAGTATAGTGGCCATACTTGTCCCTGGACGGAGGATTGATGATCCCGGCGATATGGCCCGATTCCGACAGGATGAAGGTTTTGTCCTTTGATCCAAATTGCTTGATCCCGTTGAAGCTGCCACGCCAATGGGCGATGTGGTCCGTCTCGCACGCGATGGCGCAAAGAGGCAGGGTCACGTCGGCCATTCGTACCGGGCGGCCAAAGACCGGGAAGGTTCCCTTGGCAAAGCCGTCGCCCTGACATAAGCCCCGCAGGTATTGCAATGCCATCGGAGCAGGCAGGTTGGTGCCGTCCCCGTTCCAGAATAAAAGGTCGAAAGAGGGCGGCGCCTCGCCCATCATGTAGCTGCGGATTGCGGGCTGGTAGATCAGGTCGTTGGAGCGCAGGAATGAAAAGGTCCGCGACATGAACAGCTTGGACAGGATACCGTCCTTGGCTGACTGCCGCTCGATCCCGTCGACGAAATCATTCTCCAGAAACACGCCTACTTCGCCCGGGTCGGAAAAATCGGTGAGCGTGGTAAAGAAGGTCGCGGAGTTGACGGACATATCCCCTGCCTTTTGCAGATGCGCGAGTGTCAGGCCAAGCGTGGTTCCTGCGATGCAGTAGCCCACGGCGTTGATCTGATCCTCGCCAGTGGCACGACGCACCTCGGCCATCGCGCGCAGAAAACCATCGCGGATGTAGTCATCAAGCCCCACGTCAGCGTAGGAGGCATCCGGGTTGACCCACGAGACGACAAAGAGTGTGAACCCCTGATCCACGATCCATTTGATCAGTGAATTCTGTGGTTTGAGGTCCAGAATGTAAAACTTGTTGATCCAGGGCGGAAAGATCAGCAGCGGTGTCTTGTGAACCGTTTCGGTCGCGGGGGCGTACTGGATCAGCTCCATCATCCGGTTGCGGTAGACGACAGACCCGGGTGAGGTAGCCAGGTTCTGGCCGATGCGAAAGGCATTCTGGTCGGCCAGAGTCACGACCAGATCGCCTTGATTCGCCTCGATGTCCCGCACGAGGTTTTCGAGGCCCTGCACCAGGCTTTGCCCGTCCGTCGCCACCGCCCGTTCCAGCGCGTCAGGGTTGGTTGCAAGGAAGTTGGTGGGCGCGAACATGTCCACGATCTGGCGGGTGAAGTATTCGACGCGGCGCTTGTCGGCAGGCTCGAGGTGATCCATCCCCTTGACGGCCGTCGATACCGCCTCGGCGTTCAACTGGTATTGCTGCTTGAGGAAGTTGAAGAAGGGGTGGCTGTTCCACAACGGGTTTGCAAATCGCCGGTCGGCCGGGCCGGGATCCGGAGGCGCCTTGAATTCGCCGCGCGCAAAAACTTGCTGTGCCTCAAGGTAGTGCTTCATGGACTTGCCCCAGAAGCTGACCTGATGTTCCAGCACCTTGGCGGGATTTTGCATCATTTCGGCCAGATAGGCGGCGGCGGCCTTGATGTAGACGTCGTTCGACGGGCCCGAAAGGGCTGCGTCCGCCTGCTTGCGGTGCGAAAGGGCGGCGGTCAAACGTTTCGAAAGTTCTTCGACCCGCGCAAGATTGTCACTCAAACGAACGTCTCTCGCCGCAGATTCGCTGTCTTCGATTGTCATGGTCAACTTTCCACCGTAGAGTTGCTGCTGTGCAGCATTTCGCCCGTGCCGGGTTTTTGGGGCCGACGATCGCCCGCCGCTTCAACCCGCCGTGCCAGGAGACGCTATGAAGTATATGACGACCTACGACCTGATGGAAAGCGTTCGTAACACCAACGAGTGGCTAGGGGCGACTGCGCGGGCGATGGCGTCATATCCGGTGTTCGCGCTGTCGATGAACCCCTTGATCCCGCTGGCAGCGGCCTGGGGCGATGTCACTGAACGGTCGTTCGGGCGGATGATCGCAAAGCCCGACTGGGGCATCCGGTCCATCGTGGGGCCGGAGGGGCAGGACCATCTGATCGACGTGAATGTGGTGGTTGAAAAGCCGTTCGGCAATCTGATCCAGTTCCACGTCCGCCGTCGTGCGCCGATGGCGCGCCGCGTGATGCTGGTGGCGCCCATGTCTGGGCATTATGCCACTTTGCTGCGGTCTACCGTCGCGAGCCTGCTGCCTGACTGTGATGTCTACATTACTGACTGGCATAATGCGCGCGACATCCCCGTTTCGGCGGGCAAGTTCGATGTCGAGGATTACACGCTTTACCTTGCCGAGTTCATGAAGGCGCTTGGCCACGATATCCACGTGATATCCGTCTGTCAGCCCGTGCCCCTGACGTTGGCCGCGACTGCCTATCTTGCCGCCGAGGATCCGGATGCCCAGCCCCTCAGCCTGACGCTGATCGGCGGGCCGGTGGACCCGGACGCCGCCGCGACCGAGGTGACGGACTTTGGCCGCCGGGTGTCGATGGGACAGCTGGAGCAGCTGGCGATCCAGCGCGTGGGCTTCAAATACAAGGGCGCGGGGCGGATGGTTTACCCGGGGCTTTTGCAGCTGCAAAGCTTCATGTCGATGAACGCTGAGCGCCACTCCAAGGCTTTCAGCGAGCAGATCTTGCGGGCGGCCCGTGGCGAAGCGCGTGACAACGATGCGCACAACCGCTTTTACGACGAATATCTGGCCGTAATGGATATGACGGCGGAATTCTACCTCTCCACAGTCGAGCGGGTGTTCAAGAACCGCGAGATTGCGACGAACAGCTTTGTCGTGGCCGAACGGAAGGTGGATTTCGGCGCGATCACCCGCGTAGCGGTTATGGTGGTCGAGGGTGCGAATGACGATATTTCGGCGCCCGGTCAGTGCCTTGCGGCGCTGCCACTGTTGACTGGCCTTCCGGAGGCCCGGAAGGTCAGCCACCTGGAACCCGATGCAGGGCACTACGGGATCTTCGCGGGCAAGAGCTGGCGGCTGAACATCCGCCCGCTGGTCCTCAAGTTCATCGACGCGAACTCGGGGGATCTGCAGGCAAAGCCGCGTGGCAAGATCACGCTCGCCGCGTCGGACTGAACGAAAGCGCTCGGGTCAGAGATCGCGCGCCCAGTCAAGGATCAGCGCGATGGTGCCGGACGTCTGGCTTTGGGACATGATGTTGCCTGCGATGACATGGCCAAACGGGTCGTCGCCTGCCTGCAGCGTTCGCGGCTCTACCCGGACGGGTCCGCCCCAAGCCTCGGCTACCGGGGGAATGCGGGCGATGTCGATCACCTGATCCTGCGGGGAAAACAGGATCAGGGCAGGGGCCTTGGCTTGGGAGGTGTCCAGACCCCTCGCCGCGCGGACCAGTGCCGCCATCGGGAACAAAGCCGAAGTGGGGTAAGACGTGGTCCAGTACCGCGCCTGCTCTGGGCTGTGCGGCTCGAAACTGCGGGTGGCGCCCGCGATGACCGGACCCCACCAGCGGGCGAGAGGCATGTCGAGGATCCACGCATTAGGGCCGGCGATGCCAAAGTTGGGCGAAATCATCACTACGCCTGCGAGGTTTTTTGACAAGACCGGATCCGTGGCGGCAATGGCCGCGAGGGTGGCTCCGGTAGAGGTCGAGATCACCAGAACCCGGTCGCCAAGACGCCTGCCGATGGCCATCGCCTCGGCAGTATCCTCGATCCAGTCACCGGCCACAGGCTCGGCCATAGCGGACGGTCCGCGCCCGTGACCGGAAAGGCGGGTAAAGAAGAGGTTGGCGCCAAGCGCACGCGCAACCCCGTCCGGCACGGGACGAATTTCTTCGGAGGTGGCAGAAAATCCGTGCAGGTAAACCACCGCCAAAGGTGTCTTCGCGCCCTTGACCCCCGCCCATTGGATACGTTTGGCCACACCGGGCGTAGTGTCGGGAAAAGCCAACTCTTCGGTAGCAAGATAAGTATCAAGATCATAGGGAAGAACACTATCATCGAATGATATTATCCGGTCCACCGGTTCTTCGGGTGCCAAAAACCAGACTGACCCGATTGCAAGAAAAATGATAAAAAGGACCCGACCCAGCCACCGCCCGAATGTCCGCATCTACGCCACCCCGCCAATATCCTCAATTGCCCAACTGATCAGTGACAGGCAATCTGGCGTCGAAAAACGATGGTCCGCGCCCTTGACCAGCGTCAAGCGGATGTCCGGCCCGGTCGCGTGATCCAAGAGCTGCAGGGCCACAGTCTTTGACACGTCTGCATCCGCCGTGCCCTGCAACAATCGCACCGGCATACCCAAAGCGAGGGGCTTGCGCAGCACCAGATGGCGGCGGCCGTCCTCGATCAGTCGGCTGGTGAAGATACAAGGACCTTCGGAGTACCCGGACGCCTGAACAACGCGGCCTGTCGAGGCAAGCTCGGCTTTCTCTGCGGGCGAGAAACCAGCCCACAGACTGTCTTCAGTGAAATCCGGCGCAGCGGCGATTCCGACGAGCCCCGCCACCCGCGCGGGCCATGCGCGGGCCAGCAGCAACGCGATCCAGCCTCCCATGGAAGAGCCCACGAGGATCTGCGGGCCGGTCGTCAATGCGGTTAAGACCGCCGTCGCATCCTCGGCCCAATCGCTGATGCAACCCATCTCAAACTCGCCCGAGGAGAGGCCGTGCCCGCTGTAGTCGAACCGCAGGAAACTGCGCCCGACACCTTCGGCCCAGGCTTGCAGGTGCAGCGCCTTTGTCCCCGCCATGTCCGACCGGAAGCCACCGAGGAACACCACGCCGGGCAAAGGCGATCGCATGGCAGGGACATGCTGGCGGTAAGCGATCCGGCGGCCTTGCGGGGTGATCAGGCGGTGGGGCTCTGGCAACGTCATTCTCCGCTCCTGCTGCGTTCATACCCGAGGCCGGTTGACTTTGCCATGCCGACCGCGCAAAACCGCGCCCAACATACCCGCAACCGGGCGTTTCGTAGGCGCCAAAATGACGAGGAGGACAGCCATGTCCCAGATTTCCCTGACGTTCCCCGATGGCAACCGCCGCAGCTATCCGGCCGGCACAACGGCGGCCGGGGTTGCCGCCTCCATCGCGCCCGGCCTTGCGAAGAAGGCGATCTCTGCCAGCGTCAACGGCGCGCATTGCGACCTCGCGTGGCCTATCACTGCGGATGCCACCATTGCGATCCATACGATGGCGGATGAGCAACAGGCGCTGGATTTGATCCGGCACGACCTTGCCCACATCATGGCCCGCGCGGTTCAGGAAATCTGGCCGGAAGTGAAAGTCACCATCGGCCCCGTCCGTGACTACGGCTGGTTCTACGATTTCGACCGGGAGGAGCCGTTCAGCCCCGAAGACCTCGGCGCTATCGAGGCGCGGATGAAGCAGATCATCAACGCCCGCGACCCTGTGCGCACCGAAGTGTGGGAACGCGCCCGCGCCATCGAGTATTACCGTGGCCGGCATGAGCCCTTCAAGCTGGAGCTGATCGAACGCATCCCCGAGGATCAGGACCTGCGCATGTACTGGCATGGGAACTGGCAGGACCTGTGCCGTGGCCCGCATCTGCAGCACACGGGCCAGGTGCCTGCCGATGCCTTCAAGCTCACTCATGTGGCGGGGGCCTACTGGCTGGGCGACGCCTCCCGCCCGATGCTGCAGCGCATCTACGGCGTGGCGTTCCGCACGCGTGACGACCTCAAGGCGCATGTGACGATGCTGGAAGAGGCCGCCAAGCGCGACCACCGGAAGCTGGGGCGCGAGATGGAGCTGTTTCATCTGCAGGAAGAGGCGCCGGGCATGGTGTTCTGGCACCCGAATGGCTGGATCATCTACCGCCAGCTGGAGGATTACATGCGTGGCCGCCTGCGCACGGCAGGCTACAAGGAGATCCGCACGCCGCAGGTGGTGGACCGTGTTCTGTGGGAGAAATCGGGCCACTGGGAGGCCTACCGCGAGAACATGTTCATCGTCGAGGTCGACGAAGACGGGGCCAAGGAAAAACGCATCAACGCGCTGAAGCCGATGAACTGCCCCTGCCATGTGCAGATCTTCAACCAGGGTCTGAAGAGTTACCGCGATCTGCCTCTCAGGCTTGCAGAATTCGGCTCTTGCCACCGATATGAATCCTCCGGCTCCATGCATGGTCTGATGCGTGTGCGCGGCTTTACGCAGGATGATGCGCATATCTTTTGCACCGAGGACCAGATCGAGGCGGAATGTGCTGGATTTATTGCACTTCTGTCCAATGTCTACCGTGACCTCGGATTTCAGAAGTTCGACATCAAGCTTTCGACCCGTCCGGAAGTGCGGGTGGGATCGGATGAGGTCTGGGCCAAAGCCGAGACCGCGTTGCAAAAAGCCATCGCGGGGCTGGGTCTGCCCCATACGATCAACCCCGGCGACGGTGCCTTCTACGGGCCCAAGCTTGACTTCAAGCTGACGGATGCGATCGGGCGCGAGTGGCAGTGCGGCACCTTCCAGGTCGACTTCAACACGCCGATGCGGCTGGACGCGGAATATGTTGGGGATGATGGCGCCAAGCACCATCCGATCATGCTGCACCGCGCGGTTTTGGGGTCGTTCGAACGCTTCATCGGGATCCTGCTGGAAAACTACGCAGGCCGTCTTCCCTTCTGGCTGGCACCGCGGCAGGTGGTCGTGGCGTCCATCGTTTCGGATGCCGATCCTTTCGTGCAAGAGGTTGTGGCGGCCTTGTGCAAGGTCGGCGTGCGGGCCGAGGCGGACGTGCGCAACGAGAAGATCAACTACAAGGTGCGCGAACATTCGGTGGGCAAGGTTCCGGCGATTCTCGCCATCGGGATGAAGGAGGTGGAAGAGAGAACCGTTTCAATCCGCCGCCTGGGTGACACGCGGACAGAGACGAAGACCTTGTCCGAGGCGATCGCAACGTTCGGATTTGAGGCGCTGCCGCCCGCGCACGGGTAGTGCGAACCTCAGAAATCCGCTCCTTTCCGCGCGTCATTACGTGCGATCAGCGAAAACGAAAACGTTACGCCACTCACGCGTGTGTGATCAAAAAATACTGTGATTGGCGCTGCACGACTGCACGTGGTTGTCTTTTGGAGTTCACCCGGGAGGTGGCGGAACTATTGGAAAGGGAACGGCAAATGTCTCAGATGAAAAGCATGGCAGTGGCCGGAGCGCTGGCTGCCGCGTTTAGTGCAAGCGTTGCAAACATCGCTGCGGCCGAAGCGATGGAGAAATGCTTCGGCGTCGCCGCAGCCGGACAGAACGACTGCGCAGCGGGCAAAGGCACCACCTGCGCCGGCACCTCGAAGGTCGATTTCCAAGGCAACGCATGGAAGCTTGTCCCGGCCGGCACCTGCCTTACGATGGAGCTGCCCGGTAGCCGTATCGGCAGTCTTGAGGAGCTGGACCGCGACCTGCCCGCGTGATCCACGGCAGCATTGATCGAGCATAATCCCCCGAGGCACCCCCCGGCCCCATGCCGGGGGGGACATCTTGCGAGGAGATCCGATGGCCCTGACCCAACTGCCCGACTGCCCCGGAGTGGGCTATAAGCCCCAGCACTTCGCCGCGATCATGGCCGATGCAGCCTCTGTGGGCTGGCTGGAAATTCATGCGGAAAATTACATGGGCGACGGTGGCCGGATGCCAGCGCAGCTTCGGCAACTGGCCGAGCGTTTTGCGATCTCGGTCCATGGCGTGGGGCTTTCCATCGGCGGGCAGGGGGCGCTCGACGAAGGGCACCTCTCGCGGCTGAAGAGCTTGCTGGGCTGGCTGCAACCAGCCAGTTTTTCCGAACATCTGGCTTGGTCCACCCACGACGGGGCCTTTCTTAACGATCTGCTGCCACTGCCTTATACGGCGGCTACGTTGTCCCGCGTCTGTGATCACATCGACCGAGTGCAAGAGGTGCTGGGCCTGCGGATGTTGCTGGAGAACCCGTCCACCTACCTCGCCTTCGCCGAGACGGACATGGACGAGGTGGCTTTCGTTGCGGCAATCGCCCAACGTACGGGATGCAAGCTCTTGTTGGATGTGAACAACGTTCATGTCTCGGCCGTCAATCAGGGTACCGATGCGGGGGACTACATCCGGTCCTTTCCGCTGCATCTGG
>Ga0105046_10000768_pt1 | contig 46587 bp, 32 predicted proteins | sample MAT03_FD_78385 | JGI IMG/M metagenome (GOLD analysis project Ga0105046, IMG submission 78385) | Freshwater microbial communities from Lake Fryxell liftoff mats and glacier meltwater in Antarctica - MAT-03 (megahit assembly) | ecosystem: Environmental > Aquatic > Freshwater > Ice > Liftoff... | reverse complement strand
CGCCCGACATGGACGCCGGGCTCGCCGCCCTCACCCCCGCGCGCAAGCACTACCAGACCTACTACACGACGCGCGAGGCCAACGCCAATATGGCCGCGCCGCCGCAGGGGCTCCATGCCTTCCTGCGCGCCTACTATCACGCCAAGAGCGCCGACTGGCCAGGCAATGTGCCGCATCCGCTCGCGGCCAACACGCCGGAGGAATTCGCCAAGCTGCCGCGTTACTACGTGATGGACAAGGGCATGGGCATGGCCGAACAGGTGGCCGCCGACATGCCATCGCCGGCGCACATCGCGGCGTGCCAGTGGCTGCCGGATCGCGAGCTGGCGGTCTATGCCAGCGAGTACGGGCGCACGGGTTTCCAGGGCGGCCTGCAGTCGTATCGCGTGGGCCGGGTGCCGCGTCTGTCGGCCGAACTGACGCTCTTTGCCGGCCGCACAATCGACGTGCCGGCGATGTTCGTGTCGGGCAAGAGCGACTGGGGCGTGTTCCAGCGCGCGGGCAGCTTCGAGGCGATGCAGAAGACGGCGTGCACGAAGTTCCAGGCTGCGCATCTGCTCGACGGCGCAGGCCACTGGGTGCAGCAGGAGCAGCCGGCGCGCGTGGCAGAACTTCTCGTTCAATTCGTGAGGGGCGTGCGCCCCTGATTGCGCATACTATGGCGAGCCGCGCCGCGTCTGGCCGGCCCGCAATAGGCGAATTCTCGCCCGCAAGGAGATCTCAATGGCGAAGTACATGGCGAAGGCGTCCTACACGGCGGAAGGCACCCAGGGTCTGCTCAAGGACGGCGGATCGGCCCGCCTGGCGGCAGTGACCAAGGTCGTGAAAAAACTGGGCGGCAAGGTGGAGACGTTCTACTTCGCGTACGGCGCGGCTGACGCCATCGTGATCGTCGATATGCCCGACGAAACCTCGGCCCTGGCCTTGAGCCTGGCCGTCAACGCCTCGGGCGCCGTCACCCTCGAGATGGTGCAGCTCATCTCGCCCAAGCAGATGGACGAGGCTGCGAAGCTCACGGTGGGCTACCGCGCGCCGGGCGCGTAGTCGTCACGCACGACGGTGGGAGGGGCCATGTCGGATCGTCGTGAGTTCCTGAAATACCTCGCCGCCAGCCCGCTGCTGTTCGGCATGCCCTCCCTTGCCGAGGCGCTTACGCAGGCCACCACCGATCAGGCCGTCGGCGCCGCCCTCGAGAGCGCCGCCGACGCCGTGAACGTGTTCGAACTCGAGGCGCTGGCCCGGCAGATCGTGCCGCCCGCGCATTGGGGCTATATGGCCACCGGCGTGGACGGCGAGACGACGCTGCGCGCCAACCAGGACGCCTATGCGCGCTACCAGTTGCGCGTGCGCCGCTTCGTCGACGTGAGCACGATCGACATGTCGATGACGCTCTTCGGTCAGACGTTCGCGTCGCCAGTCGTGCTCTGTCCGGTGGGTAGCCAGCGCGCCTTCAACGCCGAGGGCGAGCTCGCCGTGGCCCGGGCCGCGCAGGCGCGCAAGCAGCTGCAGATCCTGTCCACGCAGTCGTCCACGCCGGTCGAAGACGTGTCGAAGACGCGCGGCGCCGGGCTCTGGTATCAGCTCTACACCACGAACAACTTCGCCGCCACCACGACGATGCTGAAGCGGGCGGAAGCCGCCGGGTGCCCGGTGGTGGCGGTGACCGTCGATCTGCCTGGTGGACGTAACACCGAGACCGACAAGCGGCTCGCGCGCACCGACACGCGCGTCTGCGCGAGTTGCCACGGCCCGGCCGGTCCTGGCGGCAACGGCCGTGCGGCCGGCCCGAAGCCGATGTTCGCGGGGCTCGACATGAAGGGCGTCACGCTCACCTCGGGCGCGCTGACCTGGGATTTCATCAAGCGCGTGAAAGACGTCACCTCGATGAAGGTGGTGATCAAGGGCCTCGAGGGCGGCGAGGATGCGGCTCTGGCCGTGTCGAGCGGTGCCGACGGCATCATGGTGTCGAACCACGGCGGCCGGGCCACCGAAACCGGCCGCGCCACCCTCGAGTGCCTGCCGGAAGTCGTGAAGGCGGTGGCGGGACGCATCCCGGTGATCGTCGACGGCGGCGTGCGCCGTGGCACCGACGTGTTCAAGGCGCTGGCGCTTGGCGCCACGGCCGTGGGCATCGGCCGGCCCTACATCTGGGGCCTCGGCGCCTTCGGTCAGGCGGGCGTGGAGCGCGTGCTGCAGATCCTCGACACCGAGCTGCGCCTGGCGATGGTGGGCTGCGGCACAACCACGCTCGCGGGCATCACTCCGAAGTCGCTCATCGACACCCGTTTGTAACGGGGCCTGTCACCGTTACATTTATTTGCACAGCCGTTTCTGCGTACTTAGTCGACGCGCTGCCAGCTGCCGAAGCTATCCTGCGCCCAGCGCACGCCGTGCATGTCGAGCCACTCGCCCGTGGTCATGCCCACCCGCGGCGCCGAGGCCAGGCGCAGCACGTTGCCGTCGGGGTCGGCGACCTGTAACTCGAGACCCCACGGATAGTCGGTCGGTGGATGCCGCACGATGGCGCCGCGCGCCTGCAGATCGTCGTGCAGCGCTGCCGCGTCGGCCACGCCCACCCACACCCATGCGCCCGCGTGTCCCTGATCGCCCTGGCAGAGCATGAGCGTGCAGCGGTCGCGTGACACCGACGCGATGCCGGTGTCGTCGCGCCAGTCGATCGCGAAGCCGAGCACGCCCGTGTAGTAGTCGAGGCTCGCGGCAAGATTCGCCACGCGCAGGATCGGCACCGCCGAATGAAGTGTCGCCGTGGTTGGATCCATGGGGTCAGATCACCGAGTCGTTACGGGTCGTGACGCTACTGTTGCGCCGCGGGCCGGGCCGGCGCCGCCGGCATCGCGTCTTTCGTGAAGCGCGGCAATTTGTCGTCGCGCATCGCCAGGTGATAGACGGCGCTGGCAATGGCGATCGCCGACATCTGCGCGTCGCTCTCGACGACGCGCTCGTAGGTGTCGAGATTCGTGTGCCAAGTGTGCGTGCCGTATTCGATCGGATCCTGACCCACGCTGATGCCCGGCAAGCCAATCTCGTTGAACGAGGTGTGGTCGGAGCCGCCGCGCGCGCGCGACCGCGTGGACGTTGCGCCCATCACGCCGTTGCCCGCAAACGGCGCCAGCAGCGGCCGCAGCACATCGGCGGCCGTGGGCGGGCCGAACACGGTCATGCCGCGCGCCCGGCCCGTGCCCGAGTCGATGTTGAAGTAGCCGGCGAAGTGCTCGTACTCGGGCTTGGGATTCTCGAACGTGCCGAAGTGCTGCGCCACATAGGCCACCGAGCCGCGCAGGCCCTGTTCCTCGCCGCTCCACAGCGCCAGGCGGATGGTACGGCGCGGCTTCACGCCAATCGTCTGCAGGATGCGAATCGCCTCGTACATCGTGGCCACGCCGATGCCGTTGTCGGTGGCGCCGGTGGCGGCGTGCCACGAGTCCAGATGCCCGCCGAGCATCACCACTTCCTGCGCCTTGTCGGAGCCGGGAATTTCGGCCACGACGTTGTGCTGCGTGCGACCCTCGGGATACGTCTGATTCACGATCGTGGCCTCGACCTGCACCGGATGGCCACTGGCCATGAGGCGCGCGATGCGGCCATAGTCTTCATTGCGCATCACCACCGTGGGCACCGCCTTGGCCACGTCGAAGGTGCGGTTGTTGAACGCGCGAATCTGGCCGTGCTCGCGGCCGGCGTCGTTGATGCGCAGGGCCGCGCCCGCCTGCACGAGGAACACGCTGAGCTGCTCGGCGAACTGGTCCGCCGTGAGGGGGGCCGCCGCGCTTGCGGCCGCCGCGGCTGGGGCTGGGGCTGAGGCTGAGGCTGGGGCGCCGAACGGCGATGGCGAAGGCGTGGGCGAGAACAGCGCGCGCGCCTCGTTGTCGTCGCGGCGCTTGGCCGGCGGATCGATCGTGACGTCGAGCACAGCCGGCTGACCGACCATCACCGCCCGTCCCTTGAGGTTGCCGCGCAGCCGGGCGAAGAACGTGTCGGCGTCCTTCTGCGTGGGCCGCTCGGGCGGCGTGACGATCACCGTGGACGCGGTGACGGTGCCAGTGGTGCCCGGCGTCCACGCCAGTGCTTCCACCACCAGGCTGTCTTTCACCGGCGACACGAGGTGCACCGCCGTCTTCTCGTTCAGCCACCCGGGACTGCCGAAATCCCAGTCCTCGAGATGTGCGTTCTTGAGCCCGGCCGCCGTGGCCTGCTGCACGAGCCAGTCCTGGGCCTGACGCAGGTTCGGCGAGCCGGTGAGCCGCGGTCCGTAGACGTCGGTGAGCACGTGCAGCGTGTGCATGATCTGCGAGCGCTCGGTGGCCTCGCGGCGGATCTTCCACATCACATCGGCATCGAGCCGCTCGGCCGGCGGTGCGGGCGCCTCCTGCTCCTGCTCCTGGGCCGACGAGATGGCGTGGAACCCAGGAGCCGCGGCGAGAGCACCAAGGATGACGGCGGCCAGCAACACGTTACGCATGCGCCGGAATATAGCATCCAGGCGCGCTCCTGCGGGTCTGCCGCGCGCAGGAACAGCCCGCCGCTCCGGCCCAGCGGCCGGAGCGCGGGCCGAAGGCCCGTCACGACTACTGCACGCTGAATCCACCCACGTGCAGCGTGAGGCTGCGCCGATCCGTGGCGGTCGGGAAGGTGGGGAACACACTCGGCACCAGCCCGGTCAACGACACCCGCCCGATGACGGTGGCCCGATTCAAACTCAGCATGTCGATGCGGCCGTCGCGCGGCTCGATTCCGCCGGCACCCTGTGCGCCTTCGTCAATCCACGACTCGAGGTCGGCGACCGTGTTGCCGCGGCTCGTGGAGACCGACAGCTGGATGTCAGCGAATGCCGGCGGGCCCTGCAGGAACTCGTGGCGGCCTCCCACTCCGACCACGACCGGCACCTTCGCCCACGTCACACGCGGTCCCTCGATTTCGGCGATGCGACTGCCGTCGACGCCGGCGATCTCGACCTGGAAAAGGTTCCTTCGGAACGACGTGGGCTGCGGGACGAAGGTCGGGAAGCTCGCGGTGCCCATGCGAAGCCGGCCGGGCACGGCCACGAAACTCACGGTGCTGAACGCCGTGTCAGTGGCGTCAGTGGCGTCGAAATCCGAAAGGCTCAGCTCGCGCAGGAACGCGTCCTCGATCTCCAGCTGCGCGACCGGTTGGAGCGAGGCGTCCAGGTGCAGCACCGACAAGGTGGCGCGCTGGCCGCCGTCCCGCAGCGTCTCGGCGAGCCACTGGAGCAGGTCTTCGGGCAGGCCACGCGCCGTGAAGTAGCAGTCTTCGTATTCGACGCCGATGATCTTGTCGAAGCACCCGGCAAACGCGGTCAGCGCAAAGCGCCCCTCTCCGTTGATCGCCAGGAAGAATGTACCGACGTAGGGCGGCGGAGCCGGCGATGGCGCTGCGACCGCAGCACCTCCAGGAGGACCGGCGGGCCCGGCCGGACCCTGCGCGCCCGTGCCGCCCGGCGGCCCTTGCGGCCCGGCCACGCCGGCAGTGCCCTGAGGCCCTTGCGGCCCTTGCGGCCCGGCTGGACCCCCTGGGCCGATCGACCCGGTGTTTCCCGTGGCGCCAATGGGACCCGACGCCCCGCTTGGCCCGGCAGGTCCGCGCGGCCCTTCCACGTTCCATTGCAGCCGTCGCTCCGTCGAACGGCACGTCTCGTTGTTGGCCACGATGCGCACCAAGTCGAGCACCCGCGTGACGCAGGCGGTGATCACGGCGGGTGGCGGCGGTGTCTGGGCGGCCAGCGGAGCAGGAGCCGCGGCGGCGGCGATGCCGAACGCCGCCAGCCCAAGCCAGATCGGGCGCAGATGTGAGAGTGGTGTCATTGGTCAGTCTCCAGTTTGAGATCCGCGCCGGTGCTGGCGCCCGTTGAGACAAGAGGCGGTCGAGTGGCAATCTGCTCACCCAGGGCTGTCCGGGTTGCCGCGCGCCGGAAAATGCCGCAAGCTTGGCCCAACGCCTCCGCACGGTTGCCCGTGGTGCCCATGTTCATGCCGTTGTCCCTCGCTACTGGGTTCCGCGCGAGCCGCACCGCCGTCGTGGTGTGCGGGCTACTGCTGACCATGCTCGACCTCTCAGCCACTGCGCTGGGCGACCAGACGGGAACGCTGGGTAGGGTGCTGGCGCTCGCGCGCGCCCGCCGGCTGATGGAATCGGGGGCGCCGCGCGACGCCGAGCCGCTGCTCGTCGGTGTGCTGGCCGAGGCCGACGCAGCTGGGGATCAGGCCGCTGCCGGCCTTGCCGAAGTGGCCCTGGCGCGGCTCAAGGGCATGCTCGGCGACCGCCCCAGTGCCGAGCGCTGGTATGCGGCCGCCGAGACCCGGGCCGTCGCGCACGACCTGGCACGCACACAGGCGTTCGTGTTCTACCTGCGCGGCAACGACGCGTATGCGCGCGGCGATCACGCCGAGGCCGCAGCCCGCTGGCGCGCGGCGTTGCCGCTCTTCGACCGGGCCGGCGCCCTCGAGGATCAGACGCAGGTGCTGCGCGCGCTCGCGTTCGTCGTGCCGTTCGGCGAGGCGGCGCCGCTCCTGGAGCGGGCACTCGAGCTCGCCCGGCGCGTGCCGGCCGCCCACCACCTCGAGGCACTCGTGCTGCACGGCCTCAGTGACACCGCTTACCTGCGCGGCGAGTGGTCGAAGGCGTTCGCCCTCGTGACCGGCGCCTTGCCCACGCTCGACCGCCTCGGCACGCCGATCGAGCAGGCACGCGCCCGTCTGAGTCTGGCGCGCCTGCATCGATCGCACGGCGGCGCCGATCAGTCGCTGGCCGAGTACCGGCGCGCCGAAACCCGGCTTGCGCCGCTCGATCGCGCGCTCGGCCTCTCAACCGCCTGGGCCACGCTCTCGGGCGGTCTGCTGCAGCTCGGTCACTTCGACGCCGCTCTCGCCGCCGCCGCTCGCGCGCTCGCCGTCGCCAGGGCGAGCGCCAACGACGTCGACGCCACCTTCGCGGCACTGGTCGGAGCCGAGACGCTGCTGTCACTAGCGCGTCCGGCCGACGCCCTCGCCCTCATCGACGCCAGTCCGCGGGTGGGCAACGGCCATCGCTCGCTGATGGTGCGGCGTGCCTACGCGCTGTCGTTGCTTGGCCGGCATCCCGAGGCTCTGGCCGCCGCGCATGCCGCGGAACTCATCGAGGGCAGTGTGCTGGAGGCCATTCCGGCCAACCTGGCCACGCTGGCCGAGGTCAGGCGCCGCGCCGGCGAGTTGACCGTGGCGCTGGCGAACGCACAGGAAGCGGTGACGGTGCTCGAACGGCTGCGCGGCAACGCCGTGCCGGTCGACGAACTGAAGGTCGGCTTCGACGACGGCTACCAGTGGGTGCACGGGCGACTGGTGCGATTGCTGTGGGACACCGGCGGGCACGGCGAGGCACTGGTGGCGGCCGAACGCGCCCGGGCGCGCGCGTTCACCGACCTGCTCTCGAGCCGCGATCTGGCTGGACGTCACGTGGCTGCCGAGCCACCCAGACTTGGCGGCATGGTGGCCGAAGCCCGGCGCCTGCAGTCCACGGTGGTGGCGTACTGGACCGACGCCGACGGCGTGCTCATCTGGGCCGTGACGCCCGACGGACTGGTCCGCCAGGCATCCGTGGCGGTGGCCCCGGCGCGTCTGGCTCAGTTGGTGGCTCGCACGTGGAGTCCATCGGAACCGCTGGGCAGGTCCGGTGGCCGCGCGTCGGCGTTTCGCCAGCTCTACGACCTGCTGGTGCGGCCAGTTGAGAGCGCGATCGGCGCGGCGGCTGCCGGCCGCCTCACGCTCGTGCCGCACGGCGCGCTCTTCCGGCTCTCGTTTGCCGGCCTGCAGGGCGCCGATGGCCGCTTTCTCGCGGAGCGCGTGGCGGTGCACTACGTGCCGTCGATGGCCGCACTCATCACACTGGCCGGCGACGAGCGCGCACCCGCGGGCGATCGGCCGGCACTGGTCGTGGCGAGTCCGCAGCTCACGCCGTCGCAGCAGCGTGGCGAGCGGCTGGCGCCGCTCCCCGGTGCCGCCGCCGAGGGTCGGGCCGTAGCGCGCCTGCTGGCGGTGCCCACCGACCGCGTGCTCTCGAATGCACGCGCCACCGAGAGCGGCGTGCGGGCGCGTCTGGCCGGCGCCCGCGTCGTCCATTTCGCCACGCACGCGATGGTCAGCGACGATCGCCCGATGGACTCGTTCCTGGCCCTTGCCAGCGAAACACCTGGCAACGATGGCGACGGGCGTCTCACCGTCGAAGAGGTGTATGGCCTGTCGCTCGACGCCACCCTGGTGGTGCTCAGTGGCTGTCGCACCGCCTCGGGACGCGTCACCGGCGACGGCGTGGTGGGTCTGTCGCGCGCCTTCTTCGTGGCCGGCACGCCGTCGATCGTCGCCAGCCTGTGGGACCTGCCCGATGTGGCCGGACAACGGATGTTGCCGGCCTTCTACCGCGCGTGGGCGCGGCACGGCGACAAGGCGCGCGCGCTGCGCGACGCGCAACTGGCGCTGCTCCGCGATCTGCGCGCCGGACGCGTCGTGCAGGACACTCCGGCCGGACCGATGGTGGTGCCCGCGCATCCAGCGGTGTGGGCGGGCCTCGTGCTCATGGGCGCGCCGTAGCAGCCATCCCCGGCGATTGCCGCTAAGCTTGCAGGCACGCCGCTCCGGCCGTTCCACCGTGTCATCACGTGCCTCATCCCCACCCAGCGTCCTGAGCGACGCGGCCCCGTCAGCGCCCGGCGCCGATGCCCGCTTCGAGGCGCTGGTGCACGACTACGGGCGCCTCATCCGGCATGCCGTGCGCCGCGTCGGCGGGGCCGCCACGCACAACGACCGCGACGACATCGAGCAGGTCGTGCTGCTGGCGCTGTGGACCCACCTGGCGCGTGAGCAAACCATCGACCACCCCGCCTCCTATGTCTACAGAGCCGCGGTGCGCGAAACCGTGCGTGCCGTCGCCCGTCTGCGGGCGCGGGCCGAGCAGACCGTGGCGGGCGGACTCGACGAGGTGCGGGCGGAGCGTCAGTCGGACGCCGATCGCGGCGTCGAAGCGCGCGAGCAGCGCGAGGCGCTGCAGGCGGCGCTGCGGACACTGCCAGGCGATCGGGCCCGCGCTGTGCGGGCGCATCTGGCCGGGTTCACCTTGGAGGAGTTGATGCAGGTGTGCGGGTGGTCGTATCAGCGCGCGCGCAACCTGGTGGCGCGTGGCATGGCCGACCTGCGGACCGAGCTGCGATCGCGAGGATTTCCATGACACCTGTGCGTGTGCCGGCGTCCGACTCTGAGCTGCAGGCGCACTATCGCGCTGTGTTGCGCGACCTGCCCAGCGCGGGCGACCACCCGTCGGAGGAGACCTGGGTGCGCTTCAGTTGCGACGAGCTCTCCGCTGACGAGCAGGCCCGGCTGGCGGACCACGTCGTGGCCTGCGCCGAGTGCGCGGAGGTGTTCCGCGCGGTCGGGGACGTGAGCGCCGGAGCCGCCGCGTTCGATCGGGACGCGCCGGTGCGGGCTGACGTGTTGGCATCCGCAGGCCCGGGCTGGCACCGGCTGGCGGCCGCCGCGGCACTCGTGCTGGCGCTGGGCTCGGCGGCGTGGTGGCAGATGGCGGCACGCCGTGGCGCGTCGGTGGCGCAGGTGGCATCGCCGTCAGCCGCGTCGACGACTGCGCCCACCGCCACGCCCGTCCTCCCAGGTGCCACGCCCGCGCCGCTGACGTTGTCGTGGGCCGCCCTTCCGGCCGCGCCGGCCGTGTCGCTGCCGGCCGCGCTCACCCTCGTGGTGCGCGGCGCCTCGGCGGAACGCGAGGCGTTCATGCAGGCCTTCGGTGCGGCGATCACGCCATACCGCCAGGCGCGCTACGCCGCGGCCGCGGCGGCGCTGGAGGGCGTCACACAGCAGTTTCCGCAGATTGCTGAAGGGTGGTTCTACCTCGGCGCGGCGCGGTTGCTGGCCGAACGTCCGGGCGATGCGGTGGAGCCGTTGCGCCGAGCCCGCGGGCCTGATGTGGTGGGCGACGACGCGCGCTGGCTGGAGGCCGTCGCGCTGGCGCGCGCCGGACGCGCGGACGAGGCCGCGACGGCGCTTCAGGCGATCTGCGGGGGTGCCAGTGCCCAGCGCGCCAGGGCCTGCGAAGCCGCCCGCACCGGGCGCTGACGCCGCTCACTACACTAGGGGCCATGCCCACTGTCGAGACGTTCACGCCGCCCGGCACGCCGACGCCGATTGGTCCATACAGCCACGTTGCGAAGGTGGGCACGGCCATCACGATTGGCGGTACCGCGGCCTTCGATCCCGCCACGGGTGAGCTGGTGGGCGCCGACGTGGCTACGCAGACGCGACGCATCCTGGAGTCGTTCCGCCTGATGCTGGAACACGTCGGGTCCGATCTGCACCACGTCGTGCACGTGAACGTGTTCCTGCTCGACATGAGGGATTTCGACGCGATGAACCGCGCCTACGTGGAGGTGATGGGGATGCACAGGCCCGCCCGCACGGTCATCGGGGTGCGCGAGTTGCCAAAGCCAGGCGTCTTGCTGACGATGAATCTCACTGCGGTCGCGCGGGACGACTGACACGTGCCCAGCGGGAAGCGCGAAATCCGGGTCCAACCTGCGGCCGTCGGTGCCGCGCGCCCTTCGCGATAAGATGCCTGCACATGAGCGGGCCGTTACCACCCACGTCCTCGGCGCTGTCCGACGACGGCCATCGCCCCTACTTCCTGTGGTGGACCGAGGCCACGGTGGGCCATCTCCGCGCCCGCCTCTCCGATCCCGACCCCGACGTCCGCGCCTATTGGCTCGGCGGCCTGATGCGCGAGGCCAACACTCGTGACGTGTGGGTGTTCGTGAACCCCACCCAGATTCGGGCCTCCTGGCACCTGCTGCAGCGTCACCTCTGCCGGTGATGTTGGTGCCCTTCGAGGTCGACGAGCTCCGCGCGTTCCGAGACGCCTTGAGTGAGCGGTTCCGACGCGCGGCGATTCCGAGTGAGGCGAGCGACGACCATGGCGGCGAGTAGCTCGTCAAGCGGCCCGTGGCGCAGAGTGGCCTCGGCCGTCGCGATAGTCGCGGCTGCGCTCGTCGGGCCTTCGGCAGAGCAGCCAGTGGCCGCCATCGTCATCGAGAAGAACGTCGCGGCGACGATGCGCGACGGCGTCGTGCTGCGCGCGGATGTCTACCGGCCCGCCGGGCCTGGCCGTCGGCCCGCGCTGCTGCAGCGCACGCCCTATTCGAAGAACCCCGAGTCGCCCACCAGCCAGTTCCATCGGCTGGCACAGGCCGGTTTCGTGGTGGTCGTGCAGGACACGCGCGGGCGCTACATGTCGGACGGCGTGGCCGTGCCGCATGACGAAGGGGCCGACGGCTACGACACAATCGAGTGGCTGGCGCGCCTGCCCTATGTGGACGGCCGCGTCGGCATGTTCGGCGGCAGCTACAGCGCCACCGTGCAGCTGCTCGCCGCGCCGCTCCGCCCGCCGCACCTGGTGGCGCTCTTTCCCTCCGCGTCGTACGCGAGCCGCTACGACATGGTGTTCCAGGGCGGCGCGTTCTATCTCGGCGACGGCCTGAGCTGGAGCCTCGGTCAGGGGAAGGACGTGCGCCGGCGCCTGCTGGAGCCAAACGCGGATCGCGACGGCGAGCTTGGCCTCTCACCCGAAGAGCGGAAGCAGCTCCAGTCTGCGTGGTACCGCCACCTGCCGCTCAACACCATCGAGGCGCTGCAGCTGCGCCGCTACTCACCCGGCTACTTCGACCTGCTGCAGCATCCGTCCTACGACACGTTCTGGACGACGTTCGACGTCGCCGCCAGGCACGGGCAGTTCGAGGTGCCCGCATATCACCTCACCGGGTGGTACGACAGCCTGTTGAACGGCACGCTCGCCAACTTCAGCGGGCTGCGCGCCAACGCGGGCACGCCGCGCGCGCGGACGAACCAGCGGCTCATCGTGGGGCCGTGGACCCACGCGCGGCCCACGGCGGGCACGACCAAGATCGGCGACGTTGACTTCGGTGCCGACGCCGGTTTCGACTCCGAGGGCCTGATCGTGCGCTGGTTCCGCCACTGGATGCCCACGCCGGCGGCCGTGCCGGCCGCCGTGGGTGGCGAAGGCACGTCGGATATTCCGGTGGCGCGTCCGATCGACCGGTCCGCGAGTCCGACCACCGCGCCCGACTGGCCCGGCGCGCCCGTGCGCCTGTTCCTGATGGGCGAGAACCGCTGGCGCGACGAACAGGAGTGGCCGCTCAGGCGCGCGCGGCCGACCCCGTTCTACCTGCACAGTGACAACGGCGCCACCGGGCTCGACGGCGGCGGCCGGCTCGATCGGATACCGCCAGGCGCCACACCCGAACGTCCGGACACGTTCATCTACGATCCCGCCACCCCCGTGCCCACCGGGCTCTTCGGCGCCTACTCTCGCATGCCGGTGGACCGCCGCGACATTCAGAAGCGCGGCGACGTGCTGGTCTACACCTCGGCGCCACTCACGGCCGCCCTCGAGGTCACGGGTCCGATCATTGCCGTGCTGTGGATTGCGACCACGGTGACAGACACCGACTTCACCGCCGCGATCAGCGACGTGCAGCCGGACGGCACGGCCCGCGCGCTCACCGACGGCATCGTGCGCGCGCGTTACCGCAGCAGCAAGACCACGCCCGAATTGCTCGTGCCCGGCACCCGCTACGAGGTGCGTATCGACGTGGGCGCCACCGGCAACGTCTTCCTGCCCGGGCATCGCATCCGCCTCGAGGTCTCGAGCAGCAACTTCCCGCGCTACGATCGCAACCCCAATACGGGCGCGCCGTTTGGCACCGATGCCACGACGGTGACGGCGCGGCAGACGGTGTTTCACGAACGCGATGCAGCGTCGCATCTCATCCTGCCGGTGATTCCGCGATGACGTCTACTCGGTGCCGGCGTGCGCGCACGGCGATGGCGATGGTGATGGTGGTGACGGTGACCGCGGGCCTCGCGTCGTGCGCGCGGAGCGATGCGCCGGCCGGCGAGGCCCCTCGGTCGCGCGTGAAGCTCGGCTACACCGCGGCGTCGTCGCAGGCGCAGCACACGCTCGAGACCCGCTTCCGGGCTCTCGTGTCCGCCGATTCGATGTCGGCGCTGCACCGACCGCTCACGCAACGGCCGCATCCGGCCGGGTCACCCGGCACGCGCGAGGTCGTCAAGTACCTGCAGCAGACGCTGAGCGGTTTCGGACTCGACGTCGCCACGCACGAGTATCAGGTGTTGCTGGCGCAGCCGCGCAAAATCTCCATTGCCATGACCGCGCCGTCGCGCCGCGAGCTGAGTGTCGAGGAACCCGCCATCCCTGAAGATCCGACGTCGTCGCATCCAGAGCTGAAGGGCGGCTACGTCGCCTACTCGGCGTCGGGCACGGCCGCTGGACAAGTCGTCTACGTGAACTACGGCCTGCCGGCCGACTACGCGGAACTCGCCACGCTCGGCGTGTCGCTCGAGGGACGCATTGCCCTGGCCCGCTACGGTCGTAGCCACCGCGCCGTGAAGACCCACACCGCGGAGCAAGCGGGCGCCCGCGCGCTCATTCTCTACAGCGACCCGGGCGACGACGGCGAGGCCAAGGGAGAGGCATGGCCGAAGGGTTACTGGCGCGGCGAGCGGATGCTGCAGCGCGGCAACGCCAAGTACTCATGGTTCTGGCACGGCGATCCGCTCACACCCGGCGTGGGCGCCACGCCAGACGCGCCGAGAATCGACGAGCGTACGGCGCCGACGCTGCCGAAGATCCCGGTCGTCGTCTTGAGCTGGAGCGAAGCGCAGCATCTGCTGGCGGCGCTCAGCGGTCGCGACGCGCCAGCGAGCTTCCAGGGCGGACTCAGGAGCCCACGCCTCGGCACCCGCGCCCGACCAACGCCGTACAAGGTCGGCCCTGGTCCCGCGGCGGTGACCCTCACCGTGGACATGGACCAGAAGCTCGCGCCGATCTACGACGTGGTTGCCTCGATCAAGGGCAGCGCCACACCCGAGCGCACCGTGCTGTTCGGCACGCACCACGATGCCTGGACCTTCGGCGGCGTCGATCCCGGCACCGGCGCCACTGCGCTGCTCGAAGTGGCGAAGGCCCTGGGCCAGCTCGCCAGGGGCGGGTGGCGGCCCGCGCGCACCATCTCGTTTGCGTTCTGGGACGCCGAGGAGTTCGGCCTGGTGGGCTCGACCGAGTACGTGGAGGATCAGCGGGCGCGTCTGCAGGAGCAGCTCATCATGTACGTGAACATCGACATGTACATGAAGGGCCGCTTCGACCCGGGCGGTGTGCCGTCACTGGCGGCGTTCGTGGCCGACGTGGCGAAGGACGTGCCCGAGGGCGCCACGACCGTCTACGAGCGGTGGCAGGCGTCGGAGCTGGCGCGTACGCCCGCAGCGCGGCGGCCGGCGGAGGCCACGTCGTTCGTGCCCGATCTGAAGCCGCTCGGCAGCGGCGCCGACTTCGTGCCGTTCCAGGATCATCTGGGCGTGCCTACCATGGCCATCGAGTTCATCGGCGACAACGGCTACGGCTACGGCACCTATCACACCAACTACGACTCGCGCGCGTATGTGGAGAAGATCGCCGACCCTGGTTTCGCACAAGGCGTGTTGATGTCGCAGGTGCTCGGCACGATGGCGCTGCGCATGAGCGAGGCCGACGTGCTGCCGTTCCGATTCGCGCACTACGGCGAGAAACTGCTGGACGCGGTGGACGCAGTCACGGCGTGGGCGACCGGTGCCGGCATGGCGGTGGACGTAACGCCACTGCGCAGCCGCGCCGAGGCCGTGCGGGTGGCCGCTGCCGCGCTCGAAGGCGCCATCGACGGGCGGTTGGCCACCAGTGGCCTCGCCGCGCCGGTGCGGGCCTCGCTCAACGATCGCCTCGCCCGCATGGAACAGCGCCTGGCCGATGACGACGGCGCGCCCGACACCAAGTGGTACCGGCATGTGTTCTACGGCTGGAACATCTACTCGCTCTATGACGGCCAGCCGTTCCCGGGCCTGGCCGAGGCGCTGCGGGTCAAGGACGCCGCCCGCGTGACCCACGAAGTGGGCCGCATCGAGCGCGCGCTCGACCGCATGGTCGCGGAGCTCGGCGCGGCCCGTCTGCTGGTGCAATAGGTCCACGGGCTCGAGCCGGACCGGCGTTCGCGTTGTGCTTGGCCGCGAGGCCGGGCTGAGCGGCGAGCGCGTCCCGGCCCTTGAGCTCGCTCTTGGCGTTGTCGGCCAGGAAGCCGTAGGGGTAGTAGATCACCCGCGTGAAGCCGCCATCCACCACCTGCTGCAAGGTCTCTTCGATCGGCGGCTCGGTCCAGCGGCCGCCGCGCGTGTGGTTCAGCCAGCCGCTAGTCACCAGTCCGAAGTGCGGCGACAGGCGTTCGGCGATAGCCGCGCGCAGCGCGTCGGTGGCGGCCAGACCGGTGTCAATCGGCGTGGGCGGGTCGAGCACCGTGCCGTGGGCCGCCAGCACCAGTGCCACGTCACTTCCGCGCCACGGTCGGTCGCCGCCGGTATGCTCGAGCACGTGCGCGGCCGAGAGGTCTGCCAGCACGTCGCAGGCGAGCGCGTCGAGCACGCGCACGCCGCGGACCGCGGGTGATTGCGCCGCGGTGGTGCGCGAGAGCGCGTGGGTGAAGGCCGAGTCGGCGGCGTACATCGGTGCCACCCACACCGGCTCGCCCGCGGGTAGCGCGGAAAGCACGTCGGCGAGCAGCTGCTGCCGGAACTCGTAGGCCACGTGCACGCGCCACGGCCCGCCGTCGCCTTCGGCCAGGGCATCCTGCAGCCGCGTGGCCTGCGCCGCCGTGATCGGCTCGAGCGGCGACGCGTAGCCGCTGGCCTTCCACGCCCGGCTGCGGCCGCGCGCCCGCGCCAGCGCAATCATCGGCACGAGCGGCCGGGGAATCGGTGCCACCGTGCGCGTCAGTCCGATCAAGATGCGCCACGAGTAGACGAGTTGTTCGACGAAGGCCGGCGTCGGCGGCTCGCCGTAGGTGACGAGCACGACGTGTTTGTGGGCGGCGTTCGCGTGCCCGGCCGCGGATGGCCGCCCGCCGCTCGTCATGCCCGACCGTGTACTGCGCGATGGCGCTGGGCCAGCGGAACACCGACACATGGCGTGGCTCGGCCGCGATGCGGCCGTCAGACGTTCGAGCAGATGGGTGAGCGTGGCCGGTTCGCGGTAGAGCATCGTGTTCAGCGCGCCGAAGCCCTCCTTGCCCTCGCCCTGCACCAGGTAGGCCGCCAGCGTGAAGGGCGCGCCGCAGAAACCGATGACCGGAGTGCGGCCGTCGAGCTCGCGCCGCAGCAGGCGCACCGCCTCGGCCACAAACGGGGTCACTGCCGCCGCCGGGCGGCGATCGAGCGCGTCGACCTGCGCGCGCGTGCGCACGGGCTCGACCAGCTTCGGGCCGGGATTGAAGGTCATCCGGCAGCCAAGGGCCTCGAGCGGCAGCAGGATGTCCGAGAAGATGATCGACGCGTCGAAGGGGGAAGCGGCGCAGCGGCTGCAGCGACACTTCCACGGCCAGCTCTGGCGTCTTGCACAGGCTGAGGAAGTCGACCTGCTGCCGCACCGCGCGGTACTCGGGCAGATAGCGGCCCGCCTGCCGCATGATCCACAGCGGCGTACGGTCCACCGGCTCGCGCCGGCAGGCTCTCAAGAAGCGGTCGTTCATGCGCGGGCCGCCGCAATGGTGCGATCGATCAGATCGTCGTCGTGGGCGGCCGAGAGAAACGCCGACTCGAACGGCGACGGCGGCAGCAGCACCCCGCGCGCCAGCATGGCCCGGAAGAAGCGGGCGTGCGCCGGCCGGTCGACCGCCGCGGACTTGCGATGACCACCGCGTCGGGCGCCGCCGCGGTCCAATCGCGCGTGATGGCCGCGGCCTGGCGCGGCGCCATGCGATAGGCCTCGACCTCGTCGACCAGCGCGCCAGCCTCACGCAGCCGGTCGGCGAGCAGGCGCCGGCCGCCGTCGGTGGTGAGCACGAGCGCGTGCACGCCTGACCATGCCGCGGCATCGCGCAGCACGGTCCAGAGCGCGTCGGCGCCGTCGGCCGGTGCGGTCACGACCGGCTCGCGCACGCCGGCCTGCGCGATCGCGCGCGCCGTCGCGGCCCCCACGGCAGCCGTGCGCGCCTGCGGCGGCCAGGTGCGGCCACGCGCGCGCGTCACGGCCTGCACGGCCCGCGCACTGGCACACACGATCCAGTCATAGCGCGCGAGCTGGCCAGCGGCCTGCGCGAGCGCATGCGTGTCTTCCGGCGGCGCCTCGACCAGCACCGGGCAGGCCACCGGCGCGAAGGCGCGCGCCCGCAGCGCCGCGCCCAGCGGGCCGTCGGCCGGTTCGTCGCGCGTCACGCACACGCGCCAGACCGGCGCGGCCGACGCGGCCGACGCGGTGGACGCGGTGGACGTGGCGGACGTGGCACGGTGGCTCGGCACGATGCACCGAGTCTAACCTTCAACCCGCTGTGTGCCGTGCAGCGTCGCCGCGCCGCCCGACCTCGGCAGAGGGATTGCACAGTGGACGCGGCGGATCCCGGTGGGCAGTGAGCCGGGACACCACGGGCAGCAGGATCAGACCGGCCATGGCGGCGATCGTGCGGAACGGCATCCCCTCGGGATACGGGACGAGCGCCGGCAGTCCGAGCAGCGGCTCGCCGCCGCCCACGCGCAGCAAAAACGACACGGCGAAGGCCGCGATCGAGCCCGTGCGGTTCGCCTTCGGATCGAAGAGCGCGTAGAGCAGTTGCGGGAAGAGCAGCACGAACACGAGGTCGCTCGTGAAGAACCAGAGCGCCTGCACGCTCTGGACCCTCAGCGCCAGCACGGTCGCCACGGCGCCGAAGCCCAGAATCGAGACGCGGATCACCCGCCGCAGGTGGACCACCGACAACGACGGCCACGCCAGCCGCTTCACGCAGTTCCAACTGAGCATCGACCCGGCCGAGAGAATCGACGAGCTGAAGCTCGAGGTCACCGCGCCGACGACCGCGGCCAGGCCGAGCACGCCAATAGCCGGGGGCACGGCGTGCGCGAAGAGTAGCGGCATGGCATCGGCGGGTGTGGCCTGCAGGCGCGCGGCCAGATCGGCGGACCAGGGGTAGGCGAACGCGCCGATGCCCATGAGCAGCGGCGGCACCGTCAAGGCGATCGTGAGCGTGCCGGCGAGCACCGACTGGCGCACGGCGTCCTGCGGCGTGCGGCACGAGAGCACGCGCTGGAAGTAGGAGTTCCACGGGATGCCGCCGAGCACCAGCATCAGCGAGGTGTCCCACCAGCTGAAGACCGCCCCGCCGGCCCACAGGGCGGTCTGCGCGTGCGCTGGCGGAAACATCGCCGCGCCCTCGGGACGCGCCGCCACGTAGCTGCTCCACACGTGCGCGAGTCCGCCGGCCCCGTCGAGCACGAACGGCAGCGCCGCGGCCAGGCCCAGCGCGACCAACCCGAGCTGCACGATGTCGGTGTAGGCCACCGACCACATGCCGCCGAGCACCGTATAGGCCGTGGTCACGACGGCCGAGAGCACAATCGCGCTCGTGAGCGGCAGGTCGAGCAGCACGCCGAAGGTGGCGCCGATGGCCACGAGCAGCTCGGCGCTCCAGAACAGTTCGCCGGCCAGGGCCGGCAGGAACAGCACCGCCGCCCAGCGCGCGCCGAAGCGCGCTTCGAGTGGATCGATGAGCGTCGTGAAGCCCAGGCGCCGCATGGTGCCGGCGAAGAACAGGCCGCCGAGGATCAGGCTGATGCCGAAGCACAACCCGCCCTGCAGGCCCAATTGAATCGACGACTTGTAGGCGCCCTCGGTCGTGCCGAGCAGGTAGCCGCCGTCGACCCACGTGGCCGTCATGGTGAGGGCCGCGACCCACATCGGCATGGCGCGCCCGGCCACGATGAGATCGGCGGCTGTGCCGTCGCGCGTCTTGCGCGAGGCGAGCCAGCCCACCACCAGGAAGGCCGCGTACATCGCGACCACCGCCAGAACGGCTGGGCTCATGTCGCGGGTGATTGTATGCTCACGATGGCCGAGTCTGGTCGGGGTCTGGGCAGCGGGTGTGGACGGTGGGGGGCGGATGCGGCATATGCGACTGGTGCTCTGTGGGCTCGTAGGACTCTGTGCGGCGGGCATCGCGCTCGACGCTCGCGACGGGCAGCCCGCGGCGGCGACGCGCGTCGAGAACGTCGTGCTCGTGACCCTCGACGGGGCGCGCTGGCAGGACATCTTCGGCGGCCTCGACCTCGACATTCTGCGCAGCACGAGTGGCGACACGGCGGTGGAGAAGACCGAGACCTACCAGCGCTTCTGGGCAGCGACGGCCGCCGAGCGGCGCGCGAAGGTGATGCCCTTCCTGTGGAATCGGCTGGTCACGCAGGAGGGGTTCCTGGCTGGCAATCGCGCGCTCGACAGCCGCGTCGAGGTGGCCAATACCCTCCGCTTCTCGTATCCCGGCTACAGCGAGCTGCTCACCGGCGCGCCGCACGACGAGGCGATCACGAGCAACGACAACCAGCGCTACCCCTTCCTGACGGTGCTCGAGTGGCTGCGAAAGGATCTGCAGCTGCCGGCGTCGGGCGTGGCCGCCTTCGGCTCATGGGAGACGTTCAACTACATCGCCGAGCGTGAGGAAGGGGCGATCACGATCAACGCCGGCTTCGAAGACTTCGCCGGTGCCGACCCCGAGATGCGCACGCTCAGCGAACTGCAGCACCTCACGCCCAACGGCTTCCACGGCGCCCGGCACGACATCTACACGTATCGTTTCGCGCGCGCGCACCTGCAGGCGGCCAAGCCGCGCGTGCTCTACCTGGCCTTCGACGAAACCGACGACTGGGCGCACCTGAAGCGTTACGACCTCGTGCTCGACGCGCTCCATCGCAGCGACGCGCAGCTCGAGCAGCTCTGGAACTGGCTGCAGGCAGGTCCGCAGTATCGCGGTAAGACGGCGCTCGTCCTCACCGTGGATCACGGGCGCGGGCGCACGCCGGCCGACTGGACCGACCACGGCCAGGACGTCGTCGGCGCGCACGAAACCTGGCTGGGCTGCTTCGGGCCCACGGTGAACGCGCGCGGCGAGCGGTCGGGCGGCGACCCGCTCTACCAGAAGCAGGTGGCTGGCACTATCGCCGCGCTGCTCGGACGCGATTTCACCGCCGCCGTGCCGGCCGCCGCGGCGCCGATTCGCGAATGCCTCGGCGCACCGTAGCCGCCGGTGACGCTGGCCCACCGAGGGCCGCCGGTGACCCCGGTCCGGCGTGTTAGTGTGAGACCCGTATGCACACCGGCTCCTACGTCAACGGCCTCTGGTATCACCCTTCGGGCGAAATCACGCAGAACATCAATCCCGCTGATACCGCCGACGTGATCAGCGAGTTTCCGCTGGCCACCGCCGCCGACGTGCGCAGGGCCATCGATGCCGCCACCGCCGCGTGGCGCGGGTGGAAGAAGACGCCAGGGCCGGAACGCGGCCGCGTCTTGTGGCGCGCCGCCGAGATCGCGCGCCGCCGGTCCGACGAAATCGCCCGCACGCTCACGCGTGAAGAGGGCAAGGTGCTCAAGGAAGCCAGGGGCGAGGTCACCAAGGGCATCTCGCTGCTCGAGTACTACGCCGGCGAGGGCTACCGCATGCACGGCAAGACGCTGCCGTCGGAAGCGCGCGACTGCTTCGCCTACACCTTGCGCCAGCCGATGGGCGTCGTGGGGCTCATCGCCCCGTGGAATTTTCCCTGGGCGATTCCGGTATGGAAGTCGGCGCCGGCGCTGGTGGCGGGATGCTGCGTGGTGTTCAAGCCGTCGGAGCTCGTGCCGGCCACGGCCTGCCTGCTCACCGAGATCTATGAAGAAGCTGGCCTGCCGCCGGGCGTGTTCAACATGGTGGTGGGCAACGGCCCCGACGTAGGGGAGACGATGGTGCAGGCGCCCGAGCTGCGCGCCATCTCGTTCACCGGGTCGAACCGCGTGGGCGGCGACCTCTATGTGAAGGCGGCGCGGCGCGGCGCCAAGGTCACCTGTGAGATGGGCGGCAAGAACGCCGTGATCGTGATGCCCGATGCCGACCTCGACAAGGCCGCCGCGGCCATCCACGGCGGCGCGTTCGGATCCACCGGCCAGCGCTGCACGGCCACCTCACGCGTCATCGCGCATCCCGACATCAAGCGCGCGCTGGTCGAGCGGCTGGTGGCCTCGGCGCAGAAGATCAAGGTCGGACCCGGCCTCGACGAGACCATGGAGATGGGGCCGTCGATTGCCGACAAGCAGTGGGCGTCGGTGCTCGGCTACATCGAAACCGGGAAGAAAGAAGGCGCCACCCTGCTCACCGGCGGCATGCGGCCCGAGCACCTGGCGCAGGGCTTCTTCATTGCGCCGACGATCTTCGACGACGTCACGCCCGGCATGCGCATCTTTCAGGAAGAGATCTTCGGGCCGGTGCTGTCGGTGGCCACGGCGTCGAGCCTGGAAGAAGCGCTGACCAAGGCCAACGGCGTGGAGTACGGCCTCACCACCTCGATCTTCACGCAGGACATCAACGCCGTGATGCGCTTCGTGGAGGACGTGGAGGTGGGCATGGTGCACGTGAACGAGCCCACCGTGGGCGGGGAGGCGCAACTGCCGTTTGGCGGCACCAAGTCGACAGGTGTCGGCGAGCGCGAGATGGGCGAGGACGGCTTGAACTTCTTCACCGAGATCAAGACCGTGTTCATCAACTACGCGGGCAAGGCCGAGCGGTCGCTGACGCGCTAGCCTGGCCCGACGGGCCACGCCGTTCGAGCACACTGCGCGCATGCAAGCCCCTGCCGTTCACGCATGACGTCGGCCGCACCTGGAGACGTCCCTGGCCACGGCCGCCTCGCTGCGCGCCGGCGAGGGCGTGCCGCGATTTGTCGAGGCGGAGTGTCGGGCGTTCCAGCGCTGCGGTTGGCTCCCACCCCACCACGCACAGTCCGTGTGGTGGGGCCCCCGGGCTCGCCGGCGGCTCGCGCGGTTTCGGTGTGCGGCCTGCCGAACCGAGCGGCTCGTCGCGTTCTCGTGCACGGGGCGTGGCTTCTGCCCCCAGCTGCGGCGGCCGTCGGATGATCGCAGACGCCGCGCATCTCGTCGATGACGTCTTCCCCGAGGTGGCGATCCGGCAATGGGTGCCGAGCCTGCCGCACCAGATTCGCTATCTGCTCGCGTGGAGAGACGACCTCTGCAAGGGCGTCGTCCACGTCGTGCTCCGCGAGGTGCAGCGGCATCTGCGCGGCTGCGCCCGCGAGCAGGGTCTGGTAGACGTGTGCTGCGGGCCGGTGGCGATCGCGCAGCGCTTCGGTGAATCACGCGACACCCCCTCGCGGGCAGGCGTCGGCCCTGATCTGGGCAATGGGGCACACGCCGCCGCCCCTGGACCTGATTCGCTACTACCGCGACGTCGGCCGCTAGAAGTAGCGCGTCACGCGCACGGACGCCGTGCGCGGCTGCACCACGCGCGTACCGACGAACACCGACTGGAAGTTGTAGAGGGCCGTGCGGTCGAGCAGGTTCGTCACCTGCGCCTGCAGACCCCACGTGCGGCGGCCGCGAGCGGTCGCCAGATCGATGCCGGTGGCGAGATCGACGATCGTGCGAGGCCGCACGCGTGGCGTCGTCGCGGTGAGCTTCACGAAGGGCAGCAGGTCTGCGAAGTCCGGATCGGCGGCGACCTCGGTCGGGTCGGAAGGATTGGCCACCAGACCGCTGTCGTAGCGCGCCGTCGCGCTGAGCCACCACGGACCCTTCGGGTCGAGGCCGGCCGTTGCGTGCACGCTCAGGCGCTGATCGTGATCGATGGGAAAGGGACCGGCCGAGAGCAGGTCCACCGCGTCCTGGCCCAGGAAGAGCCCGCCGGTGAAGGGCGGCGTCGCGATGGCGTGTGCCGAGGTCACACTGAGCGAGCCCGAGAGGCCGCGCACCGGCAGCAGCGTGGCCCGCGCCTCGACGCCGGTGACGCGCAGGCGCGCCAGCGCCGTCGGAAAGATGATGCCGGTGTCGAAGAAGTTGTTGTTGTCCTGCTGGTCGCGCGACCGTTTGCGGTAGACGGCCCCGTCCACGGTGACCCGCCGGCCCAGCGCGAACTGTGCGCCGGCCTCCGCCACGTCCTGGCGCTCGGGTCGAATCGCACGCGTCGCACCGCCCAGTGCGGCGCGCACGCTCTCGGGCGCGAGGGCGCCTGCCGCTTCCGAGTTCGACAGCAGCAGGTTCTCGTTCGGCGGCGTCTGATAGTTGCGATTGTAGGAGGCGCGCAGCACGAGGTCGCGCCCGCCGACGCGGTACGACAGGCCGACGCGTGGCTGGAGCTGTCGGCCGTTCACCAGGAAGCGGTACTCATCGTGGCGCAATCCGGCATTCACAGTCAGGTTGCCTGCCTGCACCGTCGACTGCGCGAAGGCGCTCACGAAGGCGCCAGTGCGCGCGTCGTCGAAATGGAACGGCCTGCCGCCGCGCGTCAGATCGTGGGCGGCAAGGGCGGGATTGTAGCCGTCGCTGCCCGGCGCGTTCCATGTCGCAGACGTCAGCGCCATCGTGAAGCGCTCCCGCACCGGGAAGGCCTGAGCGTCGGCGCCCGCGCGCAACCCCACGCGGCCGGCCTGGCGCGTGTAGCGCGCCTGTGCGGTGAAGGTCGAGAGGCGGCGGTCCTGTGAGGCCGTCACTGGCGTGTCACCGGCGCTCGGGCGCAGGTCCGCCGACGTCGTGCGCGCGCCGAGCGTGACATCGAACGTACTCGACGTGCCCAGCGGCCGGAGATAGGCGCTCCACACCGAGACGTCGGCGAGGTGCTGCCGCTGATCCTGCCCGGCTGCCTGCTGCGATCGCAGGTTCGCCAGCTCGAACCGCGACGTGCCGCCCATGGCATGGAGCCGCAGCGTGTCGCGCGGCGTCAGCCGGAGGTCGACGCGTCCGAATCCGCGCACCACGTCGCCGGCGTTGTGCAGGTTGTCGCGTGAGACCTGATCGAGGAAGCGATCGGTGGTCATCGAGGTGAGCGACCCGAAGTAGCCGAGGCGTCCGCGCTCACCGCCCCATTGCAGCGCGCCGTGCGCGGTGCCAAAGCCGCCACCGGCGAGCGACACCGACCCGGTGGAGGCGCGGCCCGTGCCAAGGCCGCTGCGGCTGCCGAGCACGGCCACGCCCGACACCTTACCGCCGAACTCGGCCGGGATGTTGCCGGTCATGAGCTCAGCCGTCTGCACCACGCCGACATCCAGGGCGTTGGCAAAGGCGCCGGTGAGCTGGTCGCTGATCGGCAGGCCGTCGATGACGTAGGTCATCTGGTTGTGGGCGCCCCGTGGGTGAATCGCCCCATTGGCGTTTTGCGCAAAACCTGGGAAGCCGACCAGCACGGCCTCGAGGCCGCGGCTGGCGCCGGCCACCGGCAGCCGCTCAATCCTCGTCACGCTCACCGCATGACGCGTGCCGGAGGTGGTGTTATCGACCGCGGTCTGCTGAGGACGCACGACGACGGTATCGGTGAGCGCCGCGACCGTCAGGCGCAAGGTGAGGTTCACCGGGGCGCCGGTGGCGGCGACGACCCGCTGCGAGGACGGCGTGAAGCCGTCGAGGGTCGCTGTGAGGTCATGGGTGCCGGTCGGGAGATTAGGCAAATCGAAGTGGCCGGCACTATCGGTGACCGCCACGCGTTCCAGGCCGCTCGATGGCTGACGCAGCGTCACCGTGGCGCCGGGCACGGCGGCGTCCTGGACGTCGAGCACGAGGCCATGAATCACTGTCGTGACCTGAGCGTTGGCGCCGGCAACCGTCCCGCTAATCACGGCGCACGCCACCACAATCGTGCCGCACCTTCTCTGCAGGCGTGCTGCCATAGCTGGTCGTTCAAATCTAATATTTTGACAACTCAAAAACACGATTTTGAATATAATTAATGCGCAAATGAGCTGTCAAGTGCCGCGCCAGTCGCCCAGCCATCGAGAATGTCGCCATGATTCTCCACACGAGCGGCGTTGCACCCCTCACCGCCGGGCAGCCACGAAGACTGCGGTCGGCCGTTCGGCAGGGCAAGAACGTCCTAGCGTGGCCGGCCGGCCCGCACCGTTCGAGTACACTGCGCGCATGTTCAGCACGTCGAAAGCCACGCTGTGCGCGGTAGCCTGCGCGGCCCTGGTCGGTGGTGCCGTGGTGGCGCAGCAGCGCAGCGCCGCACCGAATCCGTTTCCAGGTGGTAGCAACCCCGACGGCTCGCTGCGCCCGACGCCGCCCCTGACGCGGCTCTTCACGCAGGACGCCTACACCGAGTACGCCATCCTCGAACCCGGCAGCGAGTCGTTCCGCATCCGCTTCCTACCGGAGGAAACGCGCACCGGCGCCACCGAGCTGGTCAACGCCACGCGCGGCGGCAGCGAGGGCTCGGGTGTAGAGGTCTACGACCCGCGCACCGGCAAGCCCATGCCGTTCACCTATGAAATCGATCCGAAGGATCCCGAGAGCCACGCGATCCACGCGAAGCTGCCCATCCCGGTGCCCGCTGGCGGCATCGGCCGCGTGCTCATCTACAAGACCTACAAGGATTCGCGCACCTACACCATGCACGGCGAGGACATCGTCTGGGTGCGCAGCCTGAGCGGCTACCGGCTCGGCGTGCTGCTGCCCAAGGGCTTCGCGTTCCTGTCATCGAACGTCGCGGCGCAGCTCGCGACCACGAGCGATGGCCGGCTGAAGCTGGCCTTCGCCAACCCGAGCGGGCAGAGCAACCCGGTCACGATTCACGCCCGCCGCACCACCGCGGCCTTCACGCCCTCGACCGGCGCCGATGTGTTCTTCGACGACGTGAAGACGCTCTACGACCTGGGCGCGCCCGAGTCGCATCGCTTCGCCGTGGACCAGAGCTACAGCGACTTCCGCAAGACCAAGGGCGTCGTGACCACGCTCGACTCGCTGGCCTATCTGCCGCTCGACGGCCTGCAGGTCACCGATCTCGACACCGCCAAGCGGCTCACGCCGACGAAAACCGGCGCGGCCACCACCGTAGCCCTCGACGTGCCGGTCGTCGGCGACACGCAGAGCGCGCATCTGCGCCTCACCGGCACGGTTACCGATCCGGCCTACACCGTGGAGGGCGGCAACCTTGTGTTCGCGCGCACGCTGAAGGGCCTGCGCAACACGGTGCTGCTGCCCGAGGGGTGGGAGGTGTCGGAGGTGTCGCAGTCCGCCACGATCGGCCGCGCCGAGGGCCGCGTGTTCGTGGCGCTCATCAACCTGAACGCCGAAAATCACTATCACGTGCGCATCCGCGCCCGCCGCGCGAGCTGAACCGCGTATCGAATTCGCGCATGGAATCGGCGCCTGGTCCGCATCACCTGCGAGCGCTCCTGCGGCCTTGGCACGTGACCGCCTCTCAGTGCGTCCTATAAGCGTGCGCGCGCTGATGCTAGACGAGCGGATCGGCCAGTCATTCGTGACCAATGGCGTACAATTCTCGGCTGAGCACCTCTCATGAGACCCCTGCAAGCGGCGTCGTCCTCAGTTGGTTCGAAAATCCTCATCGCACTCACCGGATTGGCGCTGGCCATCTTCCTGATCGGGCACCTTGCGGGCAACCTCCTCTTCCTCATTGGTCCAGACGCCTTCAATCACTACGGCCACACCCTGACCAGCAACCCGCTGGTCTACGTGGCCGAAGCGGGGCTGATTGCGGTGTTCCTGCTGCACATCGTGAAGACGGTGGCGGGCGTGCTGGCCAACCGCGCCGCCCGGCCTGAGCGTTACGCCAAGCGGGCGTGGGCCAAGACCAAGAACAGCGTGAGCCGCAAGAGCTGGTCGTCGACCACGATGATCGTCACCGGCACGATCACGCTGCTCTTCGTGGTCACGCACCTGATCGCCTTCAAGTTCGGCACGGTCTACACTACCCCCGAGGGCATCCGCGACATCTACCGGCTGCAGGTCGAGATCTTCAGCAGCCCGGTCTACGTGACCTTCTACCTGGTGGCCATGTTCATCATCTTCTCGCACTTGTGGCATGGCCTCTCGAGCGCGGCCCAGTCGATGGGCGTGGATCATCCGGCCTGGACACCGCGGATTCTGGTGGTGGGCCGGCTGCTCTCGGCCGCCATTGCCGGCGGCTTCTTCATCATTCCGATCTTCACCTTTTTCGTTTCGCGGGGCGCGCGATGACGCTCGACTCCAGAATCCCCGGCGGGCCCATCACCGAGAAGTGGGACCTGCGCAAGTTCGAGAACAAGCTGGTCAACCCGTCCAACCGGCGGAAATTCGAGGTGCTGGTCGTGGGCACCGGACTGGCCGGTTCGTCGGCGGCGGCCTCGCTCGGCGAGCTCGGCTACAAGGTGAAGCTGTTCGGTATTCACGAAAGCCCGCGCCGCGCCCACAGCATCGCGGCGCAGGGCGGCATCAACGCCGCGAAGAACTACCGCAACGACGGCGACAGCGTCTACCGGCTCTTCTACGACACGATCAAGGGCGGCGACTACCGCGCGCGGGAAGCCAACGTCTACCGTCTGGCGCAGCTCTCGGTGCAGATCATCGACCAGTGCGTGGCCCAGGGTGTGCCCTTCGCCCGCGAGTACGGCGGCCTGCTCGACAACCGCTCGTTCGGCGGCGCGCAGGTGTCGCGCACGTTCTACGCCCGCGGCCAGACAGGGCAGCAGCTGCTACTCGGCGCCTATCAGTCGATGATGCGCCAGGTCGACGCCGGGACGGTAGAAGTGATGTCCCGGCGCGAGATGCTCGACCTGGTGATGGTCAACGGCCAGGCACGCGGGCTCGTGTGCCGCAACCTCATTACCGGCGAACTCGAATCGCACGCCGGTCACGCGGTGCTGCTGTGCACGGGTGGCTACGGCACGGTCTTCTATCTCTCGACCAACGCGGTCAACTCCAACGTGACGGCGGCGTGGCGCGCGCACAAGCGCGGCGCCTACTTCGCGAATCCGTGCTTCACGCAGATTCACCCGACGTGCATCCCGGTGAGCGGCGACCACCAGTCGAAGCTCACGCTCATGTCCGAAAGCCTGCGCAACGACGGCCGCGTGTGGGTGCCGAAGACGCAGGGCGACAGGCGTCCGCCGTCGCAGATTCCCGACGCCGAGCGCGACTACTACCTCGAACGGCGCTACCCGAGCTTCGGCAACCTGGTGCCGCGCGACGTGGCATCGCGTGCCGCCAAGACGGTGTGCGACGAAGGCCGCGGCGCCGGCGATTCCGGCCTGTCGGTATATCTCGATTTCGCCGACGCCATCAATCGGCTCGGCGCCGACACGATCAAGGGCCGCTACGGCAACTTGTTCGACATGTACAAGCGGATCACCGACGAAGATCCTTACCAGGTGCCGATGCGCATCTATCCCGCCGTGCACTACACCATGGGAGGACTGTGGGTGGACTACGACCTGATGTCCACGCTGCCCGGCATGTTCGTGCTCGGCGAAGCCAACTTCTCGGATCACGGCGCCAACCGTCTGGGCGCCAGCGCCCTCATGCAGGGCCTGGCCGACGGCTACTTCGTGGCGCCCTACACCGTCGCCAACTACCTGGGCGGCACGGCGCTACCGGCCGTGTCGACCAGCCACGACGCCTTCAAGGAGGCCGCCGCGGCCTCGCAGGCGCGCATCGACAAGGTACTGGCGGTGAAGGGGTCGCGCACCATCCGCGACTTCCACCGCAGTATCGGGCAGATCTGCTGGGACCACGTGGGCATGGCCCGCACCGAAGACGGGCTCGAGGGCGCGCTCACGCAGATCCAGGCGCTGCGCACCGAGTTCTGGCAGAACGTGATCGTGCCGGGCGACAAGAACAACATGAACCCGGCGCTCGACTATGCCGGTCGCGTGGCCGACTACATGGAGTTCGCCGAGCTGCTCGCCCGCGACGCGCTCGAGCGGCGCGAGTCGTGCGGCGGCCACTTCCGCGAAGAGTTCCAGACGCCCGACGGCGAGGCCCTGCGCAAGGACGACGAGTACTCCTACGCCGCCGCCTGGGAATTCCAGGGCGTCGACCGGCCGTCGGTCGTGCACAAGGAAGCGCTCGTGTTCGACGAAGTGCATCCGTCGCAGCGCAGCTACCAGTAGCGTTCACACCGCAGGGATCCGCCATGTCGATGACCGTCACTCTGAAAGTCTGGCGTCAGGCCAACGCGACCGCCCAGGGCCGGATGGAGACCTACTCCGCCAAGAACGTGCACCCCGACATGTCGTTCCTCGAGATGCTCGACGTGGTCAACGACGACCTGATCCGCCAGGGTCAGGAACCGATCGCGTTCGACTCGGATTGCCGCGAAGGCATCTGCGGCAGCTGCGGGCTGGTCATCGACGGCATTCCGCACGGCCCCGACCCGGGCGCGACCACCTGTCAGGTGCACATGCGCCGCTTCAAGAACGGCGACACCATCACCATCGAGCCGTTCCGCGCCAAGGCCTTCCCGGTGCTGAAGGATCTGGTGGTCGACCGCAGCGCCTTCGACCGCATCATCGCGGCCGGCGGCTACGTGTCGATGAACGTCGGCGGCGCGCCCGACGGCAACACCCTGCCGATTCCCAAGGCCGTGGCCGATGTGGCGATGGACAACGCCCAGTGCATAGGTTGCGGCGCATGCGTGGCGGCGTGCAAGAACGCCGCGGCGCATCTCTTCACCTCCGCCAAGATCAGCCACCTGGGCCTGCTGCCGCAGGGCGCGCCCGAACGCCTGCGCCGGGCCGAACGCATGGTGGCGCGCATGGACGAGGAAGGCTTCGGCAGCTGCTCGAACGAAGGCGAATGCGAGGCGGTGTGCCCCAAGGGCATCTCGATCTCGAGCATCGCCCGCATGAACCGGGATTTCATGAAGGCAGCGATCTCCGGCTAGCCGCTCGCGTCGGCCCCCGGGGCGAATGGGTTTGGCGGCGCGACGCCATCTTTCCAGCGCAGCGTCTCGTTCCACCACTCCTGGATGGAGCCAGTGGGCGGTTGCAGCGGGTTCGCCGTAGTGTCCCTCACCCTTGCCGTCGCCCCATCCGCGTTCGCGCGCCAATCGTCGGCGGTGACGAAGAGCCCATTCTCCTGCAGGCGCGCCATGATTTCGCCAAGGTATGCGAAGGCTGTCATGGTGAACCGGTGGAAGTCACCAGTAGTCACACGCAGGATCCCACCTCCATACTTTGGGACCCACGGGCACCGCGACTGGAACTTGTCGTCAGGCCTTCCGTCGCGGTGCACCAGAACGTGCCGCGTTTCGGCAATTTCGAGGATGTTCCTCCTAACGTCCGCGTCAACGCCGCCATCCAGGCTAGCCGCTTTCAGCACCCCCTCGAGCCTGCCCACGCCGGGCTGCTTGAGTACCTTGGTCGCGTTCAGATACTGGTCCAGTAGGATTTCGACCTTCTCCTCAGCGGGGAGCTGGAGTTCCGCGAGCGTGAGCTTGCAGTCCTTCAGGGCGGGGGCCGTGCTCCATGCCTCATTTACCTGGAGCGCGGCTCGCACGGTTTCGTCCGTGGCGGACTCGAACGCCGTCCAGAGCCGTACGGTCGCTAGCCCGAGTAGGTAGGACGAGTCGTCCACCTCGTCGAGGAACAGCTCGAAGTGCACGCCCTCAAGTCTGTCGACGAACGGCTTCAGTGAGCCCAGGTGCACGTCGAGGCCGGACTCGCGCCTCAGGTCAGTCGCCTGCTTCATGAGGTCCCGGCTGATCCCCATGCTCATGCGCGTCGCATGGACGACCTTCTGCAGGCGCTCTACTGCGCGGAGAGCATCGGACACGGCATGCGAGGGTGGCACGGCCATAAGGCGTCTATTCTAGCTGCCGAGGGCCGCTTCGGAAGGTGGTCGAAATCGCGACCTCGGCCGGAAACCTCGACTACATGCCGCTGTCGCGCCGCAAGCGAGGGCTTCTCATCAGAGGAGCTCTGAATGTGGCCCGCATACAACGTATAGGAACCCGCGGTAGTACATAGTGGTCAGGAGTAGGTGTAGGACGAAGAGGGCGCCGACTGCCTGCGCCACCGGCCCGCCCGCTGCTCGCACCTTAGCGTGGGGCGTGAACTCGTAGGCGATGATGTCGCCGGCGGCGGTCTCCGCCTTCAGCAGCTCCCGCACGGTATTGTCGAACCAGCAGAGCCCGTCCTGGCTTGGCTCGACGCCTTTCAGGGGCCCCGCCATCACGGTCTCAGCCCCGGTGTAGTTGATTCGGTTGAAGTGCGCCGCCAGCGCTTCTGGGGCCTGTAGGACATGCGTTGAGCAGAACGACCTCTCCATGAAGTATTCGTTCAAGTACGCGATGCTGCCGTCCTTCTGGCTCATGCCGAACTCACCGTCGACGTCTGCCAGAACCTGCATCAGGTTAGTCGACGGCTTGTAGTCAGCCCTATAGAGCGAGGGGAAGCTTTCCAGGACCTTCACGTTGGCCAACTCACGCGCGGGCCTCGAGGAGTTGACCACGCGCCACAGGACGAAGATGGACAGCGCGGAAAACGCGACGACGTAGAGCACGCTCGCAAGCCGGTGCCACCACCTGCCGCCAAGTGCCAAGTCTTCGCGGTATCCGACGAGCTTTCTGAGGAATGACATGCCAGTCTGGTTCGCCGGTTGATTACTCCGGTGAAAATGATACGCCTGCCTGGGCTTTCGCGCGTGTCCCCTGCGGGTGTCGGTCCCCAGATGAACGTGTGCGCCCTGGCCCGCGTGCCCTGAGTCATACTGGTCATCTACATGGTCACATTGCGGCCATGAGCCATGGCCATGCCGAAAACGATGTCCGCCGCTGACTTCAAGGCGAAGTGCCTGGAAGTGCTTGATACGGTAGCCAAGACCAGCGAGTCCGTCGTCGTCACCAAGCGGGGCCGCCCCGTGGCGCGCGTCGTCCCGATGGTGAACAAGCCGCATCGGCTGTTCGGCGCCCTCAAGGGCCGCGTGCGATCCGTCGGAGACATCGTGCAGCCCTTGTAAGGCAGGCTCCAGGTCGAGGGCTCGCCCGCGAGCTTTCGTACCGCAGTGCTCGAACTGGGAATTCGCGAGGTGCCCGTGGACGGTGCCATCGCGATCGACGCGGCGTCACTGGCCAGCGCGCTCTCCGACCCGGCCGATTGCCATATCGTGGCGACCGCCCGAAAGGTCGGTGCTCGTCTCATGACCGCCGATCGCCGTCTTCAGGACGCCGCCGCCATCGACACGATCGACGCAAGCCGCTGACGCGTCCAACGGGGGTGACGTCTGCATCGCTCGAGGCCGAAGACTTCGTGCAAGACACGTTCGTGCAGGCCCTGCGCTCATTCCCTCGCTACACCCCCGGCGCCCGGCAAGGAGCTCGTGGAGACCACGCACGGCATCGCGCGTCACCTCGCCAGATCGATGGCCTTGGTGAAACGGCCAGCGCCGTGGGCCAGCACCGCGAATCCACCGATGAGCACGTAGCGTGCCCCAGCCTCGTTCAGCGCTCGGCAGATCCGGGCGAGGTCTTCGGGCTCTGGCGCGCGCGCTGCATCTCGGCTGTCATCCACTGTTCGGCCTCGTCATGACTCGAAAAGCGGTACACGCCCCGGCGAGCCAGGGCGGGAGTTCCTCGCAGGGCCGCAGCCATGCGCGCCAGTCGTCCCTGGTCAGCGAGTGCCGATCCATCTTGCTGTCGTGTGCCGACGACCTTCACATTGCTAGTGTAGCGCCGGTCGACCGCGGATATTCTGTGACGCATGTTCGGCCTCCGCTGCGCCGCCGGCGCGTTGTTCGCGCTCGTGTCGGCGACCGGCGTGGCTGGCGCGCAATCCCCGGCGGAAACGGTAGCGGCCGAGCTCACGCGCATCGCGCCCGCGCGAGAGGGATACCGCGTGGGTCCGATTGGACTGACCGGGGCCGGTCGCGGCATCGCGGCGCTCGAACCGGCCCTGCCGGCGCTGCCGACGCAACCGCGGATCGTGCTCGTGGCGGGGCTCGACGGATCGCGCTCGAGCGCGCGCGTGGTACTCGACGTGCTGGCTTGGCGACTTGCCGATGCCACGCTCGTGAGAAATCGCCGGCGCTGGCAAGTGGCCGCGGTGCCGTGCGTGCTGACCGAACGCTGCGACCCCGTCGCGGATACGTCGATCGCTGGTGTCCCCGCCGTGCCGCCGTCCTTCCCAGGTCTCGTGTTCCCGCCAGACACAGGCTACTTCGACGCGCCCGAGTTCCGGGAAGCGCGCTACCTGTGGCGCTGGGCCATCATGCTTGCGCCTGATCTCGTGATCGAGGTGCGGCACGGCACCACGCTCGAGTGGCGCGGCAACGCCTTGGGACGCGCGCGCGTGGCGGGCAGCAACCTCGCGGCGGAGGACTCGTTCGCTGGTGCGCTCGGCACCGGGGCACCGGGGGGATTGGCGCCGGTCGCGGCCCTGCAAGTGAGCGGTCCGCCGGGGGAGGTGACGCGTGCCGTGCGCGAATTGCTCGACGGGCGGCCGACGCCGTCGCCCTCGCCGCTGCACCGGGCGCTCACGGCCCGTCAGGTGCGATCACCCCTCGAGATCGCGCGCATGCTGGCGGAACGCTATCCCGCCACGCCCGGCATGAGCTACATCCCGGCGCTGTCGTGGAGCGGCGCGCTCCGCGTGTCGGCGCTCACGGGCGATCCGCAGTATCGGGCCCGAGCCGTGGCGCAGATGACGCCCTTTCTCTCGAGCGCCAAGCCGGCCATTGCCGGGCCGTTCCTGCTCACCAGCCTGGCCGGGCATCAGGCCTTCTTCGACCTGGCAGAGGTCGACGGCAACCGTGAGGCCGACGCGCTGGCCCGGCGCGCTGCTGATGCGATTCTCGGCGTAGGGCCTGACGAGATCGTGCGGTTCGCCACGTCGTGGACCGACGACATGTTCATGGCCACCTCGGTGCTCGCGCGCGCTGCCAGGCGCACCGGCGACGCTCGCTACGCCGACGCGGTGGCGCGGCTGCTGACGTCGTACGCCACGCGTCTGCAGCGGCCAGACGGCCTGTTCATGCACGCCGTGAGCGGACCGCATGCGTGGGGCCGTGGCAACGGCTTCGCGGCGTTCGGGCTCATGGAGGCGTTGACCCACCTGCCGGAGTCGTGGCCGGCGCGGCCGCAGGTGCTCGACAGCTACCGCCGGCTGATGAGCGGGCTGCGCCGTCATCAGGCCTGGGACGGCGCCTGGCATCAGGTGGTCGACGAACCCGGCACTTACCGGGAGTTCACGGTCACGGCCATGACGGTGGCCGCGATGGCGCGCGGCTTGCGACTGGGCTGGCTCGACCGCAGCTTCGGCGAGGTGGCGCAGCGCGGCTGGCGCGCCGTGCAGGCGCGCGTGTCCGAGGCGGGCGACCTGGTGGACGTCTGCGCCGGCACCGGGGCCGGTCAGAACGCCACCCGCGAGTACTATCTCAACCGGCCGGCCCTGTTCGGGCCCGACGACCGCGGCGGCGCGATGGCCCTGACCGCCGCCCTCGAGATGCACGCCCTCACCGGCGCCAAGTAGGAGACCTCATGCGACATGTCGCGGTTCTTGCGTTGGTGCTCACGTTGACGGCGTGCAGTGCGCAGGCGCCGTCTCCGAGCGCCGCACCGGCCGCCACGCCGGCCCCGACTCCCGCGCCGGCGTCTGGCGCCGACTACCGGTCGCTGCAGGCCCTGCTCGATGCGCAGATGCCGGCGATTCCCGCCACAGCCGGCATCTGGGTGAAGCACCTCACCACCGGGGAAGAGGCTAACGTCAACGGCGACGACACCTTCAACTCTGCCAGCGTGATCAAGATCCCGGTGGCCGTGCAGGCGCTCGAGATGGTGGATGCCGGCACGCTGACGCTGAGCGACCGCACGACGCTGCGCGCCGACGACATCCGCGGCGGCTCCGGCATCTTCCGCTATCACGACGCCGGCCTGCAGCCGACCCTGCGCGACATCATCCTGCAGATGATCATCACGAGCGACAACACCGCCACCGACCTGATGATCGGCAAGGTGGGCGGCGTGGCCAGCGTGAACGCATGGCTGGCCAAGGCCGGCTACGCCGATCGCATGAAGCTGGTGCAGACGACCGGCGATCTGTTCAAGAAGTACGACGGCCTCACGCCGGCCGACGACCGCAATGCCAGGACCAACAGCGACCACGCGTTCTGGCTGGGCGAACTCACGCCGAGAGCCACGGGTCTGATGCTTGCGGCGATCGAGGCGCGCACGCTGCCGTCGAAGGCCGGCGCCGACGAGCTGATTCGCATGATGCGCGCTCAGCAGTCGGGCGCGCGCCGCCTGCCGCACTTCCTGGTCGGCGTGCCGGTGGCGCACAAGACCGGCGATTTCGGTCCGGTGCTGGCCAATGACGTGGGCATCGTCTACGCGAAGTCCGGGCCCATCGTGGTGAGCTTCTTCCTGAACGCCATCACCGAGCCTTACGGCGACGCCGAAGATCGCATGGGCCGGCTCACGCAGCACATCGTGCAGTACTTCGACAAGTGACGGGACCTGACTTCATGCGTATCGTCCTTCTTGCTCTCGCCTTGGTCGCCACGGCGGCATCCCCGAGCCTGGCGCAGACGCCAGAGCCGTTCTGGCCTGGCGCGCAATACGATACGAAGATTCCGACCCTCGAGCAGGTCGTCGGCCACGCCTCGGGCGACAAGGTCACGACACCCGAGCAGATCGCCACCTACCTGCGCGCGCTGGCGCAGGCCGCGCCCGACCGCACGCGGCTCACCGAGTACGCCAGAACCTGGGAGGGCCGCCCGCTGTGGCTGTTCGTCGTCGGCAGTGCCGAACGCATCGCCAAGCTCGACCACGTGAAGGCCGACATCAAGCGGCTGGCCGACCCGCGCGGCCTCGCGCCGGCCGAAGTGACCCGGCTGGTGGCCTCGGCGCCGGTCGTGGTGTGGCTCGTGCACGGCGTGCATGGCAACGAGATCAGCTCGGGCGACGCGGCGCTGCTCGAGGCGTACCACCTGTTGGCGGCGCGCGGCGACGCCGGCGTGGACGCGGTGCTGCGCGACGCGCTCGTGCTCATCGACCCGATGCAGAATCCCGACGGCCGGGCGCGCTTCATCTTCCAGAACCTGCAGGGCCAGGCGGCCGCGCCCGATCCGGCGCCCTACAACGCCGAGCACGACGAGCCCTGGCCGGGCGGGCGGTCGAATCACTACCTGTTCGACATGAACCGCGACTGGTTTGCGCAGACGCAGCCGGAAACGCGCGGACGGATTCAGATTGCCCTGGACTACTTTCCCCACGTGAACGTCGACCTGCACGAGCAGGGCGGTAACAACAGCTACTACTTCGCACCGCCGGCCGACCCGTTGAACCCGCACTACACCAAGGCGCAGATTGCCGGCTTCGAGCTGTTCGGCCGGGCGAATGCCGCGCGTTTCGACGAACGCGGCTGGGCCTACTACGTGCGCGAGGTCTACGACGGCTTCTATCCCGGCTACGGCGACAGCTGGCCGATGCTGCACGGCTCGATCGGCATGACCTACGAGCAGGCCTCGGCGCGCGCGCTGTCGTTTGCCCGCACCGACGGCACGGTCATGACGTTCCGCGACGGCGTGCTGCATCACTTCAACGCCGCCATCACCACGGCCATCACCGCCGCCCGCAATCGCGACCGCCTGGTGCGCGATTTCGTCGACTACCGCCGGAGCGCGGTTGCCGAAGGCGAGCAGGGCGCGGAGCGCGAATACGTGCTCGTGCCCGGGCACGACCCGTCGCGCGCCGACGCCCTGGCCCGCAACCTGGCCACGCAGGGCATCGAGGTGCGCCGCGCCGAGAGTGCGCTCACTATCGGCACGCGCACCATTCCCGCCGGCGCGTATCTCGTGTCGAACGCGCAGCCGGCCGGGCGCCTGGTGCGCAACCTGCTCGACCTCGACACGAAACAGGATGCCGCGTTCATCGCGCGGCAAGAGGAGCGGCGCAAGCGCCGCCAGCCCGACCAGATCTACGACATCACCGGGTGGAGTCTGCCGCTGGTCTACGACGTGGAGGTGGTGACGAGTCCCGCGGCCATCACCGCGCAGGCCTCGCGCGTGCCGGCCGTCTACGCAGCGGCATCCCCGGCGCGCGCGCTGGCCGCCGCCAGGGTGGGATATCTCGTGCCCTGGGGCGTGGCCGCGGCCGCGCTCACCGCCGACGCGGTGACGCAGGGCCTGCGTGTGCACAGCGTGGGCGGAACGTTCACGCTCGGCGGACGCAGCTACCCGATCGGCACGGCGCTCGTGCGTACGGCCGGCAATCCCGCCGATCTGGCGGCCCGCCTGTCGGCGCTGGCCGCGACCCATGGCGCCGAGGTGGTGCCGATCGATTCGGCCTACGTCGAGTCGGGCACATCGCTCGGCAGCAACGCCACCGGCTTCGTCAAGGCGCCGCGCGTGCTGCTGGCATGGGACGCGCCCACCTCGACGCTCTCGGCGGGCTGGACGCGCTGGGTGCTCGAACGCCGCTTTGGCCAGGCCGTCACCGCGGTGCGCACGGCCTCGCTCAGCCGCGTCGACTTCTCGCGCTACGACGTGGTGGTGCTGCCGTCGGGCAACTATGCCGGCCAGATTGGCGACGGCGTGCTGACACGCCTGAAGGACTGGATCCGCCTTGGCGGCACGCTCGTCACCCTGGCCGATGCCACGCGCTGGGCCAGCACCGCGGCCGCAGGGCTGCTCGACACCAACGCGCTGCTGAAGGACGGACGTCCAGACGTGCCGGCCACCACCGGTCCGGCCGCGAAAGTCGATGCCAAGACTCCCGATCCCGCCGACCTGACCTACGACAAGGCGATCCAGCCCGACCGTGAACGTCCCGACGCGCAGCCCGGCGCGCTGCTGCGGGCCACGGTCGACACCGACCACTGGCTCAGTGCGGGCAGCGATGCCGAGACGCAGGTCGTCATCGAAGGCTCGCGAGTGTTCGCGCCGATCAAGCTCAACGCCGGCCGGAACGTCGTGTACTACGCGCCCAAGCCGTCCCTGGTCGCCTCGGGGCTGATCTGGCCAGAAGGGCAGGACTTGCTGGTGCGGAAGGCCTATCTGATGCACCAGCCGATGGGGCAGGGGCACGTCATCGGCTTTGCCGAGGAACCGACCTATCGCGGCTACACCGAAGCCACGATGCTCCTGTTCATGAACGCGGTGCTGTTGGGGCCGGCTTACTGACCGATCGCCGCCCTGCCGCCGGTCCGGCCGTCCCTCGATGCGGTGTAGAGTAGTGCCCGCCGCGCTCTGGTCGCGGCAGGGAGACCGCTCATGAAACTCCGTTTGTCGCTTGCGGCGTGCTCGGTGCTGGCCGGCGCGTCCTTCGTTGCCCTTTATCATGGCCCGATGGCGCCCGTGGCCGTGCAGGCCGCCGGGCAGGCCATGGCGCCGGCCGCCGTCTACTACCCGCCGGCCGGCGCGTGGCAGAAGAAGTCCGCGACCGAACTCGGCATGGACCAGGCGGCGCTCGACGCCGCGGTGCAGTTCGCGCAGACTCGCGAGTCCACGCGGGCGATGGATTTCAGCGATCAGGAGCGCATCTTCGGGTCGCTGCTCGGCTCGGTGCCGAACATCCGCGCGCACACCAACGGCGTGGTGATCTACAAAGGCTACGTCGTGGCCGACTTCGGCGACACGACCTGGGCCGACCCCACCTACTCGGTCGCCAAGAGCATGCTGTCGACGGTGGCCGCCGTGGCCGTGCGCGACGGCAAGCTGGCGGGGCTCGACGAGCCGGTGGGCCACACCGTGAAAGACGGCGGCTACGCGACGCCCCGCAATGCGCTCGTGACCTGGAAGATGCACCTGCAGCAGGAAACCGAGTGGGAAGGCGAGATGTTCGGTAAGAAGGACGACTTCGTCGGCACCAAGGCGTTCGGCGAAGGCGAGCGCAAGCCGCGCGAGTTGAAGCGGCCGGGCACCTTCTACGAATACAACGACGTGCGCATCAACCGCCTGGGCCAGTCACTGCTGCGCACCTTCAAGCAGCCGGTGCCCGACGTGTTCCGGCGCGAGGTGATGGACGTGATCGGTGCCTCGAACACCTGGCGTTGGATCCCGTACCACAACAGCTACGTGGACGTGGACGGCAAGCAGATGGCGTCGGTGAGCGGCGGCACCCGCTGGGGCGGAGGCGTCTGGATCAACGCCGTTGACATGGCCCGCTTCGGCTACCTGTGGCTACGGGGCGGCAAGTGGGGCGACAAGCAGCTGCTGCCGCCCGCCTACGTGAAGGCGGCCATCGCGCCGAGCGCGCACGGCCCAGACTATGGCTACCTGTGGTGGCTGAACACGCAAGGCAAGAACTATCCGGGGCTGCCGACCACGGCCTACGGCGCCAGAGGCGCCGGCAGCAACACCATCACCATCCTGCCCGAGCAGGACCTGGTGGTCGTGTGGCGGTGGCATGCGGGCAACGAGGCCGAGTTCGTGAAGCGCGTGGTGGCGGCCATCAAGCCGGCCGGCACGGCGCGGTAGTCATAGCTCGGACGGCCTGAAGGGGAACGGGCGGGAAGGAATCACTCGACGGGGCAGGGGCCCCGCCGGGTGGACTGGCAGGCGGTCGAGGCTAGCGACGAGTCCAAACGACCTTGGTGCTGGGGGCACTCACCAATTCGCGGTGCGATCGGCACGTATGTGAGGGCATGCGCGGCGTCCTTGGATTGGCTGGGTTTGGCGTGTAGCAGTACACCTCCCCCTTCAGCAAACGACGTGCCCTCGTCTAAAGTGCCAGCTTTTTCTCACGATTGCCAAGATCCCGCTGGGCCATGACCAGCCCCACCTCCAGAAATTACACGGGCCCGTGATGTCGAACGTTACATTCGACATCACGGGCCCGGCGTCGAGCGCGCTGACCTCAGGTCAGCAGGTCAGCAGGAGAGGCACTTGTGGTTGTTCCGGGCGCCCAGGCTTTCCAGATACGTCATGGCCTCGGGCCAAGGCTGCGTGCGTTGTACCGGGCCGTTGGCCATGTCCACCGTGGTCTGGCCTTCCCGGTTCAGGACCAGGGGGTCGGCGCCCTTCGACACCAGATACTTCAGCATCTCCACGTCGCCGCGTGAGGCCGCGTGGTGCAGGGCGGAGTTGCCCTCATGGTCGCGGGCATTCACGTCGGCGCCCGCCTCTTCGACCAGATACTTCACGCCGGCCAGCAGGCCACCAGGCGCGAAGCGGTGGGAATTGCCGGCAAAGCCCTCGCCGTAGCCCACGCCGGACGAGGCCAGCAGCGCCGGCACGCCAGGGCCCGCCACCGGCACCGGCGGCACGCCCGACACGTCGACGATTTCGCGGCCGACGGCATCGCCGTAGGCGGCGCGCTCGGGCGGCTTCATGGTGGGGATGTTCGGGTCCGCGCCGTAGGACACGAGCATGCGCATGGCATCGACGTCGGCGGCATAGGCCGCGCGCCAGAAGGCGGTCGAGCCTGTTTCCTCGACGCCCGACTGGTCGAAGTTGTAGTTCGAGTACCACACCTTCTTGTTGACGCGCGCGTTGGGGTCGGCGCCCTTGTCGAGCAGCGCCTTCATGTATTCCAGGTAGCCGAGCGTCTGATTCAGCTGCGCGCGGGGCTGCGGATAGCCGGCGCGCGACGCCCACATCAGGTTGATGGCGGCATAGAGCGGAGCGACGCCGTTCTCGCCGGCCAGGTTGGGATTGGCGCCGCGCTCGAGCAGCGTCTTGGCCATGTCGAAGTGCCCGTTGATGGTGGCGGTGAGCAGGGCCGACACCTGGTCGCCCTTCTTGGGCTGGTTGATGTCCACGCCCGCGTCGAGCAGCACCAGCGCCACGTCGGTGTAGCCCTGGCGCGCGGCAAACAGCAGCGGCGTCATGCCGCCCTGCGTGTGCACCTGTTCGTTGATCAGGTAGCCGCGGTCGAGTCCGGGCTTGCGCGGACGGGCCGCCACCGGCGTGCGCGGCGTGGCCGCGCCGCGAGCGGCGGCGCCGTTCAGCGTCTCGGGCTTGGCCGCCAGATTGCGGCCGTCGGGGTTCTCGCCGTTGGCGCTGAGCGCCATCAGGTCGACCACCTTGGTGGCCGCGTTCTTGTTGGCGCCGGCGGCCAGCAGCACCTTCACGACCTCCACGCGATTCGCCGCCGCCGCGAAGATCAGGGGCGTCTGCTCGCGCTCACGTTCCTTGGCTTCGAGGTCGGCACCGCCGGCGATGAGCGCCTTCACCGACAGCGCGTCGCCCGACGCCGCCGCGAACATCAGGGCAGTGGCACCGGTGCCAGTGCGTGCGTCGACGTCAGCGCCGGCCTTGACCAGCAGGCCGACGATGGCGCCGCTGCCGCGTTCGGCCGCCAGGTGCAGCGGTGTCACGGCGCCGAAGCGCGTGGTGGCGCGCACGTTGGCGCCGGCCACGATCAGGGTGCTGGCCAGGTCTTCGTGGCCCTGACGCGCCGCCCAATGCAGGCCGGTCACGCCGTCGCCTTGCGCCGCGTTCACGTCGGCGCCGCTCTTGAGCAGTGAGCGCACCGCCGCGAGGTCGCCGGTCATGGCCGCGTCGGGCACGGTGTCGACGGCGGCGCCGATGATCGCCACCGAGAAGCAGAGGGCGCCGAGCGCGCCAGCAAAGAGGCCGCCGAGAAATCGTCGTTGCATGTCCGGATTCTCCTACTGAGCCGCGGCCGTGGTGTCCTGCACGGCATTCAGGTCGAGCTTGCCCGAGCTATCGCCGAAGGAAGGCACGTCGTCCATCCCAATCTTGTGCAGCACGTCGAGGAAGGTGTTGGCCATGGGCGTGCCGTCGGCCGCCTTGATGTGCAGGCCGCCCTTGAGCGAGCCGCCGGCGTGGCCGGCAAACAGCAGCGGCACGCGGCGGTGGTTGTGCACGTTCGGGTCGCCCATTGGCGAGCCGTAGACGATGAGGGTGTTGTCGAGCACCGTGCCGTCGCCTTCGGGCATCTTCTTCAAACGCTCGATGAAGTAGGGCAGCAGGCTCACGTGATAGCGATTGATCTTGGCGAAGTCGCGAATGCGATCCTCGCGCGAGTTGTGGTGCGAGGCGTTGTGGAAGCCGGTGGTGACGCCGGTGGACGGGAACACCCGGCCCGACACGTCGCGCGACATCTTGAAGGCGAACACGCGCGTGATATCGGAGCCGAAGGCCAGGGCCTGCAGGTCGAACATCAGCTTGACGTGCTCTTCGTAGGAGTCGGGCACGCCCACCGGTGCGCCCGGCAGTTCGCGCTGCTCGCCGCTGGTGTTGACCTGCTCGACCTTCTGGATGCGCCGTTCGATCTCGCGGATGTCCGACAGGTAGTCGTCGAGGCGGGCCTTGTCGACGGCGCCGATCTGCGCCTTCAGGCGGCCCACCGAGCCCATCAGCGTATCGAGGATGCTGCGGTCTTCCTGGCGCCGCTGGGCGCGATCTTCAGCGGTGGCGCCCACGCCGAAGAGCTGATCGAACACCGTGCGCGGATCGCGAATCATCGGCAGCGGTTCTTCGGGCTTGCTCCAGCTGATCGAGTCGGTGTAGACGCAGGAGTAGCCGTATTCACAGCCGCCTGACTGATCCACCGGCTCGATACACAGCTGCATCGATGGAATCGGCGTGTCCTGCCCGAAACGCTGCGCGTAGAGCTGGTCGAGCGACACGCCCGCCCGCACGTCGGAGCCCATGGTCTGCTTGGGGTGGGCCTGTGTGAGGAACACGGCGCTGGCGCGGAAATGATCGCCGCCGATCTCCGGTGTCGTGAACGCCTCCGCCATGCGCAGGTCGGTGTTGCTCACGATGGTGATGTGCTGGCGCACCGACTCGAGCGGCGAGAGCGCGCTCGGCGACAGGTCGAAGCTCTTGCCGGTGGCCGCCGGCGCCCACATGTTCATCTTGGCGCCGTAGGCAGAGCTGCCGGCCGCGCCGTGCACCATCTCGATGGCAGCGAGCCGCACCTTGCCCTTAGCGGCGGTCTGGGCCGCGGCCGAGCCGGATGGCAGCATGGCCTCGAGCAGCGGCAGGGCCGCCGTGACGCCCATGCCCTTCAGGACGGTGCGGCGGGAAAGCGTGCGCTTCGTGATCAGCATGGCGTCTCCAAGTATCGCGTGCTACTGGCGTGCGTCTGCGTCGGTCGAGGTGATGGGATTGGGCCGGCTCATTCTGAATGCCTGGCTCCTCACGATGCCCTGCACGAAGGACGAGATTCGGAAGTCGTGTTTCGCGGCGTCGCGGTTGATGGCCCGCACCGTGGGCATGTCGAAGGCTTCCACGTGACGGCCGAGCGCGTAGGTCATGAGGCTCTCGGTGAAGCTCGTGAGCAGCGCGTCCTTGTGTTTCAGCAGGGCGTTGCGCAGGCCGTCGGCGCCGTTCATCTGGGTGCCGTCGTAGAGCTCGCCGGTGGCATCCACCGGCACGCCGTTGTCCTTGATCCGGTACTGGCCGGTGACGTCGTAGTGCTCGAGCGCCAGCCCGAGCGGGTCGATCACCCGGTGGCACGACGTGCACGACGGGTTGGCGCGATGTTGTTCCATGCGCTCTCGCACCGACAGCACCTTGCCGCCCTGCGCGGCCGCCGTTTCTTCGAGTGCCGGCACGTTGGGCGGCGGTGGTGGCGGCGGCGAGCCGAGCATCACCTGCATGATCCACTTGCCGCGCTGCACCGGCGACGTGCGATCGGCCACCGAGGTCATCATCAAGATGCTGCCCTGGGTGAGCACGCCCCGGCGGGTCGGCGGCAGGGTCACTCGGCGGAACGACGAGCCGGTCACGTTGGGGAAGCCGTAGTGCCGGGCGAGCCGTTCGTTGACGAAGCTGTAGTCGGCGTTGAGCAGATCGAGCACGCTGCGGTCTTCGCGCACGAGGCTGGCGAAGAACAGCTCGGTCTCCTTGCGCATCGCATCGGTGAGCGACTGATCCCACTGAGGGAAGAGAATGCCGTCGGGCCGCACCTTCTCGACGTCCTGCAGGCGCAGCCACTGCGACCCGAAGCGCGTCGCCAGTGCCTCGGCCTTCGGGTCAGCCAACATGCGCGCGACCTGCTTCTCGAGCATGGCCGTGGTCTTCAGGGTGCCGGCGCTGGCCACCTTGAGCAGCTCGGCGTCGGGTCCCGTGCCCCAGAGGAAGAACGACAGCCGTGAAGCCAGCTCGAGGTCGCCGACGCGGTAGGCCGCGATCGTGGCCGTGGCCGGCGCATTCTCGACGCGGAAGAGGAAGCGCGGGTGCGCCAGGATGCCCTGCACGGCCATGCGGATGCCGCTCTCGAAGTCGCCGGCCTTGCGCCCCTGCTCGTAGAAGGTCATGAGGTCGGCCAGGTCGGCGGCGCTCACGGGTCCGCGGAACGCCTGGGTGGCCAGCCGCTTCACGGTATCGGTGGCGCACGGCGCTTCTTCGGCGGCCGCCGTCGGACGGCATGCGAACACGCGCTTGCGGCTCGGCGTTTCAGAAACGCCGGTGACCTTCATGGGGCCGGCAATGACCAGATCCTGGATGTGCGGCGCCGAGGTGATGCCGAAGCCGGTGCCGATGCGCATGTCGACCAGCGTGTGGTCGATCGGCATCATCAGATCGTCGACCGGCCCCACAAAGCGGGGCACGAAGGCCGCCGACACGCGCTGCGGTCCGGCCTTGATGTGAATGGCCGGCGTGTCGATGACGAAGCCCTTCTCGCTGGCGTCGCTCATGCTGGCCACGACCTCGAGCAGCGCCACGCGGTCGCCGTTCACCGAGATCTCGAGCAGCTCGTTGCTGCCGGCCGTTGCGATGCCGGTGTTGCCGAAGAGCTCGCCGCTGATGGTGCGCTGCAGCATGGCCTTGAACACGTAGTCGCCGTCGGCGGGGAAGTTGTGCGTGACGGCCAAGCCGCCGCGAGAGCCGAACGGCGTGCCCTCCACGTAGCGCATCTGCGATTCGGTCTGCAGCACGCGGTAGGTGGCCGAGGTGGGCGAGGCGTGCTTGTCGCCGAGCGCGAAGCGGCTCACCTGCGAGGCCGCGCGCAGGTAGCCGTCGAGCAGTGCCGGCGAGAACGCCTGCGCCTCGGCGATGTTGTCGAAGCCGTGCGCCTGGGTATCGGCGGGCAGATACGGGGTGATGTCGACGTCGAGGTCGAGCAGGTCCTTGACCGCCGCTTCGTACTCGGAGCGGGTCAGGCGCTGGAAGGGACGCCACCCTGGGTTGGGATTGCTGGCGGCGAACTCGTCCATGCGTGACTCGAGCGCGGCGGTCAGCGATTCGATGGCGGCGTCGTCGGGCTTCTTCGCGCCTGGCGGCGGCATCATGCCCGCGCGCAGCTTCCGGATCATCTTCTCGATCACCGCGGGCTGCTCGTGCGCCTTCATGGCGTCGAAGGATGCCAGTGACAGCCCGCCGGCCTTGCCGCGTTCGCTGTGGCACGTGGCGCAGTAGGTCGTGATGAGGCGCGTCTGTTCGGCGGCCACCATCACCGGCGTCGTTGTCGTGCGCGTGCTGGTCGGGCGCACGGCTGGTGTGGAGCGCTGGGCACGTGGGGTCGCGGGCGCGCTTTGCGCGGTGGTCGCGGGCGCTTGGCCTTCTCGCGCCGCCACGCCGAGTGCGAGCAGCGTCACGCAGGCCGACCCCATCAACAGCTGTCTCATTGCCGCCCTCGCATGGCCCACCCGAGGGCCTGAGCGTTACATCTTGGCCAAGATCATCAAGGCCATAAGGTACCGAGCATTATGCAGCAACTTCTGCGCCCTCACCGACCGGATTCCGGGAGTTTTCGCCACTTGTCGCTGCGTGTCACCGCTTGTCGTGGACCTGTCACTGCGATTCAGACATTGCCGTGCCTACGCTCCATGACTGGCATTCGCGAACCGAGGCGCCTGAATTCACGAGTAGAATCGGTAATCGGACGAGGCGGCTTGCACCCCTCTCATCCATTCGAAGACGGCACTCGGTTTCTGGAGGCACGATGAGGCACTTACGCACGACATGCGCGTGGCTGGCACTGGCGGTACTGTTCGCACCCGCCCTCGCCGCGCAGACGACGACCGGAACCATCCTCGGTGAAGTCAAGGACTCGACGGGCGGCACGTTGCCCGGAGTCACTGTGACGGCCGTGAATCAGGCCAACGGCCTGACGCGTGAGGCGGTCACCGACGAGCTGGGCGGCTACCGGTTCTCGGCGATGCCACCGGGCGTTTACACGGTCAAGGCCTCGCTCCCAGGGTTCAAGGAAGCCGCGCGCGCCGACCTGCGCCTGGCCATCAATTCCCAGGTCTCGGCGCCCTTCACCCTCGAAGTGGGCGGCCTGTCGGAGACGATCACCGTCACCGAGCAGGCCCCGCTCGTCAACACGACCGAGAACGTCGTGCGCACCTTGGTCGACACGCAGCAGATCGCCAGCCTCCCCCTGAAGTCGCGCGACTTCCTCGACCTGACGCTGCTCGCGCCGGGCGTCGTCTCCGACCAGGGCTCCGCCTCCGGCGGCCAGACCGATTCGATCTCGTTTGGCGGCATGAGCGAGAACTACAAGTCGATCTGGCTCGAAGGCGTGGACTTCAACGACGAAGTCACCGGCGGCGGCAGCTCGCTCTCGTCGGCCACCCGGATCGCCCTCGCGCAGGAAGCCATCCAGGAATTCCAGGTGATGGCCAACTCCTACTCACCCGAGTTCGGCCGCTCGGCGTCGGGGGCGATCAACATCCTGACCAAGTCGGGCGGCAACCAGGTGCGCGGCGCGGGCTTCTACTTCCGCCGCGACGACGCTTACGACAAGCCGAACTTCTTCGCCCAGAACGTGCCGCCGTTCAAGATCGAGCAGTACGGCGCCACGGTGGGCGG
>Ga0105046_10000765_pt1 | contig 46635 bp, 51 predicted proteins | sample MAT03_FD_78385 | JGI IMG/M metagenome (GOLD analysis project Ga0105046, IMG submission 78385) | Freshwater microbial communities from Lake Fryxell liftoff mats and glacier meltwater in Antarctica - MAT-03 (megahit assembly) | ecosystem: Environmental > Aquatic > Freshwater > Ice > Liftoff... | reverse complement strand
CAGGGTCGGTGGACGAAGGGGCGCCTAGGCGCCCCTTTTTTTCGTTTCTGCGCCATGGGCGTCCCGTTTCATGCCCGCGCCGCGTGCTCGGCGCTGCCGGCCAAGTGGTCGCGATGCGCCAGCGCCGGGAACAGCCGCCGCCACAGCAGCGCCACCGCGCGTGTGCCCAAGCCGCCGCCCCGGCGACGAAGATGAAGCCGCCGGTCGGTGGCCTCGCGATGATCGCGCCCTCCAGGCTGGCAGCGCTGAAGGCGGGCGCCAGCGGCCGGCTGGTCCAGCCGCCGGCGACCGCGACCCACGAAAGACCGAGGCCACGAGCATCGCTGCCAGGCAGACGTCGAGGAGGGTACCTGGATGAAGCGCTGGAGCCGGCCGACCGTGCCGCCCGGGTCGTCGCCTGCCCGCACGCAACGCCGCCATCAGAGACACCGAGAAGCGGCTGCTGGCGATGCCGGCTGCCGTGCAGACCGTCGATTTCATGGGCACGCTGCCGCGGCTTGACGGGGTATCGATGCCGGTCGACGTGGGCGCGGCCGAGGCCGCCGACCGGGTCGGCCCCTGGGTCGGCGTCGCCATCATTCGAAACACGCCGAAACCGGCCTGAAAACACTTTGCGCCTGCTCGGCGCGAGCATCGCTTCACCCCCAACCCACGGAGTGAAACCATGAAGAACTGGATCAAACGCAGCCTCATCGCCCTCGTCGGCGCCACGGTGCTGGCCGGCGGCCTGGCCGCCTGCGGCCATCGTGAACACCGCTCGGCCTTCGGCCAGGTGAGCGTCGAGGACGCCGTCAAGTGGCGCGCTCGGCTGATCGAGCGTGCGGGCAAGGAGCTGCAGCTTGACGAGGCGCAGCGCGCGCGCCTTGGCACGTTGTTCGACAAGCTGAACGAACAGCGCGGCGCACTGGTCGGCAGCACCACGGACCCGCGCGCCGAGATGCGTGCTCTGGTGGCCGGCGAGCGTTTCGACCGCAGCCGCGCGCAGGCGCTGGTCGGCGAGAAGACCGACGCGTTGCGCGGCAAGAGCCCTGAAGTGATCGCCGCCGCGGCCGACTTCTACGACGGCCTGAACGCCGAGCAGCAGGCCAAGGTGCGCGCTTTCATGGATCGGCGCAGCCGCTGGCACCGCGGCTGATGGCAGGATGCGGTATGCACCGCATCCTGCTGATCGACGACGACGAGCAACTGGCGGCGCCGCTGGCCGAGTACCTGCGGCGTTTCGACCTGCAGTTGGCGTCGTCCGCGACGCCAGCCGCCGGCCTGGCGCGGTTGCGCGCCGAGGCCTTCGACGCCGCCATCCTGGATGTCATGCTGCCGGGCATGGACGGCTTCGAGTTGTGCCGCACCATCCGCCGCGCCGGTGAGCCCTTCAGCGACATCCCGATCGTCATGCTCACTGCGCGCGGCGAACTCACCGACCGCGTGGTCGGGCTGGAGCTGGGCGCTGACGACTATCTGCCCAAGCCTTTCGAGCCGCGTGAACTGGCCGCTCGCCTGCAGACCATCCTGCGCCGCAGCCGCCGCCCGGCAGCGCCCGCGGTCGAGTCAACCCGGCTGGTCTTCGACGGTCTGGTAATCGACCTGGAGCGCCGCCAGGTGCTGCGCCAGGGCGCAGCGGTCGAGCTGACCGGCACCGAGTTCGAGCTGTTGGTGCTGCTGGCGCGCGAGCCGCAGAAGGTGTTCAGCCGCGACGAGATCCTGAACCGGCTGCGCGGCCACGAGGCCGATCTGTATACCCGGGCAGTGGACATCCTCATCAGCCGGCTGCGCAAGAAGCTCGAGCCGCTGGACGTCATCCGCACGCTGCGCAACGCCGGTTATGCCTTTGCCGGGGCGCGTGGGTGAAGCCCACCGGCGCGCGCCTGCGGTTGCTGTGGCGTTCACTCGGCGTGCGGCTGGTGGCGCTGTTCCTGCTGCTGGCGCTGGCCACTGCCGGGGTCTTCACGGCCGGCATGCAGCGAGCGCTGGCCGGCGGCTGGAGCGAGTTCGTGCGCCCGCTGCTCAGCGACTACCTCGACCGGCTGTCCGCGGAGATCGGCAGCCCGCCCGACCCGGCGCGCGCCGCCGCGCTGGTGCAGCGGCTGCCGTTGAGCATCCGCATCGATGGGCCCGGCGTGCAGTGGCAGTCGGCCGCGCGGCCTGGGCATGACGACGAGCACGGCAGCCGGGCCGACCGTTTCCTGACCCGCACCAGCGCTGACGGGCACCGCATCACTTTCGGCGTCAGCACCACGGCCTGGGAGGGTCGGCCACGTGCCACCGGCTGGTTGACGCTGGCCGCCTTGCTGCTGCTGACGGCCGTCGCCTACGCCGCCACGCGCCGCCTGTTCCGGCCGATCGATGACATCCGCGTCGGTGTGTTGCGCTATGGCCAGGGCCACTTCGGCACGCCGATTCCGCGACGGCGCGATGACGAACTGGGTGAACTGGCCACGCAGGTCAATACCATGGCCGGCGAACTGCAACGCATGCTCGAGGCCAAGCGCGCGCTGCTGCTGGCCGTCAGCCACGAGCTGCGCAGCCCGCTGACCCGCGCACGGCTGAACGCCGAACTGGTCGCCGAAGGCCCAAGGCGCGACGCGCTGCTGCGCGATCTGGCCGAGATGCGCGACCTGATCACCGACCTGCTCGAAGGCGAACGCCTGCAAGGCGGTCACGCTGCGCTGCAGCGCGAGCCGACCGATCTGGATACGGTGGTGCGCGAGGTGCTGGACGAAGGCTTTGCCGACCTGGCGGTGGTGACCGATTTGCAGGCCGGTGCGCCGCTGGCGCTGGACCGCATGCGGCTGCGGCTGATGCTGCGCAACCTGCTGTCCAACGTGCGCCGGCATGCGGCCGGCGCGGCTGCGCCGCCGCAGCTGAGCACGCGGCGCGACGCCGCAGGCGTGACGCTGGAGCTGCGCGACTTCGGCCCCGGCGTGGAGCCTGCCGCGCTGGCGAGGCTGGCCGAGCCCTTCTACCGCCCCGATGCCGCGCGCAGCCGGCACGCCGGCGGGGTGGGTCTGGGCCTGCATCTGGCACGGCTGGTGGCGCAGGCTCATGGCGGCAGTCTGCAACTGGCCAACGCCGGGCCAGGGCTGGTGGTGAGTTTGCGGCTGCCGACCGGCTGAGGTCGGGTCTCTCGACTGCAGACCACCGACCTGGCTCTGAAACGAAAAACCCGGTCGGTGGGCAACGACCGGGTTGGCATGGCAGACCGCGGCCGACGGGCCGCAGGTCAGGCTGACGTCAGTGCTGCGTCTGCGCCTGCTCGATGCCCGCGATCGCCCAGCTGCGGCTGTCGTCCAGCGGCTTGACCAGATGCCAGGTCTCGTTGAAGTCGATCAGCGGGCTGCCGAGGTCCTCGCGCAACTGGCCGGTGAAGCGAACGCTGACGATCTGGCGCTCGGCCTCGTGCATCACGTCGAGCACCTTGGCGTCGACCTGGGCCACATCGGTGTGCTGCGTCGACGCGCCGCGCTCCTGCAAGTCCAGGCGCAGCGCGGCAAACATCTCCGGCGTGGTGAAGGTGCGCAGATCGTTCAGATCGGCGGTGTCGTTGGCCGCCTGCATGCGGATGAAGATCATCTTGGCCACGCGCTCGAAGCCTTCGCTGTCGAAGGTGGCGGGCACGAAAGCCTTGGGCAAGGCGGCGACCACCGGTGCCGGTTCGGCCACCGTTTCGGCCGGGGCCGGCAGGGTCTCGGCTGGCATCGCGGGCTGCATCACCGACGCGGGCTGCGCGCTGCCACCCGCCGCGGGCCAGGCCACCTGCGTGGGCGCCGACTGGCCGGCGTTCCCGGCGTTCCCGGCGTACTCCATGCCGTTGTTCTGCGGCTTCGGGCCGAAGCGGCGCATCAGCAGGCGGATGACGAAGAAAGCAGCCACCGCCAGCAGCAGCATCATCAGGATGTTGCCGAAGGCTGCGCCCATGCCCAGGTGGCTCATCAGTGCGGCGATGCCCAGGCCCGCGGCCAGGCCGGCGATCGGGCCCATCCACGAGCGATTGCCCGCGGCAGCGGCGGCCGGCGCGGCAGCCGCAGCGCCGGCGGTGGCCGGGGCGGCCTGCGTCGGGCTGGCCGGCTTGCCAGGGGCCGAATCGGGTGCAGTGCGCGCCGGCATGTCACGTTGCATGCCGGCGTTCTTGCCCCCTCCCAGGCGCTTGGCGTCTGACAGCGTGGGCGTGACGGTCGCCGCAAAGGCGATGATCAGGGCGCCGATCAACCAGGTCTTCATCGTGTGGTCCTTGCCTCGTAGTAGAAACGGAACTCGCGCGAGATGATCGAGCGGTGCTGCGGAGTGTCTGCGACCGCGCCCTCATTGTGAAGTTCGCGCGTCCAAGACCCTACTTTGAAAGGCCGTTCGTGAGCGCTGCACTGCTGTGGATTTGTACCGGCCTGTTGATGCTGGTGGGGCTGGCCGGTACCGTGTTGCCGGTGCTGCCAGGCACCGCCCTGATCCTGGCCGGCGCCGTGCTGGGGGCCTGGATCGACGATTTCAGCCGTGTCGGTGCCGGCACACTGACCGTGTTGGCGCTGATGGCCGTGCTGGCCTGGGTGCTCGAGTACGTAGCGGCGCTGCTGGGCGCGCAGAAGGTCGGTGCCAGCCGCCAGGCGCTGGTTGGCGCGGCCATCGGCACCGTGGTCGGGCTGCTGATGGGGTTGGTCGGGGTGCTCTTCATGCCGCTGGTCGGCGCCGCGGTGGGAGAGTATCTGGCGCGGCGCAACCAGCAGCAGGCGCTGAGGGTGGGCGTGGGCACCGGGCTGGGCCTGCTGGCCGGCATGCTGGCCAAGGTGGTGCTGGGCTTCATGATGGTCGGGCTGTTCCTGGCCGCGCTGGTTCTTTGACGGCCGCGCCACGCCGACAGTTTCCTTCCGCTCAGCGCCCCTCAGGCCCCGGCCAGCCAGCCGACCCATTCGCGCACCACCCAGCGCACCTGCTGAGCGGCCTCGAGGTTGGGCAGCCAGTCTTCGGACTCCAGCGGGCGCAGCGGATGCACGCCCATCGGCGCCGGCAGCAGCGTGATCGGGGCGCCGCTGTCGGCCAGCGCACGTTCGAAGGCGCGCAGCGAGCGCCGCATGTGGAAGCCGTGCGTCACCAGTACGATGCGCTGCACACCCGCCGGCCGCAACAGCGCCACCGTGTAGCGCGCGTTGTCGATGGTGTTGAGGGCGCGGTCCTCGACCCATGCCAGCGGCTGGCGGAAGTCTTCGGCGGCCAGCCTGCGCGCCACTGCAGCTTCGGTCGGGCCGGGCAGCGAGCCCGGCGCCAGGCCGCCCGAGTACGCCACCGGCAGGCCGGTGCGACGCGCAAGCCACAGGCCGTAGCGCAGCCTCTCCAGCGTCAGCGGCTTGGGGCCGGCGTCGCCGTACTCCAGCAGTATCTGATCGCGCCCTGAGCCCAGCACCACGATGGCGGTCTTGATCTGCCGCTCGCTGGCCAGCCGCGCCAGCCTGGCGGCGTCGAGCACCGGCGGCGACGGCGTCAAGCTGCGCGTCAGCCAGCCGGCCGTGGCCTGCGTCGTGGACAGCCACAGCAGCACGAAGCCGATCAGGAACAGCGTGCCGCCCCAGGCACGGCGCCGTGCCCAGAGCAACAGCGCGCCCAGCAGCACCAGCAGCATCAGCGACAGCGGCGGCAGTACCAGGGCGCCGGCCGCGCCCTTCCAGTTCTGAATGCCCAGGCTGAAGAAGAGATCGTTCATCCGCGCGGGCGCGCTGGACGCAGGCTAGAAGAACGCCTGCAGCCCCGTCTGGGCGCGCCCGAGGATCAGCGCATGCACGTCGTGCGTGCCCTCGTAGGTGTTGACCGTCTCGAGGTTGATCATGTGGCGGATCACGTGGTACTCGTCGTGGATGCCGTTGCCGCCGTGCATGTCGCGCGCCATGCGCGCGATGTCCAGCGCCTTGCCGCAGCTGTTGCGCTTGATCAGGCTGATCATCTCGGGCGCGGCGCGGTCTTCGTCCATCAGCCGGCCCACCCGTAGCACCGACTGCAGCCCCAGCGTGATCTCGGTCTGCATGTCGGCCAGTTTCTTCTGGATCAGCTGGTTCTGCGCCAGCGGGCGGCCGAACTGCTGGCGGTCCAGCGTGTACTGGCGCGCCGCATGCCAGCAGAACTCTGCCGCGCCCAGCGCACCCCAGGCGATGCCGTAGCGCGCCTTGTTCAGGCAGCCGAAGGGGCCCTTCAGGCCGCTGACGCCGGGCAGCAGGTTCTCGGCCGGCACGAAGACATCGTCCATCACGATCTCGCCGGTGATGCTGGCGCGCAGGCTCATCTTGCCTTCGATCTTCGGCGCGCTCAGGCCCTTCATGCCCTTCTCGAGAACGAAGCCGTGGATGCTGGCCTGCCCGCCGACATTGCCATCCGGGTCTTCCTTCTTCGCCCAGACCACGAACACATCGGCGATCGGGCTGTTGGTGATCCACATCTTGCTGCCCTTGAGCAGGTAGCCGCCGTCCACCGGCTTGGCGCGCGTGAGCATGCCGGCCGGATCGCTGCCGTGGTTGGGCTCGGTCAGGCCGAAGCAGCCGACCCACTCGCCAGTGGCCAGCTTCGGGAGGAACTTCTGCCGCTGCGCTTCGCTACCGTAGGCGTGGATCGGGTGCATCACGAGCGAGCTCTGCACGCTCATCGCGCTGCGGTAGCCGCTGTCCACGCGCTCGACCTCGCGCGCCACCAGGCCGTAGCAGACCTGGTTCAGGCCGGCGCAGCCATAGCCTTCGATGCTGCTGCCCAGCAGGCCCAGCGCGCCCATCTCGTTCATGATCTCGCGATCGAACTTCTCGTGCCGTGCGGCCATCAGCACGCGGGGCTGCAGCCGCTCCTGGCAGTAGTCATGTGCGGCGTCACGTACCGCGCGCTCGTCGTCTGACAGCTGGCTGTCGAAGAAAAAGGGGTCATCCCACTGGAAGGGACTGGACATGGTGCGTTTCTCCCGAGAATGCCCGGCAGTGTAAGGAACCCCTCCGCGCGACGACCGATGTGCGCCGGATCAACACAAGGAATCACGTATGGACAAGCAGGTCATCACGCTGGGCGGTGGTTGTTTCTGGTGCCTGGAAGCGGTGTACGAACTGGTGGACGGCGTGACCGCCGTCGAGTCGGGCTACTGCAACGGCCACGTCAGGAACCCCAGTTACGAGCAGGTCTGCGGCGGCCACACCGGCCATGCCGAGGTGGTGCGCGTGGAGTTCGACGCCGCCCGCATCACGCTGCGCGAGGTGCTGGAGATCTTCTTCACCATCCACGACCCGACGCAGCTCAACCGCCAGGGCAACGACGTGGGCACGCAGTACCGCTCGGGCATCTACCTGCACTCGCCCGAGCAGCGCGCGGTGGTCGATGCCGTGCTTGCCGAGTTGGACACCGTGCACAAGGGCCGCGTGGTCACCGAGGTGACGGCACTGGACAACTACAGCCGCGCCGAGGCTTACCACCAGCATTACTTCGCCAACCATCCGGGGCAGGGCTACTGCGCGATGGTCGTGGCGCCCAAAGTGGAGAAGTTTCGCAAGACCTTCAAGGCGCGCGTGAAGGCCGCCTGAGCCCGCGCCCGTTCAGCGCGCGAGCGCCTGCGCCGCCAGCCCCAGCAGCGCGGCGCCGCCCAGCAGGGGCAGCACGCCCAGCTTGAAGCGCCACAGCGCCAGCACTGCGGCCAGGGTGATCGCGGCGGCACTGGCGTCGAAAGGTCCCTGCATTCCCTTCGGCCACAGCACATGGCCGGCGAAGAACAGCGCCAATGTGCCGATCACGCCGACCACCGCAGCGGTGATCGCGCTCAATGGAGCCGTGAAGCCCAGCCGGCCGCGCGTGGCTTCGACCAGCGGGCCGCCGGCGAGGATGAAGATGAAGCTGGGCAGGAAGGTGAAGAAGGTCACCACCACGGCCGCCAGCGCGCCGGCGGCAAAAACCGCGTCGGTGCCCAGCACCTGTTGCTGCCAGCCACCCAAGAAGCCGACGAAGGCGACCACCATGATCAGCGGGCCGGGCGTGGTTTCGCCCAACGCAAGACCGTCGATCATCTGCGGGCCGCTGAGCCACTGAAACTGCTCGACGGCACCCTGGTAGACATAGGGCAGCACGGCGTAGGCGCCGCCGAAAGTCACCAGCGCGGCCTTGGTGAAGAACCAGCCCATCTGCGTGAGCGTGCCAGCCCAGCCCTGGCTGGCGACCAGCGCGGCCATCGCGGCCAGCCACAGACCCAGGCCGGCGGCCGCCACCCGCAGCAGCCTGGCGCGGCTGACGAGGGCGTGGGCGGGCGTCGGCGTGTCGTCGTCGATCAGCGCGCGGGCTGCGGGCGCGCCCGCGGCGCCTGCGCCAGCGCCGGCCTGGCCGCCGAGGGCGAACACCTGCGGCGCCAGCCGGGCGCCGAAGTGACCGATCAGCCCGGCGGCCAGCACGATGGCCGGGAAGGGCACATCGAAAACGAAAAGCGCGACGAAGGAGGCGGCCGCCAGCGCGACCATCCAGCGGTTGTTCAGCGCGCGCCGGCCGATGCGCCAGCCGGCGTGCAGCACCAGCGCCACCACGGCGGGCTTGAGGCCGTAGAACACGCCAGCCACCAGCGGCGTGCTGCCCCAGCGCAGATAGACCCAGGACAGCGTGATCAGGATCAGCAGCGAGGGCAGCACGAACAGCAGCCCCGCGGCCAGACCGCCGCGCGTGCGGTGCATCAGCCAGCCCAGATAGGTGGCGAGTTGCTGCGCTTCGGGCCCGGGCAGCAGCATGCAGTAGTTCAGCGCGTGCAGGAAACGCCGTTCGCTGATCCAGCGCCGGCGTTCGACCAGTTCGGCGTGCATCAGCGCAATCTGCCCGGCCGGCCCGCCAAAGCCAATGAAGCCCAGCTTGAGCCAGAAGCGCAGCGCCTGCGCGAAGCTGACGGCCGTCGGCGCAGGTTGCGGCTCTTGGTCTGCGACGCTCACGAGAATCCTTCGCCAAGGGAGCATTGGTCGAGCCGCATGCGGCCGGGCTCGAGCGCGAATGTGTCTCTCATCACGCGGCAGTGTAGGCGCCGGCTGCGGGCTTGCTGCAGTGCACAATAACTCGCGATTCAACGGCACAACACACAGGGAGCGGCATGCGACGCGTCGTGTTCAACCAGAAGGGCGGAGTGGGCAAGTCCACCATCACGTGCAACCTGGCGGCCATCGGCGCGCAGCAGGGCCAGCGCACGCTGCTGGTGGATCTGGACGCGCAGGGCAACTCCACGCGTTACCTGCTGGGCGCGGCGGCGGCCCAGGCCGGCGACGGCGCGGCCGGCTTCTTCGAGCGCACGCTGGGTTTCAGCGTGCGCAGCCCCAGATTGGCGGACTTCAGCGTCGAGTCGCCGTGGCCGAACCTGCATCTGCTGCCCGGCGGAGCGGCGCTGGACGAACTGCACAGCAAGCTGGAGAGCCGCTACAAGATCTACAAGCTGCGCGACGCGCTGGCCGAGGTGGCAGCCGACTACGACGCCGTCTGGATCGACACGCCGCCGGCGCTGAACTTCTACACGCGGTCGGCGCTGATCGCCGCCGAAGGCTGCCTGATCCCGTTCGACTGCGACGACTTCTCGCGCCAGGCGCTGTACGGCCTGCTGCAGGTGGTGCAGGAGATCCAGGCCGACCACAACCCCGCCTTGAAGGTCGAGGGCATCGTCGTCAACCAGTACCAGAGCCGCGCCCGGCTGCCGGGGCGCACGGTGCAGGAGCTGATCGACGAGGGCCTGCCGGTGCTGCAGCCCTACCTGTCGGCCAGCGTGAAGATCAAGGAAAGCCACGAGCAGGCGCGGCCGATGTTGCATCTGGATGCGCGGCACAAGCTGACACTTGAGTTCGTCGCGCTCTTCGAGGCCCTGCAGTCGGGCGGCGAGCCGGCCGCCGGCAAGCGCGTGCGCAAGGTGCGCGGCAGCTGAGCCTGGCCGGTACGTCAGCGGCCGCCGGCCGCCATCGCGGCAGGCAACAGCGTGCGTTCGTCGACCTGCGCACCCCGCATCTGCGCAGGGCTCAGGCCCTCGGTGAAGCGCAGGTAGGTGGCGCCCAGGTGGGCACCGTCCAGCCGCGTGGCGTGCAGCCTGGCATGGCTCAGGCTGGCGCCGCGCAGATCGGCATCGCGCAGATCGCTGTGACTCACATCAATCAGATAGGCCTGCACCTCGCGCAGGTCAGCGCCGGTGAGTCGGGCACTTGTCATCGATGCGCCGTTCATAAAGGCGCCGCGCCAGTCCGAGCCGGGCGCGCTCACGCCGTCCAGGCGGGCGCGGCGCAGGTAGCTGCACGCCAGCACGGCCGAATCCAGTTGCGCGCCGCGCAGGTCGGCGTTGCGCAGGTCGCGTCCGCCCAGGCGGGCGCCACGCAGGTCCAGCCCGCGCAGGTCGGCGAAGGGGTGGATGCCCAGCCCTGACAGCGCGGCAGGCATCCACAGACGCGGCCCTTGCTGGACCAGACAGCTCATGCCGCCTTGTTGATCGCATGGCGCTTCGCCCCAGATGACGCTGTAGCTGACGACGGCCGTCAACGGCGCCAACACCAGCAGCACGCGCAGGCGCGCTCGAACCGTGTCCACCAGCGCGGCGGCCGCCAGGCCCATTGCCACCAACTGCCACGCGCTCAGCGCGGCGTCGCGCCGCACCAAGGTGAGCAGCCAGGCCAGCAGAAGTGTGCCCGCCGAGACGAGCAACGCCGCCCACAGGGCGCTTGATCGAGGACGCGCAAACAATCGGGTCAGCGGCATCAGCGGCATCAGCGCCGCCAGCGCTGCGGCGGCGATCACGCCTGGCGCCAGCCAGAGCACCGCGCCAGCCGGAAGCGCCAGCGCCAGGCCCGGGATGGGCCAGGGCCGATCGGCGACGATCTGGGCCTGCGTCGCCGTGGCACAGAAAGTGATCAGCAGCGCGCTGGTGGCCGCCAGCGCCAGCAATGCCGCCGTGGCGTGGTGACTGCGGGGCGCGGCCACAGGCGACGCGGCCGCTACCCGCCCGGCGGCTGGCCGTGCGGCGCGCTGCGTTCCAGGCTCAGGTGCCGGCCCGCGGCCACCTCGGCAAAGCCGGCCCGGTGATACAGCGCAAGGGCCGGCGCGCGATCGCTGCGCACGGTCAGGTTGACGCGCGGCAGTTCGCGCACGACGAAGGCCCAATGCAGCGCCGCATCCAGCAGCGCGCGGCCGACCCCGCGGCGCCGCGCGTCGGCATCGACGGCGAGAAAGTCGACGTAGGCATCGCCCTCGTGACGGTCATGCTGCAGGTACAGATAGCCCACCACCGCCGGCCCGGCGCGGCCGACGAACAGATGGTGATCGTCGTCGCGGCTGTCCAGGAGCGTCTGCGGCGTCAGGTAGCCGGTGGGGAAGGCCTGGGCATGCAATTGCGCCGCGCGGTCCGCCGCCGCACCGTGGTCGTCCAGCGTGGCGATGTCGACTACGGAAGCGGGCCAGGCCGGTGGCTGCGGCGGCCGCTGTGCACACAGCACATGGTTGACCAGGCGGTCTTCGAAGCCAGCGATGGCGAAGACCTCCAGCAGCGGCGCTTCGTCGGCCTGCGGAAAGGCGTCGAAGCGGTCGATTGTCGGCAGCTCGGCCATCAGCGCATCGATCAGCGCGCGCCGCAGCGCCGGGTGCGCCGCCGCCGACGGTGCAAGCAAAGGCCCGCGCATCCAGGCGCGCCGCAACGCCGGGTCGAACGCGGCACCGATCGCGCCGAGCCAGCCGCCCTGGGCATCGCGCGCGGCGAGGAACAGCGCTTCGTCCTCGGGCAGCGCGAGCATCTCGTCGGCATGCGTCTGCGCGCTCGGCCCATGCCCGGTGTGCAGGCAGCGCACGCGGGCGTCGGGCCGGCGGTTGGCCTCGAACAGGAAGGCCGCCAGAGCGGGCCACGATGTGCGCGGGACGGACTCGATCTTGTTCATGTCGCTCATCTTCAGTGACCCGATTCGGTTGCCCGTGCTTTGCGGTGCATCATCGTCGCGCACTCAACGAACCGTGACAAGAATCCCATGGCCGCTTCCAGCCTGCTGGCGCTGATCGACGACATCGCGACGATTCTGGACGACGTTTCGGTGATGACCAAGGTGGCCGTCAAGAAGACCGCCGGCGTGCTGGGCGACGACCTGGCGCTGAATGCTCAGCAGGTGGCCGGCGTACGCGCCGAGCGCGAGTTGCCGGTGGTCTGGGCGGTGGCCAAGGGCTCACTGCTCAACAAGGCCATCCTGGTGCCGGCGGCGCTGGCCATCAGTGCCTTCGCGCCCTGGGCGGTGACGCCGCTGCTGATGCTGGGCGGCGCCTTCCTCTGCTACGAGGGCTTCGAGAAGCTGGCGCACCGATTCCTTCATAAGCAGGACGAGACAGAGGTGCCGCACGCACGGCGCGTTCAGGCACTGTCCGATCCGGCGATCGATCTGCTGGCACTCGAGCGCGAGAAGATCAAGGGCGCGGTGCGGACCGATTTCATCCTCTCGGCCGAGATCATCGTCATCACGCTGGGCACGGTGGCTGATGCCCCGTTCGGCCGCCAGCTGGCCGTGCTGGTGGGCATCGCGATCTTGATGACCGTGGGGGTCTATGGGCTGGTGGCGGGCATCGTCAAGCTCGACGACGCGGGGCTTGCGCTCAGCCGGCGTGAGGGCGCGCTGCGCACGCTCGGCCTGGGCATCCTGCGCGCCGCGCCCTGGCTGATGAAGGGGCTGTCGGTGGCCGGCACGGCGGCGATGTTCCTGGTGGGCGGCGGCATCCTGACGCATGGCCTGGGCCCGCTGCACCATGTCATCGAGGGCTTCACGGCCACGTTGCCGGGGTTGCCGGGCACGCTGGCGGGCCTGGCCGCGGATGCGCTGGTGGGCATCGCGGTGGGCGCGCTGGTGCTGGCGGCCGTCAGCGCAGTGCAGCGGTTGCGCCGCTGAACCGCCGATTCGCGAGCTCAGCGTCCGGCGATGCCGAGCAGCTCAACCTCGAAATGCAGCGTCGCGTTGGCCGGGATCGGGCCGGCGCCGCGTTCGCCGTAGGCGATCGCCGGCGGGCAGATCAGCTGCGCCTTGCCGCCCACCTTCATGCGCTGCACGCCTTCGGTCCAGCAGCGGATCACGCGGTCGAGCGGAAACTCGGCCGGCTGACCGCGCTTGTACGAGCTGTCGAACTCGCGGCCGTCTGGAAAGGTGCCGCGGTAGTGCACGCGCACGCGGTCGGTGGTGCTGGGGCTGGGGCCGCTGCCGTCCTTCATCGAACGGTAGATCAGGCCGCTGTCGGTGGTGATGGCGGCCGGCGTCTGGGCCAGTGCCGTCGCGCTGAACGAGGCCAGGGTGAGGGCCGCAGTGAGGGACAAAAAAGTGGTGCGCATCGGTTGTCGGGATAGGAGCAAGACCGCGATCATCGCAAGAATCGAGGCTCGCGCTGCCACCGGCGGCGCAAGGAGACTCAGATGAACGTCCTTAGCTCCCGATCGGCCAGCCCGGCGCGGCGCACACTGCTGCAGGCCGCGGGCGCCTGCACATTGCTGGCTGCCTTGCCGGGGCTGGTGCGCGCCGATGAGGCCGGCTACGACGCAGACTCCGTGCTCAAGGCCGCCACCGACTTCTTCGGCGAGACCACCGAGGGCCTGGCCAGGGTGATCGAGAAGGCGTTCAAGGAGCAGGGCCGGCCGAACGGGTTCATCCGAGGCGAGGAGGCCTCGGCGGCGTTGACGGTGGGTGTGCGCTATGGAGAAGGCACGCTGACGATGAAGAGCGGCGGCAGCGCCAAGGTTTACTGGGCCGGGCCGTCGATCGGCTTCGATGTCGGCGCCAACGCGTCCAAGGTCTTCGTGCTGGTCTACAAGCTGCCCAATACAGGCGCCATCTACCGGCGCTTTGGCGGCGTGGACGGCAGCCTGTACTACATCGGCGGCGCCGGCATCAACTACCAGCGCAACGGCAGCGTGACGCTGGCGCCGATCCGCCTGGGCGTGGGGCTGCGTGCCGGGGCCAGCGTGGGCTATCTGCACTACCGGCGCGAGAAGTCCCTGCTGCCGCTTTGAGCAGGCTGGCTCGCCGGGGCCCACGCCCGCGTCAAGGAATCAAGGCGCCGGGGCGATGCTTTGGCTGAACCAGCGGTCGAGTAGCGCGCGGTCGTAAGGCAGTTCACCCGCGCTCGCCGCGGCCGGCAACCGGTGCAGGTAGTCCATGTCGGCGATGCGCTCCTCGCCGGTCTTGACCGTGCGGCCGCCGTCCAGCAAGGTCCAGCGCAGCGCCATGCGCGGCCAGTCGGCACGGCCGCGCAGCACGCGCACCTCGCTGGCGCGGCGCCACTCGATGTCGCCGGCCAGGTCGATGTCGGTGAACTCCACGCGCAGCGTCTGCCCGTCGGGCAGCCGGCGCGCCAGGGTCTGCAGGTGTTCGGTGAGCTGGCGCTGGGCGCGCTCGCGCGTCGCGCCGTCGCGGCCGATGTCAGTGAAGCGTGGGGCGTCGACGTAGCGCACCTCGGCCGTACCTGCCGCGTGCGCCGGCCCGCACAGGGCGCCGAGCATCAACGGGGCCGGGCACAGCACAGCGGCCAACCGGCGTGAAAGGGTCTTCATGGTGGCGGCTCCTTGACGTTCACGAGCGACGAGCGTGGCACGTCACCGCGGCACCTGCAAGCCGCGGTACGCATCTTTACCCGTGCACCGGGCGCGCGCGGGTGTCCCGCAGCCCGGTGATGCGGTTGAGCACCGGTGCGTCGGCGCGGTGCGTCTTGCGGTCGGCGATGAAGTAGCCGTGGCGCTCGAACTGCAGCCGCTCTTCGGCCTGCAGGCGGGCCAGCGAAGGTTCGAGCCAGCCCTGCACCACGCGCTTGCTGTGCGGGTTCAGCGACTGGCGCGGGTCGCGCCCGCCGGCCTCGGGCTGCGCTTCGGTGAACAGGTGCTCGAACAGGTTCAGCGTGGCGGGCAAGGCATCGTGCAGCGCCACCCAGGTGATGGTGCCCTTGACCTTCACGGCGTCGGCGCCCGGGGTGCCGCTCCTGGTGTCGGGCACCACGGTAGCCAGCACGCTGAGCACATGCCCGTCGACGTCCTTGACGCAGCCGGTGCACTCGACCACCACGCCGTACTTCAGCCGCACGCGGTTGCCGGGGAAGAGGCGGAAGAAGCCCTTCGGCGGCACCTCGGCGAAGTCGTCGCGCTCGATCCACACCTCGGGGCCGAGCGTGAAGCGGCGCTCGCCCAGTTCTGGTCGCTGCGGGTGCGCCGGCGCGCGGCAGGGCTCGATGTGCGACGCGCTGCCGAACACCTCGGCCCAGTTGGTCAGGTGCAGTTTCAGCGGGTCGAGCACCGCCATCGCGCGCGGCGCCTGGACCTCGAGGTCGTCACGCAGCGCGATGTTCAGCACTTCGTCGTCGACCCAGATGTTGGTCTTGCTGGCGCCGGTGTCCGCGGCCATGCGGCGGATGCTGGCCGGCGTGAAGCCACGCCGGCGCAGCCCCGCCAGCGTGGGCATGCGCGGGTCGTCCCAGCCCTCGACCACGCCGTCTTCCACCAGCGCGCGCAGCTTTCGCTTGCTGGTGACCACGTGGTTCAGGTTCAGGCGGCCGAACTCGTGCTGGTGCGGCAGCTGGAAGGGGTTGGGCAGTCGCTCGTCGAGCGCGTGCGTCAGCAGCGGCGAGAACTGGTGGGTCTCGCCCAGCAGCAGCGCAAAGAACTCGGCCTGGTCGTGCAGCACGGCATCGGGCTGGTGTGCCCAGCGGTGGAACAGCGCACGCATCTGCGCCTCGGGCGCGCTGGCGAACAGCTTGCCGGCGTGGTTGCGGCAGTGCAGCGCGAACTCCTTGCCCGCCTCGACGCCCTGGGTGGCGATCAGCTCGACCTGCGCGCGCGCGCGTGCGAACTGCGGCGCGCGCAGCATCGGCACGATGCGCTCCAGCGTCCAGTCGTAGAACGGGCGCTGATCTTCGAACTCCAGCGTGCACAGGCTGTGCGTGATGTGCTCCAGCGCGTCCTCGATCGGGTGCGCGAAGCTGTACATCGGGTAGACGCACCAGGCATCGCCCGTGTTGTGGTGCGTGGCGTGCTTGATGCGGTAGATCGCCGGGTCGCGCAGGTTGATGTTCGGGCTGGCCATGTCGATCTTCGCGCGCAGCACCATCGCGCCGTCGGCGTGATGGCCCGCGCGCATCTCGCGAAAGCGCGCCAGGTTCTCTTCGGGCGTGCGGCCGCGGAACGGGCTGTCGGTGCCCGGCGTCGTGAAGTCGCCGCGCAGCGCCTTCATCTTCTCGGGCGTCTGCTCGTCGACGTAGGCATGGCCGGTCTGGATCAGGTACTCGGCGGCCTCGGCCATGAAGCCGAAGTAGTCGCTGGCGAAGTACAGGTGGCTGGTGCCGTGGGCCTGCCAGCTCCAGCCCAGCCAGTGGACCATCTCGATGATCGCGTCGACGTACTCCTGCTCCTCGCGCTCGGGGTTGGTGTCGTCGAAGCGAAGGTGGCACACGCCGCCGAAGTCGGCCGCCAGGCCGAAGTTCAGGCAGACGCTCTTGGCGTGGCCGATGTGCAGGTAGCCGTTGGGCTCCGGCGGGAAGCGCGTGCGGATGCGCGCCGGGTCGGGCGCGCCGGCCTCGTGGTGCGTACCGCTGCCGGGGCTGCCGCCGAAGCGGCGCCCGCTGTAGGTGCCCCGGGCGAGATCGTGTTCGATCAGCGAGCGCAGGAAGTTGGCGGGGCGGACGCCGCTGGCGGTCGCTGCATGCGCCCCCGTACGGGGCGGCGTGGGGGCTTGGGACATCGGTCGATTCTAGGGACCGGGCATCTGGTCAGCATGCGGCGCAGACGGCCTCCACGTCAGTGCCGCTCGCCGCAGGCCTGCAGGCCCTGCGGCTGGCTTTCTACAACGGGCCATGCTGCGACAGCGTGCTGGTGCTCGACACCGGCGGGGTGGCGCTGGTGCCCGAGGTCGATCCGCGGCTGATGATGGCCGCTGGTCTGCTCGGCATCGGCTGGCTGGTGCGGCGGCGACTGTCGCGTTCGTAGCCGGTTCAAAGCCCGCGGAACAGGTGTGCGTAGAGCCGGCTTGCGGTGAGCGTTTCGGGTCGGCCCTTCAGCCTCAAGGTGACCTTGCCTGATTCTTCACGCTGCGCTTGCGCGATGCAGCGTGCCTGCACCACCACACTGCGGTGGACCTGCCAGAAGCGCTGCGCATCCAGCTGAGGCAGCAGCTCCTTGAGCGGCAGGCGGATCAGGTGCTCACGCGCGGCGGTGACCACCCGCACGTACTTGTCGGCGGCCTCGAAGTAGACCACCTCGTCCACCGGCACCAGGTGCACCACGCTGCCGACCTGCGCGCTGATCACGTCGAGCCGCGGTGGCGGGAAGTCGGAGCCGGGCAGCGCGCCGCCGGGGCCGAGCAGCGCACGCAGTTGCTGAAAGGTCTGCTGCAGCGCGCCGTGCGCGTCCTGGCGCCGCTGGCGCTCTTCCAGCCGCGCCTGCAGCCGCTGCACGCAGGCCGACAGCCGTGTGCGGTCCAGCGGCTTGAGCAGGTAGTCCACCGCCTGCCGCTCGAAGGCCTGCAGCGCGTACTGGTCGTAGGCGGTGGCGAAGACCAGCAGCGGAAAGGGCTGCTCGGCCGGCCAGTCCTCGGCCAGCGCCTGCGCCACCTCCAGCCCGCTGCGGCCGGGCATGCGGATGTCCAGAAAGCACAGCTGCGGGCGCTTGGCGAGCGCCTGCTCGAGCGCGCTGTCACCGTCGCCGCAGACGGCTGCGATGCGAAGCGCCGGCCACAGCTGCGCCAGTTCGGCCTGCAGGTGCGCGGCCAGCAGCGGCTCGTCCTCGGCGATGAGCGCGCTGGTTTCGGTGAGGGCAGGGTTCATGGGCTCGGCCCCAGCGGCAGAGTGACGACGGCCAGCGTGCCGCCTTCGGCATCTTCGGCGGCTTGCAGCAGCAGGCTGGCGGCGTCGCCGTGCAGCGCGGCCAGCCGCTCGCGCACCTGCTGCAGGCCGAAGTGCGTGCCGCTGCTGGGTACCGCGGCGTCCAGCCCGAGGCCGGTGTCGCGAACGCTCAGGCGAAGCCGCGGGCCATCGCGCCGGGCGGTCACCTCGATGCGCCCGCCGGCCACCTTGGGCTCCAGGCCGTGCTGAACGGCGTTCTCGACCAGCGGCTGCAGCAGCAGCGGCGGCACCAGCAGCGTGCGCAGGTCTTCGGGCAGGTCCAGACGCACCTGCAGCCGCGCGCCCATGCGCACGCCGATCAGCGCCAGGTAGTCGGCCAGCCTGTCGAACTCGGCCGCCAGCGGGTGTGCACTGCTGCGCGAGGCGGCCAGCGTGGCGCGCAGAAAGGCGATCAGCCGGTCCAGCATCTCCTGCGCGCGCGTGGCGTCCAGGCCGATCAGCACACGCAGGTTGGCCAGTGTGTTGAACAGCATGTGCGGCTCGAGCTGCGACTGCAGCAGCGCCAGCCGCGATTCGGCCGCCAGCCGTTCGGCAGCGGCGATTTGCGCGCGACTCATCGCCAGCCTTTCGCGGGCGAACAAGATGGCCGAGATGCCCACGGCCATGAGCAGCGAAATGACCAGCGAGCCACCGAAATCGCTGCTGCCGTCCAGCCCGGGCTTGGGCAGGCGGTGGCCCGTGAAGGCGTCGCCGATGGTGGCGCCGATCACGTAGCCGACCCAGGTGCCCAGCGGCAGCAGCAGCACCACGACGGCCCAGGCCAGCGACCGCAATCCGGCGCTGCCGTTGCCGGCGCTGCCGCGGCCGCGCCTCAGGCGCTGCAGCACGGCCCACGCCAGGCTGCGCCCGCCGTCCAGCATCACCCAGCAGCTGATGCCGATGGACAGGCTGTAGATGAAGTTGGCCGACACGTTGATTCGGCGGTCGGACAGCCACAGCACCACGGCCAGCAGGCAGCACGCGACCACCACGATGGCGCCGCGGCGCAGAACGCCAGTCCAGCGTCGGCTTGGTGCTTCGGGCGCGCTGCCGTCACTGCGCGAGACGGCAGCGGCAGCCCGGGGTGGCGAGACGCGGTTCATGGTCGGCATTGTGGTCGGCTGCGGCCCGCCGGCACGGCGGGCGTGCGACGGCCTGCAGCGGGCGCTCGCCAGGTGTGGGCAGGGTGGCGCGGGATGCCGCGGTTGTCGACGTACCGAAGCACCGAACATTCCGCGGGTGGTCGCCAGCATCCGGGCAATGAACCCAAGCACCGATTCCACCGTCCGCGTCGAGCGGCCCATCGTCCAGGCCCTGCCGATCGTCGTCGACTCACCGCACAGCGGCACCGACTACCCCGCCGACTTCGGGGCCTCCATGCCGCACGCCCAACTGCGCTCGTCGGAGGACACCTGGGTGGACCCCGATCCGATCAAGGGCGTGGAGATCATCCGCAGCGCCGGCCAGCCCGCGCGCGGCTGGCACTCGATGCAGATCGAGGTCAAGCGATCGCTGTACATGGACGCCGACTACCAGCCGAACGCCGGCTTCGAGCGTGTGCAGGCGGCAGCCACGGCGGTGCTGAAGGCGCTGGCCGAGCATGCCGAACATGCACGCAGCGCGCGACGCTGAACCGCCGGACTCAGCTCGGCGTGCCCGGGGCCAGTCGCGCACGCAGCAGTTCGATGCGCTCGCGGTTTGCGCCCAGGTCGTCCTCGCCCAGCCGCGAGGCCGAGCGCAGCTGCACGACACCCTTGACCGGGTCGAACCAGAACTCGGCGTCGTCGACGAAACCGACCCACTTCGTGCGGAACTCCACCCGCAGATAGTCGGGTCGCCGCTCGACGATGCGCGCGCCGTCCGTGGCTTCGATCGCCGCTTGCAGCGCGTCCATCGTCGCGGCGGCATCGCCCGATGCGGGCAACGGGGCGATGCGCGCAGAGCCGGCTTGCGGATGGTCGGGGAACAGGTCGACCTGGCTGTGCACGCTGTTGGGCGTGCTGGGCGGCGCCTTCAAACGGCCGTTCATCACGCCCAGGTCGGCGGGCGGCTGGCCGCCGATGAAGCCGGCGCGCACGGCCAGCAGCGCGGCCAGCAGCACCAGCGCGACGCCCAACAGGGCCGGCAGGCCCATGTTCAGCCACAGCGATCGCTTGGGCCGGCCTGAGCCGGCCGGGGGTGAGCGCCGCGGCCCGGCCGTGGCCATCAGCGTCGGCGCGAGCCGCCCAGCAAAGAGCCGAGCACACCGCGGATGATCTCTCGCCCGACCGCCGAGCCGATGCTGCGCACGGCCGACGTCGCCGCCGCTTCGGCGAGTCCGGGCCGTCGTGCGCCGCGCGGGCCGGTGCTGCCGAAGAGCACGCCCTTCAGGCCGTCCATCATCCCGCCGGCCGACGTGGGTGCGCCGGCCGCCGCGCCCGCCGCGCCGCCGCCCGCGGCCGTGGCACTGCCCGACGCGGCGGCGCGGCCACGCAGCTTTTCGTAGGCCGATTCGCGGTCGACCGTCTTCTCATAGGTGCCCGCCACCAGAGAGCCGGCGATCAGCGCCTTGCGCTGCTCTGGCGTGATCGGCCCGATCTGGCTGCCCGGCGGCAGCACATAGACGCGCTGGGTCACGCTCGGGCGGCCCTTCTCGTCCAGGAAGCTGACGAGCGCCTCGCCGACGCCCAACTCGGTGATGGCGGTCTCGATGTCGAGCTTGGGGTTGGCGCGCATCGTGGTCGCCGCCGCCTTGACGGCCTTCTGGTCACGCGGGGTGAAGGCGCGCAACGCATGCTGCACGCGGTTGCCCAGCTGGCCGAGCACGGTGTCGGGGATGTCCAGCGGGTTCTGCGTCACGAAGTACACGCCCACGCCCTTGCTGCGCACCAGCCGCACCACCAGTTCGATGCGTTCGACCAGCGCCGCCGGCGCGTCCTTGAACAGCAGGTGCGCCTCGTCGAAGAAGAAGACCAGCTTGGGCTTCTCCAGGTCGCCCACCTCGGGCAGCATCTCGAACAACTCGGACAGCATCCACAGCAGGAAGGTGGCGTACAGCCGCGGCGCGTTCATCAGCTTGTCGGCGGCCAGGATGTTGACGATGCCCTTGCCGTCCAGCGTCTGCATGAAGTCGGCGATGTCGAGCATCGGCTCGCCGAAGAACTGGTCGCCGCCTTGCTCCTCGATCTGCATCAGGCCGCGCTGGATGGCGCCGACGCTGGCCGCGCTGATGTTGCCGTACTCGGTGGTGAAGACTTTCGCGTTGTCGCCGATGTGCTGCAGCATCGCGCGCAGGTCCTTCATGTCCAGCAGCGCCATGCCCTGGTCGTCGGCGATCTTGAAGACCAGGTTCAGTACGCCGGCCTGCGTCTCGTTGAGCGCCAGCATGCGTGCCAGCAGCAGCGGCCCGAGGTCGCTGACGGTTGCGCGTACCGGGTGCCCTTGCAGCCCGAAGACGTCCCACAGCGTGGTCGGGCAGCGCGTGGGCTCGGGCATCGGCAAGCCGCGGTCGGCCAGGATCCTGGCCACCTTGTCGGGTATGCGGCCGGTCTGGCTGATGCCGGTCAGGTCGCCCTTCACGTCCGCCATGAAGACCGGCACGCCCAGGCGGCTGAAGTTCTCGGCCAGGGTCTGCAGCGTGATCGTCTTGCCGGTGCCGGTGGCGCCGGTGATCAGCCCGTGGCGGTTGGCCAGCGCGGGCAGCAGGTGGCATTCGATGTCGCCTTGCATCGCGACGAGGATCGGGTCGGCCATGACAGCTCCAGGGTGGGTGGCGGACAGCGGTGGACAGGCCGCGCAGTCTAGGGCAGCGCCAAGCCGGCCCGACGCGGGCCGCCACCCCCGATCGAATCAGGCGGCGGACGGGCAGCTCAGGCGGCCAGCTTGTCCAGGCTCGCCCGGCACCAGCCGCGGTCTGCTTCGTCCAGCGCGTCGAAGGCGATACGCGCCTGCGCCAGTGCGTCGGCCTTCTGCCCGGCATCACCGGCGGCCTGCGCCGTCAGGCCCATCGCCTCGAAGGCGAAGAATCGCTCCAGCGCCGGTGCCTCGTGCTGCTGCACGATCTGCAGGCAGGCCTGCGCGTGCCGCATGGCCTGCGCCGGGTCTCCGGCCTGCAGCCAGGTCATGGCCAGCCGGTACTCGGCACGTTCGGTTTCCAGCCAGCCGCCGGCCAGCGCCCAGTGGTGGCGGGCGGCCTGGGCTGCACGGATCATCAGTTCGCGCTCGGCCATGCTGCGCGCGCTTTTCTCTTCCAGCGTGCAGGCCAGGTTGTTGGCGCTCACGGCCAGCGCGCGGTGCGCCGGGTCGGTGTCGGCCAGCGCGCTGGCGGCGCCCAGCGCCTCATCGAACAGCGCCCGCGCGCGCGGCGTATCGTGCTCGGCCAGATTGGCCGCGGCCATCGCGCCGACCCGGATGGCGTCGCTGGCCGATAGCGCCGCGCGTTCGTCCGCCAGGCCGGCGCTGAGCGCCATGCTCGCGTCGCAGCGGCGCAGCGCGGCGGCGCTGTCGGCGCTGCCGCTGGCCGAGGCCAGGCGCTGCAGCAGCACGCGGCCGTCTTCCCAGCGCGCCAGATGTTCGCCATAAACGTGGTGCACCAGTGCGGCCAGCCGGGCCACCTGGGCATCTTCGTGCAGCAGCGCTGGGCCGTCGGCGGCCAGCCGATCGGCCACGCCGGCGGCGTCGGTTGCATGGTCGTCCCAGGCCTGGTCGATGAAGCGGTCGAAGTCCATGGGCGGGCTCCTGTGGCGAGGGTTGCGACGATATCGCGCAGCACGCCGGCCGCCAAGGCGGCGACCCGGGACGCAAGCCCGAGACGCCTGCAGGGGCGCCCGTAGAATCGCGTTCCCCTGCAGCCGCCTCACAGCCTCTTTCACCATGGCCGGTCATTCCAAATGGGCCAACATCCAGCACCGCAAGGGCCGCCAGGACGAGAAGCGCGGCAAGGCCTGGACACGCGTGATCCGCGAGATCATGGTCGCGGCGCGCCAGGGCGGTGGGGACGCCAGCGCCAACCCGCGGCTTCGGCTGGCGATCGAGAAGGCCAAGGCCGTGAATCTGCCGGCTGACACCGTCAAGCGCAACATCGACAAGGCCACCGGCACGCTGGAAGGTGTGCACTACGAAGAGATCCGCTATGAGGGCTACGGCATCGGCGGCGCGGCGGTGATCGTCGACACGATGACCGACAACCGCGTGCGCACCGTGGCCGAAGTGCGCCACGCCTTCAGCAAGTACGGCGGCAACCTGGGCACCGACGGCTCGGTCGCCTTCCAGTTCAAGCATTGCGGACAGATCGTGTTCGCGCCCGGCACCTCCGAAGACCGCGTGATGGAGGTCGCACTCGAGGCCGGTGCCGAGGACGTGATCAGCGACGACGACGGCGCGGTCGAGGTGCTGGCTGCGCCGGCCGGGTTCGAGGCCGTGAAAGCCGCACTCGAAGCCGCCGGGCTGGTGCCCGAAGTGGCCGAGGTGACGATGCGCGCAGAAAACTCGGTGGAGTTGTCGGGTGACGAGGCGCTGCGCATGCAGAAGCTGCTCGACGTGCTCGAAGACCTCGACGACGTGCAGGACGTGTTCCACAACGCCTTGCTTGCCGGGTGAGTGAAGGATGAGTGCAGGATGAATGCAGGGTGAGTGCAGGGTGAGTGCAGGGTGAGAGGCGCGCGATGAAGGTGCTGGTGGTCGGTGGCGGCGGGCGCGAGCACGCGCTGGCCTGGAAGCTGGCGCAGGGCGAGCGCGTGACCGCCGTCTACGTGGCGCCGGGCAATGCCGGCACGGCGCTGGACCCGCGGTTGCACAACCTGCCGCTGACCGGCCTGGGCGAACTGGCCGACTTCGCGGCGGCCGAGAAGGTGGCGCTCACGGTCGTCGGCCCCGAGGCGCCGCTGGCCGCCGGGCTGGTGGACCTGTTTCGTGCGCGCGGCCTGCGTGTCTTCGGGCCGACCCAGGCCGCCGCCCGGCTGGAGAGCTCGAAAGCCTTCGCCAAGGACTTCATGCAGCGGCACGGCATTCCGACGGCGCTTTACGCCACTTTCACCGACGCCGCCGAGGCCCACGCCCATGTGCGGCACCACGGCGCGCCGATCGTCATCAAGGCCGACGGCCTGGCGGCCGGCAAGGGCGTCGTGGTGGCGCTGGACGAGGCCCAGGCGCACGCCGCCATCGACGACATGCTGCAGGCCAACCGCTACGGCGTTGCGCACAACGACGATGGTGCGCGCGTGGTGCTCGAAGACTTCATGGCCGGCGAAGAGGCCAGCTTCATCGTCGTCTGCGACGGCGTGAACGTGCTGCCGCTGGCCACCAGCCAGGACCACAAGCGCCTGGCCGATGGCGACCGCGGCCCCAACACCGGCGGCATGGGCGCGTACTCGCCGGCGCCGGTGGTCACGCCCAACGTGCATGCACGCGTGATGCACGAGATCATCGGCCCGGCGGTGGCCGGCATGGCTGCCGACGGCCATCCGTTCACGGGCTTTTTGTACGCCGGCCTGATGATCGACGCGCAGGGCCGCCCGCGCACCGTGGAGTTCAACGCCCGCCTGGGCGACCCCGAGGCGCAGGCCATCCTGATGCGCCTGAAGAGTGATCTGTTCGAAGTGATGCTGCATGCCGTCGACGGTACGCTGGACCGCGTGCAACTGCAGTGGGACCGGCGCACCGCACTCGGCGTGGTGATGGCCGCCGCCGGCTATCCCGAGGCGCCGCGGCAGGGCGACCCGATCGAAGGTCTGGCCGACCCCCGGCTGCAGGCTGAGGACCTGATGGTCTTCCACGCCGGCACGGCCCTGCAGGGCGGTCGGCCGGTGACCAGCGGCGGGCGCGTCCTGTGTGTCACCGCACTCGGCGAATCGGTCAAGCTGGCGCAGCAGCGCGCCTATGAAGGCGTGCGCGCGATCGGCCTGGACGGTGCGCAGTGGCGGCGTGACATCGGCCACCGCGCGATCAAGCCTTGAGCCGCCCGCCCATGCACCCCCATCCAACTGCCCGCGGCCGCCTGCGGCCCCTCCCGCCATGATCGACACGCAACCGGTCCGCGACTATCTGCTCGGCCTGCAGGGCCGCATCGTCGACGCCATGCAGGCCGCCGACGGCAAGACCTTCATGCGCGACGGCTGGACCCGCGAGCCCGGCGGCAGGCTCGAAGGCGACGGCCTGTCCCAGCTGGTCGAAGAGGGTCACCTGCTCGAGCGCGGCGGCTGCAACTTCAGCCATGTGCTGGGCCGCTCGATGCCGCCTTCGGCCACTCAGCACCGGCCCGAGCTGGCCGGCGCGCCGTTCGAGGCGCTGGGCGTCTCGCTGGTGATGCACCCGCGCAACCCGCATGTGCCCACGGTGCACATGAACGTGCGCATGTTCATTGCCCGGCCCGAAGGACGCGAACCGGCGTTCTGGTTCGGCGGCGGGATGGACCTGACGCCGTACTACGGCGTCGAGGAAGACGCCGCGCACTTCCACGTCTGCTGCCGCGACGCGCTGGCGCCGTTCGGCCCCGACAAGTACCCGCGCTTCAAGACCTGGTGCGACGAGTACTTCTTTCTCAAGCACCGCAACGAGCCGCGCGGCATCGGCGGCGTGTTCTTCGACGACTTCGCCGAACTCGGTTTCGAGCGCAGCCTGGCCATGATGCAGGCGGTGGGCGATGCCTTCCTCGGCGCCTACCTGCCGATCGTGCAGCGCCGCCGCGACACCCCCTACGGCGAGCGTGAGCGCGATTTTCAGGCCTATCGGCGCGGCCGCTACGTCGAGTTCAACCTGGTGTTCGACCGCGGCACGCTGTTCGGGCTGCAGTCGGGCGGGCGCACCGAAAGCATCCTGATGTCGATGCCGCCGCTGGTGAAGTGGCGCTACGACTGGCGGCCCGGGCCCGGCACGCCCGAGGCGCGGCTGTACAGCGACTTCCTGCGCGCGCGCGACTGGGCGCCCACCTCTTGAGCGTTGCGCGCATCGGTCTGTTCGGCGGCACCTTCGATCCGCCGCACAACGCCCATCTGGCCCTGGCGACCATGGCGATGCAGAGCCTGCGGCTGGACGAACTGCTGTGGGTGCCTACCGGCGAGCCGTGGCAGAAGCAGACGCGCCGCGTCACACCCGCGGCGCAGCGCGAGGCGATGGTGCGCCTGGCCATCGAAGGCGAGCCGCGCTTCGTGCTCGAGCGCTGCGAGATCGAGCGCAGCGGCCCGAGCTACACGCTTGACACCGTGCGCGCGTTGCAGGCCGCGCGGCCCGAGGCGCGCTGGTTCTTGATCATCGGCGAAGACCAGTACGCCGGCCTGCACACCTGGCACGACTGGCGCGAACTGCTGCAACGCGTGGTGCTGGCGGTGGCGGCGCGGCCGGGGCCGCTGGCACGGCCCGACGCCGAGGTGCTGCGCCAGCCGCACCGCGTGGTACCGCTGCCGATGCAGGACGTCTCGGCCACCGACATCCGCCGCCGTGCGGCCGTCGGCGAGCCTTTCCATCATCTGGTGCCGCCGCAGGTGGCACGCTATATTGACCAGCACGCCCTTTACCGGGCGGCACCCGGGAGCTGAATGGACATCCGAAAGCTGCAGCGCGCCATCGTCGATGGACTGGAAGACGTGAAGGCCCAGCACATCGTGGTCTTCAACACCGAGGCGATGTCGCCGCTGTTCGAGCGCGTCATCATCGCCTCGGGCACCAGCAACCGCCAGACCAAGGCGCTGGCCGCCAGCGTGCGCGAGACCGTCAAGGCCCGCGGCATGCAGGTGCTGGCGACCGAGGGCGAGGACAACGGCGAGTGGATCATCGTCGACTGCGGCGCCGCGGTGGCGCACATCATGCAGCCCGCCATCCGCGACTACTACCACCTGGAAGAGATCTGGGGCGGCAAGTCGGTGCGCATGAAGGTGGGCGCAGTGGACACGCGTTTGGTCAAGGCCAGCGAGCCCGAAGCCGCGCCGTCGCGCAGGCCGGCGGCGAAGCCGGAAGTGAACAGCCCGGCGGCCAGGCCGGCGGCGGCGCGCAAGGCGCCCGCGAAGCAGGCGGCGGCGCGCAAGGCGCCCGCAAAGCGTCTGCCGGCCAAGCAGGCGGCGGCCAAGAAGGTGGCCAACCGCAGCGCGGCCTTCAAGCGCGTGGTGGTCAAGGGGGCTGGTTCGCGCCCTCGTCCTGCCGCAAAGAAGGGCGGCGCGCGCTGAGCCCATGAAGCTGCTGGTGGTGGCGGTCGGCCAGCGCCAGCCGGCCTGGGCCGACGCGGCCTGGGACGACTTCGCCAAGCGCTTCCCGCCGGAGATGCGGCTGGAGTTGCGCGTCGTCAAGGCCGAGGCGCGCGCCGGCCGCACCCCGGCCCAGTGCATGGCTGCCGAGCGGCTGCGCATCGAGAGCGCGCTGCAGTCGGCCGGCCGCGACGTGCGCCGCATCGTGCTGGACGAGCGCGGCAGCGCGCGCAGCACCGCGCAACTGGCCGAGCGCCTGCGTGGCTGGCGCGATGAGGGCCGCGACGCTGCCTTCGTCATCGGCGGGCCCGATGGCCTGGACCCCGCGCTGCGCGAGACTGCGCCTGAATCGCTGCGCCTGTCGGACCTCACGCTGCCCCATGCCTTTGTGCGCGTGATGCTGGCCGAGGCGCTGTACCGCGCCTGGTCGCTGTCCACCGGTCACCCCTACCACCGCGAGTAGCGGCCGCGCCCGGATGCACGCTTTCGTCTATCTCGCCTCGCAAAGCCCGCGCCGCGCGCAGTTGCTGCAGCAACTGGGCGTGGCGCACCGGCTGCTGCTGCCCGACGCCGACGAAGACGCCGAGGCGCTGGAGGCCGAACGCCGCGGTGAGGCGCCCCTGGCCTACGTCGAGCGCGTCACCCGCGCCAAGCTGCGGGCGGCGCGGCTGCGCCACGCGGCGCAGGGCCTGCCCGCGGCGCCGATTCTGACGGCCGACACCACCGTGTCGCTGGGCCGGCGCATCCTGGGTAAACCGCGGGACGCGGCCGAGGCCGGCGACATGCTGCGCCGCCTGGCCGGCCGCACGCACCGCGTGATCACCAGCGTGGCCGTGGCGGCCGCCGGGCCGCGCGCGGTGGCCAGGCTGGCCACCAGCGTCTCGGCGGTACGCGTGGCGGCCCTGACCGAGCCGCAGATCGCCGCCTACATCGCCAGCGGCGAGCCCTTCGGCAAGGCCGGCGCCTACGCCATCCAGGGCCGCTTTGCCGAATGGGTGCAGCGCATCGACGGCAGCCACAGCGGCATCATGGGCCTGCCACTGTTCGAGACAGCCGAGCTGCTGCGCCGCGCTGGCGTGGCGCGCGCGGGCTCGCTCTAGACTCGGCGCCATGGCCGGTCAAGACATCCTCATCAACTGGGCCCCGCAGGAGACGCGGGTGGCGGTGGTCGAGAACGGCGCCGTGCAAGAGCTGCACGTCGAGCGCACGCTCGAGCGCGGCTCGGTGGGCAACGTCTACCTGGGGCGCGTGGCGCGGGTGCTGCCGGGCATGCAGAGTGCCTTTGTCGAGGTCGGCCTGGAGCGCGCAGCCTTCTTGCACGTGGCCGACCTGATCAGCAACGCCGGCCCGCGCAGCGAGCAGCCGCTGCCGCCGATCGAACGCCAGGTCTTCGAAGGCCAGACGCTGACTGTGCAGGTGATCAAGGACGCCATCGGCACCAAGGGCGCGCGGCTGACGACGCAGGTCAGCATCGCCGGACGCATGCTGGTCTTCCTGCCGCATGACAACCACATCGGCATCAGCCAGAAGATCGGCTCGCATGAGCTGCGCGAGGCGCTGCGCGAGCGCATGCACCGTCTGGTGGGCGAACAAGGCGGCGGTTTCATCCTGCGCACCAATGCCGAGGAAGCCACCGACGAGGAGCTGGCCGACGACATCGCCTACCTGCGCAAGGCCTGGGCGACCATTCGCGAGCGCGCGCAGAGTTCGCCGCCGGGCAAGCTGCTGCACCAGGACCTGAGCCTGGCGCAACGCGTGCTGCGCGACTTCACGGGCGAGTCCACGCAGAGCATCCGTATCGATTCACAACAGCAGTTCGATGCGCTCAGCGCCTTCGGCGCCGGCTTCATGCCGCGCGCGGTGGGCAAGCTCGAGCTGTACCGCGGCGAGCGGCCGATCTTCGACCTCTTCGGCATCGAGGAAGAGATCGCGCGGGCGCTGGGCCGGCGGGTCGACCTCAAGAGCGGCGGCTATCTGATCATCGACCAGACCGAGGCGCTGACCACGGTGGATGTGAACACCGGCGGCTATGTGGGCGCGCGCAACTTCGACGACACGATCTTCAAGACCAACCTCGAAGCTGCCGGCGCGATGGCGCGCCAGCTGCGCCTGCGCAACCTGGGCGGCATCATCATCGTCGACTTCATCGACATGGTGCGCGAAGAGCACCAGCAAGCCGTGCTGGCCGAGTTGCGCAAGCAGCTTGCGCGCGACCGCACCCGCACCACCATCAGCGGCTTCACGCAGCTGGGTCTGGTGGAGATGACGAGGAAGCGCACGCGCGAGAGCCTGGCGCACATGCTGTGCGAACCCTGCCCCACCTGCGAGGGCCGCGGCCAGGTGAAGACCGCGCGCAGCGTGTGCTACGACATCCTGCGCGAGATCCTGCGCGAGGCGCGCCAGTTCGACCCCAAGGAGTTCCGCGTCATCGCCAGCGCCAGCGTGGTGGAGATGCTGCTCGACGAGGAGAGCGTGCACCTGGCTGGCTTGAGTGAGTTCATCGGCAAGCCGATCTCGCTGAGTGCCGAGGCGACGATGAACCCGGAGCAGTACGACATTGTTCTGATGTAGCGGTTCGCGGCGTCCTGTTGCGTAGGGCGGCCGGCAAGAAACGGGCGTAAAGGGTGTACAAATGGCGTACCGTTTCACTCGATGATCCAGTCGGCCACCCTTCAGATCACGCCCGAGATGCTGGGCCTGGTCGCCGGCATCGACGAGTTCAAGGGCGCCTGGCGGGCCTTGGGAACTTTGGCGCCTGATCGACTTTCGGCTCTGCTCCGCGTTGCCACCATCGAGAGCATCGGGTCGTCCACCCGGATCGAGGACACCAAGCTGTCTGACCGTGATGTCGAACGCTTGCTGTCGAGCCTGCAGATCCAGAAGTTCAGCACGCGCGACGAGCAGGAAGTGGCGGGCTGCGCCAAGGTCATGGAAATGGGCATCCACCCGCTGCTGCTGATCGGACTGTGGGTGGTGGTGTTCCAGGAGATCCACCCGTTCCAGGATGGCAACGGCCGCCTGAGCCGTGTCCTCACCACCTTGCTGTTGCTCCAGTCCGGCTACGCCTACGTGCCCTACAGTTCATTGGAAAGCGCTGGCCCTGCAGGGCGGCGGACGCGGGGTCTGGTATCACCTCAAGTAATTGGCCACGCAGTGGCAGACTGAACAGTACTCATGACCCTCTCGCTCAACAAACCCAAACTCGACAACCTCGCCGACGGGATCTGGAAGTCGGCCGAGCGCCTGCTCGGCAAGTTCAAGGCCTATGAGTACCAGAACGTCATCCTGCCCATCATCGTGATCCGCCGCCTGGAATGTGTGCTGATCAAGTGGCGGGGGGACAAGGCGGCCGAGGTTCATGCCCGGCGCCCCGAGTTGACTTACAAGCAACTTGCGAAGCCGGTCAAGGACCTGGAGACCAGCAACGCGCCCTTCTCCAACAAGACCACCTGGACGCTGCGCAGCGTGTACGAGGAAGACGAACCTCGACTTTCTCTACTACCTGAGCCACACGCACCTGTGTGCGCGGGCATGAAGGCATGAGCAGCGGCCGCATCAAGGACCTGCCTGTTCAGGCACCGGCGGACGTCGAGGCCACGAAGCAATTGAAGGCTGCAGGGGCGGTAATGGGGATCGCCTTGCTCGACCACATCATCTTCAACCGCAGCGGGTACTACGGCTTCCTTGAGGCGGGGCGGCTGTGATTGCGACAACGCCTGCGGTAGCCTTTCAACCGGTTCCACGTCAAGCAAGCCCTTCAGCCTGCAATTGAGTTGCGGAGGATCAACACCATGAGACTGTCAGACGAAGAACTCGAGGCCTTGCTGGCTGACTTGGAATCAGATCGAGCCGAGCGCAAGGAGACCTTCAATGGTGATGCGCCGGAGAAGGTGCGCCAGGCTGTCTGTGCGTTTGCCAATGATCTGCCTGGCCACGCTACACAGGGCGTGGCGTTCATCGGCGTCAGGGATGACGGCACGCCCACGAATTTGCCCATCACCGACCAATTGGTCCTCACTCTGGCAAACATTCGAAGTGAAGGAAACATCCAGCCCATTCGGAGATGGGTGTGGAGAAACGAGTTCTGCGTGGCGCCGCAGTGGCCGTCATCACTGTGCTTCCGGCAGATGCCCCACCGGTGCGCTACAAGGGCCGCACGTACATCCGCACCGGGGCCCGTCGCGACATCGCCAATCTGCAGGACGAGCGAATCCTCAACGAGCGAAGAAGGCACCGCAACCTTCCGTTCGATCTGCAGCCGGTCTCGTTTGCGACGCTCGCGGATATCAGTCGCAATGTCTTCGAGGGCGAGTACCTGGCGGGAGCGTTCGCAGCGGAAGTGATTGAGGCCAACCACCGGAACCACGAAGAACGCCTCAGTTCGTGCCGCATGATCGAATCGATCGAGAACCCCGTGCCTACGGTACTGGGCAGTCTTGTTCTGAGCACCCGGACGCGGGATCTCATCCCATGCGCGTATGTGCAGTTTCTGCGCCTGGACGGCACCGAACTGGATGCCCCCATCATCGACGAAGCTGCGATCGATGGCCGCTTGGGTGAAGTTATCAACCGGGTGGACGAGAAGATCAAGGCACATATTTCGACAGCGGTCGACGTTCACACGGCCGACACCGAAAGGCGGCGTGCCGACTATCCGCTGGCCGCGCTTCAGCAACTGGTGCGAAATGCCGTCATGCACCGCAGCTACGAAGCTACGAAGCCACGAATGCACCGGTCCGACTCACGTGGTTTTCAGATCGCATCGAGATCGTCAACCCCGGCGGCCCCTTCGGCATTGTCACGGTCGCCAACTTTGGGCAGCCGGGTGTCACTGACTATCGAAACCCGCACCTCGCCGAGACGATGAAGGTTCTTGGCTACGTTCAGCGTTTCGGTGTCGGCATTGCCACAGCCCGCCGGCTGCTGGCCGACAACGGGAACCCCCCGCCGCAGTTCGACCCGCGAGACACGCACGTGCTGGTCACCATTCGGAGGTCGTCATGACCGTTCCCGTTCTGACCTTCTTCAACAACAAGGGCGGCGTTGGCAAGACCTCGCTGGTCTATCACTTGGCGTGGATGTTCGCCGAACAAGGCTTGCGGGTCATGGCGGTGGACCTGGATCCGCAGGCCAATCTGACGGCGGCGTTCCTGGACGAGGATCAATTGGCCGAGTTGTGGACCGACAGCGCTGGTGCGTCCACCATCTTTCGCAGTGTCAAGCCGCTGCTGGACGTGGGTGACTTCGCGCCTGTCGAGTACCAGGAGCCGCATACGCGGCTGGCGCTCATTCCTGGCGACCTCGGCCTCTCTGGCTTTGAGGATGAACTGTCTGCCACGTGGACCGACGCGCTGAGCGACAAGAACAAGGCCAGACCGTTCCGTATCCTCACTGCGTTCTGGCGGGCCGCGCAGGACTCGGCTGCTCGATTTGATGCCGACCTGATCGTCTTCGATGTCGGCCCGAATCTGGGCGCGATCAACCGTGCAGCGTTGTTGGCCAGCAATCACGTCGTCGTGCCACTGGGCGCCGACCTCTTTTCCTTGCAGGGCTTGCGCAACCTGGGGCCTACGCTGCGAGATTGGCGCGCAGGCTGGACCAGGCGCCGCGATGACTGGAAGGCACCAGAGTTCGACTTGCCGGTGAGCGACATGAGCCCCGTGGGCTACATCGCAATGCGTCATGGCGTGCGCCTGACGCGCCCTGTGAAAGCCTATACACGCTGGCTGGATCAGATTCCTGCCGAGTTCAGACGTAGCGTGCTGGACCAGGCCGCAACCAAGGTGCCTTCGATCGAGAACGACCCTTACTGCCTGGCCATGCTGAAGAACTACAACAGCCTGATGCCCCTGGCGCAGGAGGCGCGCAAGCCTATCTTCTCTCTGCGCTCAGCAGACGGAGCAATCGGCTCCCATGCCAACGCCGTCGCAAGGGCGCACGGCGATTTCAAGACCCTGGCGCGAGACATTGCAAAGCGAATCGGTCTTGAGATTCCTGCAGACGACCCGTGAGCGGAAGGGGATTGAACTTGTCGGATGCGGCTGCGCGGTCGGCGGCAAGTGGTTTCTTGCGACGGTGTCGCAAGACTTCGCTGTGCGGCGACTTGGTGGCACAGGTGCCACGCCGACGCGAGCCTGCATCCACAGCCTGCTGCACCGCGTACAGGCAGACGACTTCCTGCGGAATCGACAAGCCCATGCCCATGCCCATGCCCATGCCCGTGCGCAAGCCCTTCCTCACCACGTTGATGTGCGCCGCAGCCGTGTGCCTGGCCAGTGCGCCAGCGCGTGCGCATGACACCTGGTTCGAGACCGCCGGCCGCGGTGCCGGCGGCGAGCGGTTGCTGGCGCTGGGCACGGGCAATCAGTTCCCGCTGCAGGAGTCGGGCATCGACATCAAGTACCTGGTGCAGCAGGGCTGCCGCGCGCCTGAATCGGCCGCGCCGCCGGTGTCGATGGTCCGCGTGCGGGATGCCGCTGCGGCGCTGATGCTGCGCGTGCCGGTGGTCCCCGCATCACCCGCACCCGCGCCGCTGAGCTGCTGGGCACAGTTGTCGCCGTTCGAGATCGAGATCGAGCCGCGCATCGTCGGCGTCTACCTCGACGAGGTGCGTGCGCCGCAGTCGGTGCGCGACGACTGGGCGGCGATGCTGGCCCGCGGTGTGCCCTGGCGCGAGCGCTACACCAAGCACGCCCGTATCGAGCTGGGGGTGCTGAGCGCTGCCTCGCGTGCCTCGGGCATGGCGATGGATGTGTTGCTTGATGCCGGCGGCCAGCCGGCGCGCACACGCCAGGCGCTGGGCTTTCAGGTGCTGCGCGATGGCCGCCCGCTGCCCGGCCTGGCGGTGGAGCTGCGCACCGAACGCGCCCGGCTCGGCCTGTGGTTCCGCACCGACGCCGATGGGCGAGTCAGTTTCGCGCCGCCGCTGCCCGGCAACTGGCTGCTTCGCGGCACCGAACTGCGGCGCTCGACCGATGACCCCGACCGCTGGGTCAGCGGCTTCGTGACGCTGGCCTTCGAGGTGGCGCCGTAGCCGCCAGCCGCTCTCAGGCCGGCAGCAGCTTCAGGTCGAAGACGCGTTCTGCCATCCAGGTGGCGGCCAGCAGAACAATCAGTATCGACCCGCCGACGAACACCACGCGTCGGTAGAACAAACTGCGGCGCAGCCAGAAGGCGATCGGCAGGAAGGCCGCGACGATGGCCAGCTGGCCCGCCTCGACGCCCAGGTTGAAGCCCACCAGCGCCAGTGCCAGCGTGCCCTGGGGCAGTCCGAGGTCGGCCAGCACGCTGGCGAAGCCGAAGCCATGTACCAGCCCGAAGCCGAAGGCGACAGCCCAACGCCGGCTGTGAACCAGCGGGAACAGGTTGTTCAGGGCGGCCAGCACCACCGAAGCCGCGATCGCCGACTCCACCAGCCGCGACGGCAGCGTGACCACGCCCAGCGTGGCCAGCGTCAGCGTCACCGAGTGGGCGAGGGTGAATGCGGTGACGATCTTCAGCACATCGAAGAAGGCGTGACGAAAGCGCCCCGCCGGCTGCCAGGCATTGCGCTGCCAGACAAACACCGCCGGCAGCAGCAGCGAGACCAGAAACAGGATGTGATCGAAGCCGATCCAGATGTGCCAGACCCCTTCGCGCGCAAAGGCCGTGAACTCGGCCAGCGGGGTACTGGCCGCCAGGTCGAAGCGCTGGGTCGGTGCCTGCGGCGAGAAGATCGCCGTGCGTGTGCTGCCTGCGGCCTGCAGGCGCAGCAGCCCGCGGTGCTGCGGGTCCATCTCGGCAAAGAGGTCGTAGCGCACGCTCAGCGTCCGTGGCGCGGTCGTGGGGCAGTCGGCGCGAAAGCGCAAGACGGCGTAGCTGCCGTCGGTGTGTTCGTCCACCAGCTGCTCGCCGGCGTGCAACACGCAGGCTGCTCCGTCGGCCTGCAACTGCAGATGCGCCAATGCCAGCGCAGCGATCGCGGGCTGGCGCGTGCGCAACTCGCCCCAGGTGATCTCGCCATTACCGTCGGCGTCCAGGCCGATCGCCTGTTCGAGGTCGCGCAGCGCGATGTCCCACTGGCCGCTCAGGCCGGCGGGTTGCTGCTCCAGGCTGAGATAGCTGTCCGAGGCCTTGTGCGCGACGGCCGGCGGCGTGGCGAGCAGGCTCATCAGCGCGAGCAGAGCCAGCGCGGCCGTCACCCACCCTGGCCGGTGCGCCGCCTTCATGTGCCGCCCGCCTGAAGTCGCGCCGCCAGCCGACGCAGCACCACGCCTTCGTGGCCCGATGCGGCCAGCCACTGCAACACGGGCGCCGCGGCAGCCGGCTGCCGGGCCGCCAGCGCCGCTTCGAGCAGCACGCGGGCATCGGCGGCTTCGCGCTGCAACTGCCAGTTCTCGCGCGCCAGCGTGAGTGCGCGCGGTAGATCGCGCCCTTCGGCCAACAGCCAGCGGGCCTCTTCCTTCTGGTGCAGCGTGTCGGCGCGCAGGCGGGCAGCGTCCAGCCGCGCGTTCACGGCCGCCTGCAGGCGCGGGGCGGCCGGTGCCGACAGGGTTCTGGCCGCCAGGGCCAGGCGCAGCAGCAGCAGGTCTGATCGTTCATGCGCCGCCAGCAGCGTCATCACCTGGGCGGCGCGGCCCTGGTCGAGCAGGAAGTCGGCGTAGGCCGCCAGCAGGTAGACGTCGGGCAGGCCCAGCGCCAGGGCGCGCCTGAACGCCGCCTCGGCACGCGCCGGCTGGCCGCGCAGGGCCTCGGTCTCGGCCAGCCGGGTCAGCGCCCACAGCTGCTCGGCCGGGTCGGCCTGCGCCGCGGCGCGCAGCGCGGCATCCAGGGCGGCGGTGGCGGTGGCGGCGCGGCCGGTGGCGGCGTCCACCTGGGCCAGGCAGGCAGTGGCGATCAGGGGCGTGGCCAGCGGCGCCAGCCGGATGCAGGCGGTGCGTGCGTCGTCGTATCGCGCCTCCACCATGTGGATCGCGGCCTGCCAGGACCAGGCTTCGCCGTTGTCGGGCTGGGCCTGTGCGGCCGCCCGCAGGTCGGCCAGCGCGGCCTCGAAGCGGTGCGTGAACTGCAGCACCAGCGCGCGCATCACGCGCACCTCGGGCGGCGGCGCAGGCTCGGTCCACCACGGCGCCAGCGCCGCCTGCGCATAACCCACGAAGCGTGGGTCGCCATCGGCGGCGGCGCGGTCGAACCACGCGCGGGCCAGCGCGACGGCCGCCGTGGCGTCGCCGGGCTGCTGCGCCACGCGCTGGCGCAGCGCGCGCAGCTCGCCGGCGCGCGGGTCGGTGGGCAGGCGCTCGAGCACCTGCGCGTCGTCGGTGGGCAATCGCGGCGCGGCCATCGGGCCGGCCGACGGCAGGCCCATCAATAGCGCGACGGCAGCGGCACAAGGCAGGGTGAGGCGCGGCATCGGGGTTCTTTACGTGGCAGCAGCCAGTATGGATGCGGCAGCCTGCGCTCGATGGCACAACAGGGGGCCGGCCAGGAAAGGCCCCAGACCTTGCAGGTCAACCGAAAGTGTGGGGCTGCGTTTGAGAGGTGGCCGGTATCACGGCTGACAGTGACAGGGCCGGCCGCGCGGCAGTGTTTGCGCCTCATGTCCTGACCACACTGCATAACCATCACACCCCCTGAGAGAAAGACGCCCCATGAACAAGATTCTGTCGACCCTGATCCTGGCCGCCTTCGCGACCGTGGCTTTCAACGCCCACGCGGCAACGCACGCCGCCGGCGCGCCGATGAAGGCCAGCGAGGCAGCCGCCAAGAAGCACGACAAGAAAGAAATGAAGGACAAGAAGGAAATGAAGGACAAGAAGGAAGTGAAGAAGATGGAAGAGAAGAAGTAAGTCCAGCTTCAATCAGAACGCAAAGCGGCAGGGGAGTACCCTGCCGCTTTGCGTTTGCGTCCTGCGTCCTGCGTCCTGCGTCCTGGCGCAGCGCAGCGCGCAGTGGCCTCAGCCGACCTTGGTCTTGGGCACCCGCCCCATCAGGTAGAACTCTTCGTTGGGCCGCATCCCGGTGACATTCGCCAGGCGGTTGCTCATGCCGAAGAAGGCCGTGATCGCCGCGATGTCCCAGGCGTCGTCGTCGTCGAAACCGTGCAGGCGCAGCGCATCGAAGTCGTCTTCGTTGACCTCGTTCGATCGCTGGCAGACCTTCAGCGCAAACTCCAGCATCGCGCGTTGGCGCGCCGTCAGGTCGGCCTTGCGCCAGTTGGTGGCCACCTGGTCGGCGATCAGCGGCTGCTTCTCGTAGATGCGCAGGATGGCTCCGTGCGCGACCACGCAGTACAGGCACTGGTTGGCGGCAGAGGTGGCCACCACGATCATCTCGCGCTCGCCCTTGCTCAGGCTGCCGCTGGTCTTCTGCATCAGCGCGTCGTGGTAGGCGACGAAGGCGCGCCACTCGCCGGGCCGGTGCGCCAGCGCCAGGAACACGTTGGGCACGAAGCCGGTCTTGGCCTGCACCTCCAGGATGCGGCTGCGCAGGTCTTCCGGCAGATCGGCCAGTTCCGGCACCGGGTAGCGTGAGATCGGGTGGTGCATCGTCGTGTCTCCTTGTCAGCTTCTGAACTGCATCGCATGCAGCCTGGCGTACAGGCCGCCAGCGGCCAGCAGTTCGCCATGGGTTCCTTGTTCGATCAGGCGGCCGGTGTCCATCACCAGCACGCGGTCGGCGTGCTCGATGGTCGACAGGCGGTGCGCAATCACCAGCGTCGTGCGGCCCTTCATCAGCGCGTCCAGCGCAGACTGCACGGCGCGCTCGCTCTCGCTGTCCAGCGCCGAAGTGGCCTCGTCCAGGATCAGGATCGGCGCGTCCTTGGCAATCGCGCGGGCAATCGCCAGCCGCTGCCGCTGGCCGCCGCTCAACTGGTTGCCGTTGTGACCGATCACCGTGTCGAGGCCCTGCGGCAGACCCTCGACGAAGTCGAGCAGATTCGCGCCGCGCAGCGCGTCGCGCACCTGCTCACGCGTGATCGCGCTGCCCAGCGCCACGTTGGCTGCGATGCTGTCGTTGAACAGCACCACGTCCTGGCTGACATAGGCAAACTGCCGGCGCAGTGCGTCGAGTTGCCACTCGGCCAGCAGCACCCCGTCCAGCCGCACCTGGCCGGCATCGGGTTCGACGAAGCGCGGCAGCAGGTTCACCAGCGTGGTCTTGCCGGCGCCCGACGGGCCGACCAGCGCCACCGTCTCGCCGGCGCGCACGTGCAGCGTCAGCGCATCCACCGCCGGCATGCCGTCTGCGCGGTAACGCAGCGTCACGGCGTCGAAGTCGATCGCGCCCTGCGCGCGCGCCACCGCATGCGTGCCGCCCTGTTCACGCGGGGTGTGCTCGACCAGATCGAGCCCGCGCTCGACGGCCGCCAGCCCGCGCGTGATCGGGGCCATCACGTCCGACAGGTGGCGGATCGGTGCCACCAGCATCAGCATCGCGGTGATGAAGGCGACGAAGCTGCCCACCGTGGCGCCGCCGCCGCCGCCGCCGCTTTGCCACAGCGCCACCACGATCACCGCCGACAGGGCCATGGCGGCCAGCACCTGGGTGATCGGCGTCGTCGTCGCGCTGGCGACCACCGCCTTGAGCATCAGCCGGCGCAGCAGTTCGCTGCGCGAGACGAAGCGCCCGACCTGCACCGGCGCGGCGCCGTGCAGGCGCACGATGCGCCAGGCCAGCGTGTTCTCTTCCACCACATAGGCCAGTTCGTCGGTGGCCTGCTGCCCGGCCAGCGTCAACTTGTGCAGCCGCCGGCCCACCGTGCGCATGACCCAGGCCAGCGCCGGAAAAAGCAGCGCGACGAACAGCGTGAGCTGCCAGTTCAGCCACATCAGATAGGACAGCAGCGCCACCAGCGTGAGCGAATCGCGCACCAGCGTGAGCAGCGAGGCCACCAGCATCTGCGTGCCCTGCTGCACCTCGTAGACCACGATGTTGGTCAGCTCGCTGGCGCTGCGCTGGCCGAACAATGCGGGCTTCGCATCGGTCAGGCGGTCGAACATCGCACGGCGCAGTTCGAGCACGCCGCGGTGCGCGGTCCAGGCCAGTCCGTACTGGGCCACGAAGCCCGCCGCGCCGCGCACCGCAAAGAGGCCGATGATGGCCAGCGGAATGCTCCACAGCGGCAAGGTGCCGCTGCCGAAACCCTGGTCGAGCAGCGGCTTCATCAGTGCCGGGATCAGCGGCTCGGTGGCCGCGCCGAGCAGCGAACCCAGCCCCGCAGCCAGCAGGCCCAGCCGGCCGCTGCGAAGATAGGGCGAAAAGCGGGCGAATCGCTGCAGCAGGCTGGGCATCGGGGCTTCGGGTGCGGGCCAGGGATTATCGCGGGCCGCCCGCACGGCCCCGCCGGGCCAGCCACCAGCGTGCGCTGCCTACAATCCTGCCGCTGATGATGTTGCCCGCCGCACCCTGGACCCGCCGCCTCTTGCTGCAAGCCTTAGCCGGCAGTGCCGCCGGGTTGGCGGCGGCCAGCGCGCAGGCACAGTTCAGGATCGAGATCTCTGGCGTCGGCGCCACGCAGATTCCGGTCGCGGTGCCGGACCTGCGCGGTGAGCGCGAGGCCGGCGTGCCCATCGCGGCCATCGTGCGCGCCGACCTGCTGCGCAGCGGCGTCTTTCGCAGCGTCGACAGCCCGGCGGCGGTGGACGAGAACGCGCAGCCGGTGCTGGGCGAGTGGCGCGCGCGCGGCGCCGACGCGTTGCTCGGCGGCTCGCTGTCGCGGCTGGCCGACGGCCGCTTCGAGTTGCGCGTGCGCCTGTGGGATGCGGTGCGCAACACCGAACTGCTGGGCCAGAGCCAGGTGGTGGCGGCCGGCGACCTGCGGCTGGCCGCGCACCGTGTGGCCGACGCGGTGCATCTGAAGCTGACCGGCGAGCCGGGTGTCTTTGCCACCCGCATCGCGTTCGTCGTGCGTCAGGGCCGCCGCTGGACTTTGCAGGTCACCGATGCCGATGGCGAAGGTGCGCAGACCGCGCTGGCCAGCGCCGAGCCGATCATCTCGCCGGCGTGGGCGCCCGACGGACGCGAGCTGGCCTATGTCTCTTTCGAGGCGCAGAAGGCGATGGTCTGGGTGCAGGACCTGCCCAGCGGCACGCGGCGCGTGCTGGCGGCTTTTCGCGGATCGAACAGCGCACCGGCCTGGGCGCCTGACGGCCGCACGTTGGCGCTGACGCTGTCGCGTGACAGCGTGGCGCAGCTCTATCTGATGCCGCGCGAAGGCGGCACGCCGCGCCGCCTGACCAACAGCCCGGCGATCGACACCGAAGCGGTGTTCGCGCCCGACGGCCGGCGCCTGTACTTCGTCAGCGACCGCGGCGGGGCGCCGCAGATCTACCGCGTGGCCGTGGACGGCGGCAACGTCGAGCGAGTCACTTTCAGCGGCGGCTACAACATCAGCCCGGCCATCAGCCCGGACGGTCGGCTGCTGGCCTACGTCACCCGGCTGCCCGGCGGCGCCTTCCGTCTGATGACGCAAGACCTGGAGAGCGGCGCGCTGCAGTCGCTGACCGAGACCGCGGACGACGAGAGCCCGAGCTTTGCCCCCAACGGCCGGCTGATCGTCTACGCCACGCGTACCCAGGGCCGCGACGTGTTGATGACGACCACGCTGGATGGCAAGATCAAGACGCGGCTGCTGACCACCGGCGCCGACATGCTCGAACCCGCCTGGGGGCCTTTTGGCCGCTGAGTGGCCCCCGGGCCGCTCGGCCCCTATCGCCCAACCTGTCCACCCCTTTGCCCGGAGAACCTCGATGAACCGAACCCTGCAAACCACCCTCTGCGGACTCGCCGTGGCAGCGCTTCTGGCGGGCTGCGGCTCGTCGGTCAACCTGGCCGAGCCGCCGGTGGAGACGCGCACGCCGGTGCCCGTGGCGGGCGCACGCACGCCCGCAGGCACATCCGTGGGGGCGACCCCCACACCCGTCGCTCCTTCGGCCAACCCGGCGGGCACACCCGAATCGCGCGTGGCCACGGTCGACCTCGCGCGCACCCCGGTGTCGGCGGCACCGACCGGGCGCATCGTCTACTTCGACTTCGACAGCTTCGTCATCCGCGACGACTTCAAGCCGCTGATCGAAGGCCATGCGCGCTCGCTGGCCGCGCAGCGTGCGCGCCGCATGACGGTGGAGGGCCACACCGACGAGCGCGGCAGCCGCGAGTACAACCTGGCCCTGGGCCAGAAGCGTGCCGAAGCGGTGCTGCGCTCGCTGGCGCTGCTGGGCGCGAACGAGACCCAGCTCGAGGCGGTGAGCTTCGGCGAAGAGCGCCCGACCGACGAAGGCCGCGACGAAGCGGCGTGGGCGAAGAACCGCCGCGCCGAGCTGAAGGACCGTTGAGTGAGCCGCTCGCTGCCGGCTCTTGCCCGCACGCTCAACGGCGCACTCACCTGCGCACTTACCTGCGCGCTCACCTGCGCGCTCATGCTGGCCGCGCTGCCGGTGCACGCCGGCCTGTTCGACGACGAAGAAGCGCGCAAGGCCATCGTCGAACTGCGCGCCCGGGTGCTGCAAAACGACGAGCAGATCCGCACCCGCCTGACTGAACTGGCCGCGGCGCAGGCGCAGACTGCCGCGCAGATGGCCCAGCAGATGGCCAGCCTGATGGGTGAGCAGTTGACGGCGTTGCGACGCAGCCTGCTCGACCTGAACAACCAGATCGAAGCCACGCGCGCTGACCTGGCCCGAATGCGCGGCGGTGACGAACAACTGCTGCGCGAGATCGCCGAACAGAGCCGGCGCCAGCAGGAGGCGAGCCAGGCGCTGGACGCCCGCATCCGGCGGCTGGAGCCAGTGCGCGTCACGCTCGACGGGCAGGAGTTCGCCGCCCATCTGGACGAACGTCGCCAGTACGAAGAGGCCATCACCGTGATGCGCGGTGGCGACTTCGACAAGGCAGTGGGCGCCTTCAGCCTGCTGCTGCGCCGCTGGCCCGGCAGTGGTTATGCCGATGCCGCGCGCTTCTGGCAGGCGAATGCGCTGTACGGCAAGCGCGACTACAAGGAGGCCATTGCCGCCTTCCGTGCCTTCGTGGCGGCCTCGCCAGAGCACCCGCGCGCGGCCGAAGCGTTGCTGGCGCTGGCCAACAGCCAGGCCGAGATGAAGGACGTGCGCGCCGCGCGCCGAACGATCGAGGATTTGATGAAGGCCTACCCCACCAGCGAGGCCGCGCAGGCCGGCAAGGAACGGCTGGCCGCGCTGAAGTAGGGCCCTGGAGGGCCCGCGCAGAACGAGCGTCTCACCGCATGCAGGAATCCGATCTCCCCGGCCTGGTGGCCCAGGTGTTGTGGGCCGCCTTTGCGCTGGCCCTGGTGTTCGGTGCCATCGCCCAGCGCACGCACTTCTGCACCATGGGCGCGGTGGCCGACATCGTCAACATGGGCGACTGGGCGCGCATGCGCATGTGGGTGCTGGCCATCGGCGTGGCGATGATCGGCTTCAACGCGATGGTCGGCCTGGGCTGGCTGCAGGCCAAGGACAGCCTGTATGCCGGGCCGCGCCTGATCTGGTTGTCCAATCTCCTCGGCGGCTTGCTGTTCGGCTTCGGCATGGTGCTGGCTTCGGGCTGCGGCAGCAAGACGCTGGTGCGCATCGGCGGCGGCAGCCTGAAGTCGCTGGTGGTGTTCTGCGTGCTCGGGCTGGCCGCTTACGCCACGCTGCGCGGCGTCACCGGTGTGGTGCGGGTCGCAACGGTCGATCAGGTCGCGCTCGTGTTGCCGGCGGGGCAGGACCTGCCCTCGCTGCTGGCCGTGGCCACCGGCTGGACCGTGCCGCGCCTGGCCCTGCTGTGCGGCGGCGTGCTCGGCACGTTGCTTGTGGGCTGGGCACTGGCCTCGCCGGCCGGCCGCAGCGGCGAGGTGCTGCTGGGCGGGCTGGGCACGGGCGCGGTGGTCGTCGGCGTGTGGTGGGTCTCGGGGCACCTGGGCCATCTTCTGGAGCATCCGACGACGCTGGAGGCGGTGTTCCTGGCCACCGACTCGCAGCGCATGGAGTCTCTGTCCTTCGTGGCCCCGGTGGCCAACGCGCTGGACTGGCTGATCCTGTTCAGCGACAAGAGCAACGTGCTGACGCTCGGCGTGGTCAGCGTCTTCGGTGTGATCGCCGGCTCGGCGCTGGTGGCGCTGGCCACGGGCAGCTTTCGCTGGGAAGCTTTCGGTGGTGTCGAGGACACCGCCAACCACCTGGTGGGCGCCTTGCTGATGGGCGTGGGCGGCATCACCGCGATGGGCTGCACCATCGGGCAGGGGCTCTCCGGCGTCTCGACGCTGGCGCTCGGCAGCTTCATTGCGCTGGCCGGCATCATCGGCGGCGCCGTGCTGGCCCTGCGCTGGCAGGTGTGGCGGCTGGAGCGCATGGGGTGATCGAGTTGCCCGAGCTGGCCGCCGCCGATCTCGAGCGCCGATTCGGCGGCCTGCGGCGGCTGTACGGCGACGCCGGCTACGCGCGTCTGCGATCGGCGCGGGTGATGCTGGTGGGCGTGGGGGGCGTGGGCTCCTGGGCCGCCGAGGCGCTGGCGCGCTGCGGTGTGGCGGCGCTCACGCTGGTGGACCTGGACCAGGTGGCCGAGAGCAACATCAACCGCCAGGTGCAGGCCCTGGGCGCCACGCTCGGCCAGGCCAAGGTGCAGGCGCTGCGCGAGCGCATCGCCGACATCCACCCGGGGTGCGAGGTGACGCCGGTGGAGGACTTCGCGACGCCGCAGAACTGGGCCGCGCTGGTGGCCGCTGCCGCGCCCGACATCGTCATCGATGCCTGCGACCAGAGCAGCGCCAAGCTGGCGCTGGCCGTCTGGGCGCTGGCCACGCGCACGACCTTTGTCAGCGTGGGTGCCGCTGGCGGCAAACGGCGCGCGCAGCGCGTCGAGGTGTCCGATCTGGCCGAGGTGACGCACGACCCGCTGCTGGCCAGTGCGCGCCAGCGGCTGCGCCGGCTGCATGGGGCAGCGCGCCAGGGGCCGATCGGACTGCGCTGTGTCTGGTCACGCGAACCGGTGGCCGCGCCGACGGACGCGAGCGTCACTTACGGCGGCACTGACGGCGGCACTGACGGCGGCACTGACGGCAGCCTGAACTGCCACGGTTACGGCTCGGTGGTCAGCGTCACCGCCACCTTCGGCATGGTGGCCGCCGGCGAGGCCGTCGAGCAATGGCTCGCGCGGGCTGACTGAGTTTCGACCGAGTTCTGCGCCGGCTGTCGGCTATAATCGAAGGCGCTGCGGACAGCGGATGTTCAGCGGTTCGGCAAAGCAGTCAGATCGCTGAACCGCCGGGTCCAGGGGTCGTTAGCTCAGTCGGTAGAGCAGCGGACTTTTAATCCGTTGGTCGCGTGTTCGAGTCACGCACGACCCACCACACGACACGCAGACAGTCATGTACGGCAGCATGCCGGGCTCTTAGCTCAGTTGGTAGAGCAGCGGACTCTTAATCCGTAGGTCGCGTGTTCGAGTCACGCAGGGCCCACCAAGAACCTTGGAAGAATCGACCACCTGGACGGCATCGCCCCCAGGTGGTTTTTTCTCGTCTGTCGTCTTTGCCAGTCTTGCGGGTGCCCATGCCGGCACGGCCCGCTTGGGCATACTCGGCCCCCGCGTCAGGGCAGCAAGCCAGGGCCGAAACCAGAGAGCCCCCGCTTGACCGTCTGCATAGCAAGAACAGCGACCCGCGCGTCGCCGATGGCCCGAGGCCCCTGGCGTACTGACGCGTGGTGGCGGCCCGCCGTGCCGGCCTGCTCGAGCCCGCCACGGCCCCGATGAGCGCGCCGACCACGCGCACGGTGCTGTGGCTGGTGCCCGGCGTGTACTTCGTCTTTGTCGCGGCCGAGTTCGCGGCCATGACGCATCTGGCGCTGCAGGCCACGGCCGCGGGACGCTCTGCGCTGGCGGTCGGGCTGCTGTCGACTGCACTGTGGAGCGGCATCCTGCTGTCCAGCCTGCGTGCCCATGCCTTCGTCCAGCGCTGGGGGCACGGCGCGGTGTTCGTCGGCGCCACCGTGCTGTCGCTGCTCGCCACGTTGTCGCTCGCGCTGCACGCGCAGTTCGCGCTGTGGTGCGCCGGCGTCTTCGTGCTCGGGCTCGGCGGCGGGCTGGTCTGGGTCGCCGGTGAGGCCTGGCTGGCCGAGTCGGCACCACCGGATCGGCGCGGCTTCTTCGTCGGTCTGTTCGAGACCGCCGTCGGCCTGGGCCTGATGACCGGGCCGGCGCTGGTGCCGCTGAGCCGCTGGATGCAGTGGTCGCCGCTGTGGCTGAGCGCGCTGCTGATGGCGCTGGCGCTCTTGGCCAGCCTGCGCCTGCGCGGGGTGGCGACGGCTGACGCCGGGGCAAGCGCGGCCGCCGACGGCCCTGCAGCCGCAGAATTGGCCATGGCCAGGGCCAGCGCGTGGCGTGCCGTGGCGCTGCCGCTGGCGGGCATCGCCGTGGTCAGTGGCCTGATGGAGTCCGGGGTGTCGTCGCTCATGCCGTCGGTCTCGATGCGCCTGGGCTTCACGCTCGACGCCGCCGCCTGGCTGGGCGCCGTGATCGGCGCCGGCAGCGCGCTGCTGCAGCCACCCGCCGGGCACCTGGCCGACCGCTGGGGCGTGCGCCGCGCCGCGCTGACCGCCTGGGCTCTGGTGGCGTTGGCCAACGTGGTGCTGCTGTGGTGGGCGAGTGAGCCGGCCACCGTGCTGTGGGGCGTGGGCTTCGTGCTCGGCGGTGTCGGCGGTGCAGTCTACACGTTGATGATCGTCGAGCTGGGCCACCGGCTCGGCGGCGTCGCGCTGGTCAAGGCGATTGCGCTGCTGGTGACGGGTTACGCACTCGGCACCGCCATCGGCCCGGTGCTGGGCGGCATCGTCTTCGACGCCGCCGGGCTGCGCGGGCTGGCCCTGCTGCTGCTGCTGCTTGCGCTGGTCGGGTGGGGCGTGACGAGGCGCTCTTTGCGGCCTGCGGCAGCGTCCGCAGCCATCACGCCGGCCGGCGTCTGACGCGATCGGCGGCGCAGGCGTATCGTGTTCGACAGCCGATGCGGCGGCGGTCCAGGCGCCGCGCCCGAGTCGGCCACGGAGACCCTCGCCATGAGCCTGCCCATCATCCCTTCGTTCAATGCGCGCGCCGCGTTGATGGCCTCGGCAGCCATCGGCTCGCTGTGGCTGGCCGGCTGCGCAGGCATCGGCCTGACGCCGCCGCGTGTGGGCGACAGCGCCACGGCGCTGGTCTCGCGTGCCGGTGAACCCACCGCGCGCCACACGCTCGAAGGCGGCCTGACCCGCCTGGAGTACGCCACCGGCCCCATGGGACGCGAGACCTGGATGGTCGATGTCGATGCCGGCGGCCGCATCGCCGCCGCGCGCCAGGTGCTGGAGCTGGGCTATCTGAGCGAACTGCAGGGCCGCCTGCCCGGCATGACGCGCGCGCAGCTGCTGCAGCAGCTCGGCAGCCCGGGCGAGCGCCGCGCGGGCGGCCGCATGGGCGGCGAGTTGTGGTCCTGGCGTTACGAGACCAACGAATGCCAGTGGTTCCAGGTCGGGCTGCAGGACGATGGCCGCGTCAGCAGCGGCAGCTTCGGCATCGACCCGCTGTGCAGCACGGCGGGCGATCGGGACTGAGAGGCTGAGAGTCTTTCCATCATGCCCACTCATCACGCCAAAAGACGCCCGCTCGTCGTTGCAAATGCGCGCCATAGCCCGAGCTATGGCTGTGCTTTGCGCCTAGATCGGACGCCTTT
>Ga0105046_10000764_pt1 | contig 46688 bp, 36 predicted proteins | sample MAT03_FD_78385 | JGI IMG/M metagenome (GOLD analysis project Ga0105046, IMG submission 78385) | Freshwater microbial communities from Lake Fryxell liftoff mats and glacier meltwater in Antarctica - MAT-03 (megahit assembly) | ecosystem: Environmental > Aquatic > Freshwater > Ice > Liftoff... | reverse complement strand
GACTTATTCAGTGATTGCGACGAGTGGCCGCTCGAAGCCCCGCTGTTCTGCGTCCGCTGTTCTGCGTCCGCTGTTCTGCGTCCGCTGTTCTGCGTCATGCTGTTCAGCGTCTCACCGTGCCTCGGTTAATCGCGTCCAGCGAGCGGTTCTGCGATGCCACCCATCAGGATCAGCGTTGCGGCTGCAGAATCGCGCGTGCGGACCGGAGAGCTGAGGTAGTATCGCCGAAGTCCCGTGGCGATGTCATTCGATTCCTAGTTTCCTGAATCCCTTTGCTGCCGCTGAACCATCACGGGGACGCCGCTGAAGCCAGCATTGCCGGTGAGCGTGTCCAGGCGTTGATCGTCGGTGAGGTCGTTGATGCTCACGCCGGCATGTTTGTTTGCGGTGGCGAGCCGGGTGTCGGGGCGGCCGTGCCCCCATCCGTGCGGGAGCGACACGACGCCAGGCATCACGCTGCTGGTGATTTCGACCGGAGCAATGACCGAACCAACGCGAGAGGTGATCTGCACATCGTCACCGTCAGCAAGCGCCCGCGTTGCGGCGTCGGTCGGATGCATCTGGAGCGTGCAACGGTTTCGCCCGCGCACGAGACGTTCGCTGTTGTGCATCCACGAGTTGTTGGACCGGAGCGAACGTCGTCCGACCAACGATAACGTATCCTTCGGCTGGTGCCAGGATGTCAGGAACGCCTCGAGTCGCGCGATGTCGGACACAAACAGCGCCGGCGCCAGATGTACGTGACCGTCTCGAGTGCAAAGTCGGTCTGGCAACGCCGGCTGTAGCGGGCCGAGATCCACCCCGTGCGGGTGATCGAGCAGCGTCTTCATGCGGAGCCCACGCCCGAACGGTGTGAATCCAGCGCCGTACGGCCCCCGACGCAACCCGATGTCCAGCATGCCGCGCGGTGTGAGCCGCGAGAGAGCAAAGGCCTTCACACGCGCAACGATACTCCCGTGCATGCGGTGCGTCAGCCCATTCAGAATCTCCCAGTCGTGACGTGCGTCCGGTGGTCGCGAAAATACCGGTGGCGAGTATTTCGCGGTGTTGCGAACGGCCAGCGTGTGGAAGATCAGGTCGTAGTGATCGCGCTCCAGCGCAAACGTCGGTGGAAGAATCAGGTGGGCGTGGCGTGTAGTCTCGTTGAGATAGAAATCAATCGCGACATAATACTCCAATCCTGCCAGCGCCCGGTCCAGTCGCGCACCGTTGGGTGTGGACAGCACCGGATTCCCGGCGTGTGTCACCAGCGCGCGCACCTGCCCGGCACCCGGCGTCTCGATCTCCTCGGCGAGCGCCGACACCGGTAACTCACCCGCAAACTCCGGTAACCCGCGTACCCGACTCCCCCATCGCCCAAATCGTACCACGCCTCCCGCTCGCTGATCCGCCTTCAACACATCGATCGCAGGGGTCGTGAACATCGCACCGCCGCGAACGTCCAGACGCCCGCAGACGACGTTCAACGCCGTGATCAGCCAGCAGGAGAGCCCGCCGAACTCCTGCATCGAGACACCCACACGCCCGTACGCCACACCGCTCGGCGCCGCAGCAAAGTCGCGCGCGATCCGGCGGATGGTATCCGCGGCAACTCCCGTCGCCTCGGCGACGCGCTCCGGCGCGAAACGGGAAGCGATCGCTCGAAGCGTATCGACTCCGGTGAGATACCCTCCATACCGCTCCACACGATCAGCGCCCTCGGCGAACACCACGTGCAGCAGCGCCAACAGGAGGAGTGCGTCGCTGCCCGGACGCACGAAGTGGTGCGCGTCGACGAGCGCCGCCGTCTCGGTCTGGCGCGGGTCGAGGAGCACCACCCGTCCGCCCCGATTGCGGATCGCACGCATCCGGTCGGTGACGCCCGGTGCGGACATCAGGCTGCCGTTTGATGCGGCGGGGTTGGCGCCGAACATCAACAGATGGTCGGTATGGTCGAGATCGGGAATCGGAATCAGCAGGGCGTGGCCGAACATCAGCATCGCCGCCACGTGATGGGGGAGCTGATCGACTGAAGTGGCGGAGTACCGGTTCTTCGTCTTGAGCGAACGCAGTAGATCGGGCGCGAAGAGCATGGCGCCGACCGAGTGCACGGTGGGATTTCCAACGTAGGCTGCGACGGCATCGCGTCCGTGCACCCGTTGCACCGCCTTCAACCGGTCTGCCGCCTCATCCAACGCGTCGTCCCAGGACACTTCCTGCCAGCTTCTTCCTACCCGTCTTAGCGGACGCTTCAGCCGATCCGGATCGTCGTGAACATCCTTCAGCGCCACCGCCTTCGGGCAGATGTGCCCCTTGCTGAACGGGTCGTCCGGATCACCGCGAATGTCGGTGATCGATGCACCGTCGGTGGTCAGCACGATGCCACACATCGCCTCGCAGAGCGTGCAGGTGCGGAGGTGGCGTTGAGCTGGCATGCGGAGGCGGGAGGCGGGGTGACACGGGCGTAACGAACGAATGGTTATCACCTATCCTACTGCCTCGAAACCCGGGCCGCTGCGAGACCGCTTCTCGCGCATTCGGCGAAGCACGCACACGGACTAGCTTGTCACTATGCGAACCCACGTCGTGGCATTCCGCGCGCATCTTGGCCGTACCGCCGGCTCGCTGGCCGTCTCCGGTGCCCTGCTCGCGTCGCCAGCGATGGCTCAGGGCAGTGCTGAGAATCGCGACACATCCGGCGCGCACTTCACGCTTGCCGACGCCGCCACCATCGCGCGTCGCCGCCATCCGTTGCTGCTGGCTGCCAGCGGTCGCCGCCTGACGCTCGCCGGCACGTCGCGCCAGGAATCGGCGATTCCCAACCCCACCTTCGAGTGGCGGAAGGAGAACTACGGCAGCCCGTTGCCGCGTGATGAGTTTCTCTCGCTCGGCATGCCGGTGGATTTCTACGGCCGGCGCTTGGCGTTGAGCAGCGCCAGCGGGCTGGTGGCCGCGCGAGCGTTGGCCGATTCCGCCAGTACGGCCCGCGTGGTGGAGTACGAGATCGCGCGCGCCTATTGGCACGCGTCGCTCGCCTTTGCGCTTCGAGATGCGGCCACCGCCCAGCGACTGGCGGTGGATACCATCGCACTCATCGAAGCGCAGCGCGCGCAACAGGGTCAGGTGCCGCAGGGCTCCGCGCTCCGCGCGCGTCTCGAGGCAGATCGTGCGCGACTCGTCGAAGCCAACGCGCGGGCCGATGTCGAGCGCGCACGTGGTGATCTCGCGCGAGCGCTCGCCATTCCGCTCGAAGGGGTTCCACGACCGACGGAATCGCTGCGCATCGAGTCGGATCAGCGTCTCCCCTCCGTTGACGCCCTTCGCGCTTCGGCGCGTGCCACGCGGTCCGATCTCCGGGCTGCCCGCGCCCGCGCCGACGAATCATCCAGGCGAGAGCTCGCCGAACGGCTTGGCATCTTTCCAGCGGTCGGAATGCAGTTCGGACGCAAGCGGACATCGGGACTGCAGACGGGCACTGCGCAGATCGGTGTGGCGATCCCGCTGTTTGATCGCAATAGCGGCAATCGCCAGCGGGCGCACGGTGACGTGTTGATCGCGACCGGCGAATTGCGCGCTGCGGAGTTGGCGGTCGACGCAGAAGTGGGTTCGGCCTTTCTGGCCTACCTCCATCTCCTCGAAGAGTACGGCCGCACCGCAAACAGGGGATCACTCGGCAGCGGTTCGCGCGATCTCGCGGCTCGTGGCGCGACGGTCGCGGCAATCGCCGGTACGGCCTATCGCGAGGGAGCGATCTCGTTGTTCGAACTGCTGGACGCCGAACGAGTGCGGGCCGAAGTGCGCATTGCCTCGTTGCGGGCTGCTGCAGACCTGCACCTGGCCAGACTGGAACTGATGCGCGCGATCGGCTTGCCCATCGACGCCGAACGACTCCTCCCGCAGACACCATGATCATTGCCCGATTCGCGCGTGCCTTGACCCGCGTTGCCGTGGCTCTCCCAGTCGCAGCGCTCATCGCGGCCTGCAGCGCGTCGCCGAAAGTCGAGTCGGCGGAGCCGTCGTCGTCGTCGGTGCGCGACACTGCGTTCCTCTCCGACGTCGCCATCGCCGCTGCTGGTGTCACGGTCGATTCGGTTCGGCGTGAGCTCTGGCGCGAGACCTGGCAGCTCCCGGCGCGACTCACCCTCGATCCGACGTTCACGCAGGCGCTCGGTTCGATCGTGGAGGGGCGCGTGACGCAGGTCCTTGTACAGGTGGGAGATCGGGTGCGGCGTGGCCAGGTGCTGGTGACCATTCACAGTCACGAACTCACCGATGCGCACAATGCACTCGCGCAAGCGAGGGCGGGGCGCACCGAAGCAGACAATGCGGCGCAGCTGGCGGGATTCGCCGTGGCGCGCAGTGAACGACTCTTTGCGGCGCAAGCTGGATCGATGGCAGATCTGGAACGCGCTCGCGCGGCGAAGGTTGCGGCTGAGGCGGGGCAGCGCCGCGCGACCGCCGAGTTCGAGCGCGCCTCCGAACTGGTGGCGCATCTGCGCGCCCCGGGGGCCTTGAGCAGCGCGATCGATCCTGAAGATGTGATCGTACGGGCGCCGTTTGATGGTGTCATCGTCGCGCGTGAAGCACAGCCAGGCGCAGTGGTGACCCCCGGAGCGGCGCTGATCACGGTCAGTCGAACCGGCTCGATTCTCCTCGCCATGCATGTCCCGGAGTCTGCGCTGTCGGCGGCGGTGCTGGGCGCCGAGGTGCAGTTCACGGTGCCTGCGTATCCGGCGCGTACGTTCACCGCGCGCGTGACGCGCGTCTCCCCAACTCTCGATTCTCTGACGCGAACGGCCGAAGTCTTTGCTGCGGTGGCGAACCGCGATGGCGATCTGCGGGCGGAAATGACGGCGGCGGCCTCGCTGTTCGGACAGGGTCGGGATTCGACATTCGTCGTCCCTGCCGCCAGCGTGCAGGACTTCGAGGGTGACACCGTCGTTGTCACCGGTGTACCGCGGCAGGGTGGGTTGCTGCTCGAGGCGGTTCGCGTTCACGTTGGCCGACGCGCAACAGCCCTCTCCGAACTCACCAACGGCGGTGCTGTTCGCGCTCCGGTGGTGCACGGCGGCGCGGCCGTGGCGAAGGCTGAAATTCTCCGGCAGCGAGATGCACGCGCAGGTGCGCAGGGTGGAGCGCCGGAGTGAAAAGACTGATCGAGTTCGCGCTTCGACAGCGAGGGATCGTCACAGTGGGCGTCGGCGCATTGCTGTTGTTCGGCCTGTTCGCGCTGTCACGCATCCCGTTTGACGCATTCCCTGACCTGACGGGCGTACGCGTGGATGTCGCAACCACGGCGCCCGGTCTGGCGCCTGAGGAGATCGAGCAGCTCGTCACCTATCCCCTCGAGTCGACGTTGATGGGCCTGCCCGGTGTGACCGGCGTTCGCTCGGTATCAAAGTCTGGACTGTCGCTGATCACGGTGCCCTTTCCCGATGGCACCGATATCTACTTCGCGCGAACGCTCGTTCAACAGCGATTAGCGGAGGCCAAAGGCGCGCTGCCGGCGGGGGTTGAACCGCAGATGGGCCCCGTCTCAACGCCGATGGGAGAGTTGTACCAGTACACGGTCTCCAGCGACTCCATGTCGCTCGCCGCGCTGAAAGCGTTGCACGACTACACGATTCGTCCACGGCTCCGCACGGTTGCGGGTGTCAGCGACGTGAACTCGTGGGGAGGACGGATCGAGCAGGTGCAGGTCGAGGTGGACCCGGTGAAGCTCGCTGCGCGGAACCTCACACTCAGTGATGTGCATCGCGCGTTGAGCGCCAACAACCTCTCGTTCGGCGGCTCGTATCTGGAGAGTGCCGGCACCCGCTACACGGTGCGCGGTGTGGGACGATTTGCCGATACGAGCGAGATTCGTCTCGTCGCCATCGCATCGCCGGGTGGTGTGCCGGTGCGCATCGGCGACGTTGCGCGGGTGATCGAAGGCGCGCTTCCGCGATTCGGTGCAGTGACGGAGAACGGCACACACGAAGTCGTCGCGGGAATGGTGCTCAAGCTCAAGGGCGAGGATTCACAGCGCGTCATTCGCGCGGTGCAGGAGCGGATGGCGGAGATTCGCGCGGCGCTTCCCCCTCACGTCCGCATCACACCATTCTATGATCAGACCGAGCTTGTGGGGCGCACGACGCGAACGATTGCCAAGAACCTGATCGAAGGTGGCGTGCTGGTGATCGTGGTGCTCTTCGCGTTCCTGCGGAACGTCCGGGCGTCGCTGATCGTCGCCAGTGTGATTCCGCTCTCGATGCTGGTGGCGTTCGGTGGTATGTATCTCTTCGGTTTTTCGGCCAACCTGATGTCCCTCGGCGCACTGGATTTCGGGTTGATCGTGGATGGTGCGATCGTGATGGTCGAAAACTTCGTGCATCGGATGGAGAAAGCCGAACGCACAGACGATGTCACAGCTGGCGGTTCCGTCGATCGATTCGGACTCTTTCGTGACGCCGCAGTCGAGGTGGGTCGCCCGATTCTGTTCGGGATCGCGATCATCGTCGCGGTCTACATCCCGATCTTCGCCCTCGAAGGAATGGAAGGGCGGATGTTCAAGCCGATGGCCTTCACGGTTGTCTGCGCCGTGCTGGGTTCGTTGGTACTCGCATTGGTTTATGTGCCGGCCGCATCACTGGCGCTCCTGCGCCATGTGCCTGTTGCCCCAAGCGCGTTCGAAGGACGTCTGCGCGATCGCCATCGCCGGCTGCTGCAGTGGACGTTTCGGCATGGGCGACCGATCGTCGTTGGTGCGGTCGTGATGGTCGTCGGGGCGCTCATCTCGTTGACCCGGATCGGCACCGAGTTCATGCCCAAGCTCGACGAAGGTGCAATTCTCATCAACACGCGCCGCAGTCCGAGCATCTCGCTGGCCGACGCGACCAAACTCTCGCTCCTCGCTGAAGGCGTCGTGAAACGCTTCCCCGAGGTAGTATCGGTGGTGACCAAAGAGGGTCGCCCGGATCTCGCCACCGAAGCGATGGGGCTCTATGAAGGTGATCTGTATGTGACACTCAGGCCACGCGGCGAGTGGAAGACTGCAAAGAATCCCGAAGGGCTCGTCGCCGCTTTTGATTCAGCACTCCGTGAGGTGCCGGGGCTCTGGGTGAGCTTCACACAACCGCTGGCAATGCGGCTCGACGAAGCCGAGAGCGGCATTCGCACGGACCTCGGTATCAAGATCGTCGGACCTGATCTCGTGAAGAACGGACAACTCGCAGCGAGGATCCGCCGGGTTGTTGCCGGCACCCCGGGTAGCGCTGATGTCGGTGTCGAAGTGAGTGAGGGTACCGGACAGGTGCGCGTGACACCGCGGAGAGAGGCGCTGGCACAGTTTGGTCTCTCCGTCGCCGATGTGCGCGATGCCGTCAACCTGTCGCTGGGCGCCGAGACAGCGACGGAGATGGTCAAGGGCCCGCGTCGCATCGGTGTGGCCGTGCGCTACCCCGATGCAGAGCGCAACGATCTGCTCGCGCTCTCGCGGCTGACGGTGCGATCGTCCTCTGGCGCGCTGGTGCCGCTGTCGACGGTCGCCGATGTCGAGCCGGGCACCGGCCCGGAGCTGATCGGGCATGAAGATGCGCAGCGCCGCACGTTGGTCCTGTCGAACGTGCGCGGACGGGACCTCGGTGGATTCGTGCAGGATGTGCAGGCCAGAGTTGCGCGCGACGTGCCGATGCCGGCCGGAACATTTCTCGAATGGGGTGGACAGTTCGAGAACCAGCAGCGTGCGATGAAGCGACTGGAGCTGGTCGTACCCCTGGCGCTTCTGCTCATCGTCGGGCTGCTTTATCTCTCGTTCCGCGATGCCTGGCTCTCGGCGCTGGTGCTCACCAATGTCCCTTTTGCGCTGGTCGGTGGGGTGGCGATGCTCTGGATCCGCGGTTTGAACCTGAGCCTCTCTGCCAGCGTCGGATTCATCGCCCTGTTCGGGATCGCGGTCCTGAACGGCGTGGTGCTGATCTCCGCCATCAGGGCGCTGCAGGAGCAGGGCATGACCGTCAACGACGCCGTGGAGCAGGGCGCCGCCGATCGCCTCCGCCCGGTGATCATGACCGCAATGGTCGCGAGTCTCGGCTTCGTGCCGATGGCGCTCTCCACCTCACCAGGCAGCGAGGTGCAGCGCCCGCTCGCATCGGTCGTGATCGGCGGATTGTTGACGTCAACTGCGCTCACATTGTTCGTGCTGCCGATGCTCTACCGGGCACTGGAGCACTGGCGTGCACGCGCTACTTCGACGTCGTATCCTTCACCGCAGCCCACGTCGGACACTGCGGCGACGGCCCCCGCTGCACGCTGACAGCGGTGCGAGCCATGGTGTCCGACACGGCCATCAACTCGATGTCGAAGATCAGCTCCGCCCGCTCTGGAATCACGGGCGGGCGTCCTGCATCGCCGTAGGCAAGCGGATACGGGATGAAGAGACGACGCTGACCGCCGACCAGCATTCCGTCGAAGCCGAGATCCCATCCGGCGATCACGCGCCGTTGGCCGAGGGGAAAACCGATCGGGGTCCTTGCCGTGCCATTAACCATGGTGTCGCGGGAGGAATCGAACTTGGTCCCGTTTCGAAGCCAGCCAGTGTAGTGGACGTAGACGCACTGCTTTGGCCGAACGGGTGCGCCGGTTCCAACTCGCCCCTCGATCGACCGCAGCGCAACAATGATCTGCTCTGGCCCGGCCATCGGCGGGATCGATGACGGGAGCAGATTGGCCGGCACCGGAACGGAGCGGCAGGCGGCGACGCCGATGAGCGTCGCGGCGAAAACGGGAGTCAGTCGCATCGGGCCAACGTAGAGGCTCGGCGGCAGTGAGGCCACCACTCCGTGAACTCTTCCCCCTCGGTGAGCGGCGGCGTGTTGTGTCCGTGTACGCCGTCATCGACAGGCGACTCGGTGCGACGTCTTTACGGAGTGGACGCCGCACGACCGCTCACGGCGCACCCGGTCCAGGCCCGCACCGAGTCGGTGATTCCGGCAATCATCCTTGGCGACTTGAGGACGCTGTTGTGTGTCGCACCGGGGTCGCGAAGTATGGCGGGCGCCGGGGTGAGACCGGCGATGAACGCCCCGCTCACCTTGCGGCTGATCAGCGCGTCCCGTCCGGCAACCACGACCATCGCCCGTCCCGGCACCTTCGCCGCGTCATCCAAGGGGTTGAAGGCGAAGAGGGTCGTGTCGAAGAGGCGCGGCCCGATGGCCCCCGCACGACTCCGGACCACGGCGGAAATGCGGGTAAATGGTGACATGTAAATCGTCGCAGCGGGCGCGTGTTGTGCCGAGAGTCGGGCGGCGAGCGCGGTACCCATGGAGTGTCCGATGATGACGATCGGGGCTGCGCTGTCGGCGAGCCGGCTGCGAAGCGCGCGATACGAGAGCGCCGCGTCCTCGAAGACCCCTGATGTCGTCGGCGTCCCCTCGCTCCCTCCGTATCCGCGATAATCGGGGAGCAGTACGGCGTAGCCCGCGGCTTGTAGGGCGCGACCAAGCGGCATCATTTCGGCACGGTTCTTCCCCTTGCCGTGGAGAAGTAATGCTCCACCACACACAGGATTTCCGGCAGTAACATCACCCCACCATGCCAGTAACCCGACAGATGAATCGTTTCTGGCGATTGTATCCAGTGTGGCCGATGACCAATCCCAACTCGCCGGTGTTGCGCGATTGTCTCGCATCGGCTTGGGTTGAAAGCCAAAGCGCTCAGTCAGCGGTGTGCGAACGAAGCACCCCGATACCGCCGTCGCCAGTAAGATCACAACGATTGGCCCGCGAACGGCTCGAGTTGGGTTGCGCATGAATCTGCCAGTACCCCGATCCGTCAACGAGTTTCCATCCGGTGCGTTGCTCACCGGCGGTCCGCCGTTTCGATTCTTTCGCCACCCGCATTCTTCGACGTCCGATTCCCGTCCCCTCCCTCTCGCATCGACCGCACCATGCCACTCAGTCGCGTTGCCGCACTCATCGCGGCGCTCGCCGTCACCGCCGCTGCTCGCGCGCAGGCCCCGGCGGCGAAGGCGCCGTTCACCGCCGCCGATGCATTGGCCATCACCACCGCGCAGATCGCAGACCTGTCCGCCGACGGCCGATGGCTGTTGCTCACCGCCGCCAGTCGCCGCGACGGGCTTGGCGTGGACTATCGCCGCGACACCGACCCCACCTACCTCCGCGCATCGCCCACGCGGCTCCGTGTCATCGACACCCGCGACGGCAGCAGCCGCGATCTCTTCCCCGACCCACGAACCGTTCGCGCCGCTGTCTGGTCGCCCGATGCCAGCGCCGTCGCCGTGCTGGTACTCCGGGGAGATAGGCTCGAGCCGGTGATCTGGGAGCGGGCCACTGGTCGCTCCCGCACGCTCGCCGTCCCGACAGGTATGTACGTCGCCGAAAACAATGATGTGCGATGGACGAGTGACGGATCGCGTATCGTGCTCGCGCTGCGCACCGATGCGTGGAAGCGCGCAGCGACTGCCGAATTTTCACGCATGACCCAGGGGCCGGTCTTCGTGCAGGATGGCACTGAGCCCTTTCTGGCGTGGGACCGAATGCGTCGCGACGGGAATCTGCGCGCGGTCTACACGCTCGATGTCCGCGCTGGAGCGGCCAGGGAGCTCCTGCCGCCCGGCATGTACGCCTCGTATCAGGTCACGGACGACGATTCGCTCATCACATGGAGCGAGGATATCACGAAGAAGACGGACTACGACGTCATCTTCGGCGCTGAGGCAAAGCTGCTCGCACGACGCCTGAGCGGCGGGGCACCGATCGAAGTGCTGGCGTCCACGAAGGGAGTGACACCGCTCTGGTCGCGCGATGGACGGCGTGTGGCGTATGCGAAGGATGGACGTGTGTTCGTGCGCGCGATCGGCGACGCGTCGGCGACGCAGATCGCCGGCGTGGACTCGGCGACCGCCGCGGCGATGGCCACCGATACGACGAGTGCGGGACGGGCGGTTCGCGCGAACCTCAAATACGCTGTGGTGCGGTGGTCGCCAGCCGGTGACGCCCTGCTGCTCTCCAATCCTGAAGGCCTCTGGATTGCGCCCGCAACTCGCGGCCCGCTGTCGCTGGTCGCCTCAACCAACGACACCGTGCCGACCAGGCCACGCGTGTCAGCAGCGGCGTGGAGTGAGGACGGCCGATACCTCTATCTGAACGTCGCGTCGCGCACGATCTGGGAACGCGGGCTGGCGCGCTTCGATCGGACCACCGGAATCACGCAGACGCTCGTCAAGGACGGGCGCCTGTACTCCAACCTGCGTCTGTCGCGTTCAGGCACCGTCATTGTCTACGCAGTCGGCGAAGGGAATCGGCCTCCGGATCTCTATTCCACCGATGCAACGATGGCGAACCCGCAACGCCTCACGACGCTCAATCCGACGCTCGCCACCAGAACGTTGGCCGGCACGCGCCTGATCCAGTACCGCGATGCTGATGGCAAGACGCGCAACGGTGTCGTGTATCTCCCAGCCGACTACATCGCTGGTCGTGCCTACCCCACGCTCTTCAGCATCTATGAAGATTTCTTCGACGACACCTTTGATGCGTCGCTCAATGTGCTGTCGTCGCAGGGGTACGTCGTGGTCAAGCCATCGGTCGGTTTTGAGACCGGCTATCCCGGCGAAGCGTGGATGAAGGGCGTCACGGCGGCGGCCAATGCACTGGTGGACGCGGGGATCGCAGACTCTTCCAGGCTTGGTGTGTACGGCACCAGCTACGGCGGCTACGCCACCAATCTGCTCATTACACAAACCGGGCGCTTCAAGGCCGCCGTGAACGTGTCGGGCAAGGTGGATATGGTCAGTTTCTACACCGACTCGCCGCGCCTCGGTGTGCGCAACGTCCACGCGGCGGAGAAGAGTCAGGATCGCATCGGGGCCACCCTCTGGCAGGCGCCGCAGAAGTACATCGCCCATTCGGCGATCTTCTTCGCCGATCGCATCACCACGCCGCTGCTCCTGATCACCGGCGCACAGGATCCCAACGTACCCGCCGACAACTCGCGCGAGATGTACTACGCGCTGCGACGGCTGGGGAAGCCGGTCACGTGGGTGAACTACATGAACTCCGGCCACGGCACCCCGGGGACCACGGCCGAGGATTTTCTCGACTACCACGCGCGCATCGGCGCATTCTTCGATCGCCATCTGAAGGCGTCGTCGAGCGCCGTCATCGAGGCCACATCACTCACCGGACAGCCGCTCACCCGTCCCGAACCTCAGGGTGCCGCGCGCGAAAAAATGGAACTGCAACTCTCGGCCGCACAACAGTCCTACGATCACACCCCGGCCAATGCGGATTCGGTGATCTGGCTCGGTCGACGCACCGCATACCTCGGCCGCTTCAATGATGCAATCGAGATCTACACCAAGGGTATTGCCGCGCACCCCACCGACGCACGGCTGTACCGCCATCGTGGACATCGCTATCTCACCACGCGTCAGTTCCCCAAGGCGATCGCCGATTTCGAGCGGGCATACGCGCTCACCAAGGGCCAGCCCGACACGGTGGAACCCGATGGTCAGCCGAACGCCCGCAACATCCCAACCAGCTCTCTGCAGGGCAACATTCGGTACCACCTCGGCCTCGCCTACTATCTCTCCGGACAGTTCGAGAAGGCGCTGCCCCTCTACCGCGAAGATGTCGCTGCGTCACGGGGGAATCCGGATATGCTGGTGGCCACCAGTCACTGGCTGTACATGACCCTCCGCCGCATGGGCCGTGACGCTGATGCCGCCGCAGTCCTGTCACCGATCTCGGCAAAGATGGACATTATCGAGAATGGCAGCTATCACCGTTTGCTGTTGCTCTACAGAGGTGAGTTGCAACCCGCCGATCTGCTCGCGAGTTTTGGCGGCGAGGGCACACTCGACGACGTTACCACCGCCTACGGCGTGGGCAACTGGCACCTTTACCACGGTCGAAAGGCAGAAGCAGCGGCAATCTTTTCACGCATCGTTGCCGCACGCGGACAGTGGGCGAGCTTCGGTTACCTGAGCGCTGAAGCGGAGCTGGCGCGAACCGTCGTGCAGTAGGTCAGGCGACGGTCGTGGCGGCGGCGGTCAACTGGCGGCGGCCCCCTGCTGCGCCACCGCCGGTGCGGCGCTGCACATGGCGGCCAGCGCCAGCGCAACGGTGAGAGACAGGGTGTGTGTTCGTGTCATGTGTGATCCTGACAGAGGTGGTGAGGCAGTGGGAGTGGGATGCACTCGCGACCCCAGCTTTGACACCGGCACCGGTGTTGTTCATTCCACCTTCACTTCGTCACCCCAGCCTCACTCCTGCACACCGGAGTCACGACCTCACGACCTCACCCTGCCGACCCGTGCTGGGTGACGACTCCGGCAACTGCGAGATGTTGAGCCCGACGAGAAACATACGGGAGCTCCCCGGCATGATGTTGTTGTTGCTGTGCGATGTGGGGAAGTATCGCCGATCGAACTGGTTCTCGACGTTCACCAGTGCCGAGAGCCGCTGCGATACGTTCAGAACCAGCGCTCCGTCCAGACGTGTGAACGATGGCAGGGTGACGCCGTTGTCAATCGCCGCGAACATCTCCGATTGAACGATGAGCTGCCATCGGGCGCTCGCCGCCATGACCGGCAACCTCCAGACGGCTGTGCGGCGCCGTACAGAGGCTGACAATCCCTACGCGACGTTCAGGAGTGCGTTCACCGGTGTGCGCGTAAAGCGCACGGCAACGCCCGTCGCCATCACCAGCGTGAGCACCGAAAGACCCAACCCAGTCCCCAGCACCACGCGCCACTCCCACACGGGTGCACCGGTGACAACCCGCGGTAACACGTCCCACGCGATCAGCCCCAGCCAGGCACCGAACAGCGTACCCGAGCCGCACACGAGCGCGGCCTTTTGCAGCACCATTCGGACCACATCTCGCCGCCGCGCACCAACCGCCCTGTGCACACCCAACTCGGCTCGCTGCGAGTCCAGCCAGAGCTGAAGCATCACCAGCAACCCGCCGATCGCGATAGCGGCCGCTATCACGCCCATACCGGAGAGCAGGCGCGTAAACCACCGCAACACCCGCGACTCCCTCTCCGCCGCCGACACCAGGCTCTGCGCTGATCCAACTGTCACGCCCGCGCGAACCACCACAGCCGCAAGCGCGGCACGGTACCGCGTGCCGATCTCCAATTCGGCCACTGGGTGTTGCAGAACACTCACATACACCGCGTATGGTGGTTGCAACGATGCGCCGAGTGCACCGGAAGCTGGATCGTCAACGACGCCAACGACGCGGAACCAGCGGTCGTCGAGCAGTCCAAGCTTGATGTGTCGCCCAACTGCCGACCCATCCTCAAAGAGATCGCGCGCCATGCGTGCGCCGATCACGGTCACCAACGGCGCATCCCACCGGTCGGAATCGCTGAACGCCCGTCCTGCCAGGATGCGTTGGTTACTGAGCGCGAACGTGTCGCCACTGACGGCGGCGTGCCACGCCGTTTCCGAGCGGTAACGCACAGGAAGCCCATTCAACTGACAGTCGCCACAATCGGCGATCACATCAGCCGAGGTGCCAAGCCCGCGATGGGCACCGCTCGACGTCACGCTGATGAGCGACGACGGATGCGCTGCGTGGTGCGCAGTCAGCGCTGCGAGCAACCCCTGTGCGCGACGCAGGCGGTCGCTCCCGGTGGCCCGAATCGGCTGAACCATGACCTCAGCGCTGTCAGCAGAAGTAACGACTGGACGCGACTCGAGCGCCGAGTGCAGCATCACACCGCTGGCCAGCACCACCAGTGAACCACCGAGTTGGAACGCCGGGATGATCAGCGTCAGCGGTCTCCTGTCATCGTCCACCAGGCGACGAGCGGTCAGCGCGCGGGTCAACAACAGCGGACCCGCCATGATCAACGCGGCCACCGCGAAGCTCGCGGCGATCGCCGCTGACAGGTCGCTGGCACCGGCTTCACCGGGCCAGCCCGCTCGCAGCGCCGCCGCCGCCACTCCGCCAATCGTCGCACCCACACTGAGCGCCACGGCGCTCAGCGCCGCCGCCTCCAGCAGCGTTGCGCCCAACACGTCGCGACGCGACGCTCCCACTGCGCGCGCGATCATCACCTCACCACTCCGAGCGCTCGAGCGAGCCAGGTGAAGCGCCATCACCGTTGCGGCTCCGATCGCCCCCGTCAGCAACACACCGCCTCGCACAATGCCAAACAGCTGCATCAGCGCGAGCTGCTGCAGTTGCGGCCACACCACACCCGCTCCACCCCAATCTGCCTGCAATGCGGCAGTGCTGCCGAGTGCGAGGGAAAGCGTCGGCGCCGCAGTCGTTCCTCCAAGCGCGAGCAGCGCAGGAATGGAGCCGATCAGCGTCAATGCCGCCGCACACACCACCAGTGCGGCGCTCGGTGCATGCCAGCGGAGGGCGAGTGTGGCCGCGCGACGGCGGGAGGCGAACGATCCCATTCTAAGAAAGTTCAGCCATCAACGACCACGCCACCCGCATCGACAGGTGTTGCTGTCACGTTCTGGAGACGCACCCGACCCTGCGCGATCAGGCGGCCCAGTTCATCGTGAATCCACGCCTCCCACAGCTGATTCGTCCGCCCGCGTGATACCGGCCGTGCCGTCGCGCGCAGCTTTCCGCGCCCGACTGCGCGGATGAACGACGTCGAGTTCTCGAGCCCCACCGCCTCCTGCCCGTTCGCCCGAACGTGCAGCGAGGCACCGATCGAAGTGACGGTTTCGATCACGCCGCAGTGTACGCCACCGTGCACCAACCCGAACGGCTGCAGGTGGTGCGGTCCCACCTCGAACTCGCAGGCCACTTCATCGCCGCTGGCGCTGGTAAACACCAACCCCATCGCTCGGCCCCACCCAGCGATACCGTTGAGCCATTCGAGTGTGATGTCGCTCACCGTACCTCCCAGAGGTTACACGCGCCGGATCCGAATTTGCGCCTGCGCCGAAGCTAGCCCACACGACGGCGTTGGTGCTACACTCCAGTCACCGGTATGCCGCTTGCTCCGTGGTCCCGGTCTGACGTCTGTCAAGGGGCACTGGCAGCGGTTGTACCTCTTCTGCGGAGCACCTATGCGCATTGTACGATTGATCGCTGCCGTTGCCACCTCACTCGTGGCGCTGGTCGGTGTTTCGGCACAGACGCCGGCAACGACCGTGATCCGTGCCGCCCGCCTGATCATCGGTGATGGCACCCAGATCGAGTCACCGGTCGTGGTCATTGTCGGCGACCGGATCACTGCCGTTGGATCGGCAGCGCAGGTGCGTGTGCCGGCCGGTGCCAGGGTGATCGACCTCGCAGGCTACACGCTGATGCCGGGGTTCTTCGATGTGCATACACACATCACCTCCATCGATAATGACGGCGGTGACCTGAGTGTGCTCAGGGAAACCGCCGCACACGGGGGGATCTACGGCGTCATCAACGCCAGGAAGACGCTCGACGCCGGCTTTACCACCATTCGAGAGGCGGGGTCGACCGACTACGTGGATGTCGTGGTCCGCGACGCCGTCACTCGCGGATTGATTCCAGGACCGAGGATTCACGCCTCCGGTCCGGCAATCGGCAGCACCGGCGGTCACGCCGATGTGAACGGATGGAGCCCGAATCTCACGATCCCCGGCACCGGTGCCATCGTCGACGGCCCCGACGCCATCCGGCACCAGGTGCGAAAGAACGTCAAGTACGGCGCCGACCAGATCAAGATGGTCGCCACCGGTGGCATCCTCTCGGTGGGCGACGCGGTGAATGCCCCGCAGTTCGGCGACGATGAGATGAAAGCACTCGTGGAGGAGGCGACGAGGCTGGGGCGGAAAGTGATGGCCCACGCACACGGTGGTGCCGGACTGCTCGCCGCAGTGAACGCGGGAGTCGCCTCCATCGAACATGGCAGTCTGGTTGACGACGCTGCCATCGTCGCCATGAAGGCGCGCGGCACGTATCTCGTACCAACGCTGATCATCCTCGAGGAGATCGTGAGCGATGGTGCGCGGAAGGGTGTGCCCGCCAACTCGATCGCAAAAGCCACTGCGATCGCCGTTGAACGACGAGTGCGTCTCCGGCATGCCTACCAGTCTGGCGTCAGGTTCGCACTCGGCACGGATGCGACCAGCGATATCCACGGTCGCAACGGCGAGGAGTTCAAGTACATGGTGGACATCCTCGGCGCGACACCGATGGATGCCATCACCATCGGCACCATGAACGCCGCCACCTTGCTCGGCGTCGAGAAGGACTTCGGCAGCGTGACGATTGGCAAGGTGGCCGATCTGGTCGCCGTGCAGGGGAATCCGTTGCAGGACGTGAGCCTGCTGGCGCGGGTGACGTTCGTGATGAAGGGCGGTACGGTATATCGGTCCCGGTGATGATGTCCCCTCTCCTGTAAGCGAGAATCGTGACGACTGGCAACCTCGAACGCGTGCGCCGACAACTCGGTGACCGCTATGCGATAGACCGAGAGCTAGGGCACGGGGGCATGGGCACCGTCTATCTCGCGCGAGATCTTCGGTTGGATCGGGCGGTGGCGCTCAAGGTGCTGCCACCCGAGTTTGCCTCCGATGCGTCGCTTCGCGAGCGCTTCCTGCGCGAGACACGAACCTCTGCCTCGTTCTCGCACCCCAACATCGTCCCCGTTCATGCGGTGGAAGAGAGCGACGATCTGGTCGCGTTCGCGATGGGGTACGTGGAAGGGGAGAGCCTCGGCCAGCGAGTGCAGCGTGCCGGACCACTCGGCGTTCGTGAACTTGTCCGCCTGCTGCAGGATGTTGGCTATGCACTCGCCTACGCGCACGGACGCGGTGTGGTGCATCGCGACCTGAAACCGGAGAACATCATGATCGAGCGCGCGACCGGACGTGCGCTTCTGATGGATTTCGGCATCGCACGAACGATCGATGCGTCGCCGGTCGCTGCAGCGGGGCTGACGCGCGTCGGCGAAGTGGTCGGCACGCCCGAGTTCATGAGCCCTGAGCAGGCCTCCGCCGACGTGATCGACGGACGGAGCGATCTGTACTCACTCGGTCTGGTCGCCTTCTTCGCGGCGACCGGTCGCAGCGCGATGCGCGACACGACGGCGCAGCGAATTCTGGTTCGGCAACTCACCGAAGCTGTTCCGCCGCTCGCTGGCGAGCGCCCTGATCTGCCCAAGGCGCTCATCGATGCCGTCGACCGCTGTGTCCGGAAAGACGCTGCGGAGCGATTTGCCTCGGCCGAGGCGCTGGTGGAAGCGATCGATCAGGCGCAGCTCGCCCCGCCGGAAATTCCGCTGCAGATCCGGGGATTTGTGCAGGAAATGAGTACGCTGCCGCTGGTGCTGTTATTCATCGGCGTGGTGGTCTGGTTCATTTTCCGGAACGCCCCGGAAGATATTCAGCTGCTCGACACGCTGATACCGGTAATCTTCCTTCTTGGCGTCGCACTTGCACGCATACTGCAAGTGATGTCCGTGGCGCGTCAGCTGGCTGTGACCGGCTTCCCACGAGCGGATGTCATGCGGGGCATGCGTGACGTGTTCGATCAACAGCAAGGCTTGCGCCGCGATCTGCAGCGCGACCCGGAGGCTCAGCGACGTCGCCGGCAGTCCATACGCAATGCGCTCGTGCAACTCGCGTGTGGCATCCTTTGCATGAGCATCGCGTATCAGCTGCGAGTACCGAACGGAATGGGCGGCATGCAGAGCCCCACAGCCGGCGTGGTGCTCGTCACCATGGGACTCCTGCTGATAGGTGTCAGCGTCGTGCTGCTCGCACGGTCACCGTTTCGCGTTCCACCAGGTGAGCGGGTCTTCCGGCTTTTGTGGCTGGGACCAGTCGGCGGTGCGTTCGTCTGGTTGGGTTCACGTCGTGCCTCTCCGCAGCGAGCACCTGGCAGCCCTGCCGTCGGCGCCAATCGTTCCACGCCGCACGCGACTGTGCTCCCGTCGCAATCAACACCGCCATCGTCGCCCGCTCAGAATATCCCAACGGTGCCGACGGCCACGTCGCTCGAATCGCGCGTCGCCGCGCTGGAGGCCTGGCGCCGAGATCGATCGTGACGGCCGCGTCGTCACACCTGTAATACCAGTGCGCTAAACCGCCCTCACGACCTCACGCACCATACCGGCCAACCAGTTTGGCCCGGCATCGCTGATCACCAGATCGATCTCTCGCAGATCAGCCACCGCATACGGTGCGACCATGTCGTGCTTGGTCGCATCGGCCAACACGGCGCACGCCGCCGCCGACTCGATCATCGCCCGTTTCACCTGCGCATCACCCGCCAGCGACGACGTGAGGCCGGCGCGCTGGTGCAGGGCGCAGGCGCCGAGAAATGCCCAGTCGGCCCGATGAGCGCGAATCGTCGCCTGCGCCTGATCGCCGAAGAACTCGCGCGTCTCGTGCGACCAGGTTCCTCCCGCCAATACCAGTTGCACGGTGGGATCGTTGGCGAACAATGCCGCCACATCGAACGCCGCCGTGATGATCGTCAGCGGACGCGGTGCGTCGGGCGATGCGAGGATCTGTGCCAGCGCCAACGCCGTGCTGCCTCCGTCGATGAACAGCGCCATGTGCGCATGCACCCGCTCAGCTGCGGCCCGCGCGATCGCTCGCTTCGGCGTGGCACGAACGTCCACCCGCTGCGCCATGGGAAGCGCCGTCGTGTAGAGTGCCACGGCGCCTCCGTGCGTCTTCTGCACCAGCCCGCGAGATGCAAGCAGCCGCAGGTCACGCCGGATTGTGTCCTCCGACAGACCGTACTCCGCCGCCAGCGCCGAGACCTCTACGCGTCCCTGTTCGCGGAGCGTCGCTGCGATCCGCGCCTGTCGCTCCTGCGCAAAGCGTGGGCTATCGTCCATGGGCTGGGTTCCGGATGTCTTGGGTTGTGCCATGGCGCAAAGTTACACCATTCTGGTCAGCGAGACTTGCACGAATGCGCATATTCGTGCATAATCGTGCAAAACGTCAGTCACCAACTTTCCGCAGCGAGGCGATGATGCCAGCCCAATCGGGTGATCGCACCCCTCACGGCAACCGGGCGCCGCTCTCCCGCGCCCGCCGCTCGACGCGTGTGCAGTTTCTCAATCTTGGATTTGTCGCCGGTGTCTGGGGCGTTCACGTCCCATCGGTCAAGGCGCAGTTCGCGTTGGACGAACGAACGCTGGCCGTCGTGATGCTGGCGATGACCGTCGGTTCGCTCGCCACGCTGTTCGTTGCGGGGCGAATCGTCGGTGCGATCGGTGCTCGCAACACCGCACGCGCCGCCGGAATCGGGTTTTGTTGCGCGCTCGGCCTGACGCTTGTGATGCCCGGTTTCTGGGCGCTGCTGCCGATCATGATTCTCCTCGGCGCCTGCGAGAGCACGTTCGACGTCGCGATCAACGCCGAAGGCACGACGCTCGAGCGCCTCAGCGGTCGTGCCATCGTGAGCGGATTTCACGGCATGTTCAGCGTTGGCGCCATGTGTGGCGCCGGAACGGCTGCCCTCATGCTGCGTGCGCACCTTCCGGCGTGGTTGCAACTCGCCGCCGTCGGCAGTGTCGTGTCGTGCAGCGTGATCTACGCGTCACGCGGTATGCTCGACGCACATCCGGCGCCGCTAACGGCACAGGCGCACTTCACGTGGCCATCCGGCACATTGTTGCGCATCGGAATGCTGATCTGCCTCGGTATGCTGGCTGAGGGCGTGATGTACAACTGGAGTGTTCTCTACGTCACGCAGGAGTTGCACACGCCACAGGCGACCGGGGCGCTCTGCTACGTCGCGTTCTCGGCGGCGACGGCGGCGACGCGATTCGCCGGCGACTCCGTTCGTGCCCGAGTCTCGGAGCGGAAGATGCTCCTGGCGGGGCCGAGTCTGGCGGCGGTGGCGATGCTCGGAGTGCTCCTGCTGGCGCGGCCATGGATTGCGATGGCCGGTTTTGCTTTGGTAGGCGTGGGCCTCGCGACCGTCGTGCCGATTCTCTACAACGCCGCGACGCGGATCCCGGGCGTGAGTCCGGCGGCCGCGATCGCCTCAGCGTCGTCGATCGGATACGTCGGCTTCATGATCGGTCCGCCGATCATCGGTGCGATCGCACACGTCACCACGCTCACCGTCGCGATGGGCACACTGATCGTTGCATCGTTGATGCTGGTGATCGGTTCGCGCCGAGTGCCTGAGCCGGTGAGCACGGTGGACGTTCACCGGGTGACATCCGGCACGTTGGCCCCGCAGCAGGCTGGAAATTAGCAGACGTAACTGGGGGCAGCGGAGCCGCGCGTGGGCGCATGTGGACCGCGCGCGACGTTGCCTGTGTTTAGTCGTGCTTTCCTCGTAGACGCGTCAATGTGCGAGTGGCTCTGGCTCTGATGTGCGGCAGCGACCATACTCTCGCAGCAAGTCACGTCACCCGGCGTTCCCACTACGTCTCCCACGGATCGGTCCTCGTGCGCCAGTCTCTTCGCCGCAGCGCTCTGCTGCTACTCCTCGGCAGCGCTGTGTTCCTGCCGCTCGCGGTTGCCCAGCAGGCCGACATCACGTCTGAGATGCGCTGGCGTCACATCGGACCCGTTCGCGGCGGTCGGGCCCGCGCACTGGCCGGTGTACTGAGTCAGCCGAATGTGTTCTACGCCGGTTTCGATAACGGTGGCGTGTGGCGAAGCACCGACTACGGTTCGAACTGGGTGCCGCTGTTCGATCAGCAGTCGACTGGATCGATCGGTGCGATTGCGGTCGCGCCATCCAACCCCGACGTGATCTATGTCGGCAGCGGGGCGGGGATCATCCGTCCCGATCTTGCCGTGGGCGATGGCATGTACAAGTCGATCGATGGCGGGGCAACGTGGACGCACCTTGGGTTGCGCAACAGTCAGATGATTGCGCAGATCGATGTCGACCAGAGCAATCCCGATCGTCTCTTTGTGGCCGTCCTCGGTCACCCGTACGGCCCCAATGGCGAACGCGGCGTTTTTCGCTCGCTGGATGGTGGCAGAAGCTTTGAGCGGGTGCTCTATCGTGACGAGTACACCAGCGCCAACGACGTCCGCATCGATCCACAGAATCCGAACATTCTGTATGCCACGCTCTGGCAGCAACAGCAGAGCTTCATCGAAGGACAGGCGTTCAGCGGTACCGGTGGGATCTTCAAATCCATTGATGGCGGCACCACCTGGCGTCAGCTCAGTGACGGGCTGCCCGTGCTGAATCAGGCGAATCTCACGATCTCTTACAGCAACTCGAAGGTGTTGTATGCCACGGTGGCAAACGTCGCGACACCGACGTCACCGAGCGTCGTCGCGTTCTACAAGTCGATCGATGGTGGCGAGCATTGGACGCTGGCCGTGAACGCGCTGGGAACGCCCAGTCAGGCCGGGCGGATGACGGACAACCGGCCCATGGCACGAATCGGCGGCGGCGACCTGCCAACGGTGACAGTCGATCCGTGGAACGAGAACGTGGTCTACAGTGCGTCGACCGTGATGTGGCGCACGGAGGACGGCGGCTACTCGTGGACCGCCGTTCGCGGTGCGCCGGGCGGCGACGACTATCAGAAGATCTGGCTGAATCCCAACCCCCTGTTTGGCGATGTGATCTTCGCCGTCAGCGATCAGGGGGCCGTCGTGTCTCCGAACCGCGGCGTGTCGTGGAGCAACTGGTACACGCAGCCCACGGCCGCGATGTATCACGTCACCACCGACAATTCGTTCCCCTATCGCGTGTGCAGCGGCCAGCAGGATTCCGGATCGGCGTGCGTGGCCAGTCGTTCGGACGACGGCATGATCACATTCCACGACTGGCATCCCGTGAACATTCAGGAGTACGGGATCGCGGCGCCAGATCCGCGTGACCCGGACATGGTCTTCGGCAGCATGCGCAACGGTGTGTCTCTGTACAATCGTCGTACGTCGCAGACGACCTATGTCGGTCCCAATACCGACGGGTTCAGCCGCAACGTACGCACCATGCCGTTGCACTTCTCGCCCGTGAAGCCGGATGTCCTGTTCTACGCATCCAACGCCGTCTGGAAGACGCTCGATCGCGGCCGCAGCTGGACACGGATCAGCCCCGACCTCACCCGACAGACGTGGGCGGTGCCGGCGACGGCTGGTCAGTACGCCGCTGGTGTGAAGGTGGCACCGGCGGGCGCGCTCACGGCCCTCGCGCCATCACCGCGTGATGTGAATGTGATCTGGGCCGGCAGCGACGATGGTTCGTTGCAGGTGACGATGAATGGCGGCACGTCGTGGACAAACGTGACACCGCCACAGATCAAGCCGTGGACGCGCATTTACAACCTCGAGGCGGGTCACTTCGATTCAAAAACGGCGTACGCGTCGGCCAACACGCTGCGCCTGGATGACATGAATCCCCACTTCTTCCGCACCCACGACGGTGGCAGTACGTGGACCGAGATCAACACCGGCATCGCGGGTGGCGCAGCTGCCAACTCCATTCGCGAGGATCCGCGGCGGAAAGGGCTGTTGTACGCCGCCACCGATCTGCAGGTCTGGGTGTCATACGACGACGGCGATCACTGGGAATCGCTTCGACTGAACATGCCCGCGATCTCGGTGCGCGATCTGCAGATCAAGGATGACAGTACCTGCCGATGCGCGGATCTGGTGATCGGAACGCACGGCCGAGGGTTCTGGATTCTCGACAACATCACGACGCTGCGTCAGGCGGCAGAGGCGCGTGCGTCAACGGGCGCCTATCTGTTCAAGCCGCCGATCGCGGTGCGTGTTCGGTTCGCCGTCAACGACCCGACACCGTGGCCCGCAGAGATGCCCGCCGGTGAGAATCCGTTGCCCGGCGGCATCATCGACTATCGCCTGAGCACCGCGGCAAACACTCCCGTGACGCTCGAAGTGCTCAACGCGGCGGGCACGGTCGTGCGTCACTACTCGACCAGCGAGCTGGCACTCGATCCTGATCCGGCCATCGATCCGGTGGCGTACAACAAGGTCTGCCAGGCCACGCCGACCGCGCCGTTCTGCGCGCTGCCCCTCTACTGGCCGGCGATGCCGATTCGCCTGTCGGCCGCCGCCGGAATGCATCGGTTCAGTTGGGATCTGCATCTCGATCCGCTCCCGATGGAGAGCGCCACCGAAGTGAATGACGAGGAGGCGAAGGGCGCGGTGCCCCATCGGACGTATCCCGTCGTGGAGTCGCCGTGGGCGCCGCCGGGACAGTACACCGTGCGACTGACGGTGAACGGCACTGCCTACACACAACCGATCACGGTCACGTTGGACCCCAGGGTGAAGACATCGGCCGTCGCATTGTCACAACTGGCGACATTATCGGGGGAGATGTGGCGTGGTGCGCACACCGCACACGTTGCCCATCGACGAGCGCGCGCGCTCTCGACGTTGCTCGGCGGTACCGCCGGTGCGGAAGTCGCAGCGTTCCAGGCGCAGGTCGATTCACTGGCGCCGGCAACACCGGCGGGCGGTCGTCCGCGCGGGCGTCGGCGCGGTGGCGCGGCTGCGGGTTCCACCTTGAGCGGTGCCGCGACGGCGATGATGGCTGCCGCGAATGCCATGCAGGGGGCTGACGTGGCGCCGACGGCGGTGCAGGTGTCGGCGTGCGCTGGTGCGCGCGCACAGGGGACGGCCGCTCTGGCGCAGTGGACAACGCTCAGCACGCGCGGATTGGCGGCGCTGAACGCCACACGACGAGCGGCGGGTCAGCCTGCCATCACGCTGCCAGTGGAGAAATGAGATAGTGGCTTGCGATCGAGGTTCGGGTAGCACGAAACCGGGTGGCGCATCCCGCCCGGCGACTGACCACGCACCGTGATGGTGCGCCACGAGTCATCACGTGTGCCGTCTTCAGGCCCTGATCGTTCTAGAGAAATGGGCGTGGATGGAACGTGAATATAAAACAGTTCTAATAAACAGATTGAGTGCGTCAGGTAGTATCGGCCGCTCAGATTGGCGCTAAAGCGGAGTGGACCATTGGCCGATACTCCTGACTGTCCCGCACACGGCGGGCACTTCCGCAACTTGGCCACCCAATCTGATCGGAGCTCTGCAATGACGACGCTGTCATCCCGCTTCCGCATGTCCCTCGTTGCTGTCTCCGCTGTCACGCTCGCTGCTCTCGTACCGGTTTCCGCGAAGGCGCAGGATGCGAGCAAGGCGTATACCCTCGCTGAAGTCGACACGAAGCCGTCGCTGGCCTCGATGTCTTCCTTCCAGCGTATCGTTGCTGAAGGCTATCCTGAGGATATGCGCCGTCGCCGCCTTGGCGGAATCGCTGAACTGGCCTTCGTCGTCGATGCCAGCGGGAAGGTCGAGCCGTCCAGCGTCGAGATCGTCGACGCCACGCAGCCGGCCTTTGGTGAAGCCGCGAAGCGTGCCCTGCTCCAGACCGGCTTCAACCCGGGCAAGGTGAGCGGCAGCGCGGTGCGTACCAAGGTGTCATTGCCGATCGTGTACAAGGCGCAGTAATCGCGACAGCGGCTGACGGCTTCCCCGCTTCCGACGTTCGGAGGCGGGGATCATGTCGTTCGAAGAGCATCGAACGGCATGGTGTACGTTTCAGTCATGCCTCATATCGATTTTTCAGCAATCCCCGACCGCGCACGGGTGTGGGTCTTTGTGGCTGATGTGCCCGTCGGCGACCCTGCTCTTCTGCTCTCCGCCGTGGATGCCCATCTCGCGCAGTGGGCGGCACACGGCGTGCCCTTGCTGTGCAGCCGCGAATGGCGCGACGAACGCTTTCTCGCCATTGCCGTGGATGAAGCCGCCACCGGCGCCTCGGGCTGTTCGATCGACGGACTCTTTCGCACGATCGGCCGGGTGCAAGCGCAGGTCGGGGCCGATCTGCTCGCCTCTGGACGTGTGGCGTGGCGGAGCGGCGACGGACAGATCACCGTCAGTTCGCGCGCCGAGTTTGAAGCGATCGCGGCGCGCGGCGATGCGGGTGCAGACACGCCGGTGTACAGCACCCTCGCTGACACGGTGGGTGAGTGGCGTACACAGTTTGCGCGACCGGCCAACGAGAGCTGGGTGCGATCGCTTCTTCCGTGATGCTGTAATCGCCTGATCCGTGCGCAGCGTCGGCGCGTGCGTGAGAGCGCCACCGACGCAGCGGACCGGCGTTCAGGGAATTCGAGTCGCGTCGGTCGCCCCTTCCCGCTGCACCAGACGCTCGAGCTTCTGCGAGGCCCGGCCGGGTTGGGCTACATGTCGCCGATCGGACTCCCGGGCGGCACAGTGAGTTTCACCTTCCGCTCGGCAGGCTTGTAGGTGCCGGCAATCCAGCCCCGGATGTCCGCTGCGAGCTGATCGCGACCCGCGTCGCTGGCACCCCGCGGTGCCGTGCGGAGCGCGCGGTTGAGGAGTCCCACCAACGCCGCCCGGGACTCTGCACGCACGAGCGGCATTTCGGCGCTTTCGGCCAGCTGCAGCAGGTGGTCCACATATGCGCGCTGCACGAGCGCGTTCAGCGTTGCGTCGTATTCAGTCCTGAGCGCAGCCGCGAAGATCCGACCCTCCAACCGCTTGAGCAGCGTTGTGAGCCCAGGCAGGGCAGGATCGATCGCGTGTTGCGCAACCAGGCGAGCGGCCCGCTCCTGATCGAGCAGCAGGTCGAACGTGACGGCGGCGATCGTGGCGCCCGGTGCGAGTGGATCGAAGGTGATTCCCGTCCACCGATCGAAGAGTTCGCGCGTGGGGTCGATCAGGAACGGACGAGGCGGCAGCTGTGACAGGAGCGTGCGCGGCAGGGCGAGATTCGCCGGGGAAAGCACGTCGGCGATTGCATCGATCGCTGTCAGTTGTTGCGCGGCCGGAACAGCAACAGGCCCCGCAACGCCGTCCCCGCGCATCGTGTAGGCGTAGTTCACACCGCCCACCACCTTGATCGCCGCTTCGAGCTGGTATCGATGATGCAGATACACCGGCACCAGAACGTCCTCCATGGTCGCCATCGGAGCGCCGCGCTTGATCACCGTTTCCCCGAACTTCGCCAGGGCACGGCTGCGCAGGGTCATCATTCGCTTCAATTCGGTCACGGCATCGGCGCCGTTGTCCCACAGATGGGTATTGGGATGTGCGCTGCTCACGGGTCGCGCATCCTGATCGGTGAGAAAGGTCAGGCCGCGCGCTCGCGCTGCCAACAACACCGAGTCGAGCTGCTGGCGTTCATTGGTTGCGAACTCGCCGTAGCCCCACGTCACTGCCACCTTGTCCCACTCACCGATACCGGTTTCGTAGGCCGTCGTGATGTCCACGTCACCGTTCAGCTTGAGCGTGATCATCGGATGCGGGTAGTCCATCACGCTGGTGCGGTTCTGTGCGCTGCTGATGTAGTTGTGCGCCATACCGAGTGTGTGACCGACTTCGTGTGCAGCCAATTGTCGGATTCGCGCCAGCACCATCTGCTGCACGCGGTCGGCCTGTTCGGTACCTTTGGCGTACGGTGCATCGAGGCCCTCGCCGATCAGGTAGTCCTGTCGTGCGCGAAGCGAGCCGAGAATCACATGTCCCTTCATCATTTCACCGGTGCGCGGATCGGTCACGGCACCGCCGTAGCTCCATCCGCGGGTGGCGCGGTGCGCGTACTCGATCACGTTGTACCGCACATCCAGCGGGTCGATCGAGTCGGGGAGTACTTCGACACGGAACGCGTTGATGTAGCCAGCGGCTTCGAAAGCCTGATTCCACCACCGCGTGCCTTCGACCAGTGCCGAACGAATCGGCTCCGGCGCCGTGTTATCCACATAGTAGACAATCGGCTTGACGGCTTCACTGCGTGCGGCACCGGGATTTTTCTTCTCCAGCCGATGACGTGACGCAAAGCGCTGCACGAACTGGCCGCTCAACGGTTGTGCGTAGTCCTGATAACTGATGCCGAAGAACGCCGAACGGGGATCGGCGGCGCGCATCCTGAATCCCGGTTCGGGCAGTGCCACGAGGCTGTGCCGTTCGCGAATGGTGATCGCCTCCGGATTGGGAGTCACATCGCGCACGTAGCGGCCCGGGTTGCTCCCGGCGAGTGTCAGCGTGACTTCGATCTCGGTGTTGCGTGGAAACGCCTTGGTGTGCGGCAGGTGGACGGCGCTGCGGTTCCGATCGAGCGCGAAGGTCCCCTGCTGCGAGCGGCGCAGGTTTCCCACCGCGTCATGCGCATCACGAACCACGAATTCCGTGGCGTCCACCAACACCCGCCCACCCTCCTGTGCTTCAACGGTGAAGCCGAAGATCGCGCTGCGGGCGAAGCTCTCTTCCACGCCGCGGGCCTCATTGGCGTCACTGGAGACGCCGCGAAAGCGCGTGTTCTTCTCGATCAGCAACACCCGGGGGCCGCTGCGGGTGAACGCGACCAGGCGTTCGCTGCCGAGCTGGTTGCGATCGAGGCCGATGTCATTCGAGCCGACGCCCCACGGGAGTGAGGTGAAGTAGATGAACTCCTGATCCATCGCCGGGATCTCGAGATACAGCTTTCCGGTGCGTTCATCCCAGTAGAGTGGAAAGAAGCCGTCGCGCTTCGTGAGTCCGGCGGTGCGACTGGCGATGGTTGGCGGCCCCGGTGCCATGCCCGCCGTCGTACTCGCCGCCGCCACCGGTGCGGCCGGCTGCTGTGCCTGCAGGTATCGAGTCGGGGCGCCGGCGAGGGTCGCGACGAGGGTCGTGACGACGGTGGCGAAGGCGAAAGAGCGTGGGGTGTGTCGCATGGCAACGGACGAAGGTGAGGGAGTACGTCGGGTGTTTACGCTGCGATTGCGGATCGCGTTGCGCTGGCGCGAGCACCAGACCTGTCCGTGCGCAGCGCACAGCCTGGCCAAAGATGGCCTCCGGGCGGCGACTCGCGGCACCCAGTTATCTCCGATCCGGTTATCTCCTGCCACGGCTGGCCGACACTCAGGCGCATGCCAGCGCTGCAACCCGCCACAGTTCCCGAATCCGTGCCCCTCGGCGCGTCATTCTTCATTGGTGCCCGCCGATTCACGGCGCGGCTGAACCGACAGGGGGAGCGCATCTGGGTCGGTTGCGACAGGCGGTTCGTCGAAGTGGTACTGCTTCGTACGGACGATCGACGCTACGCTGTCGCGCCCTGGCTCGAGGACGCAGCGCCGCGCGCCATGCGAGAGCTGATTCGCAGCGGCGTGCTGGTGCCGCCTGATCCACTGACGATGCTGGACGAGCCGACCGCGTCCGACGATGCCAACGATGCCGCACTTCGCGTCGCAGTGATCGAAGGGCTGCTGGAGACCGCGCAGCTGACGTTGGATGACGCGTGGCAGTCGTTGCGCGCGTGGCGTGCGCTGCGGGATGCGTCGACGCGGCAATGATGGCGTTCGATGGACGTCGTCGCGATCGAGCAACATTTGCACTTTCAGTCGCCGACTCATAAGATCGACTCGAGTCTGCCGCGACGCGTGCGACGTCGCGCCCCACTTTCCGCGACTGTGTTACCCATGTCCACCAGATCGCCCGGCTCTGCGCTGGGGCTCGTGCAATGACGTTGATGCTCCGCAGCGACGAGCCTCGCGCGGCTCAACTCGCCGATGCCATCCGTCGCGGTGATGTGACCGCATTGCGCGAGCAACTCGCTGCCGATCCGCCGCTTGCCCATGCGCGAATCATCGACGACCGGGGTGTGTCGCGGACACCACTGCTGATCGCAGCCGATTGGCCTGGGCACTTCGCGAACGCCGCCGAGTCGGTGGCCGTGCTGATCGCCGCTGGTGGCGATGTAGACGCCGTCGTGCAACACACCCGATGTGCAGGTGCTCCGGAAACGGCGCTGCACTGGGCGGCGAGCAGCGACGACGTGAGCGTGCTCGATGCGCTGCTGGATGGCGGCGCCGATATCGAAGCGCCGGGTGCGAGCTACACCGGGGGTTCGCCGATGTCGGATGCAGTGGTGTTTGCGCAGTGGCGTGCCGCCCGGCGTCTGCTCGAGCGGGGCGCCCGGACCACGCTCTGGCAGGCTGCGGCGCTCGGTCAGCTCGACGCCGTCCGGGAGATGGTGTCGGCGACGCCCCGCCCGTCGGCGGAGAACATCACCAACGCCTGCTGGCACGCCTGCCGCGGCGGGCAGCTGGCGGTCACGCAGTTCCTCGTCGAGTGCGGCGCGGACCTGCACTGGGTTGGATACGACAGCAAGACGCCGATCGACGCGGCGCGCGACAGCGGGGCTCCTGATCTGCTGGCGTTCCTTGCGACGATGACCGGGTAACCGCGGCTCACGCCTGATTGCACCGGTGGCCCCTGCTCCTCGCTACGGCGTGAGCCACGCCTCGCGGTGTTCGGCGACGAAGGCATCGTCGGTCAGCCACGGATAGGACGACATCACCCTGTCGAGCTCATCTGATTGCCGCGGACTGAGTGTTTCGCGAGAGTCCAGAGTCCAAGTGCCGCGCAACAGCCCCTGTCGCCGAAGCACCTCGTGGATGCCAGGGATGCACCCGGCGAACCGGTGCAGCGAATCGAAGATGGCGCCGTTTGCGTCGGTGAGCTCTGCGCCTTCCGTGAGCAGGCTGGGTGCGAGCGGTGAATCGCCGAGCGCCTTCACGCGCGCGAGCAGTTCGACCGCCCGTCGAGTCCAGACTGCCCACTGCCCAAGAAGCCCTCCCACGATCCGTGCAGTGTCGGCTCGACCATGCCGCCGTACCGGGAAAGGCGTGGTGAGGTCCGCCACAATCGAATCATCATTCCCTGTGTATAGCGCCACATCGTCTCGACCAGCGGTCACGATCGCGCGCACGACGTCCATCGTCCGATAGCGATCGAACGGAGCAATCTTCACCGCGATCAGCTGCGGCACCTCAGCCAGGTCGCGCCAGAATCGATAGGACAGCACGCGGCCACCGACCGCCGGCTGCAGATAGAATCCGATGATCGGCATCACCTCGGCCACGTGCCGACAGTGCGAGAGCAGCGCCCGTTCGTCGAGATCGTCCATTCCCCCCAACGAGACCAACGCAGCATCGTAGCCCAGAGCCTGCGCGATCGCTGCCTCGCTGATCGCCTGCGATGTGTCGCCGATGACACCGGCGATCTTCACGAAAGGCCGCGGAGTCGCATCGAGGATCGTGCTGGCGGTTTCAGCGGCCAGCTGCAGCACCGGGTGAAACAGCCCCACCCGTCGGATCGCAAACTGCGTCGTATGCACTCCGACGGCGATGCCTCCCGCGCCAGCCGCCATGTAGTAGCGGGTCAAGGCCCGTTGCGCGCGCTCGTCCAGCGTCCGCGCTGCAGTCAGCGCCAGTGGATGACCAGGAATGACCTGACCGGCAAGAAGGTGCTGGCGAACGTTCAAATCACGCGCTCCTGCGCCATGGGTCGTCCTGCACCGTGCATCGATCTCATCTGCGTTCTACCATAACGCACGTCGCGCGCACCCGCCGATTCGCGACACAATCCAGATCGTCACCCTCAATACCGTGTCTCCGTTGATTCGGTTCGTTCTGCTGCCCGGCTGCTCCAGCGTCTTCATGACGTTCGCCTGATACGCACGCCTCCAGAACCTGGGCGTGCGTCAGAACCCACCGTCGCGCACTTCGAACTTCGTCGCCTTGCCCAGCAGCCAGCGATGATTGCCCACCCAATCGGCCGTCCAATCTAGCAGAGAGTCGAGTGGCAGCAGGGACAGCGAGTTGCCGAAGCGGGCATGCAGTGCGCGGGTATCGGAGAGCAGCGCATCTGGCGCTTCGCTTCCCGTGAATACCGGGGCGCGGCCGAGACGCGAGCCGAGCGCTTCGGCCAGATCTCGCACGCGCAGTGTGTCCGGGCCTGTCACGTTGACGGCGATGGCAGGATTGGACGCATGCATGAGCAGGCGCAGTGCGATGTCGTTCGCATCGCGCTGCCAGATGACATTGACCGCACCCATCGTCACATCGATCGCCGAGCCATCTCGCACCTTGACCGCCAGATCGGTCAGCACACCGTACGTCAGGGCGCAGGCATAGTTCAGGCGATACAGGGCGACCGGCGATCGGCCCCGCGTTCCAAGCGCCGTCATGACGCGCTCGCGGCCGAGACAACTCATGGCGTATTCACCCACGGGAGCGAGTGGCGTGGTTTCGCTCGCGCCTGGCCCGTCGGCGGGGGTGAGCGGATACACGTTGCCGGTGCTGAACACGACCTGGCGCGCACCCGCAAAATGATCGGCGCAGAACGCCGGAACAGCGGTGTTCAGGGCCCACGTCATGGCCGGGTCACCACCGGTGCCAAACTTCTGGCCGGCCATGAAGATGACGTTGTCGGCCCACTCCAACCTCTGAACATCACTGCGCTCGAGGAGATCACATCGTACGACATCGATTCCCGCGCGTTCGAGTTCGTTGGCTGCAACGGCGTCCGACCAGCGCGAAACGGCCATCACGCGTCGCCGCCGGCCGCCATCGGCCAGATCCAAGGCCCGCCGAGCCATCAGCGCGAGCGACGGCCCCATCTTGCCGCCCGCACCAAGGATGCACACATGGCCGTCCGGTTCACGAAACAGCTCGATGAGCGGAGCAGACGGCTCACTGAGTGCGGCGGACAGCGAGTCGAGATCGTGCGGCGCGACGGGTGGCATGCGTGAAAGAACGGCGTGGTCGCGGTTTTTGCCAGCAGGCGCGCGGCTGAATGCCGAGCCGTAATCGTTGCTCAGCGCAGCAACCCCAACCGCCGTCCATTCGCCTGACTGTTCAAGCTCCAGTCATACTCGGTCTTCACGGCCCGGAAGTTTCCACTCTCGAGCAACGCCTTCTCGGGTCCCGCCGGATAATACCGCGCAATGAATCGCCCGACTGCAGCATCGGAGCCGCCAAAGTCCTTCTGATAGTCTGAGAACGTAAAGACCTGGCTGTGATGGAGCGTGCGATTGGCCACATCGACCCGGTTTTTCGCCGGTGTCTTCGTGAGGAAGGCGATCGCCTGATCGTTCAGTTGCGCCTCGATACGCGCGCCGGTGTACGCCTCATTGCGCAGCGGCGGGCACCCGATCGCCGCACACACCAGCGCAAAGTGAATGCGCGGTTCTTTGAACGTTGGGCGAATGGTGCGTTGCTCGATATCGTCCAGCGAATAGGTCTTGCCGCCGACCACTGCAAAGGCTTCTGACCACGGCCCCTTGAACTTCAGGAAACCGAACGACTTGTTGACGTTGCGGATACTCTCCCGCTCCTGCTTGACGTTGATCAGCTGGATCGTGTACGCATTGTAGGCGTTGATCCACATCGCGAGCTGCTCATCACGCGGCAGCGCGGCGGGGTTGGTGGCGGCGAGCAGCTTCAGGTAGCCGGCGAATGCGGGGCTGGCCTGAAAGGCATCGTAATCCACCAGCCCATTGAGAACGTGCGCCTTCAACAGGCGATCAAATGCGCTGTGGTCCACGGTCTGTGCGTGACTCGAGTGGGTCGCTGCGCCGAATGCAGCGACAAGTGTGAGACGGCGGAGGCGCTGGTGTATCATCTGAATAGCCGGAAGTATCGCGTGAAGAGTCGCTTGACGAACGGAGTGAGCTTCGTTCGGCGCCAGCTATCGGCCACCTTTCGCAGCACTTCACCCTGCGTCGGATATGGATGCATCGTCTTGCCGATTGCCCCCAGTCCGAGGCCGTTGGTCATGGCCAGTGTCACTTCGCTGATCATGTCGCCCGCATTCGGAGCCACGATCGTCGCGCCGACGATCTGATCGGTCCCCTCTCGCACATGCACCCGGCAGAAGCCGTCGGTCTCACCCTCCAGTCGGGCGCGGTCCACATCGTGAAGCGGCACCGTGAAGGTCTTGATCTGGACACCGGCCTTCGCCGCGCTTTCCGCGGTGTGACCAACCTGTGCCAGCTCCGGTGAGGTATACGTCGCCCACGGGGTGATCAGATCGCTCGCCTTGGCGCGCCCGAAGAACAGCGCGTTCTGGATCACCATGCGCGCCTGGAAATCGGCAGCATGCGTGAACTGCAGCGCCGACGACACATCGCCGACTGCGTAGATCGATGGATTGGTGGTCTGCAGGCGGTCGTTGACGGTGACCCCCTTTGCACTGTAGGCCACGTTGGCGCGCTCGAGCCCCATCCCGTCCACATTCGGCGCGCGCCCGATCGCAACCAGCAGCTCGTCACAGCTGTGCTCCTGCTGCACGCCGTCGCAGAGAGTCCGGACATGAATCACGCCGTCGTGCATGGAGACATTCTCCACGGCCGATCGTGCGACAAAGTCCACCCCATCGGCAATCAACGCCCGCTGCACGACCGCAGCGCCATCGGCGTCGTCGCGGTTCAGTACACGGTCCGCTTGATCGATCAACGTCACCTGCGATCCGAATCGGGCGAAGCTCTGCGCCATCTCGCAGCCGATCGGTCCCGCGCCGAGCACGATCATGCGCGCCGGCAGCGCAACGAGATCGAAGATCGATTCGTTGGTGCGGTACGACACCTTGTTCAGTCCGGGGATCTGCGGTGCAGCAGCGCGTGCTCCGGTGGCGATCACGGCGCGTCGAAAGGTCAGCGAAACGTTGCCGACATCAATCGTCCCTGCGTCGCGAAACGCCCCCTGACCGAGAAATACATCGACACCCATATCACGAAACCGTGCTGCACCATCAATCGGACTCAGCTCACTGCGAATGCGTCGCATTCGCGTCATCATGGCGCTGAAGTCGCCGGTCGCGTCGCTGGGGAGCGCTGGCCCACCATACGCCAGGGCGCTGCGTCGCGACGTTGCCCACGACCGCGCAGCGCTTATCAGACCCTTGGATGGCACGCAGCCGACGTTCAGGCAATCACCGCCCATCAGGTGCCGTTCGATGATGGCCACCCTGGCGCCGAGCCCCGCAGCCCCGGCGGCGCTGACCAGTCCACCGGTACCGGCGCCGATCACGACCAGATCATACTTGTCAGCGGGTGTGGGATTGACCCAATCGGTGGGATGCACCTGCGCCAGAGTCGCGCGGTCCCAAAAGTCGTTCTCGAGCATGTACGCGGAAGGAAGAGGGTGATCTCGCTCGCCATCAGCTGATGAATGTGCTGCCTGAAGCTCCTCGCACATGATGTGCCGCTGCAGATCGATCCGCGACGAACACGATCACATTGCCTGCTCGGCAGGGGTGGCGCTGGCAAGCGCCCGTTTTGCGACGCGGGTGATCAGCACGGTGACTGCAGCCGTGGCGATCAGGCCGATCCCGAGTACGGCGTAGAACGCCGGGCCGCGCGAGGGAGCCGACGTGCCAACCGCGCCCACCACCACGCTCGCCAGCTTGCCGGTATACACATACAAGACTGTGCCCGGCAGCATACCGACGGACGCGATCAGAAAGTCCCTTGCCCGGACCTGCGTCAGCCCCAGCCCGTAGTTGAGCACGCTGAACGGAATCACCGGCGACAGGCGCAGCAGAAACACCACCTTGCGACCCTGCGCGGCGATCGCCGCATCGATCGCTGTGAATCGCGCATCCTGCTGTACGCGTGCAGCCACCCAATCGCGCGCGACATAGCGTGCGATGAGAAACGAAGCGAATGCGCCGAGTGTCGCGCCAACGAAGACGAACAGCGTGCCGCGCACCACGCCGAAGAGAGCCCCCGCAGCGAGCGTGAGCAGCGATGCCGGGACGAACGCCACCACCGCGACGGCGTAGGCCGCAATGAAGGCGATCGGACCCCATACGCCGAGCTCATTCACCGCAGCGGTAACGCGCGGCAGTTGCGCACTCAGTTGGCGGCCCACAAGGACCAGCGCCGTCACGAGCAGCAGTGCGATCGCCACCCGCAGCACAGTCCGGCGCGACGCGACGGCTGGCGGAGAGGCGGCAGGTTCAGTGACTGTTTTGGTCATGTCGAACATTTACCCCGCCTCCGCAGCTTCGGATTGGCCGACGACTTCACGCCAGCGGCGAGCGAGAAAGGTGTCGAGCGCCTCGCCGGGAACAGCGGTAGCGCTCCGAACCGTGCTCCACCGTGACCTGTTACGCCATCCGGCCGCCGAGGGCGAGCGGCTCGCCATTCGAACCCAGGCCCAGCTCTGTGTGCAGCCGCTCCTTCGCCGCCTCAATCGCATCGCGTGTGCGTTGCTTGAGTGTGCCCAGGTCTGCCAGAGTCAGCCCAGTCGTCTCGATTGGTTCCAGCACCCGGCAAATGGCGCGCGTCCGCTGGAACTGAAAGGTGTGCTTCGCCATCGCTCGTCGAGTGCCCGCGAGGACGATGGGGAGAATCGGAGCGTTGTTCTCGATCGCCAGCCGGAATGCGCCGTCCTTGAATGGCAGCAGTTCGCCATTGCGAGAGCGCGTGCCCTCCGGGAAGATCATGACACTGACCTTCTGTTTCAGCTTCTCCCCGCACTCGGCCATCGCCACAACGATGCTTTCACGCTCGCCGCGGCGCACGGGAACATCCCCCGCCAGCCACATCATCCAGCCGAGAAAGGGAATCTTGTACATCTCCTCCTTCACCATCCATTTCATCTCCCACGGAAGGTGTGAAATGAGGAAGATGTCTGCATAGCTCTCATGGTTCGCCACCGCAACGTACGGCCGTCTCGGATCACGGATGCGAACCCCATCCGTCGTAAAGCGCCAGAGTGGGTTCAACCGGACGGTGTTCGCGCCAACGATACGGAACGTGCGTCCGGCCGCGTAGCGGCTCCGATCGAACGGCACCGTCACGATGAAGACGGCAAGCACGACGAAAAAGCCAACGATGATCGAGGCGACCAGGAAAAACCACGCCCACGCATTGAGCACTTTCTGCAGCACGGAATCAGGCGGCTGGGGTGGCGACAGGTGCGCAGGTGCCGTCAAACCCGCTGGTCTTGTGGGCGCCGTCGCAAAATGGCTTTCGGCTGCTCGCGCCGCACCGGCAGAGGAAGACGTTCTTCCCTTCGGGGAGGGGAATCATCGTGCCGTCGGCCGCCGTCAGCTGCACGGACGGGACATCGGCGGCCGCGATCATCAGCGACCCGTTGGAGTTGACCTTGATCGTGATCGTCATCGTGTGGTACGAGGGGCAGGGGGGGCGATCGTGCAGGGTGCGCGGATCGTCGGACTACTGAATACTCGCTGACAGACCGAAGCGTTGTTGCCGGCGTGGGTGCGACGTCGATCAAAGCCGGTACGTCAGGCAGAGGAAAATGTGGGAGAACCAAAAATGATCGAATGGCAGTTTACGCTGCAGCGAGGCCTGCATGTCGTTTGAGCCGCTGAACCATCGCATTCAGGCCCACTTCACGTCCCGCCAAACCGATGTCGTGCATCAGCTGTCGCACGATGTCGTTCGGGATTGCGAGCGTGACGGACGGTGGCTGCCCATTGACGGACTGAAACAGAATTGCGAGGACGGCGGCGACCGTCGGCGACTCGCGAACATTCACATCGGCGTAGAAGTGCAGCTGCCCGTCGTGAAACTCGGGGAACAGGTCGACACGTGTCTGGCATTCTGCCACAGTGAAGTTGGCCCGATCCAGCGCGGCGAGATGCGCCGGCAGCGGTTCGAGTTTCTTCGCGTACGCCACCAGGCTTGCCATTTTCTCCTCGCGACCCATGGCGCGGAATCGTGACAGCACGCGCTCGAGCGCCGGCGGGACTATTTCCGTCTGCATCATGCAGGAAACGTAGCGGAATCGGGACATATTTCAGCGCATATGCATTTGGTGATCGTGACTTCGGGGTCGCGCGGCGATGTTCAGCCGTATCTGGCGCTGGCGGTGAGGGCGGCTCGGTCCGGGCATCGTGTGACGCTGGCGACCCACGCGGTCTTTGCGCCCTGGATTCGCAGCCACGGCATCGAATTCCGCGCGCTGCACGGCGATCCGGTTGCGATCCTCAGAAACCCCGGTGCCCGCGCCTGGCTCTCCAACGGCTCATGGCGAGGCCTCTGGCGGTTCGCCCGTGAGTTTGGCCGCGACTTCGGCGATCTCTTCGAAGGGCTGCTGCGAGACCTCGTGACGGTCACCGCCGGCGCTGATGTGGTGCTGTACGGCGCCGTCTGCATGGCCGCCGCCCAGCTCCACGAGTTGCGCAACATTCCTGTGATGGCCGGATGGCTGCAGCCGCTCACGCCGACGAACGAGTTTCCCTCTGTCGGACTCGCCTACCGCGAGCCTGCATCGGTCTGGGATCGGCGCCGGAATCGGCTGTCACACACCGTGGGCGAGCAGCTGCTCTGGCAGCCGTCGCGCCGGATGGTAAACAGATGGCGTGCGCGCGAACTCGATGCGCCACCAGTCTCACTCTCTGGCCCGTTCGCAGCCCAGCGGACGTCGTCGTACCCGGTGTGCTACGCCTACAGCCCGTCGGTGCTCGCCAGGCCGGCCGACTGGCCCGCGTGGATTGCGCCGACCGGGTGGTGGTACCTCGACGAGCCGGCCTATCAGCCGCCGCCAGCGCTCGACGCATTCCTGGGCGCTGGCGACGCGCCGGTGACGATCGGCTTCGGCAGCATGACGCCGCAGGACGGCGAATGGCTCACGCGCATCGTGCTCGACGCCTGCGACCGGGCGGAGTGTCGCGCCATTCTGCTGCAGGGGTGGGGCACACTGGGTGACGCCGCGCTCCCGGCGTGGGTGCATGTGGAATCCGATGTGCCGCACTCGTGGCTCTATCCAAGAAGCAGCGCGACGGTGCACCACGGCGGAGCGGGGACCACCGGCGCCGCAGTGCGCAGCGGTGTGCCGTCGGTGGTGGTGCCCCTGGGTTTTGATCAACGGTTCTGGGGTGGACGCCTGCACGCCCTCGGGGTCTCACCAGCACCGATTCGACGTCGTGATCTGACCGCCGATCTGTTGGCCGCGTCGATTCGCCAGGCGCGCGAAACTCCCCGCATGCGCGAGTCGGCGAGGGCGCTGGGTGTGCAGGTGACCGCCGAAGACGGCGTGGGTGTCGCACTCGCCCGCATCGAGGCGCACGCCGCCGGCCGATAGCCGCTCAGTGACGAACGCAGTTCCGGCCGTCGCCCTTCGCACGGTAGAGCGCCGAGTCGGCAGATGCCAGCAGATCATCCACCGACGTGATCCGCGGGCCGGGAAAAAGCGACACGCCAATCGAGACCGAGAGTGTCAGTGTGCTCTGCGCACCACCCTCAAAGATCGTGTTGGCGATCCGTTCCCGGAGTCGCTCGGCGAACGTCACCGCACCGTCCATCGATGTTTCCGGCAGCACGATCACAAACTCCTCTCCACCGTACCGCGCGACGAAGTCCGCGCTGCGAATGGCGCTTCGCAAAATCTCGGCGAGGTCCTTCAACACGCCATCGCCGACGAGATGACCGTGGGTGTCGTTCACCAGCTTGAAGTCATCGAGGTCCAGCAGAAGTACCGCCACGGAGTGTCCGTAGCGCCGGGCGCGATCGAGCTCTGAGACGAGCCTGTCTGTGAGTGCGCGGCGATTCAGGACCTGCGTCAGCGGATCGGTCTGAGCGAGCGCCGCCAGACGCACATTGTCGGCGCGCGCGGACTCCAACAGATGCGCGCGTTGAATCGACGCCACGGCCGCCTTCACGACTGCATCCGCGAACGCGACGTCCTCATCGTCCAGCGGCGGCTCCCCGGCGCCGCGTCGTAGCAGGAAGACGCCCGCCTGCTGCCGATCGACGAAGAACGGCAGCGCGATCACGCTCCGCGTGGGAACGATCGTGCCTTCGCGCGCCCACCGTTGCCGCAGTTCGGCGAAGAGCGGGTGCACCTGCACATCGGGAATCAGCACCGGACGGCCCGCCTCGAGTGCGACGCGGACTTCGGGGTACTTGTCCAGATCGAGCGGCAGGTTCCGCAACGTCGGGTCATCGTAGGCGGCGGGTACGACTGCCGTCATCTCACCGGGACGCGCCAGCACCACGGAACAGCGAAAGAGCCCGATGGCGCGTGCGACGCGTCGAACGAGGACGTGGTAGATCTCCTCGGTGGAGAGATCGGCACTGACTTCGCGCATGATCGCCATCAGCGTACGGCCCGTCTGCGCCTCTTCGCGCGCCTGGGCGAGCGCTTCCTGAACCGAATGCAGCTGGCGTCGCGTCTGATCGAGGGCGGCGCGGGTTCGGAGATTGGCGCCGATGCGGGCCAGCAGTTCGCCAGAGCGGAGGGGCTTCCGTACGACATCGGTGGCGCCGCTGGCAAGCACCTGCTCGACGATGTCCTCCGGCGGACGAGTGGACGTCACCAGCACCGGCAGATCATGCCAGCGCGGCTCACCCTTGAGTTCATGCAGCGCCAAGGACCCTGAATCATCCAGAAGGTCGGCGTCGAGGAGCAGCAGATCCGGCGCAAAATCCCACGTCGCTTCCACAGCCGCAGCGCAACTCTGCACCGCCCGCACTTCGTAGCCGTGCTCGCGGAGCACCCATGCGATGGTGTGTTGCACAGCCGGATCGCGATCGGCAACGACGATTCGTGGTGCGGTCATCGCCGTACAACCCTCGACAGGCAGGAAAGGTGAGAAAACAGATGTCCCGCTCAAGACGGTCGGGGCGCCGGCAACGTCACGCGGCACCCCGATCGTCGTCGCGCAGCCCCGCCCACGTATTTGCCATACGCGGCGGGGTCATGACTCAGGTGTCGGGAGTGCCGCCACCGTCACCCGCACCGACCTCGTCATCCGACTCGCCGGCGGACTCGCCATCGTCCAACCCCGCCTCGTCGCCATCCTTCTCCTCCGGCACTACGCGCGCCACGGTGATCACGGAATCACCGCCGTCCAGCGCCACCAGCTTCACACCCTGGGCATTGCGACCGGTCTTCCTGACCTCGGCGGCCGACGAGCGGATCAGGATGCCCTGCTTGGTGATCAGGATCATCTCGTCTTCGGGCAGTACTTCCATCAACGCCACGACGTTGCCGGTTCTCTCAGTCCGGTTGAGCGTGAGAATTCCCTTGCCGCCGCGACGCTGCACACGGTACTCGCTGACATCGCTCACCTTGCCGAGGCCCTTTTCCGTCACCACCAGCAGCGTGGCGTCGCGCTTGATCACCACCATGCCGACGACGATGTCTTCGGGACGCAGCTCGATTCCCTTCACGCCGGTCGTGTCGCGGCCCATCTCACGCACATCGCTCTCGTGGAATCGGCAGCTCAGGCCAAAGCGCGTCGCCAGCACGATGTCATTCGTGCCTGACGTCTCCTGCACATCGATCAACTCATCGCCTGCTTCGATCTTGATCGCCTTGATGCCGTTGTTGCGGACATTCGTGTAATCCGACATGCGCGACTTCTTGACCGTGCCGGCCCGTGTGCTGAAGAACAGGAAGCGTTCATCGGCTTCCGTGATCTTCTCCAGATCCTTGACCGGCAGCACGGCGCGCACCCGTGTCTCCGGCGAGACATTGATCAGGTTCACCATCGGCTTCCCGCGCGCACTGGTGCTCGACTGCGGGATCTCGTAGACCTTCAGCCAGTACATGCGCCCATCATCGGTGAAGATGAGCAGGTAGTCGTGCGTGCTGCCGATGTAGAGGCGACTGACGAAGTCCTCGTCCTTCAACCCGGTCCCGGTTTTTCCACGCCCGCCGCGACGCTGCCGCTTGTACAGCGACACCGAGGTGCGCTTGACGTACCCCGTGTGCGAGATCGTCACCACCACATCCTCTTCGGCGATCAGGTCTTCGACGCTGAACTCGCCTTCGTCGCTCACAATCTCGGTGCGACGGGCGTCGCCGAACGTTTCGGCAACATCCATCAGCTCCGCCTTGAGAATCGTCATCCGACGCTCGCGGCTGCCGAGGATGTCGCGCAGCTCGGCGATCAGCGCGCGGACCTCCGTCAACTCCGCTTCGAGCTTGTCGATCTCGAGGCCGGTGAGCTTGGCCAGCCGCATGTTCAGAATCGCCTCGGCCTGACGCTCGGAGAGGGCGAAGCGGGTCTGCAGGCTGAGGCTCGCCGTCGGTGTGTCGTCGGCAGCCCGGATGATCCTGATCACCTCGTCGATGTTGTCGACGGCGATCTTCAACCCTTCCAGGATGTGTTCGCGCTCGAGCGCCTTGTCGAGATCGAACTGGGTCCGGCGGGTGATGACTTCGTGGCGGTGGTCGATGTAGTGCTGCAGCACTTCGCGCACCGGCATCACCTTCGGGACGAGCTGGCGCGTCTTCACGTCTGGCACGAGCGCCAGCATGATCACGCCGAAGGTGGTCTGGAGCTGCGAATGCTTGTAGAGCTGGTTCAGCACGACGCGGGGAATCGCATCGCGCTTGAGCTCCATCACGATGCGAATGCCTTCCTTGTTCGACTCGTCGCGGAGCGCGCTGATCCCCGCCACCTTTCCTTCGCGAACGAGATCGACGATCTGCTGCCGGAGTCGCTCCTTGTTCACCTGATACGGGATCTCGGTGACGACGATCTGGCTCTTGCTGCCGCGCTCATTCTCTTCGATCTGCGCCCGGGCGCGCACCTGCAGGCGCCCGCGTCCGGTCTCGATGTAATCCTTGATCCCGGCGCGACCGTAAATGAACCCGGCCGTCGGGAAGTCCGGACCAGTGATGATCTTGCGGATCTCGTCGACTTCGAGCGCCGGGTTGTCGACCATCGCCACGATCGCGGCCGCCACTTCGCGCAGGTTGTGCGGCGGAATGTTCGTCGCCATGCCGACCGCGATCCCGGTGCTGCCGTTGACCAGCAGGTTGGGTAGCCGTGAGGGCAGGACCTTCGGCTCTTCGCGCGTGTCGTCGAAGTTGGCGCCAAAATCGACCGTGCCGCGGTCGATATCGGCGAGCATCTCCATCGCGATCTTCGTCAGTCGGACTTCGGTGTATCGGTAGGCCGCCGCGTTATCGCCGTCGATGCTGCCGAAGTTGCCCTGGCCATCCACCAGTGGGTAGCGGAGCGAGAACTCCTGCACCATCCGCACGACAGCGTCGTAGACGCTGCTGTCGCCATGTGGGTGATAGCGGCCCAGAACATCGCCGACCACGGTCGCCGATTTCCGGTACGGACGGCCCGCCGTGAGCCCCGCCTCGTTCATCGCGTACAACACGCGGCGGTGAACCGGCTTCAATCCGTCCCGAACATCCGGTAACGCGCGCGAGACGATCACGCTCATCGAGTAATTGATGAACGATTCCTTGATCTCCTCGTCGATCATGCGAGGCAGAATGCGTTCGCGTGGCCCTGGACCAGTCATGCGCAGATAGTGAAAACGTGAACGACGTCAGGTCGCGCGTGCGACGCGGCGTCGGGAATGCCAACCACAGAATGAAACCAGAGAGGCGCCGAAGCGCGGTCCATCATGCCACAGGCGCAGGTCGAATACCGTCAGCCCCAGGACCGCGCGATGACAAGCAGCAACCAGCTGTTGCCGACACGATGAAAGATGTACGTGCCGCCACCGTTGCTCACCGGCAGCGCTGTCCCGTTGCGATGTTCCATCGGACGATGCACCGTCACCAGTGCATACTCCTTCCACAACATCGCCGCCGACACGCGCGTGTAGGCCATGATGCCTGCGCTGTCGCGGGTGTCGCGCAAGAGCCAGTACCTGCTGCGAAACGCGGACAATCCGCGATCCCCGAACACCAACTTTGTCTGCGCACCCTTCGACGCCGGCATCATCTTTCCATTCACCAGCGGCAGGACGTACGTGGCCGTGTCGCCACGCGCATTCACCTGACAGCGGCCGGTGCGGCTTTCGGTCACCTGCTCGGTCAATCCCGCCGCAATCGCCTCGCGCCCCGCCTTCCCGCTCCACACGTCCCACCGGGGACGCTCGCGACCAGTCTCCCACAGCACCACCGTCCGAAGCAGCTCGTGCCCCTCGGGAGAGTCGATCGGTGCATCAACGGCGTACGCCTGAATCAACTTTTCAAACTTGTCGACCAGATCCGTCGTCGCTTCCCGCATCGCATCGGTACTGTCGCGCGGAAATGCGCGTAACCAGCCGTCGTTGCAACGATCCTGTCCGATGTCGGTAAAGTCCGACGTGCGCAGGAGACGGGCGCGATAGTCGTGCGCCAGCTCGACCGCCGCCTCGAGCTCACTCTGCGGGCCGCGACCCAGCAGGGTGACCGCAGAACTGGTCAGGACGCGGGGGCGAACACCGTCCGACGGAAGTGGTCCGGAGCGCCCACACGCAGTGAGCGCTCCCATCGCGAATGCTGCCCCCGCGAGAGAAACCGAGCTCAATGATCGAAACCCGCGCGTACGCACTCTCATACGAGAGAAGATACCAGCCAAACCCATTTCAGGACAGACGCGATGCACCACCGCCAACTCCAACCGGCGTCCGCTCATCTTCGTCATCGGCCAGCTCCTGATCGATCTCTGCCTCGTCGGCGGCGACCTCGGCATCGATCGCCGCCTTTTCCCGCTGATACCGCGCCCACCACGTCCGCGTCACCTCGCCCGCCAGGTCCCGGTTACCCAGGCCAAACGCCATCGCGAGGGCCAACGCCACCGCGCCGAAGAGAATCGCAAACGCCGTCGTCACGATATCCGTCGCGACGCCCAACTCCTGCAATGCCATGAAGATAGCAAGCACCACGATGCCACCGCGCCCGACCCGCGCCAACGTCGGACCGCCGTGCAACGCCCCGGCTGCGGCGAGCAACAATCCCTCGACGAATCCGCCCAGCACGATGCCCACGATCACGATCACGATCGCCGCGATGATGCTCGGAATGTAACTCACGAGCTCGGCAAAAACATCGTTCAGCGACTGCAGCCCCGCCGCCGTCGATGCCACCAGCAGCACCCCGAACATCACTGCCCAGAACACGATGTTGCCAAAGACCCGCGACGGATTGACCTGATGGCCCGCGTGCTCCACCGCCGAGGTGACGCCACCGCGGCGCAACAGATCATTGATGCTCAGCTTTTTGAGCAGCCGCTCGACGCCGCGCTGAATCAGCTTCGCCAGCAGATACCCGGCGAAAAGAATGACGATCGCGCCTACCAGCGCCGGCACGATCTCGCCCAGCGTGGCGAAGCTCTCCTGCAGGCGACTCAGAAAATCCATGGCTCTTCAATCGAAATGAGGGTGGCGCAGATCACGCCACCGCGACCATCCAAGGTAGCACCGGCCATCGCACGCAACGAGGGTGGCGCACCGCGCCCGTCAGTTTCGCGTGCCGCGCTTGAGATCGAAGATCGCCGATCGTCGACATCGTGGACAGACAAACCAATCGCGCTTGCGCTGATAGCCAAGTCCGAAGGAACCGCCGCCGATCCCCTTCCGGCTCATGGCTGGGTGCGCGTCGCAGCGAGGACAGAGCGGGGCCACCTCCGCCAGCACTGCGTCGCGAATCCCCGCCTGCTCGGCCAGGCTGTACTGCGCGGGGCCGTCGTCGTCGCCTGAGGGATCGGTCACTCAGCCATCCGAATCACCACCTTGCCGAACTGCTGCCCCGACTGCAGACGCGAATACGCGTCGCGCGCTGCGCTGAGCGGAAAGACGGAATCCACCGGCGGTCGCAGTCCACCGGCGCGAAACTCCGAGACCACCGCCGCGAACTCCGCCTCACTTCCCATCGTGGAGCCGGAGATGGTCCACTGGTTCATGAACAGCCGTCGCACATCCGTTTCGACCATCGGCCCGCTGGTGCCGCCGCATGTGACCAGCCGGCCGCCGCGGGCAAGCGCCATCAGCGATCGGGTCCACGTCGCCGTGCCCACACTGTCGATGACGACGTCCACGCCGCGCTTCCCGGTTGCGGCCTTGATTGCGGCCGGCACGTTCCCGGTTGCGTGGTTAAGGGCATGATCCGCCCCCATTTCGGTGGCACGGGCGAGCTTCGCGGGATCGCTCGACGTGACCCATACCGTCGCCCCCCGAGCCTTGGCGAGTTGCAGCGCGGCCAGCGCGACGCCACCGCCTATGCCCCAGATCAGCACCTGCTCCCCCGCCATCAACCGCGCCTTTCCCATCAGCATCCGGTACGCCGTCAGCGTGGCCAGGCCAAAGGCCGCTCGCTCAGCCTCGGGAATCGTCGCCGGAACGGTGGCCAGTCCCCACTCGTGGACCACGCAGAACTCCGCTGCCGTCCCAGGCGTGGTTTCCCCTTGGATCCGATACGACAGGCAGAGCGGCTGCTGCTCGGCCAGACAATAGGCGCAGGTTCGGCAGCTGCTCCCAGGATTCATGACCACCGTTTCACCGACGCGTACACGTGTCACGGCGCTGCCCACCGTCTCGACCACACCCGTCCCATCCGCCACCGGAACCCAGTTCGGGGCGAGCGACAGCCCCGGCCAGCCGGCCAGCACGAAGAGATCCAGTCGGTTGAGCGCGATCGCCGACATACGGACGCGCACCGAATGCGGCCCATGCAACTCGGGGACGGGCAGGTCGTCGCGGATGGTCAGCTGTTCCAGCCCGCCGTGTCCAGCGAGAACCAGTGCGCGCATCGCAAATCCGGTGTGTGGCGTAAGTTACTGTTGTCTCTCTCGCGCCAGATTCGCGCCGCAGACACCGTTCAGCACATCTCCCCCGCGCCACCATCGGAACAGGATTCCTGCGAATGATAGCGATCAAGGTGCCACCGCTCGGCGAGTCGATCGTCGAGGCCACCGTGTCACGCTGGCTCAAACAGGAGGGCGACGCGGTGGCAGCCGGCGAGACCCTCGTCGAACTCGAGACCGACAAGATCACCGTCGAAGTACCGGCGTTGAAGGCCGGTATTCTCGTTTCGCGCGCCCAGGCCGAAGGCGCCGTGGTGGCCGTGGATGCTGTCCTCGGTCAGCTCGATGAAACGGGGAGCGCTACGATTGCTGGTGCCGCATCGGTGAGCGCCGATCCTCCGCCACCCCAACCGCCGGGTGGGCCGAACGATCCGCCGGCGGGTCCGACCCCGGTGCCGACGAACGCCATGCCGACCAGCGATCCACCGCCACCCCCACCGCCGGGTGGGCCGAACGATCCGCCGG
>Ga0105046_10000763_pt1 | contig 46693 bp, 38 predicted proteins | sample MAT03_FD_78385 | JGI IMG/M metagenome (GOLD analysis project Ga0105046, IMG submission 78385) | Freshwater microbial communities from Lake Fryxell liftoff mats and glacier meltwater in Antarctica - MAT-03 (megahit assembly) | ecosystem: Environmental > Aquatic > Freshwater > Ice > Liftoff... | reverse complement strand
TGAAAGGTCCAGGATGGTATAAAGAACTCATTTTAATTCCGATGCCGGATGATTCTATGAAGTATTATCTTTTCGGTATAGGGGTTACTGATCCTGGATTTTGTTACTCCGTGGTTGATATGGCTCAAAATGGAGGATTGGGGGAGGTGGTTCAAAAGAATGTGCTATTGCAAACTTTCAAATGCTCAGATGGTTTAACTGCGATCAAACATGCAAATGGCAGAGATTGGTGGATCATTTGTAGAAGGTGGGATACAAGTAATGATGAGTTTTATCAATATTTGGTCACACCTTCAGGAATATCTAATGTCATAATTCAACATATCGGAGCATTTTCTAGTCAAGGATTTACAACTTTGAACTTTTCGGCTGATGGGACAAAAATGTGCTTATCAAATTATACGGGTCTGCTGGAGCTTTACGATTTCGACCGTTGCACCGGTATCATTAGCAATCCTGTCACCATTCAACCTGAACCAACTTCAGCCCCGTATGGATGGTATTGGGGATGTGAATTTTCGGCTAGTGGAAGGTTCTTATATGTGAGTACCTATCATCCTCCGGTCTCAAGTGTATTAATACAGTTTGATTTATGGTCAACTAATCCAATCGGCACATGTGATACCTTAGAATTTAATACTACACCAAGAATAGGAAATGGCTTTTTAAAACGAGGCCCTGATCAAAAAATATATTTTGGTAAAGCATGGGAATGCTCTGCATTTCCGGATTGCTACCCTTACCCGGATAGCGTTTACAACTACGTAAATATGAATTTAAGTGTAATCAACTACCCCGATAGTTTAGGTGCCGCTTGCGGCTATGCACCATTTAGTTTTTACCTCGGAGGCAAACGTACCTACTACGGCCTTCCCAACAACCCCGATTACGATATGCCCGCCCTCGCCGGCAGCCCATGCGATACGCTGGTAAGCATCAATGAACCTGCTAACACCAACACTAACGCCTTCCTACACGTGTACTACGCATCCGATTGGGAAAAAGCTTTTATTAATGCGGATAAGTTAAAAGGAAAAAATTACAGTTTACGCATGGTAGATATTTTAGGAAAAGAGGTTTACTCGGAAAGTGGCACGCTAAATTCGCCCTACTTTACCAGAGATTTAAATTGCGCTTCTTTTGCAAGTGGAATATACTTAATTACATTTGAAACGGAGAGCGAGAAGTTGGTGAAGAAAATGCAGGTTAATTGGAGGTGATACAAGATGCAAAAAATTATGAAAATCATCACCGATTACCGCATAGGCATTCATGCCCGCAATATTCCATTCTTGAGTGTTGGCAGCGATCTTTTTACCGCTTTTTATGATACTCCAAATACCATTAACTTTGACCAAACTTCATTCAATGCGAACCATCGGGGAATATGGCTTGAAAACTGTCCTGATGCGCAAGTACAGGAAAATATTATTTCCAAGTCCAATCCTTCGACACCTTCCGGAACGTTTACGGTTGAAGGTATTTTTCATACCTTGGGTGCAAGAGGGTTAATTAATTGGAATGTTATTAATCAACTTCCGGTTCCTATTCATATCAGAGACGATTGTTCAGATACAGAATTGCATTGCAACGACATTAACAATGATACCGATCCCGGCTTAGGAGTTTTACTCACCAGTGCAGTATTACCCGATCAAGGAACCTCCACCAATCCCTGGAACAACAGGTGGTTTGGTTACGACAATACTACCTTATTTGGAGTGAATACCGATGCACCGGGTACTCCATTCGACTGGTTTTACAATACTGGAAATGCTGCATTTAATCCCAATCCTGGAATAGGAACAGCAGTTGCAATTTCAACTTCGGCAACTGGGATTACCTGTGCAGTTGAAGTAGCACCGGATGATCCTGATCGAGATGTTCGATATGCGGCAATTGCAGAAGATTCATTGTTGTTTGCTGATCATGAGGATGAATTCATTTATAAATCGAAACAGTATTTGTTTGAACAAATTTATGCCGATACCAGTCTTTTGACTAAATACACCAGTAAAGACAGTACATTTAGTAGCTTTTATTCAGATATTACTAATACAAACATTGGCATATTCAATCGGGTCGATTCACTAATAGTGGCAGGAAATTTAGCAGCAGCTCTTACATTAAACAGTTCTATTTCCGATACCAATCAAATTGAAGCGAACTTAAAAACGGTTAATTCAATATTGATATCAAAGGTGTTAGTTGATTCTTCATTAAGTTCAACCGACTCTACTGCTTTAGAATCTATTGCTACTGCAGACCCTTTAATTGCAGGTAAGGCAGTGTATATGGCTAAAGCCATTCTTTTTAAGGAAGTGCATTACGATTTGCCTTCTTTAAGAATATTCGATGAGGTTTTCAAGCATGAAATTTCTGAGCTTAAAATTGCTTCCTTCCAAATTATACCCAACCCGGCAAATGAGAAATGTGAAATTCTTTTTGAAGCCTTGAACAATGATTTTGTTTTGGAACTTAGAAATGGGGTAGGACAGGTATTATACCATGAAAAATTACCTTCGCATTCATTGAAATTTGAATTGCCTCTACTAGGCTACAAACCGGGTTTTTATATGATATCGATCAATGATGGAATGAATGGATTTCAATCTAGAAAATTAATCATTGTAAGATAGAGCAACATGAAATCTACAATATTAATTTTAGGTCTTAGCATATTATTTTTTGGAACTCAAAACGGTTTTTGTCAAAACAGAGGTAATGTTTGGTGTTTTGGAGATAGTGCGGGCATTGACTTCAACAATGGAGCAGTTCCTATCAACTCATCCTTAAATACAAGAGGAAGTTGTGTGAGTTATTGTGATACATTAGGTCAATTAATCTTATATACATCAACAGGTTGGGCAGACATTTTCACCAATTTCCCATTTTCAACTCAAATTTTCAATTCAAGCGATTCCATGATCTTAAACGGAGATTCAATTCGTGGGAACAATTGGTACAAAGAGCTTGTGCTTATTCCGATGCCTGATGATTCCACGAAATACTATTTATTCAGTGCAGGGGTAACTTCTGGCCCGGGGTTTAGTTATTCACTTGTTGATATGAATCAAAATGGTGGCTTGGGTGAAGTAGTTCAAAAAAATGTATTACTTGAAAGTTTTAATGTAGTTGATGGATTGAGTGCAGTGAAACATGGAAATGGAAGAGACTGGTGGGTGATAATAAGAAATGCATCCGTATATTCAAATCAACATTATGTATTCCTTGTTTCCCCCAATGGAATCTCTCCTCCTTTTATTCAATCTGTTGGTAGTGCTAACCATACTAACTTAGGTACTTATACAAATTCTCCAGACGGGAATAAATTAATTTTTACAAATTTAATTGGTCTGATGGAACTTTACGATTTCGACCGATGCACGGGAGTGATCAGCAACCCTGTCACGATTCACCCGGAACCAACAACTGCTCCTTATGGAAGATTTTGGGGATGTGAATTTTCAGCAAATGGTCGTTTTTTGTATGTGAGTACGTATAATACAATTGAAAGTGCATTGTTTCAGTATGATTTATTGTCTTCCAATCCAGTTGCTACACGGTGTACATTAGAGTATAATCCGGGTCCTAGAATTGGAAATGGCTTTTTACGCAGAGGTCCCGATCAAAAAATCTATTTTGGTCGTGCATGGGAATGCTCTGCATTTCCGGATTGCTACCCTTACCCGGATAGCGTTTACAACTACGTAAATATGAATTTAAGTGTAATAAACTACCCCGATAGTTTAGGTGCCGCTTGCGGCTATGCACCATTTAGTTTTTACCTCGGTGGTAAACGCACCTACTACGGCCTGCCCAACAACCCCGATTACGATTTACCCGCCCTCACCGGCAGCCCATGCGATACGCTCGTAAGCATCAATGAATCTGCTAACACCAACACTAACGCCTCCCTACACGTGTACTACGCACCCGACTGGGAGAAAGCGTTTATTAATGCAGATAAGTTAAAAGGAAAAAAGTATAGTTTACGCATGGTAGATATTTTAGGAAAAGAGGTTTACTCGGAAAGTGGCACGCTAAATTCACAGTATTTTTCCAGAGATTTAAATTGCGCTTCTTATGCGAAAGAGATGTATATTGTGGTATTGGAAACGGAGAAAGAAAAGCTGACGAAGAAAATTTTGATTGAATAGTGGTGCAAATATGTTGAACTTAACTTATGCAATCACTGATAGATACTTAATTTATCATTCTTGTTTTAAAAAGTGTATTCTCGAAAGCAATTAATTTTTCTATGAATTTAGAAACCTTTTGACAATTTTTTTTGAATTCTTAAGCCGCTTCAAATTGAACAGCAACGCTAATGCCACCCGAAAAGGTAGTGAAAAATAATACCATGATTGCAAAAGAATGTTTGGTGGTATTTCGGATAGATTATATCCAACTTGTTGCATTAGTGCACTATTAATTTTTTCGCAGATTGCTATTTCGGTAGTATTTAATCCACCTTGATTCCATTGTCCGGTTTTATTTTTGTCAACGCCTCTGATTTGTGAATTGTCGGTTTTGTTAGAGGAGCCGACCACCGGAATATCGAGCAGATTATTGGAGTAAGAAATGCCAACATGTTCACAAACTTCTTTGATCACATTTTCGGGATCGGAAACCAACTTTTCGAAATGAACAGTCAGAACTCTTTTATCATTTTTAAAGAGGAGACCCTGCTTTGCCGCAGCATTCCAAATTTTGCTGATAGTTATTGGATGGTAATTGATTCGCGAACGCAGGGCTTCCCACAAAGGAATTTCTCCTCCGGATAATTTGCGACGTTTCCATTTATTTTTTTGTGAAAGCAATACTTCTCGCGGATCTCTTATCATCACCACAACACGCGCATCAGTAAAAATTTCTAAAATTTCATTTATATAAAAAATATTTTGCGGTGTTTGCTTACACGGAATTTTTTTGTGATTTCGTTTTGCTTCATCAAATATAAACTTCTTATACACCTCCATTTCTGAAAATATAATTAACTCACCAATTGATTGTTTGGCTTCCTCATAAAATGGTGTGATAGTATGATTTCCAAAATATCCGTTTCGCTGAATAGCACAAAGTTTGGCATAAAGTTTAATAGCACTTTCTTTCGTGACCCTCTTGCCTTGAAATTGCTCATCAAAAAAATGTAATTCCTGAAAACTAAACACATCCGAATGATTGCCAAGAATTCTGGACATCATAGTGGTTCCTGAGCGGCTGTTTCCGGTGATGAATATTGACATTTTTTAAAAAAAAGGGTTATTTTGGTGAGTGGGATAGTGGGTTAGTTTGGCGAGTGGGTTAGTAGGTTAGTGGGATTGGGATTGGGATAGTAGGTTAATGTGTTAGTGGGCTAGTAGATTAGTTGTTGTAGATTAGTAGGGTATGCCCTACCCGCCTACTCGGAATCAATCGCATTTACTAGGCTACTCTCAATAACTCGCCCTACTCGCAATTACTCGCATTATAATGAGATAGTTTTTCTACCTTTGTTTTAGAACTTTATAATTCAATTAAGATGCACAAAAATAATATACTTTTATTACTCATCACAATATTTTTTATACCGGTTGGATGTAAAGGACAAAATAAGAAAGCTGCGAATCAGGGTTCGGAAAAGGAAACTGTAGTGATAGTTACTGAGTTGGCAGACAGGACATTTACTATTTCTGACGATTTTAATGGGTTCAACGCTCAGATGATGCGCGGTCCGGCTTGGCAAGCTCCCGGATTTGTGGAGAAAGTAAAGGACCTTTATCCCGGCGTGATTCGCTATCCAGGCGGTACCGTTGCCAGTTATTGGGATTGGAAAACGGGTATGTTAATGGAGAATATTGAACTGCGTGATGGCTGGAAGAATATTGAACCTAAAAATCCTATAAAACTTGAAGATTTAAAATTTGCTTGTGATAAAACCGGCGCTAAACCTGTTTTTGTTCTCAATATGATGAATAGTACAATTGCATACCAATTAGAAATGCTTCGTGAAGCAAAAAAACTTGGACTGCCGGTTGAATATGTTGAGTTAGACAATGAGATTTATTTGGGCGAAGCATTTTATGTAAAAAAATATGCATCCGGTAAAGATTATGCAACTGAAGCGAACAGTTGGATAAAAATGATCAAGAAAGAATTTCCGGGTGCACGTATTGCCGCAGTAGGTAGTTCCGTAAAGGAAGGTGCTGCAAAAAAAGAAAAAAAGCATGCCGAACGTACCAACAATTGGAACAGAGAAGTGATTTCTGTTTTGAAAGGTGCCGATGCACTTACATTTCATATTTATGCAGGCAGTGGGTTGAATTATTTGGCAAATCAAGCTGCGGGTGATGAAGATAGCGAAGTCGGGAATGATAAAATTGCAGGACTTCAGAATGCTTTCGATAAACCCGGATCAGAATCATTTATTTTAGGATCGCCATTTTTAAGATGGAATAATGCAAGTACCTACGATTACAAAATTCTACCGGAAGGAATGAAAGCATGGGTGACTGAATATAATTTGTTTGAACGTGAAGGTGTAATGGCAGGTACATGGATTCATGGATTGTATGCATTATCACAAACATTATTGTTCATGGAGGATCCGGCTACCGAACTGATCTGTTTTCATAACCTTACCACTTCTGCACAATTTGCCGCAATTTTTAATAACGACGAAGGATTTGCGAAGGCACACCTTAAAAAACCAAACCAGCCATTCAATTATACTGCAGCAGGATATTGTTTGGCCTTGTCGGGAAAAGCGATGTCGGAAGGTGGAACTGCCAGTAAACTTAAATTTAGTAATAATACTATGAGGACAGCAGCACGCGGACAACAATATCCATCATTGAACGGATGGATTGTGAAAGGAAAGTCGGGTAAAAAAATAATTGTAACTAATTTATCTGACAAAGCAGCATCAGCAGATTTCACTAAAATTATTTCGGGAACTTTAAAATGGACCCAGGTGAGCAGTGATCCAAGAAAACAAATTGCTTCTGATTCGGATGTGCTAAAATCAAATGGTTCCGGTGCAACTATGGAGATTCCTCCTTATTCTGTAACACTCATTGAGGGCAATTGAGAAGGGTAACCCAATTTTTCGGAAAGCTCATCAATTGCATTGGCTAATGCCGGATGAATTTGCACCGGAAGATTATTTGTAGAAGGCTTAAGAACCTTTTTGCCAAAAACTAAAAAGTCATCGATTGCTTCCAGTGAAGTGAAATTACAAATCGCACGCAGCGATTTTTCGGAATCATTTGCAAGATCCTCATACTTTACAGGTAAAATTAATTCAGGAAATTCTTGCAGCATTTTTAGGCCATGATTCATGGTAACAATCCATTCAACAGCTGCTTTATCGGTTTGCTTAGTTAGAGATGCAACAGTACTATAAATTTTTGAAAGATGTGGGTCCTTAACAACAACCTGTTCCAAAAGTAGATTCCATTTTCGATTATTTACTCCCCACCAATCTTCATGTTTTAAAATGTCGGTATGATTTTCAGACCATAGCGCAGTAGATGCTATAGTATCCCAGGGATTTCTGTAGAGAAAAATATATTTTGGACTTTTGAATATTTGATTCAGATATTCAATTCGGAAAATCATTTCCGGAAACTTGTCTACTATTCTTTTTGAATTCGTCCGATTTAAATAAGAGGAATAAATAGATTTAACTGCAGAGCTCACCGCTGAATTTGCGTCAGTTGCATTCATCATATATTTGGCTGTTGCCGAAGAATAACTTCCGATCAAATCGTCGGCAGGATTGGCAGTATACCAAAGTGCTTTAGGCTCGTTTAAAAAACCAACATCAGGATGCATGGAAACTACCAAGCCCAACACTGTAGATCCGCTGCGACCGGTTCCGGTAATAAAAATTGGTTGCTCACATTCCGAAATGTGTTTCGTGGAAGCAGCATTACGAAGCGACATAAAAGTAACGGGATTGAACCATCTTCCTTTAGTAGTTGCTGGTCGACCCTCATATAAAAAATAGGAAAGCAGCCGTGGAATTACCTTGGCTGGTTTGGTAAAAATATATTCCTTATTCAGTTGTGCAATCATACCGGTACATTTGCCTTCTCCATCCACTTAGGGAGGTTGGTAATATTATATGAATTTAATATTTTACACAGTTCTTCATTTGCAGGACTGAAATGAGTTCTCAGAAATTTTAATGTTTCTGCATCTACATCACGGTTTTTAAATGAACTTCCGTTGAATTTATAATACACACCGAGAATTCGTTTCTTTAAATCAGGATTGGTTCTCCAAAATCGCTGTCCTGCATTGTTTGCAGAAACGGCAAAACGGTGTAACATTCTATTTTTATAATTGAGAGATTTATTTTTTATATCAAACTCAAAATTTTCATAAAATCCCTGATTGATATCCATCCAGCCGGCAAGATCTTTCATGAATGATGAAGTATCTTTTTTGAAGTCATCAAAAAACACTACCTTAATATTATTTCCAAATATTTTTAACCACGGTTCAATAAACTGATAATACATCCCTAAAGAAATTCCAGTGTAAACCTGATTTTCGCGCAGCTCCAATTCTTCTGGCGATTTACTGAGGCACAATTTCACATACTCACGTAGGTTGAGTTCTTCCGGCAATTGAAACGTAGCTTTTTTTCGCTGATAAAAGGAAACGAGTCTGTCGACAGGATTTTTGAGGATGATAATAATTTTAACATCTTCTAATGTATGTTGAATTTCAGAAGCAATTTTTTCTCCACCAAAAATATAGGCCGGTGTAGCTTCCAGGCGGTAACGCGAATTTGTGCAATGAGTAAACTGAGCCTCGTAAGCGGAGATTGGCTGCAAGCCTTCATTATACAACAGCGGCAAAAAATAGCAAGTTTCTTTGTCTTTCGAACCACAAATATTGGGATGAGCAGTGAGATAATGGAATAAAGAGGTGGACCCTGCTTTATTTACCCCTGCAATAATAAGGTTCGCTAGCTTTTTGTTGCCGTTTGATTTCATCCTAAATTAGGTCGGTAACCTGTTTCAGGCCGAAAATTCGGGTTTTTTAATGACTTTTCCGGTAACTTTTTGATAAATGGTCGATAATCTTTGGTAAAATGCTTCATCATTGAACTGGATATCAGCTAATTCTTTCGCCTTCATTCCCATAGCAATGGCTTTGGCAGGATCACTCCAAAGATGGTTAATAATTTCGGCGAGTTTAGTGGAGTCGTGCGATGGGAAGGTAAAACCTGTTTCTCCCGGAATAATGTATTCGGGAATACCTCCTTTATCGGAACCAACAACAGCCTTGCCACGCGCAAAAGATTCCATCATCACATACGGGAAGTTTTCGTGCCAAAGGGAGGGCACCACCACAAACCTGCAATTATTGAACAACTCATCCAGTTCTTCACCATATCTTGATCCAAGGAATTCAATATTGGTGATGTTTTCGGTTTTTGCTAAATGTTCGAGAAAAGTTCTGTGTGTGCCGCTTCCTACAATTTTGAGTGTTGCCTGAGGAACCTGTTTCATTGCTCTCAAAAGAATGTCAACACCTTTTTCATCGGATAATCTGCCCAGAAATAAAATGTATCCACCATCGCTTGAACTACTTTTGTAATGAGTAGCATTGAATGGTTTGCCTAAAAACTCTAGATTAGCTGCATCTTTTCCCCAGAACTCTTCTGTTTTATTCATCATAAAACGACTTTCAAACAAAAAAGTATGAATATTTTTTTTCCAAATATTTTTGAAATCATGAGTATACGATTCTATTGCGGAGATGAGACTTACAGCAACGGAATGTTTGCAACAATTATTTACAACAGCTTTATAAAATTTCCCCCCTTTACAATCTTCACAAATTTTACCATGGTGAAACAAACGGTAATTGGGACAAATATGTTTATAGTCGTTGCATGACATCACAACAGGCACACCGGCTTCGCGACAAGCATCGAGAATACTCGGAGTAATGGTCACATAAATTGCGAACACGTGCACAATGTCGGGTTGAAACTCCTTCAGTAAATTCGCAAACTGATTTTTATTTTTAGTGGAATAAATAACTTCAGGAATATTTTTAAGGCGTGATAAAAAACCACCTTTTAAATAATCAACTGTTTCGCCAAAGATTACATTTTCATCACGGGGGTAAACATCACGACTGCCTTCGGCATCATAATCGGTGGTATAAATTTTCACCTGATGACCATTGTTCCGTAAAATGCGTGCGACATCCTGAAAGTAAACTTCCGCACCTCCAACCTTTCTCCAAAACTTATGGACGAGTAATACTTTCATTGGTGAGCTGCTAAGTTCAAGGTCGGATGCGTTGAGAAATGTTAAACGGTTGGTAAAGATACAAATTAAAAATTCATTAGCGATTTGCTTCAATAGATTGTTTTTCAGCTATTTGTAAGCGCCTCCATTCGGCAAAAACCAAACCTGCCATCAGCCAAAAATAGAAACTGAATGAACGGAATACAAAGGTTCTTAAAATTAAAGAATAGGGAATGGCGATGATAATGATTGCAACCATTGCCAATGCAAAAATCCGGAAGTAGGGATCGGGTGAATTTCGATATACAAACAGTGCGGCCTTAAATATTTTATAAAGGATGTAAAAGAAAATGGCCAAACCAATCAAACCATAGTAAATAATAAAGGCAACCCAATAAACATCGTTGATGATAGGTAAATTATTAATTGGCATGTTGGAGCCAAAAAGTTTTGTGGATGCTTTTTCAAGAGCAAATTCCTGCGCAGGACTGTAACCAATCAGTTTAAATGAGCTCACCAGATATCCACCTACTTCAGTAAGAACGGCACCGCGCGAAAACTGCATGGTTTTATCTACATAACTGCTGCTAAATACTGATGCAATATTTGCAAGGGGGTCGGTATATTTTAATTTTGGATTAACATAGGTATCAGAATTTTCTTTGGAGAAAACACCAAAAATTATTAGTGGAGAAATAAGAATTAGACCTGTAACAAGATAGATTAAAGTTTTTTTCTTTCCTCCTGATATAAACAGAATTACAGGTATTGTGAAAAGAGCAATTAACACAGAACCTCTTGAATAGGTGAAAAATAATGCGATAATTATGAGGAGTAATATGATGTTGAAAGTGATTTTATTAAATCTTGGTATGAGTATCTTTTTTTGCATGGTAGCAAAAGTCACCGCAAAGGCAATTACCAGAAACAAGGCAAGAAATACGGAATCACCAAACGTCCCAATCCCTGTTCCGATTTCTCGTCCGCCACCAAAGCCGGTCGAAAGTAAGCGGAAGGATACCTGTTTACCACCAATTTCGAGGTCACTAGCGCGTGGGTACCAAAAATCGGCAATCCCGGCATAGTGTTGATAAATTGCTAAAACACTTTGTATACCTGCAACAAAAACAATTGCATGAAGAATTTTTCGAGGCATAGATTCATCGAAGTTGACGAATGCTACGATATACATAAGAGGTAAATATCTAAGGAGTGTTCTTAACCCAATTAAAGATTGCAGGATAGGTGCCTGATTAATTACTGTTATTGCAAGTGCGTAAATAATAAAAAGGAGAAGCGGTCGGTCAATAGAAGTGCCATGTGGAACTTTTTTTGCGGATAAATATCTTGCAAATAAAATTCCTGCGACAGTATATATTATAATTTCAACACTGAATCTCAAATAGCTATAAATGGCATCTGAGACCGGAAGGTACTTTAATATCATTACCTCAAAAGGCACGAATATTACCAGAAAAACAATGAGCGATGAAAATTTAAACTTCATATTGAATTGAAGTTAGGCCAGGGTGGAACTATGCCTATCAGTGATTGAAGATTGTTCACATCTTGAACATAATATTTAAGCAATTCTGAATAAGTTGCAGGATCGATACTTATTTCTTCTGTTTCGTTTTTATTTGCTGAAGTATAGGCTTTTTCAAATTGATAACCTGCATTTTTGAGTTGTTTTCGAAACCCATTGTGTAATAAGCGAGTTGCCGGCCTGATGGATCTTTTAAATTTTCGGAATAATTGATGTGCTCCAACACTTTTGGTAGGAACCGATTTGTTGAAAATTTTAAAATCGTAACCTTCAAAATATTCGGAATTGATTCCTATAAAGTCACATATTTTTGTACAAAAATTCCGTGGATCAGAAGAAAGATCTTCGTAAAAGGTTATGAGTATATTTTCTTTGCTGAATTTTTTAGAAAATTCAGTGATGTATGAAAAATAATTCCCTTGCTCGAGGGATCTGTATTCTTGCGAAGGGTTTTCGATATTTTTGTCGAGCTGTGTTCTGATGTAGTTTTCTACGGTCACATTATTTTCAATTAGCCCATTTAGTTTTGCAAATTTATACCATGACAATAATCTCTCTATCGGGTCTCTTAAAATGAAAACAAATTTACAATTATTCAATTCCGATTTTATTGCTGAAGCGGAAGTTGGTGAGTATAAATAATCGGGAGTAGCTTCAATTCGTATTTTTTCAGAATCACATTTCGGAAAAAGAGAATTGAACGTATTATAATTTTTTAAATCTTTTTCTACACCCGCCAAATGATATTCATTGTTCCAGAAATACCGAGACTCTTTCATGGTGCAAGGGCAAACTTGTGAATGAAACTCAAAATAATGAAACAGCGAAGTGGTACCGCATTTGGTACTTCCTCCGATGATCAAATATTTATTGTTATCCATTTATTGTATGTATGATAATGTGCCTGATCTTCAGAATGGCCAGAAGTAAGTTCTAAGGTTATATTTGTATTTGATGTAAATCATGGAGATAAGGTTCCATGTAGCCATAAAGATCATTCCGGCAATGGCTGATCCCATCATTCCCATTGAGGGGATAAAGATAAAACAAGCAATGATATTAATTATGGTGCTGATGAAGAGAATGTTTCTGAAAACAACCTGCCTTCCGGTCATGTTAAGAATGGCCCCAACAGAACCTGCGAAAACATTAAAAAACTGACCAATCATTGTCACCAGCAAAGCATCTGCACCTCCAACAAATTCATCCCCAAACAATCCCAACAACCATTCTCTGAAGAGAATAATAAAAAGAAAGATGGGAATTGATGAAAAGAAAATCACTTTAGCGATTTGTGAAATGTACTGTTTGAGTCCGGAGTGATTTTCTTTTGCATGCAATTGTGCAAAACGTGGTGCTGTAATACTGTTTATCGACATTAGTACAAAAGTCGATAAGGTTGAAATTTTCAGTATCACAGAATAAATGCCGACTTCACTTTCTGTTGAATACACTCCCAGAATTATAGTATTAATCCAGCCTGAGATAAGAAGCATGGATGTTGCAAAAAGCATTGGAAGTGAATTAGAAACCATTAATCCCAGAGGGTATTCATCGGACGTGATATTAGTATTGGCAAAAATCATTCTAAAAATTAAGAAGCTGCTGCTGATAGATAAAATCACCAGACTTAAAACGAAGGCAATATTGGGAAGCAGTTCGTTTTTAGAAAATACTAAAAATGCACCAAGGATAATAGTTGCATAAAGGAAATATCCTACATTCTGACTGTAAGCATATTCTTTATTTCTTCGGAAACCACGATAGCATTCGGAATTGATAAATCTTAGGATCATCGGCAGCACTCCGAATGATATCACTCTGAAATAAGGTTCCAGAAATGGTTTTTTAAAAATGTATGTAGCAATTAATTCTGAAGTAAAATATAAAATGGCACTCAATAAAAGTCCTACCGGGATAATAAGCAACAATGTTTTTTTATAAACCTCAAGTATACGGTCCCATCTTCCATCGGCATGATCTCTCGAAAAACTTCGAACCAGATGGGTATCCATTCCTAAACGACCCATAACAGAGAACATCATTAAAACTGTAACAGATAGGGTATGCGCACCAAGAACTTCAGATCCAAAATATCGCGAAATAATATAAGTAAAAGCATACCCAACTACTAAACCGAGCAGGCGAATAAAAAAAGTTGCTGCACTGCCGCTTATTATTTCCCGGAAATTTTTATCACGGAAATCGGTTTTGGCAGCAGCAGTAAATTTTTTAATCATTGGCAATGTATTAAGAACTTGCCTTCAATACAGAATTTTTTCAATAACAAGTTTCTGATGTGAAGCAAATTCAACTTAAAATTCAGGTGCGACCTCTTTCAACCACAAAAAACGGATTCAATAAGTTTTCTTTATTATACACCACATCCGTTTTTGTTTCATAATTGATTACGGTACAACCTGCGCTTTCTGCAATTGCTTGTCCGGCGGCTGTGTCCCACTCCATGGTTGGTGCCAGACGTGGATACACATCGGCAACACCCTCTGCCACCAGGCAAATTTTAAGAGAGCTCCCTTTGGAAATAAATTCAACTGTTCCCTGTTTTGCTTTCACTGTTGAAATAAAAGTTTCTGTTTCGGGCGACAAATGTGATCTGCTTGCGACAACTGTAAATGCTCTTTCTGAATTATGAAGAGGCATTTTCATGGAAGCTGCAGATAATTTTTCAAGCAATTGCGCATCTCCTTTCAATTCTGTCACTGCTTCCAGTGCATAATGTTTTATCATGCCCGGAACCCAGGTTGCACCAAAATAAAGTACATCGGGAACCGGTGCATAAATTACACCGAGAATTGCTTTTCCATTTTCTATGAGTGCAATGTTTACCGTAAATTCACCATTTCTTTTAATAAATTCTTTGGTGCCATCAAGTGGATCCACCATCCAAAAAAGTTCCCAATTTTTGCGTTCATCAAAGGGAATAGTTTTACCTTCTTCGCTTAATACCGGAAGTAAAGTTTGCTTCAGATGATCAACTATAACATTATGTGATTGTCGGTCGGCGATGGTAAGTGGACTTTTATCCTCTTTCAACTCAATTTCATACGGCTCATCATAAACATTCATAATTGCCTGCCCTGCTTCAATAGCAGCGACGATTGCTTTTCGAAGAAATGAGTTGTAATTGGCCATACTATTTACTTTACTATTAAATTTATTAAATAAAAAGTTTACCGTCAGGATGCAAATTTAAATTATCATTCCTGCTCCAACAGTTTCATTAGTTCCTTCATCAATCAGGATGATACTTCCGGTAATTCTGTTTTTTCTATAGCTGTCGAAGAACAAAGGTGTAGTAGTACGAATTTGAATTCTTGCAATATCATTCATTCCTATTTGCTTGTCATTTTCTAAACGGTGTAAAGTATTCACATCTACTTTATAGCGAATTTCTTTAACAATACAACGAGCATCTTTTGTAGTATGTTTGATAGCGTATTTACCATTATGAACCATTGGCTTATCACTCATCCAGCAAACCATCATTTCAATATCTTGTGAAATGTTAGGAACATTATTTTCGCGAACAATCATGTCGCCGCGTGAAATATCGATGTCGGTATCTAAAGTCATAGTCACCGACATAGGTGCAAATGCTTCTGACACCACCTGATCCACATTCATGGACTGTAAGGGGTTAATGCTTTTTATTTTTGCAGTGAATCCTGAAGGGAGAATTTTCACCACATCATTAGGCTTAAACACTCCTCCGGAAATCCTTCCTGCATATCCGCGAAAATCATGATGTTCAGTGGCTTGAGGGCGGATAACATATTGCACAGGGAAGCGGCAATCGATGTGATTTTCATCGCTGCTGATGTGAATATTTTCAAGCATGTACATAAGAGTTGATCCCATGTACCAATCCATATTTTTGGATTTATCAACCACATTATCACCTTTCAATGCGCTGATAGGAATAAAATGAACATCCTTTACATCAAGACGTGACGAGAGTTTTTTATATTCAGTAACAACATTATCATAAACTTCCTGACTATAATCCACCAAATCCATTTTGTTAATACAAACAATGATATGAGGAATTTGCAAGAGAGAAGCAATGAAAGAGTGGCGATTTGTTTGCTCCAAAATCCCTTTGCGTGCATCTACTAATATGAGAGCCAAATTAGCTGTGGATGCGCCGGTCACCATATTGCGGGTGTATTGAATATGTCCGGGAGTATCGGCAATAATAAATTTGCGTTTAGGAGTTGCGAAATACCGGTAAGCTACATCAATGGTGATACCTTGTTCCCTTTCGGCACGAAGTCCATCGGTTAATAAGGCAAGATCAACATGTTCAAAACCTTTTGCTTTGCTGGTTCTTTCAACAGCTTCCATCTGATCTTCAAAAATCGACTTGCTATCGTATAGCAGTCTGCCTATAAGTGTACTTTTTCCATCATCTACACTGCCAGCGGTTGTAAAGCGCAGCAGTTCCATGTTATGATAATTATCCAATTCTCGGACGTTCATTATTTATAAATTATTTGTTGTTCAAAATAAATATTCGATGATAAATTTACTGATAATACGGAGCCTGGATTTTAAAAGTATCCTTGTTTTTTGCGATCTTCCATAGCAGTTTCCGATCGCTTATCGTCGGTGCGTGTACCTCTTTCTGTAGTACGTGAGGCGGCAATTTCAAGAATGATATCACTTACATTGGATGCAGGCGATAAAACTGCGCCGGTGCATGTCATGTCACCAACAGTTCTGTAGCGTACATGCATAGTTTCAATTTTTTCTTCAGGCTTTAAAGAGATAAAATCGGAAGCTGATAAAATTTGATTGTCGCGGATGACACATTTTCGATCGTGCGCAAAATAGATAGTTGGAATTTCAAGATTTTCCATGGCGATATACTGCCACACATCCATTTCGGTCCAGTTGCTAAGAGGGAAAATGCGGAAATTTTCACCTATGTTTTTTTTACCATTTAAGAGATTCCACAATTCGGGGCGTTGATTTTTGGGATCCCATTGACCGAATTCATCACGGTGTGAGAAGAAACGTTCTTTGGCACGTGCTTTCTCTTCATCGCGACGAGCGCCACCCAAACATGCATCGAATTTATATTTTTCAATAGTATCTAGCAGCGACACAGTTTGAAGAATATTTCGCGAAGCATTCATCCCTTTTTCTTCCACTGCACGACCCTGATCAATTGCGTCTTGAACAGAACCTACTATTAATTGCGCTCCAATTTCCTTCACCAATTTATCTCTAAAAACAATTGTTTCAGGAAAATTATGACCGGTATCGATATGTACCAGTGGGAAAGGAATTTTTGCGGGGAAAAAGGCTTTCCTTGCAAGGTGTACCATAACAATGGAATCTTTTCCACCGGAGAAGAGCAGAGCAGGTTTTTCAAATTGCGCTGCCGTTTCACGAATCACAAAGATGGCTTCGGATTCAAGTATCCTAAGATGATTGAGGTTGTATAAAATCATGTGTTCACTAAAATTCTTTTTAAAATATAATCTGTAATCAAGTCTACCGATGCTTCCGGAGACACCTTATCGGTATGGATAGTGAGTTCAGGGTTCTGAGGGGCTTCGAAAGGGGAGCTAATTCCGGTAAAATCTGCAATTTCGCCCGCCCGTGCCTTTTTGTAAAGACCTTTGACATCGCGCTGTTCACATATTTCTATGGGGCAATCGACAAAAACTTCAACAAACTCTTCCGGGCCAACCAAAGCTCGTACCCGGTCGCGATCGCTTTGAAAAGGAGAGATAAAAGCTGTTAGTACAATAGTGCCGGAATCGACAAATAATTTAGCTACCTCTCCGATACGACGAATATTTTCACTTCTGCCTTCAGGAGAAAAATCGACATTATTATTGAGGCCATAACGAATATTGTCGCCATCAAGTACATAAGTATGAACTCCTTTTTCGAACAGACTTTGTTCCACCAAATTGGCTAAAGTGCTCTTACCCGAGCCGGAAAGTCCTGTAAACCAAATGATACAGGGCTTATGGCCTTTTAATCCAAAGCGATCTGTTTTGGTTATTCGATAAGCCTGAGGGACGATATTGGAGGATTTCGACATAGGTACCGGTAAGGAGGGTGCAAAGGTAGTGTTTTTCAGTCTTCAGCGACGCATTGAGCTTGTCGTAATTTCGGCAGTCGGCGATTGGCGATTGGCGGTTGGCAGTTGGCGCCGAGATTGTCGAAATACCTGCATCTCTCCTTTTCGCCCCAAAGCTCATGGGATGCCACACCCGATTTTCGTCAGCGAGTCAAACCTGTCCGGTTCATATGAAGAGGTGACCAATTTCTTTTGTTATCTTTGAAGAAATGTCACTTTAGGATTTAAAACCCAATTGACTCCAACACAAAAAAATTGAAATAAGATTTTACAGTTTATGAAAATAAAAAAACAACCCACAGCACCCTCTAAAAAAGTTAATGAAGAAGAAATTCGGGAACTGCTGGAAGAACGGGTAAAGGAAATTGGAGTGCTTCAATTGAAGTTATATGCCGAAGGAAAACGAAGTTTGCTGATTATTTTACAAGGTATGGATGCATCGGGAAAAGATGGGGCCATTAAAGATGTGTTTGCAGATGTAAACCCGATGGGGAGTCATGTTATATGTTTCAAAAAGCCAACTGAAATTGAATACTCCTACGACTTTTTGTGGCGCATCCATCAGTTAGTTCCTCCAATGGGAATGATTCATATTTTTAACCGTTCGCATTATGAGGATATTCTAATCCCCGGTGTGGAAGGTTTTATACCAAAGCAAGTGATTGCTAAAAGATATCATCAGATAAATGATTTTGAAAAAATGTTGCAAGAAAATGGTACGGTAGTGCTTAAATTTATGCTGCATGTTTCACAAAAAGAACAAAAGGAACGTCTTACAGAAAGATTAAACAATCCGGAAAAATTCTGGAAGCATAAAGATGCAGATTGGGACACCATGAAAAAGTGGGATCAATACATGAAAGTGTATGATTCAATTTTTGAAAAATGTATTGATGTACCATGGCATATCATTCCCTCCGACAAAAATTGGTATAAGGAATATTTGATTGCCGATGTTGTAGTAAATGCGTTAAAAAAAATTAATCCGAAGTATCCTCAATTAATCACTAAATTAAAGTCGAACGGTAAGCCTGCAAAATCCTGATCAGACTAAAGGCAACTCGCAATTTCTGTTTTTTAAGAGGCATTGATTTTGCTCTTTATTTTAACACACGATTAAAATAAAACAGTTTACGGATTAACCGATTCATCCATCACTACTTGCATTACTGTTTGTCCAACCATTTGTAATATTGCAGGATCAATTTGTTCCATATTATCACTCACACGGTGATGATGTTCAAAAAAGTCGGAGTTGATGATGTCGTAGTGTATGATGACAACACAAGGGATATTAGCGATTTGATTTACATATACATGATCATCGGTAATTCCTGCTGATTCAGCATTAATGAAATAATTTCCATACCCTAACTTCGAAGCGGTGTTCCATACTTTATCAACAATCGATGGAGCAAAGTAAACTGAATTTCCCTCTTTTGGAAACACAGCATCTTTAGCACCCACCATATCCAGCAAAATTCCAAACTTTGCATAATATCCCGGTTTGTGTAAATTTTTTGCCCAATATTGCGCACCAAGGCACCAGGAATCTTTCATCTGTGGCAACTTACTCGATTCTGGCTGACCGTAATCTTCCAAATCAAAAAGAATTATATCTACACCAATCTCAGGTTGGGCGATGCTTAACTGACGGGCGATTTCGATGAGCACTCCTACCCCGCTGGCACCATCATTGGCACCGTCGAATTTTTTGTCTTTGTTGTCACCCTCATCACGATCGGCGAATGGGCGGGTATCCCAGTGAGCGCACAATAAAATTCTTTTAGAAAGCTCAGGTTTATAGGATGCAATTATATTTCTTAACTCAAACTTATTATTATCAAAAGTGCTGACAATTCCTTTTTGCGATTGCACATCAGGAATGTAGCTTCTAAGTTTCATCTCTAGCCAATCGGCGCAGTAGTTATGAGGTTTTGTTCCCGGAATACGAGGGCCAAAATCAACTTGATGTTTCACAAAGGCATATGCCGAATCGCCATTAACTTTTGGAACAACTAAATTTTCTTTTGGCGGTTGAGGTTTTGTTTCTTCAACCACTTCTTTTTTCTGACTGTCACCGGCACAACTGATAAGAGTTAGTAACGCTAAAACATAAATATAATTCGCAAGAAATTTTAAAGGAGTCATCAGTTTAAATTTATTAAAAAAATATTCAATTATAATTTCGACCACAAAGTACCCTCTTTGCTGTCTTTTATTTCAATGCCGAGTCCGGTGAGTGAATCTCTTATTTTGTCGGCAGTAGCAAAATCTTTTTTGGTTTTTGACTCTGCTCTTATTTCAATCACCAATTTCATGATTCCATCGAGATCAGCACTGTTATCCTGCTTAGCGACTTTTATTCCCATGATTGTGAATAAAAAATCATCAAATATTTTTTTAGCTATAGCGATATCCGATTCGGTAAGAGTTTCAGTTCCTGCATTTGCTGAGTTGACAATGCGGGCAACTTCAAATAAATTGGCCACCACAATTGCAGTATTGAAATCGTCATTCATTGCATGGTAACAATCAGATTCTATTTTAGAAATGTTGGATGATGAACTAGCAGAAGGTTTTAATTTACTAATAGTTTCATAGGCATTCAATAAACGCTGTAAACCTTTTTCAGAACCTTGCAAAGCATCATTAGAAAAATCAAGAGTGCTTCGGTAATGTGTTTGAAGAATGAAGAATCTTACTGTAGAAGGAGCAAATCCTTTTTCCAGCAAATGATGACCGCCAAAAAACATTTCACGCAAAGTGATGGTGTTGTTATACGATTTGCCCATTTTTCTGCCATTAATGGTGATCATATTATTATGAATCCAGTATTTCACAGGAGCGCAACCGCTAGCAATTTTTGATTGCGCAATTTCACTTTCGTGATGAGGGAATAGTAAATCCATTCCACCGCCATGAATATCAAATTGTGATCCCAGATATTTGGTAGCCATGGCAGAGCATTCGATGTGCCATCCGGGGAAACCCTCGCCCCAAGGACTGTTCCAACGCATGATATGTTCGGCAGGTGCTTTTTTCCAGAGCGCAAAATCAGATGCATTACGTTTCTCCTCTTGTCCATCCAAATCGCGACTACCTGCAATCATGTCTTCAAGAATTCTTCCACTTAATTTACCGTAATCATTTCCGGCTGCATATTTATTCACATCAAAATAGACAGAGCCGTTAGATTCATACGCAAAACCTTTTTTAATAATATCTTGAATCATGTCAATTTGTTCCACCAAATGACCGGTAGCTGTTGGTTCGATAGTTGGGCGATGACAATTTAAAAGGTCCATCATATCATGAAAAAGGTTGGTGTACTTTTGAACAAGTTCCATTGGTTCCAGTCGTTCCAGTTTCGCTTTTTCATTTACTTTATCTTCAGCATCTCGGCCTTCTTCTTCAAAATGTCCCGCATCAGTAATATTGCGAACATACCTAACTTTATAACCTAAAAATTGTAAATAACGGTAAATAACATCAAAGGTGACATAAGGTCTGGAGTGGCCCAAATGTGATTCACCCGAAACAGTAGGACCGCAAACATACATACCTACAAAAGGAGGATTGATAGGTTCAAAAAGTTCTTTATTTCTGGTAAGGGAATTGGTGATGAATAATTTATTGTCCATAAAAATAATTTAATTATGCTATACTTTTTATTTCTTTAAGATGCATCAACATGTCGTTTGACATAGATGAAAGATCAAACTTTGCCTTCCAACCCCAATGATCGTGTGCCATTGTGTCGTCAATAGAACGTGGCCAGCTATCAGCAATTGCTTGTCTGAAATCAGGTTTGTAAGTGATCTCAAATTCAGGAATATGTTTTTTAATTTCAAGGGCAATTTGTTCAGGATCAAAACTCATTCCTGAAACATTATAGGAAGATCTAATTTTTACATCGTCAGATTTAGCATTCATCAAATTAACAGTAGCATCTAACGCATCGGGCATATACATCATTGGAAGGACGGTGTTTTTACTGAGAAAACATTCATACTTTCCGGTTTCAAGAGCCTTGTGATAAATATCCACGGCATAATCGGTAGTTCCCCCTCCAGGTGCCGACTTATAACTTATTAATCCCGGATAACGGATACTTCTTACATCAACATTATATTTATTAAAATAATATTCGCACCATCGTTCACCGGCCTGTTTACTCACTCCATAAACAGTAGTAGGTTCCATAATGGTATGCTGTGGTGTTTTATCGCGCGGAGTTGTAGGTCCAAATACTGCAATGGAGCTGGGCCAGAATATTTTTAATGAATTGTTTTCTTTAGCGATATCTAAAAGATGGAACAAGCCTTCCATGTTCAACTTCCAGGCAAACATCGGATTTTTTTCGGCTGTTGCGGAAAGTAATGCGGCGAGGTGATACACGTGAGTTACCTTATATTTATTGATAATATCATTAATGGCCTGACCATCCATCACATCTATAGTATGAAAAGGACCACCATCTGATATAATTCCACCTTGGTCACGAACATCGGTGGCAACAACTTGGTTTCCACCCAAAAGCTCCCGAAGTCTCAAAACCAGATCGGTACCAATTTGACCTGCTGCTCCTAAAACCAATGCCGTATCCTTTTTCGTCATAATTAAATGATTTTGAACCGCAAAGGTAAGGGTTATTTTTGAGTAAAGGTCGGGCTTTTGATCGACTTAACATCTTCTATATCATTGATTTTCAAAAGAATTAAATTCACTTTTGTGTGCCAGCAAATTGGATTCCTTGTCTCAACGGTTTTTCAGATTAATGGAAAGAGCAACGGCTTCCAAAAGATTCGGGGATGAGCTCTGATCCAGCTTTTCGGGCAGAAACAGAATATTGCGTGAAATTTGTAGGATAACAAATAATGTTTTACTTTTCAATCCGTTCCTATTCTTAAATATAATATCTGTCAAAATGAAGCATGCACTCATCTTTTTTTTCATCTTTTTTTCTCAATTTACTTCATTTGGACAAAAACAGGGTCAAGCTAAAATTGATTCGCTGATTTTGGTTCTTGATAAAAGCGTTGCTGATACTAATCGGGTGATACTGCTTAATGATTTGTCATATTCATTATCAAATATTAATCCCGATAAGGGCCTGGTTTATGCTGAAGAAGCGCTGAAATTATCGGAGCAGCTCCTATATTATAACGGTAAAGCACAAGCGTTCAGCAACTACGGTTTGAACCTTACATCAAAGGGTGATTATTCAAGAGCACTCGAGAACCATTTTAAAGCTTTATCCATTCAGGAAAAATTGGGCAATAAGCAAAATGTTGCAGTTTGTTATAGTAACATCGGAGTAGTTTACAATAACCAGCCTAATCTTGATAAAGCACAGGAATATTATCTCAAAGCTCTTGAGGCATTTAAGGAATTAGATTTTGATAAAGGATTTGCCACTACATCGGGTAATCTGGGATTGCTTTTTTATGCTAAAGAGGAATATGCAAATGCGCTCAATTATTTTAATGAAGCGCTATTGTATGCACAAAAAAATAGCGATACTGCATCTATGGCCGCTTGCATTGGAAATATGGGCAATGTTTATCTGGCACAAAAAAAATATGACAAAGCTCTTGAATTTGATTTAATGGCATTGCACTTTAATGAAAAGGTTGGAGATGTAGTTGGTTCAGGAATTGGAATGGGAAATGTTGGTGAAGTATATTACAAAATAGCAACTGAATCGAATAATGGAATTCTTGATTCGTTGTTTAAGGGGGATGAGAAGAAAGCTATTGAACTTGCAAAATCGTATCTTATACGATCTCTGGAAATTTTCAGACAAATAGGTTTCCTGAATGGCATCCAGGAAGTGAATAAATATCTTATAAATGTTTACGAAAAGACTGGTGATTATAAAAGAGCACTTGCTGCGGCACGGGAGCATATTTCGATAAAAGATTCTATTTTTAATGAAGAAAGTAGCAATCGAATTGCAGCATTGGAAGCGAGACGGATTGAAGAACTCAAGCAAAAAGAAATAGAGATTCAGAAGCTACAAATACAAAAAGTCGAAAAAGATCAGTGGTTTTTGATTGCAGCACTTATTGCGTTATCTATTATTATTTGTATATTATATTTTCTTTTCAGGGATAAAAAAATTAGTAATGAAAAATTAGAAAAAACCCTTGCTGACCTCAAAGCTACTCAACAGCAACTAGTGGTACAGGAAAAACTTGCATCACTTGGGGCACTTACTGCCGGTGTGGCCCATGAAATTCAGAATCCATTGAATTTCGTAAATAATTTTTCGGAACTTAGTGCTGAATTGATTGATGAATTTGAGCAAGAAAACGATGAAAATGGTCGCAAAGAAATCTTGCAGGATATAAAAAGTAATTTATTTAAAATAGGTCAACACGGTAAGAGGGCGGATGCCATTGTAAAAAATATGTTGTTACATGCACGAACGGATAGTGGTACCAAACAGCTCACCGATATCAATAAATTGTGTGATGAAGCTGTTGGGTTTTCTTTTCATGCTTCCCAAGCCAGATACAAAAATTTTAGTTGCAACATTCATAAAAAGTTTGATGATAATATGCAACCCATTTCATTAGTTCCGGGCGATATTTCACGGGTGATTTTAAACATGCTCACCAATGCTTTTTATTCGATGCACATGAAAAAGTCTGAACCAGGGAATGGTGAATACTTACCGGAACTCACCATTTCAACATTCAAAGCATCTGAAAAAATAATTATTTCAATAACAGATAATGGAGGTGGCATTCCTGATTCGGTTAAGAAAAAATTATTTGAACCTTTCTTTACTACAAAACCCGCCAACGAGGGAACCGGATTAGGACTTAGCATTAGTTACGATATTATTAAAGCACATGGTGGCGAAATAAAACTGGATACCGCAAATGGAACCACATTCTCAATTGAACTTCCTTATTCAAAATAAGTTGTGGGCTTCTCTCAAAACTTGAGACGCCCTTGTTTTATTTGCTTGCTTTTACTACACATTCCCACAAAAGATTAGCTGACCGATCCCACGAAAATTCCTGACTTCGAAGTAATCCTTTTCTTATAAGCTCTTGAGTGTAATCCGCATCATTTTCAATTCGTGCCATTGCCTGACTTATTTCATTCACATTAAATGGATCAACCAATATTGCAGCATCGCTCCCAACTTCGGGCATAGAAGTAACATTGGACGTGATCACCGGAACACCACATCGCATGGCTTCGAGAATGGGAACACCAAAACCTTCAAAGGTAGAAACGTATAACATCGCTTTTGCGGAAGCTGTGATATTCAACAACTCCTCAATAGGCTGGCGGCCAAGAAAAATTACATCCTCTTTGAACTGCATTCCATTTAAGGCATCTTCCATTTCAGCCGACCACCATTTTTTATGACCAACTATTACAAATTTTGTTGAAGATGAAATACTCTTTTTAAATTGATCAAATGCTAGCAATAGGTTTGCAATATTTTTACGCTTGTGCAACATTCCAACAAACAGCATATACTCACAACCGTGAGCAAATTTATCATGTACCAGTTTCTTCACTTCATCCGAAACAGGTTGAAATAGTTCATTCACACCATTGTAAACCACATCAATATTAGTTGGTGAAATGTGATAATTTTTAACAATATCACTTTTCGAAAACTCAGAAACTGTTGCCAATCGCTGCGCCTTCCGGGCAAACCGAGGGAAATAGTATTTATAATAGTGGCGAGTAAAATATGGCAAGTCCTCGGGATAATGTTCAAAATTAAGATCATGCATTACACTTACCTGAGGAACTTTTGTGGAAAGACTCAGATAACCATCAGGACTCAGAAACAGATCGGCGTTATACTTCTTCAAAGCATTTGGAACAGCATGCTCGAACCATAAATAATATAAAAGAGGATGCCGGGCTTGAGGAAATAACGCTACCGGGGTCACATTGTTGCCAAAAACAAACTCATCGCTCCAGGACCGATCGAAGAGAAAAATAAAGTCGATTTCGGGATGCCTTTGAGTGATTCTTTTAAGGGTATGATACGCAAACCATCCCATACCATCCAGCTTGTTCGGAAGCAACAATCGGGTATTTACGGCAATTTTCAATTATATATGGCTGTTATACAAGTAGTTAGATTTCAACAGAAAATTACTTAATTTTGCTTTAAGAACTGTTTGAACCGTGGCAATATTATGTATAATTTACAAAATAATTCGGGGTTTTTAAAGTTCTTTGATAGAGTCTAATACACGATCGTTGAATATGAAAAAATCGCTTCTAATTTTAAGCATTTTGCAGTTATTGGCAGGTACTATCCAATCACAGGATCTGGCAATCGGACAGTGGAGAGCGCACCTTCCTTACATTAAAACAAAAAATATTGCCGATACGGGAACCAAGTTGTATTGTGCTTCCGAAAGGGGACTATTTTTCTATAACCGTACCGACAATAGCTTAACGGGACTCTCTCCAATTAGCGGACTTTCTGAATTAAGCGTGAGTACGATTGCCTATGATCCCCAAACAAAAATTCTTCTGGTTGCTTATGCTAATGCAAATATTGATTTGCTGGTTGAAAATAGAATAATAAATATTCCTGATATTAAAAACAAGAACATCACCGGAGATAAAAATATTTATGGTATAAATTTCAATAACAATCTGGCATATTTATCATGTGGCTTTGGAATTGTGGTACTCGATTTGGTGAAAAACGAGATAAAAGATACTTATTTTATAGGCGATAATGGAAGTGAAATTCGTGTTTTTGATATTGTTTTCTATAATAATTTCATATATGCAGCTACCGAAAAAGGTATTTATAGAGCCGACATTAACAATCAGGCATTGAGCAATTTTAATAACTGGACAAAGGACCTTGATGATGTTGCCAATGCCGGAGATTATAACTTACTGGAGGTTTATGATGGAAAAATTTTTGTAAATTATGCTAAACCCGAAGCACTTTCAAATACATCATTGGATGAAGTTCTTATGTTTGATGGAACAAATTGGGTAAATGCACCTTCCTCTATTACAGGTACAACAGGGAAAAATTATTCATTCAAAACAAGCAACGGATTTTTTTTTATTTCCAATAATTACAGTGTTAGTGTTTTTGATAATAATATAAATAAAATACGATACGTTGATAATGCTCTCTATAGCAATCCTTCACCAAGAGATGCCATGTCCGATCTGGCGGGGATACTTTGGATTGCCGATTTCGATCAGGGTTTGATACGTATGTTGCCTGACAATTCATATAATTTCATTTTCCCTAACGGACCACAGTCGGAACTGGTGAGTGCAGTGGCAATACAAAATAGTCATTTATGGATGACTCATGCCACAAGAACAGCAGGCTGGTTTAATAACTATACATCAGGAAATTTTTCGGATTATATTGGGAACTACTGGAAGACCTATAATAAGTCAACAGTAACAGGCACTTCTTTTATTATAGATGATTATTTTGATATGATGTCTATTGCAATTGACCCTGATAATTCGAGTCATGTTTATGTCGGTTCAAAAGGGCAAGGTATTTTGGAAATGTTGAATGGGTTACCTGTAAATTCTTATCGTGATACCAACAGCACATTGCAGGTAGGAATTGGAAATCCTACACAATGTCAGGTAGTGGGAATGGGATTCGATAAGAGTAAAAATTTATGGGCAATAAATTCACTTGCTGCCAGGCCTGTGAACGTTAAAACACCGGATGGTCAATGGAGGGCATTTTCAATTCCGGGAATTTCAGGAGCTCCGTTATTTGGTGATCTTACTATTGATTCATATGGTCAGAAATGGATCAATGTAATTGGAAATAATTCTCCTTTAGGTTCCGGAATAGTAGTGTTTGACGACAATGGCACATTGGACGATGATACTGATGATAAATCTCGTTTTTTGGCTACCGGCGGAGGAAAAGGGAACTTGCCGAGTAATGATATCAGAGCCATCACCGAAGATAAAGAAAATGAAATGTGGATCGGTACCGGTAAAGGGGTATGTGTTTTTTATTCGCCATCTTCAGTTATCACCTCAAGTAATTTTGATGCTCAGCAAATTCTCATAAAACAGGATGGCATAAATCAATATCTTCTCGAAACTGAGGTGGTAACTGCTATTGCTGTTGATGGTGCCAACCGAAAATGGATAGGGACTGAAGCAGGCGGCGCATTTCTTATGTCACCTGATGGAACCAAACAAATCAACAATTTTAACGTCAGGAATTCGCCACTTCTTTCCAATTATATCCTCACCATCACCATTGATCAAAAAACAGGAGACGTATTTTTCGGAACCAATCAGGGTGTTATTTCATATAAAGGAGATGCTACTGATGGCGATGGAGGTTGTAAAGATGTACTAGTTTATCCAAACCCCGTTCGTGAAAATTACAGTGGCCCCATTGCTATTAAAGGTTTAGTGCCTAACGGTAGTGTTAAGATTACTGATGTTAGTGGAAATCTGGTTTATGAAGTAAAGGCGAATGGGTCGCAAGCTATCTGGTATGGGAAAAACTTTAATGGAGAGAAAGCACAAACAGGAGTTTATCTTGTTTTTAGTTCCGATGATGAGGGTGAGAATACATGCGTTACTAAATTGCTTTTAATTAATTAAGAATGTCACTTTTTGCAAATGAATAACATACAGTCGAAAGGCATCATCTTAACTTCTACCAATTATAGCGAAACCAGTTTGGTCGTAAAAATTTATACTGAACAGGCCGGTATGGGATCCTTCATTGTGAGTGGTGTCCGTTCCAGAAAAAGCCGCTTTAGCAGTTCACTTTTTCAACCCCTTTCGTTAGTGGAACTGATTGCATCCGGAAAACCCGGTCAATCGATGAAACGAATTACCGAAATACAGTTGTCGCCTCCTTTTTCGGGAATACCGCACAATATGGTTAAAAGCACGATTGCACTATTTTTGTCGGAGGTTATTTACCGATCTGTTAAAGAAGAAGAAGTAAATTCTTCCTTGTTTAATTTTTTACATAGCAGCATACAAATTCTGGATTTAAATCAAAAAAATTGTGCAAGATTTCATCTTTTTTTTATGATTCAGTTCTCCCGATACCTGGGTTTCTATCCAAATGGTTTATATATTAAAGGTATAAGTTATTTTGACTTGCGTGAAGGATTGTTTAAGAGTAATTATCCTACGCACGCTGATTTTCTGAACCCACAGCAAACAGTTGTTCTTTATGAGTTCATGAACAAATCATTTGATAATTTTCATGACCTGGAACTTCCAAAAGAAATTTCGAAGAGGCTGCTGCATTCTCTGGTTACATATTTCGAGATCCATCAGACTCACGGGAGTCAAATTCGTTCCCATAAGGTTCTGGAAGAGATTTTAAGTTAGAAAAGGTAATTTTTTCGCCATGAAAATGTCATCAATTGTTTGAATGTGTTTTCACCTACAAAAATTTACTATATTTGAAAAATTAAATTTTACCTCTATTTCAGTTCAATTAACTTGTACAAAATGACACCTATCCGCTATCAGTTTTATATTTTGCTTACCGCCATTTCATTTTCTTTTTTGGTACAAAGTTGCAATTCAAAAAATGAGCCTGTTGAAAAGGAACCTGAAGTTCAAAAGCCTATGCCCGGTTACAACAAATTTGAAAAAACTAAATTGACAGTTAGTGTTTTTAAAGTCGATTCCACCGAAGTTAATGGCAATCGTGGCTGGGGATACGATATCCTTGCCGATGGTGCAATTTATATTCACCAGCCCAACGTGCCGGCCATCATGGGTAATAGTGGATTTTCAAGTGAGGAAAAGGCAATGAAAACCGGTGAATATGTGATAGGTAAAATTCGAAATAATATTATGCCCCCTTCTGTAACCCCCGAAGAGCTTGATAGTTTGGGTGTATTGAACTGATATGAAGAAACTGTTTCTTTTAAATTTGCTGATACTGCTCAGCAGCTTTGTTTATGCACAGGATATCATTGTTTTAAGGAAAGATGAATCCGAAATTAAATGCAGAATAGTGAGCATAAATGATACTGTTATTTTTTACAGAAAATGGAATACGCCCGGTACAGCTAAATACTCTTTCAAACGATTTGATGTGTTATCATATACTATCGAGAAAAGCCATCTCAGACTTAAAGCTTTATCGGAACCTCAGGGTGGACTGTTAAGTGAAGGAGAAATTAAAAATGAAAATAACCGAAACGATCTTCCCGACGAAGGTATTTTAGGAAAGTATTATTCCGGAGATATTTTGGATGGTTATATTATTAATAAAGCCGGCGATACAATTAACGGTTTGATATATGTGAAAAATGTAGCAATTAATCAATATGTGGTTACCTTTGAAGACGATCTGGGAGTTAAGAAAGATTATTCTCCAACAGATATTAAAGGATATCAGTACGGGAATATAGTTTATGCTTCAGCGTCCACTGAATTAAAGCAGGAGCTTACTGATGGATATTCTTCAGCTTCAGGAGTTCTTTTTCTCCACCAAATTGAGATCGGTAAAGCTTCACTTTACAGGATATTTGAGCTGCGATTTACCAAAAATATTCTCCTTACTGTTCCTGATCCTCCTACCTATATGGGGAAAGTGACATATTATTATTATATCGATAATGGACAAGGCTTTAAGTCAATCACTAAAGGTAAATCATTGCGGAGGCTTCTCACAAAAATGTTTAATGATGATGCTGCTCTGCAGGAAAGAATAAAAATAAGTGCTCCAAAAGCGAGTGATCTACCGAATATTATTAAGGATTATAACGAAAGGCATTAGATTTTTTTGATCTGATTACATATGAAATTGATACATCTCATTTCAGGTCCCCGAAATATTTCTACGGCTTTGATGTATTCTTTTGCTCAACGACACGATACAGCTGTGATTGACGAGCCTTTTTATGGATATTATCTTCACTCTACAGGAGCAGACCATCCCGGAAAGGAGGAGGTGATAAACAGTTTACCGATTGATGCCGGTGAAGTAATTAAAAATCTCACTAACCTTCATCAAAATAAAGAATTGCTGTTCATTAAAAATATGGCCCATCATCTTGATAGAGTAGATTTAGAATTCATTAAAGAGATGGTAAATATTCTGTTAATTAGAGATCCTAAGCAAATACTTTCATCCTATAATGCAGTAAGACAAAATCCATCACTTGATGATATTGGACTGAAAAAGCAGTTTGAAATTTATAATTTTCTTTCGGAGCAAAAACTTAATCCTATAGTGATTAATTCAAACGATATATTAGAAAATCCTGAAGAAGCATTGTTGCTATTATGTGAAAAAATTCAAATTCCATTTGATGAAAACATGCTGCACTGGAATGCCGGACCGATTCCTGAAGATGGTGTTTGGGCCAAGTACTGGTATGGGAATGTTCATAAATCAACCGGATTTGAAAAACAGGAAACATCATCAAGGATACTTCCTGATTCGCTCCTTCAAACCTATCACGATGCTTTGCCATATTACGAAACTTTGAACATTCACTCATTAAAAATTTAAAAGCTATGCTTCAGAAATACGATTCCAGAAATGAAAATATTTTAATTCATATCGGTGGAAAATTATATCCCCGCAAGGAAGCAAAAATTTCTGTATTTGATAGTGTGGTGCAAGGTGGTGATGCTGTTTGGGAGGGGTTACGTGTTTATAATGGTGGGATTTTTTGTCTGGAACAACACCTCAACCGCCTTTTTGAATCGGCAAAAGCATTACTGTTTGCAGAAGTGCCTTCAAGGGATGAAGTTAAGAAGTCGATTTTTGAAACACTAAAAGCAAACGACATGAATAACGGAGTTCACATCCGTTTAACGCTCACCAGAGGCATAAAAATCACTTCCGGCATGGACCCTCGCCTTAATCAGCACGGCGCATGTTTAATTGTGCTGGCCGAATGGAAACCGTTGGTATATGACAATGAAAATGGAATAACGCTCATCACATCTGCCATCAGAAGAAATGCCCCCGAATTTCTCGATAGCAAAATTCATCATAACAATTTACTAAATAACATTTTGGCAAAAATTCAGGCTAATCAGGCTCATGCCGACGCCGCTTTAATGCTGGATAGAAATGGTTTTGTTTCTGAAACTAATGATGCAAATATTTTTATGGTGAAAGATGATAGTCTTTATACACCATTTGCAGATGCCTGCCTTCATGGAATTACCAGGGGTTTGGTGATGGAACTTGCCGGTGGAATCAGTGTTCCATCGAGCGAAAAAAATATTTCGCTAACTGAAATTTATAATGCAGATGAAGTTTTTTGTACTGGCACCATGGGTGAACTCACTCCGGTAAAAATGATTGACGGGAGATTAATTGAAAACAAATCAAATTCTGCAATTACAAAAATGTTAAGCAAATCATTAAAAGACAAAATTGAATTGTTGAGTGTAAAGATGCCTGAGTGATTGGAAAAGTGAACCTTATTTTTTCTTTTCAATAATTTCAACTTCCTTTTCAATTATTTTCCCACCGAAGGTAACTATTATCGATTCATGATGTACAAACTCACCATCATGGAGTGTGCAAGCCACCATTCCACCTGAGCAGCAATTTTCAATACTCAAACTTTTGCACATTTCCGATCACTCTTCTTTACTCATTCCTATACCACATTTCTCCATCATTGAGCCAGAGGCATCTTTACCTTGTTCTTTCCTATTCATGTGGCCACCTTTGCCTATGCCATTACCTCTCATTTGATGATAACTACCATGGCCTGCTATACATTCCTTACTGTCACATTTGCCACTTTTCATCATTCTTCTCACGCCACGTACTATTTGAAAAACCAATATGGTACCGGCTGCGATTAAAACCAGCCAGGTAATCCATCTGTAAAATGATGCCAGCATTTCAGTTTTGATTTTGGCTAGCATAAATAAGGCGAGAAGAATTACAAGAAGAGTTAGGCAAATGGAAATGTAGAGCATATAGTTTGGAATTATCAATCAAAAGCGACAATTATTCAATATGTTGAAAGGACTTTAAGAGATCACTCAAAAGGGGGCTGGCGAAATCAGATTACTTAATATCAAATAATTATATAAATTTGACCTCTCATTCCATGTTACCTCATGAAAAAAGCAACTAAAAAGAAACCAGCTCCGGCACTTCAGTTCAATACCGGCTGGAAATACGATCCTTCACCTGAGAGTACCGATCATATAGTGATCGATAAGCAATATGAATTGTTTATCAACGGTAAATTTGTGAAGCCTGCGAAGGGCAAATATTTTGATACCATCAATCCCGCCAGGGAAACGGTGATTTCACGTGTTGCAGAAGCAGGGCAGGAGGATGTAGCCAAGGCCGTTAGTGCAGCACGAAATGCCTATGACAAAGTGTGGTCAAAGATGCCTGGTGCTGAAAGAGGAAAATATATTTATCGCATTGCAAGAATCATTCAGGAGCGGGCACGTGAACTGTCAATTATTGAGTCGATGGATGGTGGAAAACCTATACGCGAATCACGTGATATTGATGTCCCGCTTGCAGCAGCTCACTTCTTTTATTATGCCGGTTGGGCCGATAAACTCGATTTTGCTTTCCCGGGTAAAAAAGCAATGTCTTTGGGTGTGGCCGGACAAATTATTCCCTGGAATTTTCCTTTGTTGATGGCCGCCTGGAAGATAGCTCCCGCTTTGGCGGCAGGTAATACGGTTGTTTTAAAACCGGCCGAGACCACACCTCTCACTGCACTTAAATTGGCCGAAATAATCAGGGATGCAGATTTGCCACCTGGTGTTGTGAATATTATTACGGGTGCCGGAGAAACGGGCTCTGCTCTTGTCAATCATCACGGAATCAATAAAATAGCCTTTACAGGATCTACCGATGTAGGAAAAATTATTCAAAAAACACTCGCAGGTTCCTCCAAAAAATATACTCTTGAATTAGGAGGGAAAGCGGCCAATATTATTTTTGAAGACGCAGCAATTGATCAGGCAGTGGAGGGAATTATCAATGGAATTTTCTTCAATCAGGGCCACGTTTGTTGCGCCGGTTCCCGATTGTTTGTACAGGAAGGGATAGCAAAAATTGTCCTCAAAAAGCTCAAAGATCGCATCGAGACTTTAATCGTTGGAGATCCCCTTGATAAGAATACAGATATAGGTGCCATCAACTCCAAAGCTCAGCTAAATAAGATAAAATCACTGGTTAAAATTGGATTGAACGAAGGCGGAACCATGCATCAAAGTTCATGTGCATTGCCTTCAAAAGGATTTTGGTTCAAACCTACCCTCTTTACAGATGTGGCTCAGTCGAGTCGCATTGTTCAGGAGGAGGTTTTTGGCCCTGTTTTGGCTATCCAGACATTCAGAACAGTTGAAGAGGTGATCGAAAAAGCCAATAATACTCCCTATGGTTTGTCGGGCGGAGTGTGGTCCGATAAAGGGTCAAAAGTGTTTAAGGTTTCTTCGAAGTTAAAAGCGGGTGTGATTTGGGCCAATACGTATAATAAATTTGATCCAACCTCCCCTTTCGGAGGATACAAAGAGAGTGGAATGGGAAGAGAAGGAGGATTGCATGGGTTGTACGCTTATATAAAATGAGTCATTAATAGTCATTGGGTCATTTGTAGTCATTGGGTCATTTGTAGTCATTGGGTCATTTGTAGTCATTGGGTCATTAATAGTCATTGGTTGTCATGAAAGTCTAAGGACTGCGACACTGGCAGCTGATTTTTAACATAATTTGGTGTTTAAAATTAATTTTATAGCTTTATCCCCCAACCTCACATGAACCCCACCCTGTTTCAAACTACAGGCTAAAACAAAATCACATGATCAAAAGTCTAAAAAATGAAGAATGGAAAGAGCTTAAAATGCCTAAAGGTGCTCTTCGCTATCGTTATGCGATCTCTAACAACGGTCGCATTGCAAGTTTCACCGACAATATCAATGAAGGAAAGGTACTTAATGGTACTTCTATTGGCGGTTATCCAACCTTGAATGTTAAACCTTTTGGCGAAAACAAAACTTATTACATACACAAACTCGTTGCTGAACTTTTTATTAAAAAAGTTGGTCCGAAACAAAAATTTGTTATTCATAAAGATCATAAAAAGGAAAATAATGCTTCCAAAAATCTTAAGTGGGCCACCAAAGAAGAAATGGAAGATCATCAACAATCAAGTCCTCTTGTACTCAAAGCCCGCAAAGAACGGATGAGTCGCCCGGTGTACAAAGGGCATAAGCTAACCATTGGTATAGTAAAACAAATTAAGAAAAAAATATTCGCAAAATCACGTAAGCAGTCGATGAGGGAAATTGCTAATCATTATGAAATTTCTGAAATGCAATTGTACCGAATTAAATCAGGCGAAAACTGGGCGCACGTGGAAATTTAGTCGGCAGTTTTCGGCGATGCTCTGAGCTTGCCGATGGTTTGGCAGTGTTAATTAGCTGTGTGTACGGCATCCAATGTATTCAATTAAAATTTTAGTAATATTTCAATTGCGTATGCGTGAGTGCGAAAAACACAAATAATAGACCAAAACTCAAGAACTCAAGAACCAAAGCACTCAAGAACAAAAGCACACATAACTTCCTTCTAATAAATGCAAAAAATTAAATCATTAATAAAAATTAAAACAATAAATACTGTTGGTATTTCTCATTCAACAAATGGAAATTCAACATCAGTAGCCAAGCGTTTGGATGTTCAAAAAACTTACAAGCTTTATATTGATGGAAAATTTCCCCGCTCGGAGTCGGGTCGATACTTTAAGTTAAATGATGTTTCGGGAAAAATTATTGCCAATATTTGTCGTGGTTCAAAGAAGGATTTTCGCGACGCGGTAGTGGTAGCCAGAAAAGCACAGGAGTTATGGGCAAAGCGATCGGCCTATAATAAAGGTCAGATTTTGTACCGTATTGCTGAAACATTAGAGGGTCGTAAAGCACAGTTTGTAGATTCGCTCATCAAGCAAGGATCAAAAACTGCACAGGCTGAGAATGAAGTGGTCGCAGCAATTGATAGAATTGTACATTATGCTGGTTGGTCCGACAAGTATCAGCAAATTTTTAGCTCGGTCAATCCTGTTGAATCTTCCCACTTTAACTTTTCCTTTCCTGAGCCTACCGGCGTTGTGAGTGCCATTGCGCCAAATGAAAATGGTTTGCTTGGACTTGTTTCTGTTATTTGTCCCGTTATTGTAGGTGGAAATGCCATCATCATTCTACCTGCCGAAAATGCTCCGCTCACAGCTATTGACTTTGCTGAAGTATTACACGCTTCCGATTTACCGGGTGGGGTAGTGAATATTATTACAGGTTATAAGAAAGAACTTCTTTCACCTTTCTCCAATCACATGGATGTAAATGCTATAGCTTATTGCGGAAATGAGGTTGCCGAACTCACCACTATACAGTCTAACGCTTCACTCAATGTGAAAAGAGTAATTAATTATCCAATTAACGACTGGAACTCATCAGAAGCACAAAGTCCTTATATGATATTGGATTTTCAAGAAATAAAAACTACGTGGCACCCGGTTGGATTATAGTTTTTAGTTTTGTGGTTTCTTAGTTTTGTGGTTTCTTAGTTTCAGTAGCCAGGTTTTTATTTTGTTTGTGAATGTTATAAGTTAGGCTTGGTCATGATATCATTTGTGTCAACAGAGCCTACTTTCCGCGTTTAACTTTCAACTTGTCACTTGTCACTTATCACTTTTCACTTTAATTATTTACCATTGGTTTTAGTCTTTCGTCTTTGCTTCTCAAATCGAGTCCGCCCTGATAAATGGATTTTAAATTGACCAAATAGAACGACCAGCCGGAGGAGCATCCTAGTCGAATTTCCTGCTTAGATGCATCATCCGTTGGAATATTTGACTGAATTAATTCTACAACGGTGTGATCATATTGTTCGGTTAAATTAACATCTACCAAACATTGTCCGGCGAAAGTGAATTGAAAATGATCTTTACCATTGGCATTAGTTATTTTTCCTTTTTCGATTTCGGAGTATAAAAACCAAGACCATTCGTATTTCATTCCTGCAATGACTTTCGCATCCTTTGGAATATCATTGCCGTTTTCATCTTTATACTCTGCTGTTTTAAGAAACCATTTTTCGATTTCGGCAGCTTTAGTCCAGGCATCATATATGAGCGACATAGGCGCCTTTACAGCGATTTTTTTGGTGAAGCAGGTCCAGTCGAAATTTTTCATGGGGGGATGATTTATTTACATATAAAGATAAGAAAACAATTACAAAATCAAACAGCCGTTGAAGATGCTTCTATCTCCTCAAGATTTACCTGATGTTTCTGTCTCACAGAATCACCAATCGGTGTCGGTGTGCCATCGTCATCAATTCTCACAAAGGTGGTACTTGTGCTGCATACAAGGGTTTCCTCACCGCTATATAAACTATATTTACGTGCTTCGAGTTTCAAAACTATAGAAAATTATGAAAAGCAAATATTCGTATTAAGTTTCTGTTATGATGCCGATGAATTGTTCTATAACCGAATAAAAAGTTGAAATCAGAGATGCATCAATGTTAAACAGTCAACAGATATGAGAGATTAGTGATAACTTTGCCAATCAATTTATTTACTTAATTAGGCACAGTTAGGTGCATAGTTAGTATCCCATTTCATAAAAACAGATAAGTTTGTCAACCCTAAATTCATCCCAACTTGCTGATTATAAATCAGGTAAGCAGTTGTACAGCTATCAGCATGGAGCGATTGACGAAATATTTAAACGTCTTAATGATCACCCGGCCCGTTACAATTTGCTGTATCAACTTCCGACAGGAGGAGGTAAAACAGTAATTTTTTCGGAAATCGCAAAGCGTTACATTCAAAATACCGGCAAAAAAGTAATGATTTTAACGCATCGACTGGAGTTGTGTGCACAAACTTCGCAGATGCTCAATGAGTTTGGTGTTACCAATATGGTCATCAATAGCGAAGTTAAATCAATGCCGGTGCCGAATGAGTACATGTGTTTCGTGGCTATGGTTGAAACGCTGAACAATAGGTTGAGAGATGAAATCCTCGACCTTGATAACATTGGATTGATGATTGTTGATGAGGCACACTATAATGCTTTTGGAAAACTTTTTAAATTCTACGAAAAGGGTGTAGTCCTGGGCGTTACTGCAACTCCACTAAGTTCCAATATTAAAATCAGGATGAAAGATAATTATGATGAGCTCATTGTTGGCGAATCGATTTCATCGTTAATCAAAATGGGGTTTCTTGCAAAAGCCACTACTTATCATTATCAGGTTGGACTTACTTCATTAAAAGTTGGTCGAAATGGTGATTACACCGTTAGTTCTTCTGAGAGACTTTATAACAATCACGCTATGCAGGACAAATTGCTAAGCGCTTACAAAGAAAAATGTGTTGGCAAAAAGACACTGATTTTTAACAATGGTATTGCAACTTCGCAATATGTTTATGCCACTTTTCAGGATTCAGGTTTCGATATAAAACATCTTGATCACACACATACTGCAAGAGAGCGGAAAGAAATTCTGCAATGGTTCAAAGAAAAACCGGATGCAATTCTCACTTCAGTAAGTATACTCACTACAGGATTCGATGAGCCAACTGTGGAGAGTATAATTCTCAACAGAGCTACCAAATCACTCACCTTATATTTTCAAATGATTGGTCGTGGCTCGAGAGTTTTACCTGATAAAAAGGACTTTTCGGTAATTGATTTAGGAAATAACTTGAATCGTTTTGGATTATGGGATTCTGATGTAGACTGGGTTAGTATTTTTCAAACACCTGAATTGTATTTGTTGAATATTAGAAGTGACGAAGAAATAGAATATAATTTTAAATATGTTATGCCTGAAGAACTACGTGAGAAATTTTCAAAATCCGCCAACATTGATTTTGATGTGGAAGCAGTACACCGAAAAGTGATGAGTGAAGGTTTGCGTCCTAAGGAGGTGATAGAGCAATCTATTGAGCAACACATTACTATTTGCATGGAGAATAGTCATAGTGTAGACTCCTCACTTGTGCTTGCTGATTTATTGCGCGAAGAAATTGAATTCCGAGTGAGAGTTTTTACCCGATGCCTTAGTAAAACTTCTGAAAGCTATGTGAAATGGTTAGCTGATGATTACAAACGTAAGTTGAAGATAGGGCTGATACAAAAGGCGCATCATGAGTTTTAGTTAACTTGGACTTTTCAAGACCAATCATACTAAAGTGTGAGTTGCAGGAATTAAATATGTAATCATAGTGTATTTTTGAATTTTTCTTATATTTTTACAAATCCGAATTCAAAAGTCATGAATATCCGTTTATTTCTGTCGCTCTCTCTACTAACCCTTCTTTTAATGTTCAGTTGTCGTAAAAATGACGATGACACCCAGGATATTGTTACTCCACCAAATTCACTCACTATACGTGTTGCGGGAATCGTGGTTAACGAATCAGGAATGGGAATTCCCGGAGCTACTGTGAAGGTTGGGTCACAAACCCGGGCTTCGGATGCGAATGGATTTTTTGTTTTTCAAAGTGTGCAGGTTCCTGCAAATAGGTTTTATGTTGCCGGATCAAAATCGGGATTTTTCGACTCCGGATCAGGTAGTATTCCTAAAGCAGGTGAAATTAATTTTGTTCGAATCAAATTACTTGCCGAAGGTAATCCCACCAATATTTCTTCAATCAATGGAGGGACCATAACCACAAGTGATGGGACAAAAATAATATTCCCTCCAAGTGCATTTGTTACTTCTTCAGGCATCCCATTTGTTGGAAATGCAGCTATTTACACAAGACATATTTCTCCTGCGAATTCTGACTTTGCCTCTCTTATTCCCGGAGGAGATATTGCAGCTGTTAATGCATCCGGCCAAACCGTCCCTTTAATTTCCTATGGTATGGTAGGTGTTACATTACTTGACAATGGTGGTGTTGAATTAAAAATGGCTCCCGGGAAAACTGCAGAAATTCGAATGCCTATCGCATCTTCCCAAATTGCTACTTCCCCTGCAACCATTCCATTTTTGAGTTTTAATTCGACTACTGGTTTGTGGAAGCAGGAGGGAGTAGCAACTAAAAACGGAAATGAATATATTGCAACTGCCTCTCATTTCTCATGGTGGAATTGTGATGTTATTACAACTTATCCTGCTCCGATAATTAAAGGAAGAGTGCTGGATTGTGAAAGTAACCCAATAGCCGGGATTGTAGTAACTGTCAACGGGCAGTACATTTTAGTAACTAACAGCCTGGGGATATATACAAGCTGGGTTCCTTCAGGAATCCCAATAACTATTCAGGTTCAGTCTTCAACAAATTATGGACTTTCAATATCTTCAAATCCGATTACGATAAATCCTGTTGGAGGTTCTAACACTGTGCCTGATATTACATTAGCGTGCCCGGCTTATATTTCTGGGTCTGTGGTTAACTGTGATGGAAATCCTATTTCAGTGTATGTATGGTCGTCTTCCTCAAATGGCAGTTCAAACGCCGTTTATGCATTGAACGGGAATTTTGTAATTCCTGTTGTTGCAAATCAAAATGTAACTTTACATATGTCGAATAGCCAGATTAATATTGACACTACTGTTGTGAGCGGAGCTCTTACTACAACATTAAACCTGGGGACAGTTTTGTTTTGCAATCCGGGAGGAACTCCCACTGGTTGTTCATCAGGTGTTACTCAAGCAATTGATGTAGATGGCAATGTTTACAATGTTGTTCAAATTGGAAATCAATGTTGGATGAAAGAAAATCTTAAAACTACCAAATACAGAAACGGAGATACAATTGAATATATTCCTCGTCAACCAACAGTTGATGACTCAATATGGCATAGTGTAACTACCGGAGCCTATACGTCGATTGATAAAAATGTTTATGGACTTCTTTACAATCATTATACAGTCACCGATCCAAGAGGGTTATGCCCAACAGGTTGGCATGTGCCTAACAATTCCGAATATGATGAACTCGTTGTTTTTCTGGGAGGCACGAATGTTGCAGGAGGTAGCTTGAAACAAGCCGGGACATCTGCAGCAGGAACAGGTTTGTGGACAGCACCCAATACAGCAGCCACTAACATTAGCGGCTTTACAGGACTCCCTGCCGGATTTCGGGCAGGAGGTACCGGTGGAAATGGAGGTACCAGTTATTTATGGTCATCGGATGGGGGTGGAACAAACGGTGCATTCAGAAATTTGAGCATGAACAACGGAGTATTTAATTCTGCTTATGCTACAAAAACAAGTGGCCATTCGGTTCGGTGTATTAAAGATTAATTCTAATGAAGAGCAAATAGCACTTTGAAAATTATTTGGCAATTTAAAGTACAAATGTTGCACTTATGAATTGAACACAGCTTTGCCTTTGTTTTAAATCTCCGTCACACCTCCTGAAATAATAAATTTCATCATTTCTGTTCCCGATGCATCCAAACCTGTAATGTTTTTTGATTCAACGATGAGGAGTTGTCCGTTGAAACCATAGGAAAATGGAAGATACACCGCCATTTTGGAGGGAGCAATTCCTAATCGGGTCAGGTCGTTTTCGGTAACAAAACCAATTCTATGAATTTCCGGATTGTGACTAATAGTGACCAATACCGGCTTTGTAAACCTTTTTTTCTCACCAACAAATGCTTCCACAAGATCCTTTACCGACGTGTAGATTATTTTAAACAAGGGTGTTTTTCCCAAAAGTTTTTCTACCATACTGAAAAACGGATTGGCAACGAGATTTGATGCAAAATAGCCAAGCACTGTAACGATAATAAAAAGTACGATAATGCCTATGCCGGGAATTTCAAATTCTTTGAATCCGGGAATTGTAATTGGAATGTGAACTGGGATGAGGCCATCAATCCAGACAATGGCTTTTAAAATTACAAAGAATGTAACTGTAATTGGTACAGTGATCAGTAGGCCCTGTAAGAAGTAATTCAGAATTCTACCGACGATAGCAGATCTTTTTTTCATTTATTAAGGATGAATTGTAGTATATAATCAGAAAGCGGAATCAATTACAAAACAATTGTAATTCCTGCCTAAGTCACTAATAGGATTAATAAGCCCTCTCATTTTTACCTTCCATGTAATTTACAAAAGAGCGGCACACAACTTTATTTCCACCCGGTGTAGGGTAGTTACCTGAGAAGTACCAATCGCCTAAATGTCCGGGACAAGCAGCATGGAGATCTTCAATGGATTGATAAATAATTTGAACTTCGGCATCTATATCTTTAGGTCGAATCATTTTTGCGATTCTGTCGGAAATTTGTTGAGGTGTAAATGGTTTGTAGATGTCTTTTACATGATTCACCATTTGAGTAGTTGGTAATGTAAGTTGTTCAATACATTTATGGTAGACTTCATCTATGATATGTTCCAAATTGTTTTCTTCCAACAAACTGATAGCTGCAGAGAATGCAACAAAATCACCCAGCTTAGCCATATCTATTCCATAACAATCGGGGTAACGGATCTGAGGTGCCGACGAAACCACGATTATTTTTTTAGGACCGAGCCGGTCGAGCATTTTCAAAATACTTTTCTTCAACGTAGTTCCACGAACAATAGAATCATCAATGATCACAAGGTTATCGGTGCCGCGTTTAACGGTTCCATAAGTGATATCGTACACGTGAGCAACCAAATCATTACGCTGTGAATCATCAGTAATGAACGTTCTCAGTTTGGCATCTTTTATCGCAATTTTTTCAATGCGTGGTTTTATAGAAAGTATATCATCAAGTTGAGCTTCGGTAATACCCGGGCCTACTTTCATGATCTTTCTTTTTTTTACTTCACGCAAGTACTCTTCCATTCCCTGAACCATACCATAAAATGCTGATTCTGCAGTGTTGGGTACATATGAAAATACGGTGTTACGCAAATCGTAATCAACACCTTCCAAAATCGCAGGACAAACAAGCCTTCCTAATTCTTTACGTTCTTTGTAAATATCAACATCGCTTCCGCGGGAAAAATAGATGCGTTCGAAAGAGCATGATTTTCTTTCTCCCGGCTCCCGGAATTTTAATTGCTCTACCTGGCCATTCTTTTTAATGATTAGTGCATATCCGGGCAAAATTTCCATCAGTGATTCTGCAGGAATGTTGAAAGCCGTTTGCAACGCAGTGCGTTCAGAAGCGACCACCGCAACTTCATCATCATAATAAAACCAGGCAGGACGAATTCCATTTGGGTCGCGCATCACAAATGCATCGCCATGGCCAATCAAACCTGCTATCACATATCCACCATCCCAATTTTTTGCTGCACGCGTGAGTATACGTTGTATGTCGATGTTTTCGCCGATGAGAGCAGAAATTTCTTTGTTACCATATCCATCCTGCTTGTAACGTTTGAACAAAAGTTCATTTTCTTCATCCATAAAATGACCTATCTTTTCAAGCACCGTCACAGTATCAGATTTTTCTTTCGGATGCTGTCCTAAGTCAAGTAATTGATCAAGAAGTTCATCAACGTTAGTCAAGTTGAAATTGCCTGCTACCACCAGGTTTCTTGTCATCCAGTTATTTTGACGCAAGAAAGGATGACAGTTTTCGATACTGTTTTTTCCATATGTACCGTATCTTAAGTGTCCGAGAAAAAGTTCTCCTGTAAAAGGTAAATTATTTTTAAGCCAAACAGGATCCTTGAATTCTTCGGGATGTTCTTTGGCGGCCTCAGCGAATCTGTTATTAATTTTATCAAACACTTCTACAATCGGTTGAGAAGCATTGCTCCTGTGGCGACTAATATATCGATGACCGGGTTCTACATCAAGTTTGATATTCGCAACACCGGCACCATCTTGTCCACGGTTGTGTTGCTTCTCCATTAACAAATACAATTTATTTACTCCATAAAATGGCGTACCGTATTTTTCTTTATAAAAGGAGAGGGGTTTTAATAATCGAACCAGCGCAATGCCGCATTCATGTTTTATCTGATCACTCATAGCCAGGATCTAAGGCACAAAGATAAGAAAAAAAAAGATAAGGTAAGTGGTTGACAGTCAGCAATCAACTGTTGGCGGTTGGCGGTCGGCGGTCGGTGTAATTGTCGAACATCACCATTAACTGTCAATATCCACCACTCACCTCACTAACCTTTACTAACTAACCTTCACCAACCTTCACTAACATTTTTTTATTTAAACTGTTTTGAGGATGCGTTCAGAACTTTTCTGGTTGATTTGTCTTGAATAAAAAGAATGATGGATTTATTAATGTCGGGTTTGATTTTTTTAAGTGGCACGCGTACCAGGCCTTTGGATGATTTAAGATCGGTAGTAAAAAAAAGTTTTGAAACATTATCATTAAGTAATATTTTCCCGGCATTATCACCTTTGGTCACTTTGGTTGATAAATTCTTTTCAACTATTACAACATAAATGTATTTATCATTTCCCGATTTTCCTGAAACAGATTTGAGATGGGAATCATAGGTGATATCAAGTGTGTCGTCGAAAATTGTATAAGAAAATTCGAGTGTTACTAATGCAGGTATTTTTAACTCAGCATCAATTGTAGCAAGTACTTTTTTACGATCGGTTCCAGCAACACTTTTTGTGCCGTTGATGATGATGTATGGAGTAAAGGTTTCTTTTTCTTTTAGTACTGATGTGTAGTTTGTCAGTCGCCGTGTATACATCAAACTGCTGTATGGATCCTTCCAACCAAAACGGTTCCAGAAATCAACATGCATGGAAATGCAATAAACGGGTTTGTTGTTTTTTTCTGCATCAGCAATAATTTCACTCAAAAGTTTATCTGCCTGCGGACTGTTAATATCACCCTGAGAAGTAAATAATTCAACTAGTACCACACCCGAATTCGATGGATCGCTATTCTGAGCATTCGAAAAATGAATTGTGAATGAAAGTAAGAATAGTATTACTGAAATTATCTGCATTTAATTTTTATTTAACACCCAACCCTAAAAAACTAATAAACTAAAAACTTCCTTCCTTCATACCCAACCATTCCAAAGCCGTTCCACTCAACAAGCGTTCTTTAGTTTGATCATCAAAATTCATCGATTTTATAAGCGTACCGGGAACATCCTCGCCTAAAGGGAAGGGATAATCGGAACCTAGTGCCACACGATCGGCTCCGGCCAGATTCACCAAAAACCGTAACATATCTTTATCATGAACGAGTGAATCGAAATAAAATTTTCCGAGGTACTCACGTGGATTTACATTATTATCGATCGCCACTAAATCGGGCCGACAATTAAAGCCGTGTTCTATTCTTCCAATTGTTGCTGGGAAAGATCCACCACCATGAGCAAAGGCAACCCGTAATTTTGGTAATCGCTCAAAGATGCCACCGAATATCATAGAGCAAATTGCCAGGGATGTTTCTGCCGGCATGCCTACTAACCACGGTAACCAGTATTGTTGCATTTTCTCTTGTCCCATCATTTCCCAGGGATGAACAAAAATGGCAGCACCTAACTTTTCAGCAGCCTGGAAGAAAGGAAATAATTCGGGAGCGTTGAGGTTCCATTCATTCACATGACTGCCAATTTGCACACCACGCATACCAATTTGCATGCAACGTTCCAGTTCTTTGATGGCAAGGTCAGGATCTTGTAGTGGCACTGTTCCTAATCCGGCAAAACGTTTAGGGTAACGGTTGACTATACCTGCAATGTGATCGTTAAGGAATTGTGATACTTCAAGACAATCTTTTGGCTGTGCCCAATAGCTAAACATCACCGGCACAGTTGAAAGTACCTGTACATGTACACCCTGATGATCGCATTCTTTCATTCTCGTCTCCGCATCCCAGCAATTTTGTTCCACCTCTCTAAAAAATTTATCATCCACCATCATCCGCGCACAACAAGGTTTGTGATGATCGAGATTGATAAAACCTCCGTAACCAAATTTACCCTTGAAGTCGGGAATGTTTTCGGGGAGGATGTGTGTGTGGATGTCGATGGTCATGGGGATGGTCAGTTGAACACGGATTTAACGGATAGAACAGATTTGGACGGATTTATTTAAAGTCAGAATTATATTTTTCTTTTTAAGAATCATTTGATCCGTTATTATCTGTTAAATCCGTTAGATCCGTGTTCCTTTTTTTTACGAATTCAGGGCTGGAATTATATTATTTAAGACGATTTTCAAATAGTTTTCGTTTAAAACTCGTTTGTTTGCCAAAGTTCAGTAGTAGTCCAACTTCAATACTAGTTGCCTTTAAATAATTGATGAGTTGGAATTCATGCTCTTCTCTCAAACCTTCTGCAGCTTTGACTTCAATTATTATTTTATCTTCAACAATTATATCAGCAATGTAAAACCCTACCTTTTCTCCGGAATAATAAACTTCAATAGGGAACTGAGATATAAAATTAAATCCTGAGTTTTTCAATTCGATACAAAGTGCATTTTCGTAAACTTTTTCAAGAAATCCATAACCAAGTTCATTATAAACTTTATAATAAGCTCTTATTATTGACTCCGAAAGTTCTTCATGCAATAGACTCATAATGTCAGTGATTAGATGTTAAATCGGTTTTCCTTTTTAGCCTATACTATGTATTCGGAACAGCCTTGAGGGTCAATTGAACACGGATGGAACGGATGGAACTGATTTGGACGGATTTATTTTTAGTCAGAATTATATTTATTTTTTAAGAATCATTTGATCCGTTATTATCCGTTAAATCCGTTAGATCCGTGTTCTTTTTCCACTATCGAAAGTGATTTCGGATACAGGCTAAATGGTCAGTTGAACACGGATGGAACGGATGGAACTGATTTG